>Ga0210242_100264_pt1 | contig 44923 bp, 33 predicted proteins | sample ChrtobMeP5a_16mM_FD_155445 | JGI IMG/M metagenome (GOLD analysis project Ga0210242, IMG submission 155445) | Chrysochromulina tobin associated microbial communities from unialgal haptophyte culture, Seattle, Washington, United States - P5a_16mM | ecosystem: Host-associated > Algae > Haptophytes >... | reverse complement strand
ACTGGCAACAGGCCAGCAAGCGGGGCGCCGCTAAGGAGGTGAGATTTCCTGGATTTCGCCCAGATGGCGACGGGGAGCGCCGCGCCGATCACGGCGGCGAGCGAGATGAGGCGCAGGTGGTGCGTGAAGAAGGAGGTGGTGGCCGTGCGCGACGTGCCGTAGACCGTGCACCCGAGCACCCCTCGGCGCGCGTCTCGGCGTGCCACGCGTGTGTGCATACGTACGCAGAGCGTACTGGTACATATGGCACAGTGGCACGGTGCCCGCTGTGTGGGGAATTAGAGGGAACGTGTCGTCAGGTTCGCGAGTCTTTCTCTGTGCAGAGTGGCTCTGCTCGACCTCGTCCTCGAGCCCGTGTGCGTGTACGAGGCCTGCGGTGTTGACCCGCAAGCAGTGTAGCTGATTGCCTGACAATCAGTCGAGGAACGTAACGGATTATATAGTCCTGTAATTGAAAATGAAAATGATTACTGAAAGCCTATAGGATTTTTTTCGCATGATGATGATGATGCTGGCCTTGCTGCACAATCGCCGACTGACATCGATAAGGAAGCGGCGCACAGCCGCGAATCAGCTGACAGTCAGGACCGGTCCGGGCGTCCGGCGCACACTTCCACCATGTGACTTACACGGTTTTTCCACGCGTGATCGGCAGAGTCCCTTTGGTGGAAGACCTGTGGAAGACGCGCTCAAAGGAGATACCGGCATTGGTATTGGTCTGCACGAGCGCGCCATCGTCGCGCCGTATGCTCCGGCGCGTGATCGTATCCGCAGTCGTGCCCGCCTTGTCCCTGGCGACGGTGACGAGGGTGGATCCCTCCCACCACGACGTCTTGATAAACTCATTGCCAGCGGGGTCGACGTCAATCACCTCCTGGTGCAGTGGCAGCAGCTCGAGCCGCTCTCCAATAGGCGATGGCATTAGCACCTGCAGCACGCCATCGATGATCGCAAACGAGAGCTCTGGCTTGAATGCGCCGGCCAGCTTGCGCTTAGCCCAGGGGATGCCAAGGTGCTTTAGGTACCCCTCGAGGTTCGTCACGCTCACCTGCCTCCAGCTGCCCACGAATGCGAGCGCGTTCTGTGCGGTCTCGACGCTCGAGATCGCGCGGGAAGAGCGGTTGCGCGGCGAGAGCAGGTTCGACGTGACGGAACGGCTGAGCGAGCGGCGGAGCGTCGAGGCTCTACTTGAGAGCTCCAGGTCGAGTTGACGAAACTCTATATCGAGACTCCTCTCCGAGGGCAGCCTGCCCAACGGTGCACACAGGGTGCGTAGCCGTGCGCCACCAGGCGTAGCGGGGCCATCACCAGCGGTGGCGTCGGCAGCGCCGACGGCGGTGGGCGCTGCCTCAGCGGCGGCGGCACTGGCGGGCGCCGTGGCGGGCGCCGTGTCGGGCGCCGTGTCGGGCGCCGTGACGGGCGCCGTGACGGGCGCCGCCCCGTCGTCGATGCGCGCTGTCGCGCTCGTCGCTGCCTCGAATGCTCTTTTAAAGACCGCTTGCGCGTCCGGCTCCGCGGGAGCTGTGATTGCCGTGATGTCCGCGAGAGCCACAGGGGCATCTGCGGCGTCTGCCGAGGCAGACACGTGGCCCAACGGACTGGATGCTCTTGTGGATTCACATGTGGAGACCGCATCGAAGTACATGGACGTCCTCGAACTCGCGCTGGCCTCATCGAGCGCGTCAAAGTACATGGACTCGCGTGGCTGCTTCGAGCCCGGCATGCCGAGCTCGACCTGCGGAGATCCATGTGAGTGCTTGATATCCCGGATTCGGACCCGTCTTGGGCGCAGCACGTCATCCACCGCCTCCACCGCCTCCACCGCCTCCACCGCCTCCTCCGCCTCCACCGCCTCCTCCGCCTCCTCCGCCTCCTCCGCCTCCTCCGCCTCCTCCGCCTCCTCCGCCGCCGCCGCCAGCTCGGTGGCGGTGAGCCACTCCTCAGTGAGCTTTGTAGGGTCCGGCAGCTCGGCGTATTCCAACTTGGCCAGCTCTTCGTACTCGAGGATGAACTCGGCATTACACTCGTTGGGGTCGAGCACAGAGCCCTCGGCAGGCCCGTTGCGATACTCGGGCGACATGCGCACGAGCCTCGAGGCGACGGCCAGCTGAGCTTTCTCCATGAAGGTGCGAGTGGCTTCCGGGTCGTGGCGAAGCTGCCGGATCAGGGTTCGCATCGAGCGCCTGCGCTCATTGGCCATGTGGCGCTTCTCGTCCGTCAAGATCGACAAGGGAGGCAGCCCATTGGGTCGATTGTTGTAGCTCACCGCCCGAGTCAAGCTCGGCTTCACCGTCGACACTACCTCGACGACATCCTTCTTGGATGAGGAGCAGACGGAGCAGCACATCATACTGTGGGTTTTGCAACTGTGAATTCACGCTCCGATAAGTTCGATAACAAAGAAGGTTGCAGGTCTTCAGTCTGTGTCTCGTTTCACTGATACATGTAACAAGAAAGCCCCAAAAAGGTCACGAAAGGCAACCATCACTTTCACGCGGAATGGCGTCTGTCGTTGTTTTCAAGGAGCCTCCTCCTCCGACGTCAGCCGCTGCACGATCCTCGGCGTGTGCCACGCTGTGGCCGCCGCCGTCGCATTTTTTCGCGACTTACACGGACCTGAGGCCGTGCCTGGCGCACGTCGCGGTTGCCAAGGCCTCGCTTCTTCACCTCGAGGATCAGCTCGATGATGGCGATGCAGAGCAATCTCTCAAGCGAATCCTCGCCGCGACGGCCGAGCTGCAATTGGCCTTCGAGTTCATTGACGCGCTCGAGCTCGGCGTCGCCTCGGCCGGAGATCTCGTCGAGGCGACTGAGCGCCGGCTCAACACGCTTGAGCTCGGCGAGCCGCTTCCCGACTCGCTTGCGCAGCTTCCGCCGCCAACCTTCTCGGCGTCGCAGTTCTCTCGACAGCTTCGCCGCCGCGAGAAAGCTGCAACGCTCGACCTGCCCGAGCTCGTGCTGTTGCCACCGTCGGACAGCGCTGGCGGTGGCCAGCGACCACGCACCTCAGTAGAGGGGCTCGCGACTGCAGCGGAGCAGGTCGCCACTGTCGCGGCCGCGGCGGCCGCTGTGGCTGCTGCGGCCGCGGCCGCTGCGCCCAAGAGCGTGGACGAGGCGCGCGTCCGCGCGGAGCAGGTCGCCTCCGCAGCCGCATCGGCGGCCGCGGCGGCCGCGGCCGCTGCGCCTAAGAGCGTGGATGAGGCCAAGGCGCTGGCCTCTGCCTTCCTTGGCCGCGCGGTGGCCAAGACACCGTCCTCTTTGGCCGACGGCATCAACGGCGCGTGGACAGCCTTCAGGCGGTTCCAGGAGAAGTAGCAGCTTAAAGCAGGTCGCATGAGGTCGGAATTTCGTCACACGTCACACAGGTTTGACTCCCGCTCGCTTCACAGTTCGCATTTCTGCGCGTCTCCTTCTGCAATCATGCCCGTGCTCGTTGGCATGCCCGAGACCTTCGTAGAAGGTTTCCACGAAGTCACGGCTGTCATGAAGATGAAATACAGAACTGTGCCTCACCTAGGGTGTGTGCCGCTCCCGCGCTTGCCTCTCGTGCCTTGGGCTCGCTCATTGTGTGTGTGTGCGTGCGCCCGCATCGGCAGCAAAGTATCGGTGCTCTCCTTAGGCGGCTCGGGGTTTGCTGGAATGCACAGCGCCAGCTCGGCGGCGGGGGTGAATAGCGCCTCCGCGCTGCCAATGAGCTCCGAAGACAAATGGTTCGCAGAGGACGCAGAGGCCGACAAGCAGAAGGTGCTCGAGATCGTGACCGCGTGCCTCAAGGCAGGTGTCAATCTGATCGACACCGCCCACTGGTATGGTCAGGGCCGCAGCGAGCGTCTTCTGGGCCACGCGCTCAGCAAGCTGCCTCGCAACGCGTACCACATCTTCACCAAGATTGGACGGTACGACACGGCCCTTTTGCAGATGTTTGACTTCAGCTACGAGAAGACGTACCAGGCGGGACAGGACTCGCTCAAACGGTTGCGCTGCGAGTACATCACCTCCCTGCAAGTTCACGACCCCGAGTTCGCGCCCTCATACGAGATCATCCTCAACGAGACACTGCCCGCACTCCAGGTGCGCTCGCAGTTCGTGTCGCCGGATGATCGCCTCGATTGCCTCAGAGCATGATTGCCTCTGATTACCTCTGATTGCCTCTGATTGCCTCTGATTGCCTCATCTGATGATCGCCTCGATTGCTTCTGAGCATGAGCGTGGATCTCAATCTGGATCTCAATCTGGGTCTCCATCTGAATCTCTTCGCGCCGCAGAGACTCAAGGAGGAGGGCGTGTGCCGTCTCATCGGCATGACCGGCTACCCCCTCGATCTGCAGCAGGAGATCATCAGCCGCTCGTCCATTGCCCTGCAGACGTCGCTCACATATTGCCACTACACGCTGAGCGACACGTCGGTGCTCGCGTCGGGCTTCATCGAGTTTTGTGAGAAGAAGGGCATCGCGCTCATCAACGCGGCACCAATTGCTATGGGGCTGCATACACTCGCCTCGCCGCCCGGCTGGCATCCAGCGAAGCCCGAGACCAAAGCGCTGTGTGCGAAGGCGGCCAAGTACTGCATGCAGGAGAATGTCGACATCTGCAAGCTCGCGCTCCACTTCTCTATGTCGCACGAGCGTCTCCCGAGCACCCTGATCTCATGCACGAGCCTGCAGGAGCTCGCCGCCAACGTCCGGGCGGCGACCGAACCATTGAGCGCCCACGAGCAGCAGGTGCTCGCGTATCTCGTCGACAAGATCTTCAAGCCCGCGGGCCCTCAAACATGGCACGGCGTCGAGCTGCAAGCGTACTGGACCAGCGTAGGCAAGGCGCTGCTCACCCAGCGGTTGTACGACGGTGGCGCCCAAAATGGGTGCTCAGCCGGCCAGGGAGACAGCATGGGGGCAAGATATGGGAGCTCAGCCGCCCGCAAACTTGTCCCTACCGTCGCGGACTCTGACTTCTCCATCGCTGTCGGCATGGCGCTACTGCTCGTCGGCATCGCCGTCCTCGTCGCCGCATGTATGGGCTACAACGACTACGAGCGCCTCGTCGTGCTCCTTGGACCATCGCCCCCGCCGCCCCCACCACCACCCTCCAAATTCCTCGGCCTCTTCTGAGCTCCAGGGCGGACCGCAATCTTGTGACTTGTCTACCCCCCGACCGAGGACCGACGGGCAAACGCGGACACACACGACTCCACGAATGCGCCGGCCGGCATCGCATGTTCGATGTTGGGCTGCTGCTATACACGGGGCTCGGGGGTCCTAGAGGCGTGCGCAATACGTAGAGCCCGCAAGCACAACGTGCGCAACGCAACCTTAGCGCAAAAACTGCACTTCTCTCGAGGTATACACCCGGCGGCGTCGACGGCGGCGGCCCGCGACGGCGCGTGTTGGTGTTCCGTGAGCGGAACTTCGTCGCTATTTCTTTTCACTTTCGGGTCTTCGAATCCGGTTTGGTTTTGAGCGCACGCGCCGGGGGGCCGCGCGGCCGCGGTTCCGACTTCCGTTGGCGTTGCGTCGCGCCGTTGCGCGTTGGTTCCGTTCGGCGCGGTTCCGTTCATACGGTCCGGTTGGAGGCGCGCTGCGCGTGACCGGTCGGCCACCGACCCCGGAGGACGCGCCACCCAGCCGCAGCAGCCACCCCGCTCTACACAACCCGCTACCTTGATCCTTGTACCTAGGCATAGGCTCTGCCGTGCCGTCTAAGGCTACACGTACGCTATACGGATCGCTAAAGTGACCATGCTGTAGAGCGTAGTAACGCACACTACGGAATACCGCTCGCCTCTGCACGGCTTCAACCGTTGTAGTCGGCACTCAGCGGTTGCATGCTGATGAATGCCCCGTTCATGGCGGCCCGACGTGAGCAGCACACGCTCCGCGCGACTGCACATGGCATGCCATTCCGGGGCATCCCACCCCCAACGCGGCGCACGCGCACCTCTTGCGTCAGGCGCGAACGTTATGATGAGCATGGGCTCAGCGACCTTGCCCTCGCGGTTGCAAGGCACTTACAGTCTTCCTCCATACCGGTGACACCTTATTCCAGTCGGGCGCAGCCGCCGGAGGCGGCGCCACGTCAACGCCCACTCGCGTACCAGAATCTTCTCCGGAGAGTTCTCGTGTCAGCTGGTGGATCGTCTCGGCCTGGGCTAAGTGCTCCGCCCGCCAAGCGGACTCGAGCGCAGCTATGCGCCTCGCAAGGGTGGCCTCGGTGCTCGCGTCGCCTCTGCTACCAGTGTCGACGCCGATGTCTGGCTTCCATCCGGGCGTCATCTCGAGCAGGATCTTCTCGAGGTCGATCAGGAAGGCCTCGATCGGCAGGTCGTTGGCGTCGTTGCCAAATGGCTGCTCGATCTCGACGGCCATCTGCTCGATGTTGAGGAAGAGGAAGGCGATCAGCGACGACACCGGCACCGCAAGCCACCCGAACTCGCCGATGAGCGGGATGGACATGGTGGACAGCCAGAGGATTAGGAACGAGCGTAGCGTGGCGATGTAGGAGAAGACCATGGGGGTGCGCTTGATCTTCATGCATGCGCCCACCATGTCGTTCATCTCGCGGATCGCCTCGGAGGTTTCGTCATAGATCGCCGGCCCGAGATTCGAGGCTAAGTTTTGGCGCGCCGTGCGCGAGAGGCATTGCAGTGCCGTGACGGGCGGGTTGTGCGCCGCGTTGAGCTTGCGGATGTACTCCCAGTCCATGCGGCCGCCGCACTCCTCGCGCTGCACCGTCGTGTCACGCAGAAACGCCTTGAGGCACACGCAAAACGCCATCAGCTCCATGAGCATCTGCTCTGAAGCCTTGACCGTCTGCAATGCAGGCGCCGTCTGGCAGCCGATCGAAATGCAGGAATTCATGAGCTCCTGCCACGAGCACCGCGCCTCCCACCAGCGGTTCATCGACGCATCAGTGCGCATGACGACGAGGAAGGCAAGCGCGCCGCCTAGGATAACGTGTGCGTCCAGCGGAAAGATGATCGCCGCGGCGGAGTCGGGGTTGACCTCGAGCAAGTACAGGGCCTGCAGAAACGTCAGCACGGAGATCAAGAGCCAAGGCCAGAACATCATACCCTTGACGGAGAATCGGAAGGTGGGCAGCCACAACGTGGGATCGTAGATGTTGAAGCCGTCGAGTGCCTCCTTGTAGTACGCAGTATCTAGCCAAGGCGTCATGCTCATCGTCGGGGTCTCGGGTGGCAGCTGATGGTAGCCGTCGCCCGGCTTGGCGAGGTATTGCGTCATGCCGATGTCAGTTTTGGTGACTCTTTTCCCACACGCGAAAACATGCGAGGTCGCCGTCCCCAATCTCCCATCTCAAGACACACTGAGGCTCTCGCCTCATTGTAAACACGCCCCACGTGGGCGCGCGCTTGCATGAGCGCCGTCGTAGGAATTGCAGTACACGCACAGTAGTACATGTACTCGTGTCGAGCCACTGTCTGTCGACCTAGACCGACTCGGGCGGGCGGGCGCCCGCCCGCGTCGCGTTACATCGGTTTCTTCACGAATAGACCATTTTAATTGCGGGTCGTTTTATTGCAAAAATCAATTGATTTTAATTGCAAAAATTGATTGCCGAAACGCCTCGTAACGATCTACTGAACGAAGTGCGTTGGACACTTGTGTCACCAAAAATCTTCCATTTGCTGTACCATCTTGATCGCGCACCCTCGAAGAGCCCGATTGGGGCCGCGTTGAGGTCGCAGCCATGCAGGGCCAAGCGATGGCGAGACGTATCAAAGAGGCCAAAAAGAGTCGGAGCGCAGAACAGGAGCGCAAGTCGAAAATGCTCACGTTCTTGACCCGAAGTCCGAAGAAAACATTAGAGGCGATTCCGCCCGGACAATCGGAACTGGTGCAGCAATTGACGCCGCAGCAGTACGGAGAACTGCGCATGCTCTTCGATCAGTTCGACAGTGACGGTTCAGGTACGCCCGCCGGCGCACAATAGTCGCAGCATAGGAGCCGCAGCCCAGCGATGGCACTCACCGCGACCCCACGCCCCACGTTTCGACTCGCGCACCACTCGCAGGCCAGCTCAGCGAAGCGGAGATGAAGGCGGCGCTGCGGCTTATGGGCGTCGCAAAATCCGATGAGGAGATTGAAGAGCTCTTCACGCTGGTCGACTTGGATCGAAACGGCACCATCGAATGGGGAGAGTTTCTTGAATACGGGGCGTCTCTGATCAACAACGGCAGCATCCTCGAGTCGCAGCTTGAGCTGGCGTTCACCGCAGTCAGCAAGCACTGCTTCGCCCAGGGGACGTCGAGAAAATTGGAGCTCCAGGAGCTCGAGCTCGACCGCAGGAAGCTCATGGAGCTGCTGACGACGGCGGGCTTCCCTCCCTTCACGGTCGAGGAGGCCGAGGAGTTTTGCAACGTGCTCGACCCCCAAGGGACGGGACGCATGCCGATGGCCGCCTTGATGAACCTACCTTGCTGGGCCAGCGAGGACGAGTTGGCAAAGCTGCGCCAGCAAGCCGCAAGCAGGCCACCAAGGTCAAGGAGGTCCTCAAGTGCAGAGGCGTTCGAGGAGGAGGGTTCATTACCCGCCGCCACGGCGCCACGGCTGCTCACGGCGGCGCCACCTATGGCGGGCGCTATGGCGGGCGCCGGACCCTCAGGGCTACCATTGGTGACGCCGACGCCAAGCACGGAGCCCTTTTGGTGGGCGCCCGTCATCGCGCCCGCAGATGAGAGGGCAGCTCGCCGTCCCTCACACGAGGTCCTGCCAGCGCCGCCTCCGGCGGAGGCGCAGCCGTCTCGTGCAACGCAGCCACCGCGAGAACGACCCTCCGCGGCAGCGCCGCCCGCCGCTGAGCCTGCGCTGCCGCCATTCGATGCTCCCTCGCTGACGCCGCACCTGGTGCCTGAGCCTGAGCCACCGCCTGAGCCGACTCGGTCGGTCCCTCCGACGCCGCCACCTCGCCGGGATGCGGCGGCGGTGCCCTCGAGCAGCAGCAGCATAGCCAGCACGCGAGAGCGAGCCTCGGCCACATCCGGCGCTGGCGCCGTGCTGAGCGCGCTGGGGACGCGCATGCGCGCGGCCCTCACGAGCAGCCTGCCTCGCGACGAGCGCGCGATCGAGTCCATTCCCAACGAACGCACCGCCATTGAGCCAGCTAACGACCAGAGCTACGCGTTGCAGTCGCTGGAGCAGCGGCGCGCCCCGCAGGATGGATACGCTGGGCATGGCTATCCGACGGGCGTACGAGCACATCTCGAGCACAGCTCGAGCACACCAGGCGCGATTACAGGGCTCACGAGGGTGCCGATCAATGCTCCCTTGCCGCAAGTAATGGCCCACGCGATCTTTGAGGCCGCGCAGGCCAAGCTCGAGGCGGTGCAGGTCGTGGCACAGGCAAGAATGGAGCTCGCGCACGCCAGGCTGGCGGTCGTGCACTCGCACGTAGAAAACACACCAAGCGACGACAAATGGGTCGGCGGCGTTTGGGAGAACCTCTCGACACTATGGCCGCTCCCGCAGGATTTGCCAAAGAATCGGGACCGCCAACTGTTCGCATAAATTAGAGCATCGCGAGCAAGCTTGGCGATACATTGGCATACGGTCCGCCGGGCAACCGCACGGCAGCCTGCGGAAAGTTTCACTAGAGACGCCCGGCTCCCGACAGAGTCGTCAGTCCCCCGGCCGTCGAGCCCCTCGCGCGGCTCGTTCTCAATTCCCGTAGGTCGCTCGTCGATATGTTTCTTTGTTATTTTAGGGGGAAAAGCCGATGGCGATGCGTGCGTCTGTCGTCTTCGCTTCTGGACCTTCGTCGTTCGTGAATTACTTTGTAAGCGCCTTTGCGTACCTACCGTACGATAGCCTAGTAGAGGAGAATTTCGGAAGGAAGAACCGGACGTAAACCGGACGAGGCGCCTCGGGCGCCTGACACCCGGTGGGCGGTGGGTGACTGTCCGGTCGGACGGCATGGTCGACGGGCTCTGACGTGAGCGCGGACGCGGTTCCGCTCGGCTAAAGAAGCGAATCGGCACTCTGAGCAGTGGTTTTCGGAGGCATCCCTCTTGACATGAATATATGCGCGTAGTTGTTCCGTCGTGTAGCCGAGCGTAGTCCGTACGGTCGGCGTGCGGTGGGGTATGAATCCGATCGGCGCGGCAAACGGGTCGGAAACGAAGATGAAGTACTCGAGAGAAACTCCTCCTAAGCCTCCCCTCGGCGCCTCGGCGCGCTGGCGGCGCGGTAGAGAAGCACGCGAAGCATCGTTTGAAGAGCGTCCTCGTGTTGCTCGTTGTGCACAGCAAGCTTGAGGAGGACGTTCCGCTGCGGCCCCGCTGGCCACAGGCGCAGCTCGTTCCGGGCGAGCGAGCCATAGCCAAATCGGGAGCGCACACGTGCCAGTCCCGCCTGCAGCGTGGCGATGCGCTCGGGCGGCACTGCGCGCAGGATGGCTGGCAGCCGCGGCACGTCCTTTTCGGCGATTCGTATCGAGAAGGCGCTGTAGTTGAGCACGTTCTCAAAAGGGAACTCGATGCCATCCATCACGATCACCGGCACGCATCCGGCGAACACAGCGGATGAGATGCCGCCTGACCAGCCGTCACCCGGAAAGGCGCCGCAAAAGGTGGCGTTTCGCAGCTTGGCGTGGTACTGGATGTGCCACCAATCGCGCGTCAGGTGGCCGGTCACTTCGATGTCGTCGGCCCGCGCCGCAGCTGCCGCCCGATAGACGGCCTGTCGGATGCCCATAGAATATTGTGGGGAAGTATGTGGGCCGGCGCCCGTCGTGCCCGGTGGTGAACCCAGGTCGCCGGAGAAGAAGAAGAGCGCACGCCGGGGGGCGGGCACGCGGCGCGGCGGCTCGGGTAAGAAGGTCTCAAGCTCGCGAAAGGAAGGCAACACGAGGTCCTTGCCTGGCACGAAGCACGGGTGGCCCTCGATGAGTGAACCGAGTGGCCAGCCAGTGTACGGATCAGTGGCGACGTCCCAACGGTCGTCGCTGTACGTCGTGGTGCATCGGTTGTGCGCGCTCATCGTATTACCCCAGTGCGAGATGAGCAGAGACGGGCGCAACGGCGCAGGCGCGAAGCATGCGCCCTCGTCGTACCCGAATGCCCAAATATGGTCAGCGCCGCCCGAGGCGTTCCAGTACGGCAGGCTGGTGCGCACATGCTCATACGCACGCAGGTAGAGGCGCGAAGCGATGGCGAGCCGGTAGCGCGTGGGCCTCGTCGTCGGCGTGCCGAAGATGGCCGTTACGATCGCGCACGTCGCGTACACAGGCACAAAGAACCAGTCAGCTTCGGCGGGGTCGGTGGTGCGGTGTGCCGAGCCGAGTAGCCATTCGTGCAGCATCACCTCGAGCACATAGCCCTGGTAGATACCGTATGCGTACTGCGTCGCGTTTGCCTTGAGATACGTCCGATGCGCGCAGAAGAGCTTGTCGTGGCGCCGCTGCAGCAGGTCCGTGGTGAGACTCTGCGGCATCTCGTACACGTAGATCAGCGGCCGCACGCGCGACGCCGCGGCCGTAGCGGCCGCCGCGTGCGCCGCGCTGGCTGTCGGTGCTGCGGCCGACGCTGCCGTCTGAGCGATGCCTGCTGAGGCGTCAGTATTCGCAATCGAGCAATCGATGCCCCACCACCCAGGCTCACAGAGGCAGAACCCATGCTCACATCGACCACGGAAATTGCACTGGTTGAGGCAGAACATGGCCACGCTGTACTGGCACAGATAGCCGTCCCGCCCGTCGTACCGGCACGCGCACACAACCGCCGGCTTCTCGCCCACGCTCGCGTTCGCGTCACACCAACCGGGAAGCTCCGCCGTTCCCTCTCTCGGCCGACCCCAGATAGAACTCCATGGATGGCGCTCCGCTTCGTTCCGCGCGTCCACCTTCCATGGCTGGATCTCGCGCTCGATGCCCCGCGGCTCGCATTGGAGCAGCGGTCGGTCTGGATACGTCGCCCGTGCGCCGCAGTAGCAATGGCCGTAGCGCTTGTCGCACTCGCCGGCACAGCGCGTCCACAGATACCGTCCGTCGTCCGCGTTGCACTCCCAGCGCTGTTCGATATCGCAGCGATCGCCCATCCAGCCACTAGTGCAATGGCACGTGCCAAGCTGTGCGTTGCAACTGCCATGGTCGCCGCAGCCGCCCGCGCACCCAACCCACCGCTTCACGAGCGATCGGCTGGTTACTTGCATGCCGACGTGCCGCGTAAGCCACGAGCCGATGCGCGGCTGCCAAATGGCCGTGCTCTCGTCGGCATGCAAAGGTCGCGTGTGGAGCTCTGACCCTCTATCGGAACGTTTGAGACCAACAGCGGACGCTGGTTGTGAGATTGGCAGCGACGGCTGCGATGGCGGAGGCGGCTGCAACTCATCGGGCGTGGGCCCTCGGTCTATGGCGTGAAGCGACGACACGCTGGCGGCGATGCGAACTACGACCGGGTGTGACCATGCCGTACGCTCGGTGAAATGCTCCGCGCAGCGCAGGAGGAAGAGGAAGAGGAGCAGGACGACAGGGCCGAGCGCAATCGGTCGCATTAGGAATGTCAAGTCAAGGCAAGTCAGGAATGCGAGCGGGGAGAAGGGAACGCCGTCTTTGTCGAAAGAGCGAGGCCGAGTCGCACGTTACATGTACGTGCCCGGTGAGGTGGACAAGAAGCTCGCAGAAACGTTTTTTCTCGCGTTCCCCTTTCCATATCCAGCTGTGGAGAGAGTATGCCGTCCGACAACCCGGGTGTGGACGATAGAGCGCCGAGCCCGCGCGCGAAATCCGAAGGTGGCGCGTCCTTGGAGATCAAGCTTGAGAAGGTCCCCGGGATGGCCGTGGGCATCAGCCTCATGAACCGCAGCGCAGGCGGCGGGGTCAAAATCGCAGACGTGAGCGCAGCGAGCCCACTTGCCCCCTACGTGAGCAAGGGCGATGTCCTTGTCTCCATCAACGGCCAGGCCTGCGAGCAGGGGCATGAAAGGGCAAGCGACATGCTGCGCGCATCCACAGGCATGGTTGATTTGGTCTTCAGGGCCAAGACAGGTTCGATCCTCGGGACATCGCGTCGCAGCAGGATTGCCACCGCATTTCGAAAGGGATCTGATGCCATGATCTTCATCGGGGGTGACGGCCAGCGACGCGATGAGTTCGGGAAGCCATCTGAGGCGCTGGAAAAGCTGATCTCGCCCCGTGATGACACCTCCGGTGGGGTCTCGACCAACGCCGAGGTCGGCCAGAGCGGCGGCGGCACGGATGTGCGCAAGCTGCAGGCAGAGGCGGAGGCAAAGGCGAATAAGGCGGAGGCCAAGGCGATCGAGGCGAAGGCGATGCGTGCGCGTGTCGGCGAGCTGCAGGCGCAGCTCACCAACGGCACCATCACGCCCGAGGGACGCAAGGAGCTCGAGCGCTATGAAGTGCAGCTCAAGGAGCTCAATGAGGCGCTCAAGGAGCTCAATGAGGCGGCGGACGAAGCTGCGCTGGGGGTGCAAATGGCGGCACACACGGTGGGGTCAACGGTCGACGCAGAGACTCCAGCCGCCGCCGTCCCATTCGCCGTCGCCCCTGTCACCACCGCCGCTGCCAGCGCGGCCGCTGCCAGCGCGGCGCCCCGTGTTCGAGAACCGTACGGTCGAGAGATGTCGCGACCGCCCCGCGGCGCATCTGAGGGCGCCGTATCGAGCGGCTCGACGAGGGACGAGGGCGCCGTATCGAGCGGCTCGCCCCGCGGCGCATCTGAGGGCGCGGGAGCCCTCGCATCGCCGGGCTTGCCAAGGCTGGCTGCACGTCGGATCGAATCCAGCCCCGCGCCGTCAAGAACGCCGAGTTGGGCTCCGCGCGTGTCTGTGACCATCGACGCGACCGGTGGACTGCCCGTGCTATTCCGCGCGACGTACGTGCACACTCGCATCGTCCAGGATAGCACCATCGTCTCCAACACGCAGACAGTGAGCTGGCGGTACAGCGTGTGGCGCGCGCTGCACCAGTACCTGTGCCACTGGTTCCCGAACGAGGTGCGCCCGTTACGTTTCCCGCCAAAGGGATTCCACTTGCTTGGGCGCCCAGGGCCCCAATCGGCTTTCGTGCAGCAGCGGCGCGAGGATCTTGAGGGCTACTTGCACGTCTTTGTGTCGGCTTGCGGCGCGGAGCTGCTGCACGCCGCCATCACTGCCGTACACGAGAACCCTTTACTTCCTCCTGTCCCCGTCTCGCGTGCCGCGTCATTCACGCCGCGCTCCGGGACACACACGCCGTAATCGTCATGATCAGTCGTCATGACGGCGTCACGTGGGCCACCGCTCGCGCAAGGGAAGAAAATAGGTCACGTCGCTGTCTATGGTGGATCGGATGTTTCGGATCCGCGAGCCGCGGTCCGGCTAACGCACACGGTGGTCTCAATCAGTCGCCGCGCGATCGCGCCCGGTACGTAACGCATGGCCATGGCCTACGTATAATCGCGTCCATCTATGACGAAAGGGATCTTGTTCTTGAGGATCGGCCGAACGTAAATCCCCGTAATCGACGTAGCACGTACGACGATGGACGAACCGTCGTTGCGAGATCGTCGCCGTCCCATCGGCATCGCGCAAAGACGGTATGGAGATGTGCAGATTCCCCGATATTTTAGCGTAGCGGTATGCGGTTCAATCACATGTACGCAGAATGAGTAACGCGAGTAGCCTATAATAGGCATTTCTGAGTTGCCGGGTCACGACCGCGTCTCCGCCGCGGACGCGGTGCGACGCGGTCCCGAGCCTCCCCGTCTACATCTCCCACGCGACTGCCTCCCTCCCCCCCCCTCCCCCCGACACTTCACACTGCTGTTGGCGTCTCTTCTGCTTGGGATGTTCATCATTCCCTGTACGAACCGCGAACCGCTGCGCGCGGAAAACCGACTCGCGATGTGTTGTCGTGCCGCTAGGAATCGGGAACGCGACCAGAATGAGGCTCACGATGCCCCCCCCGTGGCGGCGCGTAGGCCCTTCTCACGCTCGATGATCCAGTCGACGGCGTCGCCAATGCCGTCCACCACCACGGTCGCGCCGTTGGTCTCGTCTCCCGACTTGTACACGCCGGTGCGCACGAGCACGCCGTCCCACGAGGTGCACGTGCTTTTATGCACGATGTTCGAGCGGCGCGTGCCCTCGATGTCGGATGTCGGATTATCGCCCACCATGTAGAAGCGCTCGGTCGTCGCGTGCGGCATCGGCGCGAGCTCACGAAGCCGTTGCTCAACGAATCGGAACGTCGCGTCTGTCGGCTTTCCCCACTGTCGGATGGCCGCGATCCTCTCATCGATGGTCTCTTGGGGGATGCGCAGGAAGCGCATCCGCTCCATGTAGAGGGCCTTGAGCGCAATCTTGAAGGCGCCCTGCCCAAAGCGCGGGAAGGGGTGCTCCGACTTCCACAACACATCCGGATTCGAGAAGTGGCACGGCATGGGCGGCACCGTGACGTCGAACTCGACAGTCAGCGGTGTTGGCGAGCACAGCACATCGACGCCGACTTGCACGGCCTCATACCACTCGTACGGATCGCACATGACGAGCACGGCCTCAAAGGGCCGATCGTCCGCGCCCTCGCAGGCAGTGCGTTTCGCGCCTTCCGCGTTAGACACCGCCGTCGTCGCGACGGCCGTATGTGAGTGGCCGCCCTCGCGCGCGCCGCGGAACGGATTGATATTATAGTGCTTCACGGCGTAGTCGGAGTAGTGCACGGCGTACTTGAGGCCGTAATTATGCGCCACCTGGAGCACCTGTTCTTTCGGGTCACCGATGATCAGCACAGCGCCCTCGGCAAGAGACGGTGCCAGCAGCGACTGCCAGGGCGTATACGAGAGCACCATCCGGCTCCCATCGATGATGACATCGGTGCGCTCTTTCTCGGGCAGCGAGGACGCCGCGCGGATCTTTGATGACATGCTACTCGCGTAAGAGGCCTCTGTGAGCCCACCACCGCCGTTGGTCACGAAGACAAAGGGCATCTTTGCTTCGGTCACCTTTTGCAGGGCCCGCAGGCCATCTTTTGACCACTCGCGGCCGTACTTGAAGACGCCGTCGATGTCGAAGGCGATGGCCACGCGGGCCTCGCCGGCTTCGGTGTCCGTGCGTGCGCGCTTGGCGGGGCTCGACATCTCCGCACGCTTCAGTCGAAGTCCGGTTCTGCACCAAGATCGGAGATGTCATCTTGTCGCTCGAGTCAAGTCAAGTCAATCAAGTCAAGACGAGGCGGTGAATTGAAGGACACATTTCGACTTGCCTCCACCTGGCCCCTGATATGTCAGCAAGAAGGACACCCAAAGGTGAGGTGTCGAGTTGACCTCTTGGCTCTCGCCCTAGCCTTCATACACGCTTACACGCCGAGAGCTCAAGTCGGTGGTCGCCCGCGACGTCCGACGAAAAGCGCATCGACCACAGCGGGGCGAAGCAGAGGAAGAGGAACACCCTCGCCCGCTCGGTCCTCGCACCTCGGACAAGGTAGGACAAGGAATATCGCGTGCCGACCCCCCGTTATGCGTTAAATATCCGAAAATCCGGAAACCCGGAAAGACGAAAGTGTCCGTGAGTGAGTTTTTCATCTGAACAAGCTGCCTAATGTAATGAAGGGACCCCTGGAGTGCGCACTCCGGGGAATTGAAGGTGATACGTGCCGTGCTGCCGTCGTCGCGTACTCGCATGACGTGGCAGGGTCACAGATGGATGAAAGGTCGCGGCTCGCGCACCTCGCACTGCTAACTAATGGGCGCGTCCTTGACCGAGAGCCCGAGATCTTGCATCGCGAGCTCGCGCTCGAGGTTCTGCACGAACACGGGCGTGAATTTCGCGGCAAATGCCGCACGGAGACCCTCGAGCTCATGGCGGCGCAGCCCCTCATTTCGAAGTGCCTTCTCGAGCCGCTCCACTTCGAGGTGCATCGTGAACAGACTGACGCCTTGAGAGTTGCGCATAGCCGCCGACGCGGATAGCCGCCGGCGTGCCTCGAGTTCCGCACGAACAGAGATGCCGGCAGTGCTCGGAGCACTCTCCGCGTCCTCGTCCGTGCGCTCAGGGTTGGCATGCTTCGACCGTTCGATCATCAGCTCCGTCTTGAGCTTCGCCTTCTCGAGGCGCGCTGCCTTCAGTTCCGCCCGGAGCGCGGTCACCTCGGAGGCCAGCTCGGAGCTCCCTTTTCTGGTGGACGAGGCGGCTACGTCGGCAGCGGCGGCCGGCGCCACGGCGAGAGCGCCCCGTCGCCTCTCCTGCGTCAGCTCCGCGTGCAGCCGCTCGACCTCATTCTCAAGCCGCTCCTGCGTACGCGCCCAGCTGGACACGTCAGCGGCCTGCCTGTCGGCGAGAGCATCTAAAGTGAGACGGTCGCGCTGCAGCCGACGCAGCTGTGCCATCAGCGGCTCCGCGCGCTGCCCAAAGTGTGTGAGCAGCGCGACGAGGGCACGCCACATGCACAGTGCCAGGCCGTCGCCAGAGACGCGCAGCAGGCCACCGACATGCTGGCACACATCGTGCATGGCGCGCCGGTGCTCGGCGAGGAGGAGATCCGCCGAGGCCGCCGAGGAGGCCGCCGACGCGCCGGCGCCGTCGCTGACCACCATGTCCACGAAATTGTACAGCCAGGTGATGGCTGGTCGGATCTGCTCCACCCACACGTCGCTCATGTCTGCAGAGGGTGCGCCCTCCGGAGCAAACGATGCGGCCGATGGTGCCGCCGTCTGAGCTGGCGGCGTCGGCACCGGCTCTGCATGGGCTAAAGGGCCGGCGGCAGGTGGCGGCCGGTGCGTGGCGCCAAACGAAGGCGGCGCGCGGTGCACGGGCGTCTTCCGAGTGCTTGGGCTGGCGACGGGTCGGTACGGCGCCGCCGGTCGTGGCGCGCGTGGGGACGCCGACGTCATGCTGGTTCGGGGGGGAGGCTTTCGCGCCTCCCACTGGAAGCGGCCACCAGGGCCAATCTCCCAGCCGGGCGTCGCCAATGCCTGCTTGGCCGGCATGACGCCAAAGGAGCACGCAGCGATAGCTGCAACGGCAGAGGCGGCCTCCGTCCCAGCAAAGCGCGAGATCGCAGAGCCAGGCTGCGTTCCCTTTGCACGCTTGTCGAACATCCTTTTGCCGGCGAGGTAGGCCGATTCCCAGGCTTCAGGCGGCTTCAGGCCCTCGCTGCCAAAGTGTCCATGCGTGAACTGTCCGTTGCCAGCCTGCGCATGGCTGAGGGCAGCTCGTGCGCTGGCGGGACGTCGGTTGGGTGCTGCGATCGCGGCGGGCGCGGCATCGTGAGCGATCGGAGACGCAGGAGCCGTCCATGGTGCCGGCGCCGCCTCGACGGCCATTCGTGCTGCTGCTGCCATTCGTGCGGTTGCACAACCCACAACGACGCGTTCAGTCAGTCGGAGAATGAGCGGAGGTGAATATGTTCGTAAACGGCTATTCACAGTTTGAAGTTCGGACAGGCACTGAGGGGGCGTGGGGACAGCTTGGCACTTTGGAATCCAAGTCTCTGCTTTTCGAGCTGGCTGGGCACACGCACGCATTGACGACCTCGACGTCCGGCAGGAGACTGGCGCGAGCGCACGCTGGCCAGTAACCATGTCGCCGCCGACTCATAGTAACATGCTGTCCCTCGAGCAAAAGATGGCCGCGCTCCAGCTCCCTAGCGGCTCGATGACCGACCGGTCCACCTGCTCGACGACCCGCTCCGAGTACGGCCGCGACCCCAATCGGAGGGTCGCGGGCGCGCTCACGCTCGAGCAGGAGGAGGCGCTCCTCGGGCTAATGTACGACCACTTTCAGATGAGTGACAGTCAGACCCTCGACCTCGAGACTGTCATGCGGTGCGCGCTCACGTTGCAATGTGACCCCGACGTGTGCAAGGCGCTCGGCGCTCAGCCTGTGCCGATGGAGGAGGCGTGGTTGCCAGAGCAGGATTGGGTGACGGACATGTGCTTCGCGTTTACCGATGCCGGCTCGCAGCTGACGGCGCGCTCCAAGCCCAGCGGCATGGTCACGCCCGAGGGCATCTCGTATCTGGTCGCCCAGGCTATCATGACAGACCTGCAGAGTGCGCCGGCGGCGGACCCGGGGGCGATCCCCCCGCCGGCGGTGCTGGTGCCGGTGACCGCGATCCCCTCGTCTGCGGATAATGCGCGCTCTACCTCCAGGAAAAATAGCAAGAAGAAAAGCACCAAAAAGGACGTATCCGACGCTGATCTTCTCGCCGATCCTCGATCGCAGCGCAAGGCGACGCCGACGAAGCCGAAGGCGACTCCCAAGCCGAAAAAGTCGCCCAAGCGTGGCGCGACGCCGCGCGAGGTGACAATCTGATGGCGCGGCCGCCGCCGCGCCTTGGAGCGCAGCTTGTTCCTTAACTTGCTCCGGTCCGCCCCGTTTCCCTCACGTGTGCCCGCGTGCCTCATCGAAGCGTTGTTGCGTGGCTGCAAGCATGCATGAGGGACCTAACATGTGGTGGTCAGACTACGACGATGATGACTGATGATGGCGATGCAGATATGAATATTCATACGTTGTGGCGTGTGTGCTCCCCTCGAAGCAAGTATTGAGTAATAGTATGTGCGGATTACACGCCCCGTTATTTGAATACATTCTAGGGACTAGCGGCCGGCGACGCGGCCGCGTTGCTTCCGCCTTCCGCGCCGTCCCGTCCGGTGTGATTCCCGTCTGCGGAGCTCGTCGTTTTAATTACGGAATAGCGGCGCCCTGCAAGAGGTCTACCGTTCACAATAGCAAGTGCTTTCCTTTGAATGGCGTATCTTCATATCTGGAGTTTGGTGGCGGCGCAGCAGGGCTTGATAGCGGGCGAACCCAAGTCGCTCCATCTGGGCTCCTCGGGCTCTCGTAGGTTTCGAGGTCTGGAATGCCGGCTTCTCGGAGGGCCTCGGAGGCGACCGCGCCCACCTTGTACACCGTTAGGAAGGTCACCACCAATCCAAATATAGATATCGCGAGCAGCGGGCCGTCTGTGGGCGGGAACTCGTGGAGCACCTGCTGGCCGACGACCGCCGCGTACGCATAGGGGAACCCAGATGGGATCATCCCAACCACCATAGTCCACGTGTACGTCCAGAAATCGATTGAGGTGAGAGAGAGCATGAAATTGGTCAACACCGCCGGTGATGCCGGCGTCGAGCGTATCAGCAGCGGGATTTTCCAGCCGTCGCGTGCCAAGGCACCATCCATTGAGCGCCACACTTTCGCATTCTCGCCGAGGCGTTCTAGAAAATAGGGCTTGAAGGAGCGCGCAATCGCAAACGAAATGGAGCAGCCGATCGCACTCGTGACCATGGCAAAGATGAATCCAACCACCGGCCCGTACAACACGATCGCCGCGATCCAAAATACGCCCGAGAGCGGTATTGGGAGGACCGAGTGGATGAGCATGTTGCCAAAGGAGAAGGACAGCACCGTTGTAGGGTTGTTGGAGTCCCAAGAGATGCCATACGGACCATCCACGTGGTTGTCGGGCAGCAACTCAGCGAATGAGCCCGTCAGGTTGGCCAAGCTCAAGCCCATGAGGGTTGGCAAAGCTCAAGCCCGGGTGCGAGGGGGTCGAGACAAAACTCCACCATGATTGTCATTGTGCCGCCGGGCGGGAATTTCACATCAACACCTCTCTGCTTGTGTCCACCCAAGAAGCTACAAGTACGTACTAACAACTCAGACTCTTCTGTTGTTGGCACCGTTCGGGTTCTACAGCACTGCCTACTGCAGCCACACATTCGCTCATCGTCAGCGCGCCGCTGAGCATCAAAAGCCGACCTCCATTACCCACAATCCTCTGTACGAGTACACTGTCCGTCAGGGACTGAACGGGGAAAGGCGCGTGGAGCTGGACCTGGAGGCGAACCCCGGAGAACATGATCTGATAGCATCTCAGCTCGTCACCTGTCCGCGATGCACAGTTCGTCTCGGGCGCGACGTGAGCGCAACCTGTCCCCTTCCCGCATCCGCGCAGCTCCGGCATGCACGCATGCACGCATAGCAGCGTTGCGCTCAGAAACGGTCTCTCCCTGGCACACACGCCTCTCAGGCCTTACCAGCCTTCTTGGCCTTCTTCTTGGCCTTGGCCTTCTTCTTCTTAATGGCCGCGAGCTGCTCCTGCAGCTTCCGCTCCTTATCCACTGCCTTGAGCTGCTTCTCACGCCGCGCCATGCACAGCAGGTCCCTATCTTCGCACTCCTCGACGTCCGCCTCGAGCTTCTCTAACTTCGACATGTCCTTCCTCTCCTTTTTCGCGCCGGCGCCGCCGCCGGCCGCGTCTGCCTCCGCAGTCTCGCCCGCGGACGCCGCCTCGCGTTCCTCGCGCGCCCGCGCCTCCTCTGCGAGGATCTCGGCCATGATATCGTCCGCACCCTCGTCGCCTTCGCCCTCCTCCGCGTACGCCGCCGCGCCGCGCTTCACCTCGGCGCAATCGACCTCTTCGAGGGTGGGGAACGCGTCGAGCGTCTCGGTGCTCTTCTTGCCGGCAGCGACGAGCGAGCCGAAGGCGCCGAGGGTCTCGACGTCGAAGGCGCCCATGTGCCGAGCCCATTTGAGCTTGGTCGGCGAGATGAAGATCATCGTGGGCAGGTCGACCTCAGAGAGACCGAAGGCGCCCGCAAAGGACGGTTGACAGGTGGCGTCGAGCCACGAGAAGGAGAGAGGCGAGCCACTCTTACGCTTCTTGAGCTTCGTGAGCATCTCGAGGTGCGCCGTCTTGGCCGCCTCGTTCTCGGGAGCGCCGTCGAGCATCGCAATGGCGCACAAGCCGCCCTTGGCCACGCAGAGCGGGCCGATGGTCGCCGCATTCAGCTCCTCGATCGGTCCCTCCTCCTTCTTCCCGCCACCGCCGCCGCCGCCGCCGCCGCCGCCTCCCTGGTCGGTGCCGCCGCCTTCGCCGCCCGCGCCGCTGCCAATCTTTTGCTCTCGCATGAGCACGATCTGCGCCACGAAGTTGGCAATGTTGCCGTAGTTGAACTTACCGTGCATCTGCGGCGTGAAGATCATTCCCGTGAGCGGCACCTGGCCTTGCTCGTCGACCTTATCCCCGGGGAACATGACGAGCAGCGTGGGGGCCTTCTGCACATTGAAGCGCTTCGCGAGCGCAGCCTCACTCGCCTGCGCCATGCCGAAGGCGACCTTGCCCTCGAAGGAGAGAGAGATGGCGCGGAGCAGGGGAGGAATCTCACTCTTGTCGGAGAAGAGGAGGCAAAAGGATTGGGCGGACGCTGTCTGCATCGCCTCCGCGATGAACCGGTCGATATTGCCCCCATTGAGCTGCATCACGCCCGTCTCAGGCAAGGACTCGAGCGCCGCCTTCTTGGCCGCCGCCACCCCCTCCTCGTTGGCTGCGAAGGGCTTCGAGGCCTTGCGCTTCACACCGACCTTTCGGAATGGATAGACGACCAGCTGCGGCTGCGCGCTCGGTTTGAGCCCGAAGCGGTCGGCGAGGTCGGCGGCCGCGCGGCCCACCTTGACCTGCCCGTACAACGACTCCGCGAGCGCGCCCACTCCGCCGGGAGTCGAGAGCGCCGCGACCTCGCTCCCGGCGAAGAGGAGGACCCATGCGTCACGCTCACCCTCGACGAGCTCCGCCACATTGCTCGCGCTCACGGCGAGCGACAGGTCCTCAGCCGCGGCTGCGTCGCCACCGTCACCGCCCGCCGCGCCCGCCTCCTCTGCCGCCGCGGGCGCCTCGGCTGCATGCGTCATGAGGAAGGCGGCCAGAGCCTGTGGCTTCAGCTCGCCCTCGTACGGGACAGGCGCCGCGTCGGGTGCGCTGGGCAGCACGACGACCTTCGGGAAGTCAGTGACGCCAAACTCGGCGACCGTCTTCTCGGCCGTCTCGCGAGCCTCGCCCAGCAGCATCCGCCCCTGAAGCTGCACCGAGAGTGACTTGAGCAGCGGCGGAGTCTCCTCCTTCTTAGTGAAAAGCACCGCCTTGGGCAGCGTGCCATTCTTCTGGAACTTGGCGAGCGACTTGTCGGTCACCGGGACGACGAGCGACGGCAGCGTTGCGGTCGCAAATTCCACCACGCCCTTGGCCGTGCGCGGCCCGCTGTAGTCGACCGGCGTCTTGTAAAATTTGCCAGTGTACGGGTTGCGGCTGCCGGAGCCAGGCAGGTACAGCTTGACGCTCGGGTAGCCCTGGACGCCGGCGGCCTGCACCGTCTTCTTGGACTCATCCGCGTTCACCGCGCCGAACTTGACGATGCCGGCCAGGTTCTCCGCCGCCTTCTGGAAGCCCTTTGCAAATTGCTTGCAATGCCCGCACCAGTCGGCGTAGTACTCGACGACCCACAGGTGCCGGTCGTCTTTGATGACCGTCTGGTCAAAGTTGGTGTCGTCGAGCTTTGTGAGCGGCGATTCACCGAAGTCGTACAGCGGCGGCGGCGTCTGCGCCAGTGCAAGGAGCGCAGTCCAGCTGAGCACGATAGAAAGCAGCGACGCCATCGCTGCCACGTCACACAGCGAGCACCTTGTGGTTACTGGTACAACAGTTAAGAAATCCGCGGCCGGGGCTCCTTGCTTAGCTTGGGGCGACAAGATGTACCATCGAGCATCTACCTTAGCCATGTGGATGTCGTGTGCAGAAGCGACGGTTAGTGCAGAGCCACGCGCCCCCACGCCGCACGCCCCCTACCCACACAAGAATCGACACTGCGCGGTGCACCCTTGCCGCGGACGCGCCGCGCCATCTCGCTCTCCCATCCCCGTCGCGCTCACCGTCGCGCTCGGGCCGCTCGCACGCGGCGAGTGGCCTCGCACACGCGTCCATCGCGCGCAGCCGCTCGCTTTGGGCCGGGCGGCTTGAAGGTTACATCCGCCGTCGGACGGTCGCCTATGGGCATCGCTTATGCCTCGACCATCTTGGTATTGGCAGCATCCATCTCGGACTTCTTGCCCCACTGGGCGCCGGTGGGCGAGCCCATGACCGACGACTCGATGCCGCCCTCGTTGTTGCCGCGCACGATGCGGAAGTAACCCTTCTCGCCCCAGAACGGGTTCCAGCTGTTTTGGACCTTCCAATACTTGACGCCATTCTCGACGCCCCAGCCGACGAACTTGACCGCGTGGCCACCGGCCATGCTGCCCGAGACATGGTGGTAGATGCCCGAGTCGTAGTCCTCAAAATCCGAGTACACGGTGAACGCCGTCTCGACCGGGCCGGCCTCCATAATCATCTGCTGGATCGCCAGCTCGCCGCTCGCCGACACGGGACGGCCAGCGAAGGTGATCTTGTCAGCAGCGAAGCTCGAGTGCGCGGGGGAGGCGGTTGGGTCGCATGTGGTGGGGCCCTGCGGCGAGTGCTCCGACGGGCAGCCCGGGGTGCCCTCGGCCGGCCACGGGTCATTCTTGGTCGGGCCGTGGTGGTGGCAGTGGGGCAGAGAGAAGTCCGAGCACATGCCCTTGAAGCCGGTGTCTTGGCCCTCGGAGTCCTTGTACAGACCGCCCGTGACGACGCCCTTTGACGAGATGTACGTCCATGGCGTGCTGATCTGGCCGCCGCCGCACCCGTTGTAGTTCGCGTTGAAGCAGATGTCCTGGTCCGAGAGCGGGAAGAGCATCGATGCGTTCGTGGCGATGCACATGCGGTCTGAGGCCGCCTCCGAGCCGCCGAAGGCCCAGCAGCAACCGCAGTTGCTCTGGTCGCGGATCATGCCAATCGACTTGGAGCATTGCGGCCAGAAAGTCGCCGAGTCAAAGCTCTCTGGGATGGCCATGTTCGCGTTCTGCGGCACGAATGGCGTGACCAGGCCCTTGGCGATGTGCTCGCGGATGTCCTGCGCCCAGTCGCCCTTGACGCCGAGCAGGCTCATCGAGGCGCCCGGCCGGAAGCTCGCGAAGCGCGGGTGCGCCTTCGCGACCCACTTGGCGCCGGCCTTGGCGACGGAATCGATCTGGGCCTGGCGCTCCGGGTGGACCTCGACCTCAGGCTGGGTGGCGAGCGCGAGGGCAATCGTGGCGATGTACAGCATAGTTGATGGGGCTGCTCACGGAGGTGAGGGGGAGGGCGAGAGCGTGATGAGGAGGAGGCGGCGGCCAAGGCGTCAGGGGGGACAGAAAGCCTCACATCTTGCGTGTCGGGGTCTCCGAGTGTCGTCAATCTCATCACGTTACGAAGATGACTTTTCTTGTCATCGCTGATGTCCACTTGGAGAACTTCCATGGACCGATGTGTCACGGCGTGGATGAAACTCCCTTGGCGCACGGACCGGCACACGATGAGAGTTGTTTTCTTCGTGCTCATCTCACTTGCCGCGACTGCTCCTACGTATATCGGGTGCAAATCCGTGCGTCAACACGCATTCGGTACGCCAACAGTCACATGCAGCCGCTCTCGCCTCTTAAGCCATCCACGGCTCGACGAGCAGCGAACGCCCGGGCTCGGCGGAAGGGTGCCATCCCAGCGGCCGTCGCCTCCACCGTTTGACGACGACATGCTCAGCAGCTCATCGGTCCTCGATACGTCACGGCGCCCGCGCGGTGCCCGCACGCGCATCTCGAGCACCGATGCCGGGTCGCTCGTCATCGACGTGCCAGCCGCCGGACTCAGCACCAGCACACTCTTCGGTGGTGCCTTCACAGCTGCGTGGTTCTCGGCCATTGTGCCGGCGACCTTCAGTGCTGGCGCGCCACTCCTCTTCATGGCACCATTTTGGCTCGCCGGCGGCCTCGTGGCCAAGCAGTCCCTCTTCGATCCCGCCAAGGCGACGAGCCTCACCGTGGGTGAGTTTGCGTGGGAAGTGACCCAATCAGTAGCTGGGCTCGTGAAAGTCGCGAGTGATGGTGGGCCGACGAGCGAGCTGGACGGTGCATCGGTCGACGTATCTGCCTTCGTGAACGGCGTGCCGGTGTACGTCTGTAGGTTGGTGGCCGGTGCCGATGAGTGGACCATCGGCGAGTGCTTGCCCGAGGCCGAATTACAGTGGATCGCGCTGGAGGTGAATGCGCATTTGGCGGCGCTCAAGGGTGGCGCAGCGGTAGAGCGATGGTAGAGGGACGTGGAAATCCATGGCCCTTTACACGCGCGACTTGACCGTGTAATACATACTTCGAAGATATTATACTATTAGCGAGTTAGGCTACAGGGCTACACAGCCCTCACAGGTGGAGACCCAGCAACGAGCGCGACCTGGTGGTGGCGCGAGGGATCACCTCAGTAGATATGGACGATCTGTGCGGCACACGACGGGAAAGAGTGCGCGATCGCGACGGAGCGAGTGAGCAAGAGCGGAGTCAGAATAGCAGGATGGGCGGGGGCAGCGATGTGTACGGAGGCACGTGCTGGGGCTCACATCGTAGAACAGCGTCCAAAAGAGGACGTAGGACATTCCAGCCTGACTGATGCCCTCGGACCAGATGTCGTTCGGGTTCTTGAAGTAGGGTCGTGGGTTGCAGCCGACCGAGAGGTACAGGCCGACCGAGAGGAGCAATGTGCTCCCGAAGAAGGCAAGGAAACCGAGGATGCCGGTGAGCCCGAGGATGCCTGACGCCATGCCGGAGACGATGGCGACGAAGACCCGGCAAAAGTTGATTTGACGCATGTTGTACCCTATCCGGTCCATGGCGTAGATCTCTGAGAAGTCGACGTTATCGGCGCCGGGCTCCATGTGGCAGAGCCGATCTAGGGCGAGGAGCGGGCAGAAAAGTTACGTGCCCCGAAAGGCTTTGTTTCGTGCAAGCAATACTTGTAAGGCAACTTAGAGGCACGGTTGCAGGGAGCGGCCCATTCAGCTTCAGGCGTGTACGAGGAATGAACGAAACCTACCTGCCGCCAAATCCGCAGGAAGGAGGCTTCTGCTGAGGCTCCGCCGACCGGCTGCTGGCCGCACGCTCCAAAAGTAGCAGCAAAGGCAGCGCGCTGCAATCGGCATGGCGCTCGCCGTCAAGGTAGTCGGCGCACTCAACATCGAGGCCTCGTACGAAGCGTTCCACGTCGTCGTGCACCTGCAGGCAGCTGATGGCCGCCACCTCGCCTCGGTGCGCACCGGCAACGCGGCCGAGGTGGCACCCGGAGCGGGTGCGATGTGGAACGAGGAGCTCGTGCTGCCCATCTCGAACGATGCCGGTTCGGAGGTCGCGAGCGTGCTCTTCGAGCTCCAGGGCGGCAGTGCCAGGGACTCAGCGGCGCACGGCATCGGCTCAGCAGCCATCGACTGGCCGACCGTGTGTACCAATGCGGTGGGCGACGGCTGGGCGACGGAGCCACCGCTGCTCGCGGCGCACGGCGTGCCCAATGGCAGCCGGCTCCTCGTGCGCCTGCTCCACGTCGACGCGGCTGCCTCGGCGGCCAAGCTCAAGCAGCTCAAGGCTCAAGTGTCCGAGGCCATCTCGGTGACGGGACGCGAGCGCCAGGCGCTGCTGTCTGCGGCGACGGAGCACACGCGGCAACTCAGCTCGACGCGCACGCAGCTCACGCTCAAGCTGCGCACCGTCTCGCAGAAGGCCACCGAGAAGGAGGTCGGAGACTTTCGCGCCGCGCTCGAGTCGCGTCTACAGGCGGCGCGTTCGGGACGCGACGCCGCCCTGGTGAACTTCAATGTGCTGCACCAGCAGGCGCTGAGGAAGGCGATGCCGCGAGTGCACGAGCGGCTCAATCGAGAGGCGCGCCAGCAGAGGGAGGCCATTGGGCGCGTGGGCGGCAAGGCGCGCGAAACGGAGGCTAAGATGAGAGCCGAGCGACGTCAGCAGTGGCAGGTGAGATGGCCTCTGAGGGCCTCTGAGGACCTCTGATGACCTCTGAGGACCAGACCTGATGACCAGACCTCTCTTGAGTGCGCCTCGGAGTGCGCGCGCCTTGGAGCGCCGAGTACCCCTTTCCTGACGCCGCGTCCCGTCGCCGGTCGCAGGTGACAATTGTCAACGAGCGCGAACGTTCGTTACTCGCTGCCAGCCAGAAGGCAGCGCGCGCTGCGCACCGCCTGCAGGTGGCCTTCAAGCGAGCGGCAGCCCATGAGGGGTCGACCCTCGGACGTAGGCTACGTCGGATCGGGCTGGACGCCGAGGAGGCGGCCACAAAGGAATGCGCGGCGCTCCAGCCTGCAGGGGACCTGCTGGCGAAGCAGATTGGTCGAGGCCGCGCGGAGATCGACGCTGAGGCAGCGGAGGCGGTGAGTGCAGTGCGCCTCGAGGTGAATCGATTGGCCGCCGAGTGGTCGAATAGCCTGGCGGCCAGCTCGCGGGGCGCGCGCGAGGTGCAAGCGCACACGCTCCTAGAGCACCAGCAGGCCCACCGTGAGGCACGCGCCGCGCGCCGCGTCGTCGACAACTCGGCCGAGCAGACGAGGCGCGTCGCGATCTCGTCTCGCGAGAGCTCCCTCACCCAGCTCACGACCAATCTCGAGAAGGAGATTGAGGGCCTCGCTGGCTGGCTGGCGAAGCGCATCGAGGCGGCGAACGCGGCGGCGCAGGCGGCCCCCGCAGCGGGGGCCTTGTCGGCGCCGGTGGATTGGTCAGTGGCGGCGACGCGCTTCGAGGGCGAGGTGAGTGATCTGCGTGGCCGGATCGAGGCACAGCGCGTCAAGATGGGCGAGCTGCACACGCAGCTCTTCGTGGCGCGTGCCAAAGGCACGGCCACCCGCCAGGTGGCGGAGGTGATGAGGGCCGTCGAAGACCGGTGCGAGGAGATGATGGCGAGCGCCGCCGCTGTCGGAGACGATGCGGCAGGGAGCTTGCGCTGCGCGCTGGAGGGTCTGCTCGCCGAGGTTGGCCGCCAACACGACGCGTCGCTCGCGCAGACTGCCGTGGATGCGGACGCGTACGAGCGGGCGCTCGTCGCGCCGTCGGTGCGCGACGCGCCCAAGCACGAGGAGCTGCTTCGTCAGCTCGAGCACGAGCTCAGCCTGCAGACGCAGCTCTCGCTCTCCCGCCCAAACGAGTGGTTTGAACTGCTCGGGCGCAAGCTCAAACTCGACGAGCATGAGGTGGCCGAGTGGCGGGAGCGCGCCGCCGTGGGCACCGCGCGCCACACGGAAGAGCTCTCAGCGCTTGAGGCGCGAGCGGCGGAGGAGGTGGCAGCGGAGGAGGGGCTACAGGCTGCGCGTGAGGGCGCACTCATTGCAGACGCTTCCGCAGCGGTCCACCGGATGGCGCACGAGCGGCGCGAGCGCCTGCGGGAGCTTCCGATGCCCGAGCTCGCGTCCGTCATCCGAGAGGCCGTCGAGAAGACGGCAAGGAGCGGCGAGACGATGGCGCTCGAGCGCCGGCGCGCCGCGTTTGAACGGCTCGACCTTTCCCGCCCAAAGCTGCCTGCGCCGGCGATTGTTGGCGCACGGCCCAAGGGCAGTGGCGGCGGCGCGGCGGCGCACGCGCAGGGCGAAAGCTTGGACGGCCGTCGCCACCCATCGCGCCGTACCGGTACGGCGGACGTCGCCGCAGACGAGGCCGAGGGTTTCGTCACCGGCGCCGAGTCGGAGCTTCTCTTGAGGCTCCGCGAGACTTTCCATCAGTTGGCGGCGGAGGCGACGGCGACGCAGCCGTACGCGGCGGCCGCGAGCTCGCTGCAGCTCGACTGGGCCGAGGAGGCGGCCGAAGGGAAGCACGGGCTGCCGGCCCTCGAGACGCGCCAGCTGCGCGATCTCGAGGCGGAGCTCGCTACCAGTCTGCGCGAGACCATTCGAGAGGAGCACCTCGAGTTCGCCGCCAAGGTCAAGGCCCTCGCTGAGGAGCGCGAGGAGCTCCGCGCGGCCGCGAGCGCCGCGCCGCCGCAGTCGCCCACGAAAGCGCTCGATTCGGCGCCTCCAGTGCGCAAGGCAGAGGCGCGTGTAACTGCCGCCCGCGCGGAGCTCGCGCCTATCACAGCTTCTGAGCTCAACCGGAGCTTGGGTTCGCCCACGAGAGCGCTCGTCAGCGCCAATGCGCCCAAGCGGCGCGCGTTTGACGAAGCCCTCGAGGAGCAGCGTCGGGTGCGTCGGGAGGCCGTGCGCGCGCTGATCGCGGAGCGTGAGGACGGGGCAGCGGCGAGCGGCGCGCTACGCGCCACGGCGCTCGAGGCGCGCACGGACGCAGCGAGATCTGAGCTCGACAAGGGCAATCGTGAGTTCAGCGCCAAGCTCGACGAGAAGATCGCTGCGGCGCGGCTGCGGCTCGAGCCGGCGCGTAAGCGGCTCGCAGCCTCGAAGCGCTCATGTGCGGCGGAGCTGCTCGCCGGGCTGGTGGAGGAGTCTGAGGAGGCGTCCTTGGGTCTCGTCAGATACAATCTCAAGGCCAAGGAGGCCAAGGAGGCGGCGTGGGCTCGGCGGGTGGAGGCGCTCGTGAGAGCGCACGAGGCCGAGGCGGCCGAGCTCGCCGCAACCCGCGCGAGCTTGCTCGAGCATCTCTCGCACCAGAGCGGTTGGGCCGACGGCTTCGTGCCTACCCTCGTGGCCGTCGGGGCGCTGGGTGAGCCGCCAGCGCCGCCGCCGCCCTTCCCGCCATCCAAGCCCGCGCGCGAGATCACCGACGAGCTCCGAGATCTCAATCTCCCCGAGGGGATCGACGAACCCCGACTCCCGCGGTTGAGCTCCAACCCTCTGCCCACCGCCTCGGCGCGCGCGCGGGCGGCGTTTGTGAAGCGGCCGCTGCTCCTGAGCGCGCTCGCGCCGCGCTCGATCCCGGCGGCCAAACCGCGCCCGCCCGCGCCTCTCGAGCCGGTGGACGTGAACGCGGTGCTCGAGGAGCTCGGCACGGCGCTCCAACTCGACGGCAGCGACAAGGGCGGCGGCGCTCACGGCGGCGCGTGGGTGTGGGAGCGCGCGTCGCTGGAGCGCGCGCGAGCGCTGCATGCGCCGCTCTCCCGCGCGCGCGCGCCCCGTGCGCCGTCGCTCCCGCCTGAGGAGGACCTCTCGCCCGAGGCGCTCCGCGCAGCGGCTGTCAAGGCCGCGACGACGGCCGAGGGCGAGACGGAGGATGCGAAGCTCGCGCGCGAGATCGCGCAGCTCGAGCGGCACGTGGAGCAGCGTGCGGCCCAGAAGCGTGCCCTCGAGGCCCAGGCGGCGGAGCGCGTCAAGGCTCAGCGGTTCGCGCAGCTCGCGGCGGCGCGTGAGCGTGCGGAGGCGGAGCTCACACAGGCCCAGCAGGCTTTCGAGCGCGAGGAGTACAGCATGCAGGAGCTGACGGCCCAGGCCAAAGCGATGGCGGTCGCGCGGATACAGGACCGAATGCGCGCCGAGGCGGCCGCCAATGGCGGCGTGGCCGCGCGCATCTGGTCCGAGGCGCTGTTGCGTCGTCAGTCCGAGGAGGCGAGGAGCCACGGGCGACGGCTCCGGCACGAGGCCCACGCGGCGGCGAGCAGCACGCTCGGCGAGCGCGGCGAGGCGTCCAAGGAGCAGCTCGCGAGTATGCGCGAGCTCATGGCCACGCTGAGCGCCATCGCCGAGGAGCACTAGAGCGTATAGCCGCTGAAGTTCAGAGATGGAGGAGAGCCAGAGGCAGCAAAGGCACAAGGCGCCGCATGAGCACCGCAGGCTCGGGGTCCACGCCTGATTGCCCCACGGAGCGACGGCACTCGGGCGACGACGCCGGCACGCCGCGCGGTCCAGCGGTCCGGCGCGGGTGCCTGCGCCGCTTAGGCGCCGCGCTGGGCCTCGGGCGCCGCTCGCGACCCGCGCCGCCGTGTTGCGCCTTCCGGGCTCGCGGTTGGTCGGCCTTGCGCGCGATCGAGCCGTCGCGTCGTCGTAATCGACGGTAATGTGCAGGTAATGAAACCTAAGCTGCAGGATCCACGGTGCTATTTCCGGAGAGGCACACATGCTCCACGTATACTGATACTGGCAGCATGCGAGTGGCCTCAGGCTATCCTCCGAGGTATGCTGCGGTACCGAGAGCCAAACGGTCTGTAATCCACGTCCGGACTTCTCCTCGGCCCCGTCGCGGCCCCGATCTTCTCGTCGCTCGAGTCCGAGCCCGAATCATCCGAGTCCAAACGGTCGAGCTTTTCGAGCGTGCCGCGCATTCTGGAGATCATGAAGTTGAGCGGCGCGCCGCTGCCCGGCCCTACGTGCGGCCCTACGAGCGAGTTCTGAGCCAGACGGGCTCCGGTCGCAAACACCGCCTGCTGATCGGGACGCACGTATCGCAGGATGTGCCGCGGAGGATCGGAGCTTACGGGAATATGGACAATGTGACATTCCGTGCCGACTTGGCGCAGCGATGCGGCGAGCTGCGGCTGACGTTGCGTGGCAAGGTAGGCGGGGTCGTTGTAGGGAACCCTCGGCTGCGGAGGCGGCGGTGGCGGCGGCGGCGGCAGCGTCGGCGGCGACTGCGCTCTTCGGACAAACTCCTGGTCGGTGTCCAGGGTCTCCCACATCGCGGAGGCGCTCACGGACGACGCGCCTTCAGAGGTGGCCCAGCTCAGTGGACGGTGCATGAGCCGACTCCTGTCGTGAAGAACGAAACCGTCTTCCACGCCGCCGGCGACCCGAACTCAAGACGTTGTGTGTGCACTTCGAATGGCTATTCGACTTCAGTCTACCTGCAATGTAACTTTCTGTCAAACTTGCGGATTGGTCGGGCGAGTCGGCACGGCACCTCGACAGTCTACACGTGCACGCGTGGCACAAACGCGTTTTGCCATGGCGCGTGAGCTTCTACAAGTCCGTGCCTCTGATGGCGTAACTATCGACCATCAATCCTCGAGCGTGCCGCTGTTGCAACTTCGTGAGCCCGTGACGCTGGCGTGCGGGCACAATTTTGAGCTGGCGCTCTTGAAGGCACACTTTAGGGCGGGCGCCCACCAATGTCCGGGCTGCGGCGCGCTCGTAGGCATCGAGGCGGACGAGCTCAGGATCAACGCCGAAGTCCTGCATTTGATCCTGAAGCTGCGGCCGCCGCCGCCGCCTCCACCGGTACCGGGGGCGCAGCCATTGCAGGTGGTGGCGGGGGACTTGGCTGCGGGCACGGAGAGCCCGTCGCGCGCGGACGCTGCGGCTGCGGCAGTTCTCGCCGGTGTTGCAATGTCGACCGTCGCCGCTGTCGACCGCAGCTCCAACCTTCGCAGCAGCTTCGGAACCGGCGCTGCCGGCGCCACCTGTGCGCCCTCTCTGCCTCTGGTCGTCAGGGTCGACTCGGGCAGTAACAAGGGCATGTCGCCGCTTGCGTCGCGCGTGCGTACCGGCCTCCCAACTTCGTACCCCTTTTGCCGCGACTCGGCCCAGGTGGAGGCCGTGACGGCGACGTACTTCGCGCGGCAGCTCACGGCGGTCATCGCCCGTAGTCATCAGGGCGAGGCGCTCAGCGAGCTGCCGATCTCGCTGACGAAACGCGTGATGAAGCAGGATGCGGTCAACATGCATTTGCGTATGGTGAGCGCCGAGGCCGTCGACTTGATGGCCTACGGCAACGAGCTCTTCATAGGGCTGGTCACCGAACTGGCATGGCATGTGTCCACGTTGCCGGGCAAGCGCGTGACCGTCGACTTACGCGACCTGCAGGTGGGCTGAGTGCCCCAGAGTGCTTCTGAGCGCCCCTGAGTGCTTCTCTGAGTGCCCCTGAGTGCTTCTGAGTGCCCCTGAGTGCCTCTGAGTGCCCCTGAGTGCTTCCGAGCGCCTCTGAGTGCCTCTCTGAGTGCCTCTCTGAGTGCCTCCCATGGTTGCCTCTCGCGAGCTTCAGAATGCGGTCAGCTCGACGAGCAAGCTCGACTTTTTGTACGAATTCTCCCTCCAGAGCGACCTGCGCGCCGCCGAGTCGCCAGACGGTGGGAGGAGCGTCGAGGAGCAGTTGCGAGCGTTCGACACGCATGCGAACGCTCGCCAGCTGCCTCGCATCCGCGCGCGACGCGAGGAGAAGGCCCACGCGCTTGCCAGTGGCAAACTTTCCGGCCGCTCGCATGCATCTCGTCGGCTGCATGCAATGAAACGGCAGCGTGGGCTTGGGGGGCGCTTCCTCGGGCGTGCTGAGGAAGATGCCGTCCAGATGCTCGTTGGGCAGGGGAGCGATGATGGATCGCTGTCCGCCCTCCGGCGTCTTGACAGCGCTGCAAGCTGCGCGAGTGACGCATCGGCCGCAACGTTGGGCAACGGTGCTCAAGATGGTTCGTTCACATGCAAGATGGGGGCGCCGTTGCCGGGGGCGACATTGCTGGCCGCCGCCGCCGCTGCCACCTGGACGGTCGCGCCCGGCATGGCGCCCGGCTCACCAATGACCCTCGGCGTGCCACGCGCCGAGTTGAGCTCGTCGGTACCGGTGCATGCTCAGGCCGTCTCCTCGCTCAAGCGCGACCATGCGCATCTCTGCCCGACTTGGGAGGGCCGAGAGGGCGCTCGGGACGGCGCTCGGGGCGGCGCTCGGGACTGCGCTCGGGACGGCGCTCGCCCGACTTGGGAGGGCCGAGAGGGGGAAGGCTCAGGGGCTAGCATGCCTCTGGCTAGCGTGCCTCTGGCTGGTGTTGTGCGCAGCCGTCTGCGTGAGAGCGTGCTGAGCGTCCCGGCGCACGACGACGCTGCTCACGACGACGCTGCGCACGAAGTTCTGACGATCCTCTCCCGTGTGTCGAGTGATCCCGGGCCGTCGACGAGCTACGCAACGGCGACGGCGGCGGCGGCGGCGGCGGCGGCGGCGGCGAGTGCGGCGGCAGTGGTGGCGAAGGCAAGCGCACCAAGGCAAGCGCATGGCGGACCCCGTTTTGAGAGAACAGGCTGCTCGTGGCAATCCCTCGGCGCCGAAAGGGCGGCTGGGTCCACTGTGGGCGCGCTCGGCGTGCTCGCGGCGGGCGCATTGTATGAGCAACAGCAGCAGCAGCAGCAGCAGCACCGCCATCAGCAGCATCAGCAGCATCAGCAGCACCAGCAGCACCAGCAGCATCAGCAGCATCAGCAGCACCAGCAGCACCAGCAGCACCAGCAGCACCAGCAGCACCAGCAGCACCAGCAGCACCAGCAGCACCAGCAGCACCAGCAGCACCAGCAGCACCAGCTCAGCGGCGGCGGCGGCAGCCCGGCTTCTCAGGTCGACCGTGAGCGATCTGTATTCCCACTCGCGAATGTGACACGTGTCATGGGTCAGAATCTGCCCGCGGGCACGAAGATCTCCAAGGAGGCCAAGGAGGCCATGTGCGAGATGGCCGTTGAGCTCACGGCCTTTGTCTCGATGGAAGCAGCCATGCTCGCCGCGCACGAGTCCTCGCGCTCGATCTCGGCCGAGTGCCTCCTCGATGCCTTCAAGAGGCTCGACCTCGGGAGCTTCGCGCCGCCGCTCCAGATGTGGTTGGTAGGGCGCGCCGTGAAGGCTGAGCCCCAGATGATGCCTGATGCGGCAGCCAACTACACGGCGTCCGCTGTGGCCGATCTGCTCTTTACCGAAGTGGAGGATGACGTGAATCAGAACGTCTATCATGACGCGGCCCCTGCCAGGGCCATGGGCTGAGGTCGCCGGAGGAACGCGCCTCAACCAATGCACGAGGGGAGGCACAGGTCAGGCGAGAGGTAATGCGCCCTCCTCTGAGCATGAACGTTTCTCGAGGGTGCCGATGGGGGGGGGGGGGGCGCGACTGCCGCACCACGGAACGTAACGCGCAGGGGAGTGCCGTATCATATGTATACGTGTTCGGACGCCCACGCCAGACGCGCGCGGCACCACCGGAGTGTTGACGAGACCACAGCACCGCGCACGACAGTGGCGCGGTAACCGCGGTGCGGCGTGCAGTGTGGCCCGCGGCCGTCACCGGACACCGCCCGCCGGGCGATCGCACCAAACCCATTGCGTTACCGTCGCTTATTATTGCGATGTAGAGCCGACCGGCGCGCCCCGGTGTACCGCACGCGCGGTGTCGGGGTATGCCAAAAGAGTCAGACGCTCCAACCCTAACTCTAACCCTATCCCTAACCATAAAGGCGTACAATAAGAGCAACAGAAACAGCCAAAGCCATCGCACGTAGACCGGGCGCAGCTCTCACCGTCAGGCTTCGGGAGGATGTTGGAGCCAGACCAGACGTCATGGTACCCCACGCCCTTCTGATCGCCTCGTTCGTAGTATTGTACGCCTTATCGAGGGCGTCTTTCGATGTCTCGATCGACTCGTCCGCGGCCTTGCGAATCTGCTCGAGAGCGCGGCCGTCCCTTTCAGCGCGTTCGATCTGTTCGAAAACGGCACTCGTCATGTTGGCAATGTCTTCTGCGGCTCTGGTCGAGGACCTTTTTATATCCTCCAGCTTGCTGCAGAAGGCCCCGGACGCGACCGCGAGGGTGCCAGCGAGCGGAAGCCCCTGCTTGAGGATGCTGAGGAGCTGCCCACGGGCTCCAAGGCTTTGGAGTGTCGCGAAGAGAGATTCCTTCTCAACATTGGGAAAGGTCGCTTGCCAGGCGGCTGCAGCGCTCTCAGCTTCGACGCCACCCTCGGCGAACCCGAAAGCGGGAATGATGGCAGCAACGGCAGCGAGCAGTGCGGTACCACTGAGCGCCACGCCTGCCATTTCATACAGGCACACTGGTGGAACGGTGAAATTGAAATCGAGTTCCATCATCATGAGTTCATCCTCGAGTTCCGTCTGGCTTGATTTGATGCAGGCATACACGACGGCCGATGCGCATGCGATGCCCAGGAGCGTGACCCACAGTGCCGATGGTTGATTCCTCGTTGGCCGAGCGAGAAGAGGTTCCGATAACATCAAAGGACGTGCCCGCTCCACACACGCACCCTGGAGGGGAACATCATGATGTTTCGCCCGACGGCAAGGCAAGTCTGCAAGGCAAGTCAAGTCAAGTCAATGACCACCACTTTGTGAAACTGCGGAAACCATTTACTAGCAGGCTTTTGCCGGGTCTACGACTAGTACATAAGTACGATGTAACGGTACGCAGACCGGTACGATACTCTAGGCGTCCTAGGGGGGTTCCGGCGGGTTCGGGGTTCCAATCGCGCCAAACGCGGAAACGCGAACCGCCCCCGCGCCCCGGTGCATACGGCCCCTGGGGTCAACGCCGACCGATGGCGTCGCCCGCCCCTCGTTAGGTACGGTTCAAGGTACGGTCCGGTGAGACAAAAGACAAAGACTTTTCTACGACTACGATGCAGTGCCTGGGTCGAATACAGACCGAACCGTGACCGTCTCCTCCTCGTCGTCATCGTCACCCATGGTGGCGGCGGCAGTGGTGGCTCGCTTCTTGCGCTTCTTTTTACGATCCGAGCGGCTCGGCTCCGCCGCTGCATCCGCACGCTCCGCCGCCTTCTCCACCTCTGCCTCTGCCTCTGCCTCCGCTGGCTCCGCTGCCTCCGCACCATTCTGCGCCGCCGGCACTAATGGCACTGATGCCTCTGCCACTGCCTCCGCACCATCCGTCGCCGCCGGCACTGATGGCGGCGGCGGCGCTGATGGCGGCGGCGCTGACGGCGGCGGCGGCACACCGAGAGGCACGAGTGTCAGGGGAGGAAGGGCCATGGCGCCGAGGGTACGGCGCGCCTTGCGCCCAGTGCGCCGGAGTGTCTCCGCTGCCGCCGCGAGCCGCGCCGCGTGCTGTGCCAGCACCTCCTCGAGCGCAATCAAGCGCTCAGGGACAAGCGCCGCCGCGTGGCGGATGGCTTCGAGGAGGCGCGCAGGGGCGACCGGCAGGCCGCCTGGCTTGTGGAGCGCGCAGAGCTCCTGATGCTGGTTGAGCACCACCGTCAGCCTTCCCTCGAGCACCAGCTCCTCGCGATCGGACGGATCCACTACGGATAGCATCTCCGCCGACGCGCCGCCGCCGCTGCCGCCGCCGCCGCCGCCGCCGCCACCGCCGCTGCCGCCGCCGCTTCCGCCGCGGAAGAAGCCGAGGCTGACTGCAACAGGCGTGTGGTGGAAGACGAGCGGCGTCGGCTCGCCTTGATCCATCGAGAGCACCGATGCACTCGCCTCGTCACCCACGCCGCTCACCGACACGGGTGGCAGGCGCAGGTGGCGCAGTGCCACGAGCGCCGCAAAGGTGGCGGCGTCTGTCAGGTTGCCGCGGTCGTCGATCACAGTCACATCGGTGCGCACCGACCATACGTGCTTGCTCGCGACGACGCACAGCGACTCAACGTCGATTGCCTGGCTCATGCGCAGCGCGCGGTCGAGGAGCCTCGACATCTCGACTGCTGCCTCGGGCGGCCGCCCTGCCTCGAAGGCGGGTGAGGCCATCGGCGAGAACTCGACGAAGAACTGAAGCACGCCTTCAGCCGGCCGGTCGGGATACGGCTCCACCAACTCAGCAGTCGCGACAGCAAGCACCTGCGTTGCACCCAACTTCACCTGCACACTTCCTGCCACGGAACCGAGCGCCACCAGAAGAGGGCGCGCCTCGAGCGGCCGCCGGCCGTCGACACGCAAGCCGGAGGCGAGCGCGTTCGTGATGAATCGGGACTCTGAGGTCGATATGAGCGGCGGCGCGTGCTGCATTTGTTCCGCTCGTGGCAAAAAAGGCGACGTCGCCACACCCTGCAACGCTTTTTTGGAAAGTAACCTGGTAGGGCCTCAGGTGCCACATGCAGACGTCCCACGCGAAATGCCAAAAGTGTGTCGCGTTACGCCCACAAAGGCGCGTCGTCGACCGCCTGAATTGTAAGGGCGGATCGCGAACCGCCCCTTGACGCTTGAGCGCTACGCGTTTCGAGGCGAGCCGGGCTCGACGATGCAACAGCGCAGCATCGTCGTGCTCATCGTGGCGACGGCACTACCAGCGCCGGTGCGTCCCGAGCCCTTCTGGCAGAGGTGGCAAGACTCGGTGATCGAGCGGCTGGGTGTGAACTACTCTTCGTATGTTGCAGCCCAGGTGCACAAGTTTGATCGGAAAGTGGTCATGAATCCGGAAGGTTCGCTGGACACGGACGCCCAATCCAAAAAAACCACGAGTGAACACGCAGGCAAGTTTGGCAACCTGCTTCGCGGCGGCGTCAGCAAGGAGTCCATGAAACAGATCGCAGACTACATACGAGCGCATGTGCCACTCAGCAAAACATTTGCCCTTTGCCATATGAGTCAATCACAGATTTGAGGTTCAAGCTTTCCGGGACGAGTTCCCGGGAGTTGAAGTGTTGGGCACGGAGCTCGCACCGATGACCGCCAAGATGAGCCAATGGACCATTAACTGGGACTTCCACGTTGTGAAGCCCGAGTGGCGACACAACGCAGACTTTGTCTACTCAAATGCGCTCGACCACTCACCAAATCCAAAGCTTGCTGTCACGCAGTGGATGCGAGAGGTGGCGTCGCACGGTGTGCTCATCCTCGAATGGTCTGAGCATTTTTCAGGCAGTGGTCGTACATCGGTCACCGATGTGTTCGGCACGACGTTCGCCGGCCTCATCAAGATGGTGACAACGGCCGCCGCCGAGGCGGTGGTTCGCTGGGGGCGGCCTCTTCTGAGTCGGCCGCGGGGAGCGGTCGGCTCCGGGCCTGCGGCTGTTGAGTCGGCCGCGGCTTCGGTCGTCGCGCTGACGTGCGGGGTGCGTGTTGTTGGTGGGTTTGGATGGTTGTGAGGTTCGTCTGTGTGGTCCGTGTGCCTTTGTGCGTCCGCGTGTCCCGTGTGTCCCGTGTGTGTCCCGGCTCCCCCCGGTGTCTTTTTACCGGTAAGTGCATGGATTGTGGACTTCCATGCGTGATGCGAAACCACATTTCACCGCGACCACAGATATGCCGACGTCGGCCATTGCCACGAGCTCGCCGCAGCGATGCGCCATCTCCAACACCGTGGTCGGCACGGTGGCCTCCGCCTCATACGCGGTTGGCATGCTCAACCTAGCGCAAACAGCTCGCAACGTTGGGTTTGCATGCATCGTGGTGATGCCATTCGACTGGTTCGACGAGCTGCGACACGAGCTGATCGCGCCATTACCCGTTGCCTCTCCACCACTGCGCCCACGTCCGCTGTGGTGCAACCCACCGTATCATCACCAATATGGCTGGCGACGCTCTCAGCTCTACCGTGCGCGTTTATGGCGGGTTGTGCTCGAGATGGGACTGGACCTGCTGGCACTCGACCTTGACCACCAACTTGGTAGCATGAATCCCGTCCCATTCCTGCACGCCATCTATGCGCCCTCGGAAACTGTGGTATGGGTCCATCCTATTGCAGCAAACGCGCGCGTCCCTGAGCACACGGATGTTGTTGCAATGTGGGATGGACCGAGCAACAGATACCTCAACGTGGGAATCATGTGGCTGAGGTCAACGGATCGCACACGCGCACTCACCCGACGCTGCGAAAATCGCACCTTTGGGGGCTGGGAGCAAGGCGTCTTCAATGAAGAGATCAATTTCAACGAGGAGTTAAGCAGCGTACGCTGCTGTCATTCAATGTGCTTCAAGCGGCTCTTTGCCCAGAGCAAGGTTGATAAATTACTGCCAACAAAAAGCGCGCAGGGTGATATAGCGCGTCTCAAGGCTGAAGGGGCAGACCGGTGCACTGATGACCAACCGTTCGCCGCCATGCCACCGCGTGGGTCCCACGAGGTTCAGGTGAAGCAGTGGACTGGCGTCAACGACACGTTGCGCTCGAAGCACGGATCGAATCGGAAATTTGGCCGCTGCAACCACGAGGGGAATGTATGCATAATGCTCAACGCCTCGGGACTGCCCGCTTTCAAAGCCACAGCCGACTCAAACTGCAGCCTTCACTATGGGACGGTGCATCACGGACAATCGCCCTTGCCGTAGCCCGTGTTAGGTGTTAACACCTCCGTGTGTCGGTAGCTGCATTGGGTAGCTCTGTGTACAGCTCCGGTGTGTTAGTATCCAATCCAATCCGATCGGTCCAGCCGGTCGGTCGCAAAAGGCATCACATAAATTGAATAAAATCAAAATTTGTCTGCGCAAACCCGCAAATACACGTCAGGTCAACCCTGGGATCGAGCACGCTCGACGCTGCGCTGCACGAGCGCGCGCACAGTGGCACGCATCGACTGGTTGTGTGCGTCTTCGACGCCGTACTCGTTCTCGAGGGAAATGAGGTACGGTGCGCACAACTTCACAGCAAGGTGAGAAGCATCGTCATCTCGCATGGCCACAAGACATGCAAAGGTCTCAGCAACCTGGGAAGAGACGAAATGACGCTTAGCAGGGAAGTTGGACTCGCACCAGCCAAAGTAGGAGGTGAGCAGAGACATCCCACGCTGTGCCAGACTCTTATCACCGCTCAGCACCCCGGAGCGCAGCGCGTCGACACCATCGCTCCACATCTGCAAGACTGCGTCAGTCGCCCCTACCTCATCATCGCCCCCCCTGCAGCGTTCACATTGACAAGTGAACCGCTTGCGAGCGCTCAGAAGCTTCCGCCGTGACGCACTGGGAAGTAGCAGCTCGTGCGAGTGCAAGTAAGTGAGCAGAATCGGTTCGCCGGCCTTGATAGGCCTTATGGCGCGGTACACGAGCGCCCCCGTGTTGTTGGTGTGGAACACCACGTTTGGATCACATGAGTGATTAGCCAATGACCCCACAGTGAAGATCGCACTTCCCCCGCCACAGTCGTGTGAAGAGAGGAGCCAGGTTGTGATCGCGTGCACGAGATCTAAAGCCTCGCAAGCGGCTGCCGGTGCCCATGCAGCCTGAACGCTGTGTACCACGTTTTCAAGGAAGCCAACAAGCCCGATCTCGCCAGGCTCTAGGCCCTCGTCATCGGGCTTGTGAAAGATGGCAAGCATTTCCCGCCGTCGTGCAACGTCGCATGAAACGTACAGGTTGAGAACGCTGGCGATATGTTGACACATTGCATTCTCTGGATTCGTCTGCATCGCAGCGCATGTAGCTGCGAGGGCCTCTACACTCTCAGGAGGGCCATCTGGCAACATGTGCAAAGGCTGCTCGGTGAGAACAATCTCACCAGCAGCCCACGATGATACGCTGACGAGCCCGTTGCCGAATTCCGTCGGCACGCTCAGCAGACCCGGCGCCACACTATTGGCGGTGATGACCGCCATTACCACGTCGACGCGCTGTCGTGAACGTTCTGATCGCAGCCTGCAATCTGTCAGTTTCGTCGCGGGCGGTACCCGGCGGTCCCCCCGCGCTCCACTCCACCCTCTCAAAGGACGGCTCCGCACCCCTCGGTCAACGCAATTACTGAGTACTCGTTGTGCTCAGCGTCGGCCCGCGCGACGTACGAGTGAGAATTGACGACATGCGTGACGAGCGCTTCACTTGAAGCAATTTGGGCGCGGGGAACAGCAGACTGAATTTTACATGACTTACCGGTTCAAAAACACCGGTGGGAGCCGGGACACACGCGGGACACACGGGACACACGGATCGACACAGACGAACCTCACAACCAAACCGACTCAGTGCGTAGAGAGTCCCCCGCTCGACTCTGAGAGTGTTTGTCGTTATACACATATTGGACGGAGTTATATGCCGTGCCGCGGTGAGAGAGCCGCCCTGCGCGACCTCACACAGGCGCGTGGCACTAGCGCGACAAGACAGGCGACGCGGCCTTGCGCTTTCCACAGTACTGGTTAATTACCACTGATAATTCATGTATGGTATGTATCAAGCATGCATTCGCAGATCCACACCCACCCGCCGTCGCGCCCTGCTCGTTTCAGGGTTGCGCCTCCTCCCAAAGTTGCATTGCTCGCCCCAGAAGACAACCAATCTAGCGCTAAAGCGCTAGAACTCACCTTTCCAAGACGCGGCCGCGACTTCTGAGCGCAGAGATTACTCTAAGATTACTCCACCGTATCAACTCAGCCCGAGTTGAAAAGGCGCTCTCGTGGTCATAGATGATGATGAGCTCATCCGCGACGGTCCACTCAAGCTGATCCAACTTGTGGGGTGGGGGTTGACCAGCGGGATGCCGTTGTTGGAATGCCTGTGTCGCCAGCCTATTAGCTTACCGAGCTCCTGCTCCACGGCACGAGGTTCGGCGACATTGGGTGACAATCAGAAATAGGCATTCAGAGGCACTCTGCGAGGCGCTCAAAGACAGTCAGAGGCACTCCGCGAGTCACTCAGCGCGAGTCACTCAAAGGCACTCAGGGGCACTCAGAGGCACTCCGCGAGGTACTCGGCGAGGCACTCGGCGATGCACGCCAAGCCCGCCGTCGTACCAGCGTCTCGACGAAGAAATTGAAGGCCACGCGCTTCTCGGTGCCGTCTCCGGGATCACGCGGTAGCTTGAGAGGGAGCTACATCAAATTTATGAATGTGCACGGTAGAACCAGATGGTACCACATTCATAAATCTGCTGTTGAACGAAAATTTCCGCGGAGCTCGTCCGTTAGAGGCAATACGAAGGGCACGCAGGACACAGCAGCAGAAAGAAATTATGAGAACAGCTCCATAAGCGAAGTAGCCGGCGATTTCAATGGTACTCGACCCACTGGCACGTGCATACAATGGAAACGCGAGGAAGATGCAGACGAACCCAAGTACTAATCCGCACCAGCCAGAGCCTTTGTGCAGGATCTCCCAAGCGAAGCGTCCGTAGGACTTATCTTCTCCTTTCTTTGGTGGATGTGGGCGGAAGAACGCATTGGCGGGTTGAAGAACGCCGATTCCCATGACCACCAAACCAAGGTAGCCGTGAATGGTATCGATGGCTCCAAACTCTGGCCGCGTTAGTGCAATAACAATGCCCGCAATCGCAACCAGTAAGCCAACGGATTGGAAACCTCGGTGCAGCTTGAACCAGAGGCCGTTATTGCTGAGCCTTGTCTTGAAGAGACGAGGAATCAGAGCTCCCACGGGGAGAACGACGCCCCATGAAGCCAGCATTAGCACGCCATGGATCAGCTGCCATTGATATGCGGAAAACGACCGATCGACTGAGGTCCCACCGGAGGTCAGAGAGAGCTGCATGGTACCCGAACGCGAGTGATCAGAGATGGTGGGCATGTCTGAGAGCGCCCAGATCAGCTTGAAACCCGCCTCAGCGTTGAAGTTCCGCGGTGCACTCCTCGCGTCCAGGGTGAACTTGATCGTCGTCGCTCCGTTCACACACGAAGCAGACGGGGCGTTCACGGAGAACGTGCTCGTCGCCGTCACGGACGTGGGCGTCTTGCCCCCCAGGAGATACGCGCCGACCGTTCCAGCTGCACCGCTGCTGCACCAGCCGATGACCGCTTCACTGCCCACCATGGCGCCATCGGAAGAGAAGCCGACGCCCACGTATCCTGCCATGCTCGCCCCCACCGCCGCCATACGGGTAAGGCTGCCATCGACCGCCCAGTGCAGGCTAAAGCCACCCTGGCTCACCATGCAAACGTAGCGCTCGGGGTCGTTGGCGAGGGTGGATGAGGTGCAGCCGGGCGTGAGACTTGACCCCGCCGGCGTGGAGATGACCAAGCTAGGAGGCTCCAAGACGACGACTGTCACACTGACGGCGCGAAACGCACTCTCCACCGCTGCGGCAGTCGGGAGCGCATCGCCGAGCGACTGGCGCACTGCGGCGACTTGGGCAGTAGTCGACGTGACCTCAAACGCAATGATGACTGAGGCGGCCGTCACCGCCGCACTGACGGCAGACGGGTGCACCCCGGCGAGCAATGCGACACGCGCAGAGAGGGTCGCAAGGACAGAGCTTGGGAAGTCGCTCACCTCGCCGGAGAGCTTCAGGCGTAGCGTCACCACCGGGGCCGGGGGTGGGGGCAATGGACGCGCCCCTGGTAGTGGTGAGGGAGGCGGAGGCGTACGTGGAGTGGGCGCGGAAGGTGGGGGTGGGGTGGGTGGAGGTGGCGAGGGTGGGGGTGGGGTGGGTGGCGGTGGCGAGGGTGGGGGTCGGGTGGGTGGAGGTGGCGAGGGTGACGGTGGAGGTGGCGAGGGTGACGGTGGAGGTGGCGAGGGTGGCGGTGGAGATGGCGAGGGTGGCGGTGGAGATGGTGGCGGCGGGAACGAGGGAGGCTGTGGCGAGGGTGGCGGTGGAGATGGTGACGGCGGGAACGAGGGAGGCGGTGGCGGCCGCTGAGGCGCTCCGGTAGGGACGGCAGGAGGAGGGCTGGGTGATGGTGGTGGTGAGGGCGGTGGTGGGGTTGGCAGAGGTGGCGACGGTGGCGGTGGTTGTGGCGGCGAAAAGGGTGGAGGTGGCATGGGTGGTCGAGGTGAAGGTGGTGGCAGTGAAGGTGGTGGCGG
>Ga0210242_100256_pt1 | contig 45257 bp, 50 predicted proteins | sample ChrtobMeP5a_16mM_FD_155445 | JGI IMG/M metagenome (GOLD analysis project Ga0210242, IMG submission 155445) | Chrysochromulina tobin associated microbial communities from unialgal haptophyte culture, Seattle, Washington, United States - P5a_16mM | ecosystem: Host-associated > Algae > Haptophytes >... | reverse complement strand
ATCCTCTTGATTGCCTGTGATGACCTCATGATTGCCTCCCTCATCAGGTGCTGCGACGCGACGATCCTCTTGATTGCCTGTGATGACCTCATGATTGCCTCCCTCATCAGGTGCTGCGAGCGCGACGATCCTCTTGATTGCCTGTGATGACCTCATGATTGCCTCCCTCATCAGGTGCTGCGAGCGCGACGCGACGATCCTCTTGATTGCCTGTGATGACCTCATGATCGCCTCCCTCATCAGGTGCTGCGAGCGCGACGCGACGATCCTTGCGCTGCAAGAGGAAGTGGCGCAGCTACGTGCCAAGCTGCTACTGGGTACCTTTGATGAGCCAACAGCACACAAGACTATTCATACCTTTGATGAGCCAACGGCACACAAGACTATTCATATTCATACCTTTGATGAGCCAACGGCACACAAGACGTCCGACACGGTGCGTGCGCTTTCACCAGCGGCGGCGGCGGCGGCGGCGGCGGCGCCAGCCTACCTGACGCGTGGCGTGCATGCATGGGAGCGACGGGTGGTGGCGCCGACGGGTGGCGTGCATGCATACCCGACGGGTGGCGTGCATGCATACCCGACGGGTGGCGTGCATGCATACCCGACGGGTGGCGTGCATGCATACCCGACGGGTGGCGTGCACGGCGGGGGCATGGATGGGAGCGACAGCGGCAGGACCTCCCCGAGTGGCTCACTCTCGAGCCGTGCGGACACAGGCAGCGAGGCCAGCACTCCCACAGTCTTCGCTGGCGTGGCTCGCTCCCTCGCCGACAGCAGTGAGGCCGCCGCAGCTGCGGCCGCCGCCACGGCAGCGCTCAGGACGGCGGCGCTCGTCACGGCGCTTGAGCGCGAGGCTTCGAGCCTGCGCTTGAGATTGGTAGCGAGCGAGGAGCGCGCCACGCACAACGAGCGGCTGGCAGCGGCGCGCGAGCTCGAGCAAGGGTGCACGGCGCCCGGTGCCGCGGACAACGAAGAGCTGCGCACACTGCGTCGGCGCGTGGACGCTCAGGAGCAGGAGCGGCGCGCCGTGCTGAGCATCCTCGAGCGGCGACTCAAGCCGGGTTTGGAGGCGGCCCGGACGCAGCTGCAGGCGCACCAAGTGCACTCGGCTCAGCACGAGCTCGCGGCGCTCAGCGAACTCGTGATGCGCTCTATAGCCGCGCTCCAGACGGACAACCCGTACTCGGCGCACTGAGCATACCGGTAGCATACCGGAGAGGCGAGGACCGAGGTGCGGGACATGCCTTTGACCGGACCATCGTCGAGCGTCCAACGCCTTATGAATTTGTTAAGTTCCGTTGACGTGCCAGTGGGACTGGGTGGCCCGTGGCGGACGAGCGCGTGTGTCGCGAAGGATGACGGGGAATTCGAACCGCGATTGCGGTACGTTCGGTTGAACGTTGATGTTTCATCATTCATGTTCGATTCTCGGTTACTTTTTCTCACTTTTTCTGTTATTGCGAATGGGCAATGAGAAGGCAATGAGATCACACCCGGGGCCACATCAATCATCAAAAGCTGTAATATACCGTACGTACAGACGCATGAGGTGTGAGCCGCGTCGTACGAGCTGAGCCTCGGGTCAGCTGCAGCTTCTGGAGACCTCGGTCGAAAGTCACCTAGTGAGTCTCGCTTATTAATGTTCGCAATGCAAGAAGTCGTTGCCGCCCTTGTGCAGCGGCGAGCACGCGCAGCGCGTGGCGCCGTGCCACCCTGCAAATACCTTCACTCGGAGGCCCGGGCCTTCCAGGCAGACGCCGCGATCCCCCCCGGCCAGCTCCGACGCCCGATTGTTCTCGAGCTTGACGATGATCTCCGCTCGAGGGGGAGCGTCTTTCCCGTTATTTTTGAAGCCTTCTTGCGTGAAGATGATCATGGCCACGCCGTTTGCCCCCATCCATGTGTATGGGAAGACCTGGTCGTTCTCAAATGGCTGTTCGACGCGCGAAAATTCGAGGCGATCACGAAAGACGATGGTTCGCCCCCTGGTGGGCAGCTGGGTGCAGTCCAGAAAGATGCCCGATCCGACAGTGTGGAAGAACCACGAGAGGCCCACCTCTCCAACACCGCCATAGAAGGTGGAGCGTACGTGGCTCACCTCAATGCGGCTGCACTGCTTAAAGGCCGACGGCTCCGACCAGACAGAGCGTCGGACGAAGAAACCGATCGCCAGGTGCGCATGGCACGCGCTAAAGCTCGTGCCGCGTGGGCTACACACCCACGGTGACCCTTCGTAGGTCGGTTCGCCATACTTGGCCTCGCACACCGACAGGCAGTGGTGTGGGGAACGGAGGAGCTGTGTGGGTGCATTGCCGTCAGCATCCTCCACTGCCCCCGCTCGTGCTGTGCTGGGGTTGCCATCGGTGAAGAACCACGTGAAGGTGTTGAGGTCGATCACTTGCCCTTCAGGCAGAGGCGATCCATAGACCGTGTGCACGTAGCTGTGCCATGCGTGCTCCGTCACACGGTTCGCGTCACTCAAGACGGGCAATAGTGGCAGGACGTTTGCGAGAGTGCATGCACGTTGGCGCACACAATGAGGTGACGGAGGCGGACGTGGCGATGCCAGCGGCGGAAGAGCAGGTGACGGTGGATGCGGTTGCGCCGCCGGCGGCAGGAGGGGAGGCGGGAATGGAGGCGGGAAGGGAGGCGAGAAGGGAGGCGGGAAGGGAGGCGGGAAGGGAGGCGGGAAGAGAGGCGGCGGGAAGGGAGGCGGAGCTGCTGGCAACAAAGTCCTCGTGGCATTCACGGAGTCCTTCGCACCAGCTGAAGACGGCTCCACGATCGCAGTTAACATTGTGGTGCGCTTCTCCGCGCTGTGCAAGAGGGCGTGCCTCGACGCCGCGCTTCCCAATAAGATCCCTCCGATGCAGATTATGAGCACAGATAGAGCTTTCTTGCGCACGGGCGCAACAGCTTGCACGCCGTCGTTGCCACCAACGGCCTCAACCTCAAACGACGTGCTCGTTGCTGGTTCACCACACGCACGACGGCCGGTGTCCTTGCCCTCGACGTCCTCTAGGTCGTTGCCATCGGGAACATCCGCCGCTACATCGCCCTTTCCGGAGGGCGATTGATGACCGCCACGCCGCTGTTGATTGATGTCTACCTGACGGTCCACGTCAACATCATCGTCTTCAGCAGCATCAGCTGCTGCAGCTTCAGCGCTGGGAAGAAGCTCGAAATGCTTGCGACGAGCCTTAGTACTCACGCTTCGTTTTGTTCGCAAGGTCTTCATGGTCCGCTTCTCCGGGTGTGCAAGCCGAATGTGTGAGAAATGTGAGCAAAAGGCCCAACGGACGAGACGCGTCCGGATCTATTTTTAGCGAAGATCATCGTTCAGATGCATGCCGGGCTCCTCGCATGTCCACGGAGGCTCCAGTTTCTTGAAGCTTGATTGTTTCAATGAGTTTCTGAACGCTCATGTCCACCGACGTCGGTGTCACTCGGTGGAGATTTGGGTCGAGAAATTCCCCTGCAAGCCCTCAAGCGCCCTGACCCGCAGGGTCCCGCACCCTCCACAATATCCAATTACAATATAATTATCATGAGAAGTCAAGTCACATGCCAAGTGAAAAAAGATATGAGCAAAGTTACAATTTCTTGCCAACTATACCTGTGTGCCAGCGATTGCAATCCACATCTCACGCATCTTTAAACCATAAACGCATCTCCGATCCCTCCTCCCTGATGAGATTTGTAACTGACCAAGCTACCCACACATTGGCGGGACCCCTGAATTGCGGTGGGGGAATTCTCTCCTCACTCGCCTGGGTGAGGGCAGGGCGAGCGGAACGGTTATCTCACAGCACACAGGCTGGCAACACAGGGGGGAGGCTCGCGATCAGGACCTAAATCAGGACCCAGTTCAGAGGGGGTGAGCATCCTAATGCACCTGCTCCTGTGTGAGTATCAAGCAAGCAAGCTAGTTAGTCGAAACAACACAAGTACCTAAACAAGCGCAACCGAATACCCTCGTAGCCAGTAGAGTAGGAAAGGGTGGGCGGAGAGGAGGGGATGTATGCCCAGACCGCGAACGCTCACCGGGACATGCTGCCCTCACGCTTCCCAACGTGAGGAGTGTCGCCCGATCGTGACGCGCGCCTATGGGCCACCCGTAGCAGTCGTCATCGCGGCGCACTGATCGGCGTGCAACCGCTCGGACCACACTTACAGAGGAATGGCTCGCAACCTGCCACGCTCCTCGAGGAAACGCAGGCCCGGGTGGTTTAGCTGACTTCTTGCTTGTTTGCTTGCTTGTGAGTATAAATCATCTTGATGATTGAATAATCTTGAAACTTTCGCTCTCATGTAACTAATGATTGCATGCATACCAAGATACCATACTTGTATGCATACAGAAACCAGAAACGGCCATGAGATGCATTTTGAACATGATTTTTTCATTGTGTCAAGCCCACGACCCGAGGCTCGGGGATAGGGATGCTGTGCTCTTGGCGGAGCTTCACCGTGCAGTTGTTGCTTCTGGCGGCCAACATTTGTGGCACACATGGCATCGAGGTACAGTTCCTGCACGTAGGCAAATGCGCGGGCTCTACGGTGGAGGCCGTGCTGCGCAACCTAGAAAGGCCGGGCGGCGGCAAGTGCTTGAGCGTCAGCCCGGTGCATATGAATCGTCCAACGGGGTTCGGCAAAAAGATAGTCATGTCGACACGTGATCCACTGGATCGAGTTGTGTCGGCGTTCAACTATCGCCATCCGTATCGCGGCTACACACAGCTTTACAACCCGCCCATCCCAGGACAAGGCCATCCCTGGGAGGTCTCGTTCTACAAATGCTTTGACCGCGTGAATGACTTTGCGGAGGCGCTCAGCGGCACGGGCCCTTGCTCTGACGCCGCGCGCGAGATTTTCACGCGGGACAACACTTTCTATTCGACGGGATACGAATATTATTTGGGTACCATCGGGCAGGGTGGCGGCATCGATCGCTTCGAGCAGCAATCGTACGCGCTGACGCACATAACCACGCTCAGTTCCGACCTCCGCCAAATCGCGCAATGGCTCGGCTGCCTTCCCCCACCAGCGAAGCTGCCACAAATTCGCAGCGATTATCCGGCAAAGGATGAGACCCATCTGTCACCAAAGGGATGGAAGAATCTGATGGACATCCTTGAGAATGAGTATGCATTACTGGCGCGACTCGAGGCCCACGCGGTCTTTGGCCACCGCCTCGAGTCGCCACCGAGATCGCCACTGCAATCAATATTGCCGTCGCCCCTTCCCTGCGCACCGTCGCCCTCGAGGCCACCGCGCGTCTCACCATCACCCATCTCACCACCGCCCGTCTCACCACCACCCATCTCACCACCGCCCGTCTCACCACCGCCCATCTCAACATCGCCCTTCTCACCATCACCCATCTCACCATCGCCCGTCTCACCATCACCCATCTCAACACCGCCCGTCTCACCACCACCCATCTCAACACCGCCCGTCTCACCACCACCCATCTCAACGCCGCCCGTCTCACCATCACCCATCTCACCCCCGCCCGTCTCACCATCACCCATCTCACCACCGTCCCCTGGTCCTCAAATGCCATCTGTGCTCTTGTCGTGGGCGCCATCCCGGGCGCTGCTAAACCTCGGGGTCCTCGGCACAGCGTGTTCCTGTATACTGGCAAGCGTCGTCGTAGCTTTGCGAGTTTGCTGGCGGCGCTGCTCGTCGCCGCCATCACCGCCGCCGACGAAAGGACTCGACTTCCGAACAGATCTCAAGCCAACAGAGCTCAAGCCAAAAAGGCCCAAGCGCAAGCCAACCCGCAAAAGTCCACTCTACAAGGGTCGGCAAGAGTTCGAGTTCCTGCCAGATGATGAGGTGGATATCTAGTGGAACTTGTAACACGTCCTGCACGCGGTTCTAGTCCCGAAGAGGCGGAACCGCATAATAACTGGCACGGCAGGGTGCCGGTCTACGGGATACTCCAGTCTCAAGGGGCACGTCCCTCGCTCGCTTTTTCACGCGACATTTCCTCTGGTGAGGAGAGCATGTGATTGCTGACGATGTGTGAGATGTATGAACGCCCACGGGGGCGCCCGATAGCGCGTGAGCGAGAAAATGCTGGTACTGTACAAGTAATTCGTTTCCTAGCATGGCGTATCCACCCAAGGTGCTCGAGGTCGCGGCGGAGTCTGCTGACGACGACCTGCTGGCCGATCGTGCCTTCGTCGCCGCCCTTGCCGGTTTGTCCGAGGTTCTTGTCATGTACGACCTCCTTTCTCTGGAACCCAAGAACATTCAAGAGATGACTTGCGTCGAAAAGGACACGGCTCCTTTCCTTTCGGGTTTGGCTCCTTTTGAAGTCGAGGGCCGAGCGCCGAAAGAAGGCGACGCCACGTGCTTCGTGCGCATCAAGTGCTGTGAGTACGCTCACATTCTCAAGAGCAAGTATGCCGCACGAGTGGTGGAGTGGATCGACGTCGAACGAGTCACAGAGAAACAAGTGTGCATCCTCGAGTTGACGCACAATCCCCAGAGGCCTGTGATCGTCGTCGCATTTCGAGGGTCGCGGACCACCGAAGACTGGCTTCTCGTGAATTCGAACCAGTTCCATCAGCCGCTGCACCTGCCCATCGACGAGGAGGGAGGCTCAGTTGAGGCTGTCGGCCCACCTCGGCTAATGCACTGGCTCAAGCACTCCAGGAAGACGTGCATTTCGCTAGGCATGTGGAAGGCGTACGACGGGCGTAAGAGACCAATCGTTCGTAAGAAGCTGGCGGCGCGCGCTATGTCAGGCTCCACTCCTCCTGCGAATGAAGGAGCGGACCCGCGCATGTCCCCACGTGCTCGGGTGCGGGCGGCTGTGGAGCGCCTGCTCTCCTCGCATGCGGCCAGCGGCCAGCGGCCGCAGCTCATCATCACCGGGCACAGCATGGGTAAGTGTTGAAGGCGGGAGACTGTGCACAATCCCCGCACGCCCTCACCGACTGCGGCTGAGTGTGGCGCGATTCCGCGCCTGTGCGTCCCAGTGCATGCGCGCGCGCCTGTGCGTCCCATTGCCTGCGCGCGCGCCTGTTCGTCCCGGCTCACGAGCACGTGCGCTCCGATGAGCGACACGCAGGTGGCACACTCGCGACCTTGTGCTCGGTGGACCTGCTCCTCTCATCGAGTTTGGTGAAGAAGCATACTGAGTGCATCACGTGTGTGACTTTCGGATCCTCGCGATCGTTCAACCTCGCGTTCAAGAAGGTCGTCGACGAGCTGCGCCACCGAAATCGGCTCCGAGCGCTGCGGTGGGCGAATGCGCCTCCTTTCTTGGCAGCCTTTGGCACTGCGCAGCGAGGGCTGGCACTGAGCGTTGGCCCGTCTGACTCGCGACTTTCGCAGGGTCATCGTACGAGGTGACATCGTGCCGCGGATTCCGTTTGACTTAGGATACGAAGTCGTGCATGGCATTGGCGCGCGGCTGGTCATTCAGCCTGGCTTGAAGCGCCAGGGTCCGTTGAAGTATGATGAGCATGCGGATCCGTACGATCGAGATCAGCGTTTCGCTTGGCCCAACCCCAAGCTTCACACGTGCTACGCGGCCTTCCTCGCTGGGCACGCGCCTCGCTGCAAGCCACGACAGTCGGTCCCACCCCTCTTTGCCTGGCCGGTGAGGGCGGCCAAAGGCAAGGTCGCCACGCCGAGCGGGGTGAGCGGATCTCATGCGAGTGGAGCATCCCTCGTAGAAGTCGTGCCAGTCGTTTGGCAGGAGGAATTGTGAGGTCAAGTCTCAGTTGTGCCAATACATGCATGTCGTTTGGCAGGCAAGGAGGAGTTGCGGATGCGTCACCTCAGTGTCGCGCGGCTGGTGCTATTGTGGCTCCACGGTGCTGCGGTGGTGGCTACGGGCTGAATGCAAAATTAGGACAGTCGGTCAGAGAGGTCGGTTCGCACATGAACTCATGATCAGAGACCACTCATTGTGTGTGTGTATCCTGCGGGGGGGTAATCGACTTGATAGTTAAGAAACCTGAAAGAAACCAAACCGGTCTCTAGCTAAGGCGGCGACGGGCGCGAGCGGTCATGCTATGGAGCTATCCGATCGCGTCCGGCATGCCGAACTCTATTGACAAATGCCATCCTCAGTCTCCCCCCCCAGCACGCCAGAGGGATCATCGGCCCGGCCTAGGCAAAGATGTGTCTCGGGAGCAGCGGGCCCGTCATCAAGCGTCACTCCTGTGAGCTGAGTGAACGAGAACGTTAACCCACGACACACACGCGACAACCGGGGGGCTAGAACGGCACTGTTATTGCCCGCTCAGAGTACGCACATCTTACATGACCCCATACGAGACACGGAGCATGCGCGAGCTCGCGGCGTGTGTGAAACGAAAACTAGTACCGGGACGCACCCCACCCTCACGTGAACATACAGAAGCGTGTGTTTTGTGTTTTGTGTTCGAGGTTCCTCTAGGGACCAATCACATGTTGTCGGATTATCGTGTGAAGACCGATGACCGTGGTGAGGATGTCGCCTCTTTTCGTGCATGCATTCACGAAAGAAAGAACTTGATCTTTCGTACCAAAAGTCCCCATTTTCGACGCTGCTTCGCGAGGAATGCCTCGCAATTACGCAGTGGCGTCTGGAAGAGGACTCCTCGACGACGATGCGCAAGGGCACGGCCTGGACCGCGGGCGGGCCCGCGGCACCTACGCTCTGGAGCGGTACATGGAGACAGGGAGCGCCATCCCCGCCTCGGCCAACAACGACCGCGGCCTCGAAGCGGTCATGTCTACCATGATGAAAGCTCGCAATCTCGACTGCACTGTCGATCGAGTCGCCGATCCACCGCCCGAGCTACACCCCATCCTCTATGCGATTCGCTGCGACTGCGAGATATTCTCGGCAAATCTGCACTCCCTTTTTGTGGAAGCTGGCGGCAAGGGGACTGGGCTCATTGCGTCTGTGAAGTTCTTTGCCACCCTCAAGGGCCACACGCGCCACCCGCTTACCAGGGAGGTCATTGCGCTGATCAGTGCGCACTACGGAGTGTCTTGGCTTGAAGTCCGTAGCGAGTTCGAGAATATGGCCTGGAAAGACTTTTGCGCCGACGTCCAGCGAACCGTGCGTGCTGACGGCGGACCGCGTGACTTCGTCCTCCTCGATGTTTGAGAGTTTGACACAGGAGCAGCAGGTTCGGCGAAGCAACCCAAGGGCAAGGTTGAGGGCAAGTACCTGAGATCCTTAGACGGAGTTAATGGGACGGAATTTTCCGTATAAGAACCGCCCTGACCCCGCTTGGCGCCGAGCGGCGCCTGCCCCGCGTTTGACGACCGCGCCGGCGCCCGGTGCGGGCGGTGACGGTCAAAGCCGGCGGCCCGGCCGCGCGGCCCCGACCCACGAGATGGCGCGGGAAAGCAGACGCGTGACCGGACCCCGCCCTGAGCGTGCAGGAACGTGTAGTATACGCATTGCAGGCCCTGGTACTCACTGAGTTGTGAGTATGGGGGTTCTCGCGCATGCGAGAACCGTGGCTGTCTGGAGCGGCGGGTGAGATGCTAGGCCGCGCGCCGATCGGCGCGCGTCAGTGGGCGATCTCGAAAATCCTGGAGCCCCCAGGGGCGCTCCGGAATTTCCTCGCATGCACACCGGGAAAGAATACCTTATAAGGATCTTTGGTGCTTCCACAGAGGCTCGCGAGAACTAAATCGAGGCGAGCGCAAGCATCGTGACCGTCGCGAACCAGCGACAGCACATTCTCTCTCTCTTGAAACCCGCCCACCCGCAACCCACTCTGCGAGTCGATACTCGATAGATCGCATGTAGTATGGTATTTATTTGTGTGTACCCCTAACCAGACCGTCGGCTTGGGAATGCCCGGTCTGGTCAGGGATTGGGGAAGAATAAAAGGCAAACCAACTCAATTACCTCTTCAATAACCATACAAAGAACAGCTGGAGCGGGAAGACAGCTCAGCCCCGAGCGACGTGGATCGTGGAATCGTTACCATTTTCGGAATTCAGCCCATCTCAAACAGAATCTCGCACGGCAATCTCAAAAACATGACATCAAGCCGTCACCGAGGTGTCCCCCCATCCATCCAGCCGTCCTCCTGGCAAGTTCACATCACACAGGGTTCGATGAAGGTCGCGGATCGCTCGGTTGAAGCGAGCCAGGGCCCTTCCAGAGGCTGGCGCTGGGGCTGGGCATCGGGGCGTCGGGGCAGGCGCGCGGCCCAACACAGCATGCGGCCTTCTGCTCGGCGGACATGCGAGCCGCATCGTCATCGAGGCTGAAACGGCTGCTGCCGCGCGTGAGCGCGCTGAGGCAGCGGCGCCGTTGTTCATTGGACCACGCCACGTACTCGGGCGCTTCGCGACGGATGAGCGCAGCCACTACCTGTGGGGAGGGTGAAGCGCCGTGGTGAGCATTTGCATGCAGGTCGCTTCGCGACGGATGAGCGCAGCCGCTACCTGCTCTACGGCGCCGTCCCGGGCACTCGGAGCGAAGAGCAGTTTCGGACGCACGGCCCGCCACTGGCGCAGCATCTCGTCGAGCTTGGCGTCGGAGAGGGCCTCGACGAGCCTCGAGAGCGCGGCGGGCGTCGCCTCGGGCACTTGCAGCGACATGCTCTCCCAGGGGAGCGTCTCGCCGAGCGGAAGGGTCGAGACATCATCAGCGAAGATGAGGAGGCAACCACTCGCGATCATGTGGCCGAGAGAGCCCGACCATCGCTGTGGGCTGTGGCCGGAGAGGAAGAGGCAGAAGGTCGCGTTCGTGAGGCCGCGCGCCGCGCTCTCGCGATCCGAGGCACTCCCACCTTGCCCGATGCGCAGCTTCACCTTCGGCCACTGCCCCGCGCCGTACTCTCGTACGAAAGCCACGCGTGCCGGGTACGTGGAGTGTGCGTACGCTGCGGCTCCTTGCCAGAAGACGGTGCGTTGTCGCGCGCGGGCGTCGGCCGCGCTCGCCGGGATCGGTACGATTGGCCGGTCCGACTGCGGCGGGATCACCACGTCCCAGCTCGGCTCGAAGGCCAGGGGTCGACCTGGCATGAAGGCGCCCGCTACTTGTACGAAGACGCCGCGTCGCAGCTCGGCAAAGAGGGCGGGGTCGTGCTCTGCGATGCGGTACGCGCCCTTGTCCTGCGACCACACGAAGACGTGTCGGTGCGCCGCCGCGCGCCACGCCGGCTGCTCGCTCAGCCAGCCAAAGACGCGACGCACGTAGGCGACGCCCGCCTCCTCCGTCGCGCACGCCGCCGCCCGCCCGTCGCGGAACCATTTGCCCACCTGCAGCTCGCCAAGGCGCATGTGGCAGACGCTCGCGCAGCTGTACAGCAGTGGCACTACAAACCAGCGCGCCTCGTGCGCCTCGCGCGTCGTCCATGAAGAGGCGCGCAGCGCCTGGTGTGCCGCGTGCTCCGTCATGTAGCCTGGGTCCGCACGGCCAGCTCCCACGCCGCAGTAGCTGCACTCGGCTCCAGCGAGCGACGGCGGAATATCGTATACGTAGAGTAGCTTGTTGTGGTGATGATGGCCGCTCGTGCTGCCCTTCTCGACCGGCCTCGACTTGTCTGGACTCGTCCAGATCGCCGGGCTGAGGCTGGACGTGTCGGCCCGCAGGCAGGAAGTGCGTTTGAAGACGCTGTGGAGCGCCAGCATCACGACCAGCAGCGCAACATAGCCAGCCGCAGCGATTCGCCAGCTTGGTCGCGCCGGCGCCCAGCCGTGCACGGAGGCGTTGGCGTCGCCGCCAGCACCGACGACCGCATACTGCATGAGTACACGCAGCAAGCCGAACATCTGGTGTGAATGTCGAATTTTTAAACATTGGCTGTGAACGTCAAAGGCTGTGAATGTGAATGTTTAGTTTTTTAATCCCAAACCGTTTCGCAGGCGCGCCCAGCGCCAGCGCGCGTAGAGCTGCACCGCCCTTGACCGGAGTTTTCTTGGAGAAGCATGCAAGCGCTGGGGGTATCAAACGTGCATATCAAACGCAAATGTCCGCAAAGGAGCAAAGGAGAAACGCCCCAAATGCCGCTGCCGGCTGTCGTGGCGGCGGCCTTAGGCATAGCGGCGGTGTTGACACCCTCGATGCGCAACGTTCGCGACTGTCTCAAGCCCACCTCGGATTCGCACGCGTGGGCGACCGACATGAAAACTGGCATGCGCTTGGAAGCGGCGCAGGTGTTCGAACTCTTCTACGTCTTCGATTGGCCTGGGCACAACGATACGGCCAGTGAGGGCTCTTGGTTTGCGACGCTGACGTGGCCAGACCATGTGATCATCACCAAGATTCGCGGCGACCGCGTGCACCCTGTTGACGATACGCTTGCAGCTCGTTACCCGGGGCTCTCCGAGTTCGCACTGGCGTCGATGGCATACTCAGTCCTCGGCAAGCCACTTGCGAGCTTGAAGCTCCAGTTCGGTGCGTCGGCGGTGGCGCCTGTTGGACAGGGCTGGAAGGCCGACGATGCGCACGCGCAAGGTGTCACCATCGTCGGCAAGACGACGAATGTTCTGTACGATGACGCCATCAGAGATGCAAATGTGGTCCCGTACCCCAGGGTCGTCTGCCGCACGGCTGCCGAGAATGCCGTGTTGCTCACGCTGCCGCCGCCACCGCCGCGCCCGCCGCCACCATGGAGTCGACCCCCACCGCCCGCCGAGTGGGCCTCGCGCAATCCCTCGCGCCAACACCAACCGCCACCGCGTAGCCCGAACCCAGATGGCCCGCAGGTGCCGTCCCAGGCGCCACGCCCCCCCGCGCGCATGGTGCTACTCGGCACCGGCAGCCATAACAGCGCCGACGATGCGGCGGTGGCGACTGCGACGGCGACTGAGACGGCGACCCTTTCTGAGAGGCCTGCTACTGAGCAGACCGCCGCCATCCCGCCGCCGCGCCCACTTCGGTGGATGGCGATGCTTTTGGCTTTTTCCGGCGTTGCCGTGGCTCTCGTGCGCCGGCTGCATGCACGGCTGCAGCAGACGGACCGCCACACGCCTGTGCTTGACTGGGTTGGTGTGCCACTGAGTCCCGATGGCTGCCGCCATCCAGCGTGTCGAGCAGCGCCCATAACAGCGCTCAAGGCCGACGCGAATGGAGGAGCAAGAGGGTTCAGCCAAGGGAGGGTCCACAGGGGAGGAGGCGATGGAGGAGGATATGATCTCGAGGACGTGGATGTGACAGATCATGTGGACGATCCGCCGATCGCGCCTCGAGCGGCGCCTCGAGCGGCGCCTCGAGGCCTTGCTCAAGGCGCGACGCACTCGAAATGCATGCGCCAGCCAATCGCCGTTACGAGGGCCGGCGTCACGTCGAGGAGGGGCGCCGGGCCTGCAGCCGTTGAGCCTCAGCCCCGTGGCCGTGCGTTGGCAGCCACTTTCCCCGCAGCTGCTGCAGCCGCAGCCACAGCAGCGCCGGGATGCCACTTGAAGGGCGGGGCGGCGGTGCGTAGGGCGGTGGGCTCTCGAGCAGCCGCCCTCGCAGCATCGATGGGTGGTAGGGCAGATCAGGACGGATCCTGTCGCAGCGCGCGCGCCCGCGCCGGCGACGATACAGACCCACTGCTCGATTGAATTAAGCACAGTATCCCTTCCTCGCGACGATTTCCCACTTCTTTCCCGCCATTAGGATTAGCGCGCTGCGTCCGCCGGCCCCGCCCCCCCACAAGCGCAACGCGGGCCCACGGCCACGCGCCGGGGGCCCCGCCCGGTACACCCACTCTACCCGTAGTCACACGCCAGGGCGCCGGTTGACCTCGATGGTGGCAGGCAAACCACTATGGGAACATGGAAGCGGCTCGTTCCGGATGACGTTTCGATTTCGGCACCTGTGAATACGAAATATAACAACAGACAACTTGAACCTATTACGTTTACGAAAGGACGAAGTACCCACCTCAACGCCGCGCGCATTCTCCGCGTCGTGTGTATTCTGAACGGGCATTAACAGTGTCGTAGAACCGGGTGTGTTCACACCAACATCGAAACGTTCACACACGGTGTGCCGTTTTGTTCACACAAGACGGCGCCGTCACAGGCTCTGCCAGGAAATGCTCCGCAAGAAGAACGCTGCGTCTCGTGGGGTGCCCGCTTGGAAGCTGGCTATGGATGCAAGCTATGATGAGAGCGCGCCATTGCCGCCATTGCCGCTATTGCCACCACTCACCTCCGAGCGAGACCTCCGCACTGTAGATGATCGGCAGGATCACAGCCGCAGCAAAAGCGGAAGCCGAAGCCGAAGTCGCAGCCCACAGGCTGATGTATCACATCAGCAGGGAGCGACTGCAGCCGAAGATCCTCCAGAATCTGAGGCTTTAGAATTTGAGCCGTCGCTACGCTTCCTTGGGCCACGCCGAGGTCGTGTCTTCAGAGCGGGTATCCACGGCCTCGGGTACTACATCGACATCGGAACCGAGGCTGGCTCAGTGGCTGCCGAGTTCGAGAGGATGCGTGCTGCCATATCGGCATCGAGTAGCGATATAAGTTCAACCATCGATGACGTGGACGCGCCGATAATGGCCGCCCATGCTTCGCATATGCGCGCACTCAAAGAGGCCGAGGACCAATCCGAGATGCTCGCAAAGGAGCTGGCCGCGTGGGGGCGTGCGTCCTCTTCACTGCGCCACGCGGCCGAGCAGTTGGAGGTGAGGCTCACAGAGCAGCTCCGACAGCTCATCGACATGCAGGACGATTGCTGCACGGTGGAGGCCCGGTTGGCGTGCAAGTCAGTCATCGATCGGCTTCACAGCGTTGGCAAGAAGCTGCTTTGTGTCTCGCAAGAGGCCCGCTTGCGAGACACAAAGAACTGTGAGCGGCGATCCACATGATCCATGCACCGAAAACAGTCGTAGCCAAGTTCAAGCGAGGGCAAGGGATGAGTGGGGCTCTTATAAACATGAAAAATAGTAGACCACTCGAGCACACGATCGCTCCTTAGTCCGTTTTGGTCCCGTCCCCACGGCGCCGTGGACAGCGACCATGGCACGGACGCGTCCACGAGCGGGCTTGCTTGTGCTTCTGATCTCCATCTGCATCTCGCCTAAATCGCCCTGTGGGGGTTCTGGCCAGGTTTAACTCAGACTCATTGACATGCTTATTCGGAGGTTTGAGCTATCGTCTAAGGTCTATCGTGTATCGATAAGGCACATAACTCATAAGCTCAAACTCATAACTCATAACTCGTCGCTCTAGTCGACCGCTTTTGACCGCGGCCCGGCACCTCTTCAAGCTCAACGTACAATACAAAGCCACCGGGCCGAGCACGCATTGCCATTCGTCCCACTTTCCCTGGGAACTCTCTCATCATGAGCTCTCTTCCGGCTCGCCCCCCCCCCCCAACTTAACCAAGTCACCGTTCATCTTGCTTCCACATGCTCGTGCTTCCAGTGCTTCCATGACACATGACACACTCACGCTGTGTCTCATGGTCTCGTTGTATTGGTGTGTCGTTGTATCTCGTTGCCTCGTTCTACCGATGTATCTCGCGCGTTCGTGCTCAGGGGCTCTTGGCCTCTCCGATCCGTCAATTGCTCCGTCATCAAGGGCAGCCTGCCCGATCACAGGCAGCACTATAAGCGGCTTGCGAGTCATCTGCTTCATCTTCACGAATGCTTCACAAATGCTTTGTATCGGCTGTTCGATTCATTTGTGGCCTAGAGTGAAAGGAGCATCTGTTCGCTTGGAATATTTGAACTCGCGGAACATGTTGGCGTCCACTTCATGTATGATATCAAGAATCTCTTGCGTGAACACAGTCTCCGGCGGTGGCGGTGTGTTAGCCGTCAGAGATGGATTGACTTTCGGAAGGCCAACGCGCGGAACGCCAAGATTGCCAAACGAGGTGATCATGGCCAGCCAATCATCCTGCATGTGCTCTGTGTGCAAGAAGAAGTCCACGTGGCTGCATGGGCGTCCACACGATTTTTCGATCTCCATGCTCTGAGATCTTGGCGCCGTGTTGACCGTGTTGACCGGCGCCCAGTCAGCCATTCTCGGCTGTCTCTTTGCACGTCGCATAAAGGTCAAGAAGTCGACGCTGCGATCAATACACGTGGCGGTGAACTGGCGGTTCTTGCAAGTACAGCACAAAACCCACGCGTAGGTGAAGAGGCTCTGCCAGTAGCTGTATGGATCCCTGATGCTGACCACAACCTTGGGCGCCCGCCCGCCATGGGTGCAAGCTGCTCTGCAGTGATCTAATGCGCGCACGTTTGTGTGCCCCATGTTGATCCACATGACCTTGTCCCAGTCAGCTTGCCCTTCCGTGGCGCATTCGACAGCACTGCCACCCGTCTTGACCACATGGACGTACATGATGATAGGCTTCGAATGTTTGTCCTCTTGGTTGCACCGAGCACATCGTTCGAACTCGGTGTTGTGGTGCTGTGCACAAAAAAAGGAGCCCTGCATGTAGTGCGGCACCGGTATCTTCAAAGGTGTGAGGATCAGCGGCGGTGGTGGGAATGGCAGCAAGTGTGGTGGTGGCCGTTCCCACCGCACAATCGGTGTGAGCGGCGGCGGTGGTGAGATTGGCGGTGGTGGCGGCGGTGGTGCTGAGGACAGCGGCGGTGGTCGGAATGGCGGCGGTGGTAGGAACGGCGGTGGTGGTCGGAACGGCGACGGTGGTGGGATTGGCGGTGGTGGGATTGGCGGTGTACGCGGCAGAGGCAACCGAGGCTCCGGCGGCGGCAGCATGAAGAGCTGTACTGAGTTCGTCTCGTCCCGCGTGGCCCCATCATGAGCAGCACCTTGTGGCCGCAGCCCTGCTAGGGTGATGACCATCCCTGTGACCATCCCTGCAGTGATCAAGTTCATGATCAAGCAAATGCTGCCGCACGTGATCGTGGGCCGAAACGGTACGAACCGCTCCCCATGAAGCGTGAGAGCTTGCCCACCCATAGGCAGTGGCTCATGCTCACTCAGATCTGCCGCCTGCCGTCCGTCGCGAGCTTGCACTCGCGTGGGCCTAGGCTGTTCGCTCGTCCCCGCACCTGGAGCTGGTTGTTGCTCGTGCTGACTTTGGCCACGCTGCTGCTGGACATTGGCCAGACAGTCGAGGTCCTCCTCCTGCTCGTCGTCTTCGGCCGCAGCAGTCTCCAAGGCAGCAAAGCCTTTCTTGCTTCGCTTTCGCTTAGGGAGGCTTGGCATGGTGCGAGCCCTCAGTTGTAGAGACTCCAGCGGATGGCGCGTGCGGTTTCTCTCGTGCAATGGTGCAAATTAAATTCATTTAGGACTGAGGAATTCTCCCACACAGGACTGAGGAATCCTCCAAAATATATGACCCCAAATTTAGATGATATGCATGCAATCCAGACTTCGCCCCACCCTATCCGGTGGTGCGGAGGTCTCTGGATTCTGAATAGGTGGGGTCGCACCCGAGGGGCGTGCTATTTCAATATCGAATCCTTGCAACTGCTAACTCTGAGTTCGGCGCAAGGACGACTGGCGTTTGACCGTTTGTCTCCAGCTCCTTATAATTTCTCTCTTGTACCTGACTTACCGACTGTGTGTCGCATTGGGACTACCTTGCGTACGGCACTGCCCTACACACGGTAATCACCTGTGTGCGCCGCCGCACTACCACCGCACCCCATTCGCGTCAGGCTCAAGGGTGCGATACGCTCCGCTACGTCCCAGCTCAGAAACGTAATATCAATCGTAATATGTGGGACTGACTCACGGTGTCGAAAGCCGATCTGTCCTTTTACTGTTTCTCGAACCCCCATAGCAGTCACGTCGACACGGCACACTGACCGGCGCGTGGCCGCTCGGACCGCACCGACAGAGGAATAGCTCGCGACCTGCCACGCTCCTCGAGGGAGCGCAGGCCCGGGTGGTTTAGCTGACTTTGCGATAGTCTCTTCACACGTTTGTTCACACGCTTCAATCTTGATGGCCGACGCACTCCGCTTGGAGAGGGCACCATCGCACGCTGCCCGGCACCAGCAGAGCGCGTCTCGTTCACCCGTCAGCATCGATGACGTGACGCTCGTGGCAGATTCCGAAACGTGCAAGCCACGGAGTGAGAAGAAGGCGGCCTCGGCGCCGGACTGCCTCTCGCGCTACCTTGAGCGCGTGGACCAGCGGATCCAGCGCGCAAAACCTCGACGGTTCCGCTTGCCGCGGCCGCCACTCGTGCGCGCTTGGCCGGTGGTGCGCGAGATGGCTCTGGTTATGGGCGGCACAGTCGTGCTCGTGCTCGCGCTGCCGCCGGCCTTCGATGCGCTGCCCGCGCCCTTTGACATTCGCGAATCGGCCGCCGCGCAGGCACGCGCCGCACTGCTCGGCGCCTCAGTCGTCGGCGCGCTCTTTCTGTTCAACTTCGTCGCGTACGCCCTTCTGTACACGCATTCGTGGCTGAGGCTGCTGCACACGCTCGTATCTTTTTGGGTGGGAGTGGGCTTGGGCGTGCCGCTCGCGCTCTTCCTGCTACGCGCCGCCCAGGCCGCCGGCGTGCCGCTCGACGCGCCCACGACGGCGTTTCTCGTGTGGAATCTCGCCGTGCCTGGCGTGCTCCTCGCCCAATGGGCTCCGACGCGCCGACGGTTTCAGCGCACTCGGATCGTATACGCTGACAGCCTCGCGGTGCGCTCCCGCCGTGCTGAGCACTTGCATGCACTCGGATCGCAGACAACCTTGTGTCGAGCGTGAGGAGGAGCTCGCATGCAAGTGCTCAGAACGGCGCCTCGTCCCTTGGCCTCGCCTGCGCAGATCCTCTTTGCGTGGGTACTCACGTGCATACCGTACCAAATGATGATCGCGATCATCGGGCTGCTCGCTGCGCTCGACATCCTCCTCGTCGGCCTCCCGTGCTGCTCCCCCGTCCAGGTAGGCCTCTGATGGCCACTGATGATGGCCACTGATGGCCACTGATGGCCACTGCTTGGCACTGATGGCCACTCATGGCCACTCATGGCCACTGATGGCCACTCATGGCCACTGATGGCCACTCATGGCCACTGATGGCCACTAATGGCCTCTCATGGCCTCGCATTACTGCTCGCCCGTCCAGACCATCGACAAACTCTACGCCGCGCGACAGAAGGCTGGCGTCGAGCAGATGCCCGGGCTCTCGTTTGATAATGTTGGTGCTAAGGTATAGCTCTGATGGCCACTGATTGCATGCTGATTGCCTCCCTCATTAGTGCAGCTCTGCTAAGGCATAGCTCTGATGGCCACGGATGGCCACGGATGGCCACGGATGGCCACGGATGGCCACTGATGGTCGGGTCTCGTGTGTGTCGCTGGTGCTCAGGACGACCTCCTCCTCGGACTGGGCGACTTCATCGTCTTCTCGGTGTTCGCAGGCCACGCCGCCCGTCTCGGCGCCGCACCCCTCGCCGCCGTAGCCATTGGGCTTCTCTGCGGTCTCGGGCTGCTCATGGTCCACGTGGCGTTGCGCTGGCCGCTTCGATCTCTCGAGCCGGCGATCCCACTCTCTGTCGGCTTCGGCGCGCTGATGCTCGCCGGAGAGCGGCTGCTGCTGCGCCCCCTCGCGGACGGCGTGCTTGCCCTTGAGGGCGGCTGGCTATAGCCAATAGCGACTAGCGAGTCAGTGGAATATGGAAACTACTCTTAGGATACGGAGGTACGGTTAGAGTACCGATGTCATGACCGATGTACGTTCGTTTAGTCTTTAGAATTCGATGAGAGAAATAATCCTATAGAGGCGCGCGGGGACCGCGAAGAAACTGACTGACTGACAGGAGGCTCTCGAGCCGGAGGGATCCACGCAGTTCGAGAGTCTTGGGAAGGGCCCACGCGGCCAGCCCCCAGAAGCGCATCGTGGATCGTGCGCGGCTGCGCTCCGGTCGCACCGCAAAGCCAAGAAGCGCAAAGGCCATGTCGTTGAATCGATAATGAATCGAATGCGCTTATCAGGAGGATGAGGAGCAGCAGGGCGACACATCATCCACGCATGAGACCAACATGAAACCGGAGATCTGAGGGACGGTGGCTGTTGAGTACGATGATTTCGAACGCGAGCTGGGACGGAAGTGGTACAGTCATGTACGGTACCTACATGAGGAACTAACTCGTAACTACCCGACTGACACGTCCCGGAACTCGAACCTAATTCGCTGCTCGTTCCCGAACTGCGTATGCATGCAACTGAGGTAAAGTTCCGAAAGCAATCTACTTTGGGGAGATTCTTATCTTCCGGATGTTGAGAGCCTGCAGTCCTGTGAACCGTGCATGGACGCCGTCTCAGGTGCAGGTAGGATCGGCATCATGGAGATCAGTCGCGAAGCCCAAGGAGACGGACCGAAAAGTGAGGCAGGACTCTACCATGGTGTAATGGGCAAGAGAATGCGCCTGAGGATCGCGCGTCCGGCTCTCAAGCTAAGTGAGCTCAGGATTGCGCGTACGGCTCGCAAGTTCCGTCGGCTAGCGAGTTCAGATGATCAGCCAGATGGATTGTCATCACAAGTCGTGGACATCTCCATAGGTGGATTCCATGCACCCCCCATGCCTGCGCCGTCCCCTGGAAAGGCTTTGTCTTCCTCGCCACCAGACACCACGGCCCCCTCGAAACGCCTCCGTTGGTCCTGCGCACTACTTGTATGCGTCGTTGTCTTGGTGCTCAGTGCCGCGGCTGGCTCAAGCAGCATTTCGGGGCAGCTGAGGCCGCGTGTGCCACTTGTCTCTGTGGCGTCGTGGCCAACACAAACGTCGTCGCCCCAGCTCCCTCCGCCGTCGCCAGAATCATCACCCTTGCCACTGTGGCCACCGTCGCCACCCTTGCCATTTTTGCCGCCTTTGCCATCGTCGCCACTGCCACCACCTGTACCACTGCCGCCACCATTGCCAGTATCGCCACCTACTCCTCCACCTCCACCGCCGCCGCCGAGGCAGCCTCCGCCGCCATCGTCGCCCGGCTCCTTCCGTCCGAGCGACGAGGCATGCGGCCTCAACCGCCATACGCCCACCTACGACCGGATGCCCACACCGATCACAAAGTACCGCGCATGGTGGCACTGCCATCTGTACGAGAATGGGTGGTACACGAGCGTGGCTGATACCTTTGGCAACGAGAGCATACTCAGGAGCTCGCCTTGGTTTCATTACATCGATGCGCTCTACGGTATCACGACCATGCAGTACCCATTCTCGCTGGGCTACCTCGCCAACTTCCATGGACGGAGCCTGCCAGTGCGGCTCCCCCTCGTGTGCACGGACGGCGACCATCTGGTACCGAGGCTGTGCGATCCCAACCACTACTCGTACGGCCAGTACAAGCCGGGAGCGTATCCGCTGCAATATGGAGATGTCTGGCGCAGCTTCCGTCAAGTCAACGCAGAATCGGATCGCACAAAGCAGACCGTCATGGTCCGCGGCGTTCCGAGCTACTCGGCAGTGGAAGTGACGCACACTTGCTGCGACTGGCAGGAACGCGGCCTTTCGCAAGGGCTGTGGCATTATATGGTCCCGGGCAGTGGCATCTTCTTCAACGTCGGCCGCTCCCTCATCTCCAACGATAATGCGTTTCAGAATCTGAGATCGGCGCACAACTGCCAGGGCGACCATTTCCAAGTGCTCAATTGCTTTCGTACCCGCGGCTTCGACAGCATCCAGCTGCCCAGTACGTTTGAGCCGAATACCGGATCGGGAGGCACCAAGGTCTTTGAGATCGTCAACCTCCGAGACATACACAACCAGGTCAATGGCTGCTTCGATCCAGTGCATTCGGCAGGGCTCTACTTCCATGGCTATGACGCCTCCTTGCCTTGCAGGTGCCGAGCTGAAGGCACTGGCTGGGGCTCGCCGCTGAATTGCAACGGCTAGCGGTAGCCAGCAGAGGGCTGCGGTCGCAGCCGAGTCAGGTTACCCGTTTTGCGTTCTAGACCGCCGCGGTCGTCGCGATTGCACCGATCGCGATTCAAGAAGGCACACGTGACGCACCCAGAGGTTACCCTGAGCTCCAGCCCACATGCAGCCGATCGGCATGAAGCCGAACCCACAGGTGCCACAGCACATGTCACTCCTCAATCGGTGTGATCACCAAAGGCACCAGCATGGAGGTCTCTGGAGCGTGGGTGCACTGCGTCCTGCACGTGCGCGTGTGCGCGCTCGAAATGCGCGGACGGGCCATCATCCGAGGAGTAGTCCGACGTGGAGCGGCGGGGCTCACTTGCGGGCCTTGCATGGGGCCTTGGCTCACGGGGCGCTTGACGTATGAGTGTGTCGTGTGCTGCTCGGGGTCGTCACTAACTGTGGTTTATGAGCAGTTTCACGCTGCAATCCATGCACAGCAAGCTCGACGTCACCCCTACAGCTACACCGCGAACACGGACGACAGAACCGGCCGTTGGAACTCGAGTCGAACACGCGCCACGTCCCTGCCGAGCACGTGCTTGGGATGGATCTTGTTGCCCCGCAAGTCGAGCGTGGCGAGCGTCGTATTGGCGTCCAGTGCCTCGAGCAGCTCGTCTGCGCCGTCGTCGCCCACCTCGCAGCTCGAGAGATCGAGCTCGCGCAATCTGGAGCACTCAGGCAGTGCCCAGGCGAGCCCCCATGCGCCCATGTCCCCGAACGGATTCATCGACAGATCGAGGCGCTCGAGGGTGGGGCAGCCGGGCAGAGCGGCCGCGAGGACTCCGCACGCGTGGGCGCTCATCCCATGCACCTGATGAGGGAGGCAATCAGCATGCAATGAGGGCACGCGTGGGCGCTCATCCCATGCACCTGATGAGGGAGGCAATCAGCATGCAATGAGGGCACGCGTGGGCGCTCATCCCATGCACCTGATGAGGGAGGCGATCGGAGAGGCAATCTAGCAGGCAATACCATTAGGGAGGCGATCGGAGAGGCAATCTAGCAGGCAATAAGAGAGGAAATCCGGTTACAATCAGTGGCGCTCAGTGGCGCTCAGTGGCGCTCAGTGGCACTAAGAGGCACTCAGTGGCACTCAATGGCACTCGGATGGCAATCGAATGACTCTCATCAGAGGCACTCACCCCAGCCAGCTGTAGCTCAACCAGCCGAGTGCACGGCAGCGCCCGAGCGATCGCACGCACGCTCGACACGTCCAACCGCTGGTTGGCGCTCAGGTTGAGCGCCGTCAGACAACCTTCACAGCCCGCGGCCTCGAGCGCCGTACTGAGCGCCCCGACGCCGCTCGGCCCGACGCCGTTACCGCACAGGCACAGGTCCGCGAGGGGGCGGCGGAGGGCGATGGCGAGCGCGAGCGCCTCACACGCGCCATCGGCGGCGCCCGTGAATGCCACACTGAGCGTCCGCAGCTGGTTGGTCACAAGGGTCGCGCCGAGCGCGGCCGCACCACTGTCGAGTGTCTGAGAGGCAAGCCAAGTCAAGTCAAGTCGAGAGGCAAAAGAGGCAAAGGGGGCGAAGGGGCGCGTCTCAGTGGCCCAGGGAGGAGGCAAACAGAGTGGCCATCAAGGATCAGCGCCTGACGATGCATGCAATCACCTGATTATGTTCGAGCGTGAGGCAGGTGAGGGCTGCATGTCGCTCAATCGCCCGAGCGAGAAGCCGCGCCGCACCCACATCGAGGCAGTTCATACCAAGCTTGAGGGTGCGTAGGGTGCGGTTGAGGCTCAAGCTCGCGGTCAGGCTGGGGATGGCTGCGCGCGGCAGTGCACTGCAGCCGAACGCACGGACCACATGGATGCATTCAGATGGCATTCAGATTGCACTCCGAGCGCACTCATATGGCTATCAGATGCAATCATATCTCATCAGAGGCTCATCAGGAGCCATCAGTGCTCATCAGAGCTCATCAGAGCTCATCAGAGCTCATCAGGAGCCATCACCTGCACGCGAGCCGACGGAGCACGCAAGCTTCCGACTCAAGCAGCGGGACGACGAGCTGCAGCACTCCAATCACACCGAGGGCGCCCGACGATGCATCAAGCTCCTCGAGGCTACGCGACGCGGCAAGCGCCGTGGCGAGCGCATCGTAGAGGAGCCGTGACTCGTCGACCGCCGCCTCGGCCTCCTCCTCCCCCTCCGCCCCGGCCTCCTCCTCCTCCGCCGCCGCCTCGGCCTCCTCCTCCTCCGCCGCCGCCTCGGCCTCCTCGGCCTCCTCCTCCCCCGCGGCCTCGGCCTCCCCCGCCGCGTTACCCTCCGCCGGAATCGCTGCGCTGCCCTCCGCTGCGCCGCCCAGCTCGACGCCGCCGCCCAGCTCGACGCCGCCGCCCAGCTCGACGCCGCCGCCCAGCTCGACGGGCGCCGCGGCATCAGCTTGACCCGGGCCTGCCTCCGTGAGCACCACAGCCGCCGGAGCCGCCACGCCGAGCATCGCCGCTCCGAGCATCGCAGCGGCTGCGCCAGCCGGCATAGCGCCGCGATCGTTGACGCGATCGTTGATGAGCACAAGCCGCCGGACCTCAAGGGCCGGCAGTGCACTCAGCAAAAGCAGCAGCGCGGAACCCGGCACCACATCGTGGTTGAGGGCAAGGCGGCAGTCGATGCGGATGTTGCCACCGACGCGCAACTTGGCCGGCGACGCGGCAGTCAGTGCGAGCAGCGCTGGCAACGTCCAGCTGCCCACGCCCACGTCGCAAGCGATCAGCTCGGCCAGCGAGCAGCTATCGCGCACGGCCTGAACGATGGACTGTTTATTCAAGCGCCTGCACCCAGACAGGTTCATGGCCTGTGCGCCGCCACGCATGCGAATGAGAGCGAGGGAGCGTAGATGACGTGGCGTCACCTCCGAGCCGGCGAGGTCGAGCCGCTTGGAGCGGCGCAAATACTCGTCAACCAGAACACGGAACGCGGCTGAGACGCAGCCGCACGCTAGGACCGAGGTCGTCGGCAGCAGGCCGAGGATCTCCGAGAGCGTGTCCGGCTGCAGGAGGTGAGCGGCGGTGGTCATGATGGTCCAGATGCGCGCGAGTATCTAGTGACAGTCCTGTGCTGGGTAATTTCTGCGAACTCTCAGGAGCGGCGACAACACAAGGGGCTGGGAGTGTGAACGTTAACACGACAGAAGCGACAGCCGGTGCTACGGCACTGTTACTGCCCGCTCAGAATACACACACCTTACATGACCCCAAACGAGACACGTCGGAGTGTGAACGTTGACACGACAGACACTGAAGGGAGTAACCTACTGTAGGTGTAGATGCGTGGAGAACACATGGGGTTAGGCGATAGGGGTGTCGCGGGACAGAGGTGGGAAATAGGCGCACGGAATTGTTGCATCTGGATTAGCGGGTGAGGTATTTCCATGGGTATTTCGGGAGTTTCGCGGTGCCACGTGGAGCCGGCACAGGAGACCGCCTTGTTGCTGTCTAGCTCTTCTCCCTTTGCCTGCCTGAAAGGAGAGGCTTGGGTCGTTCTGGGATCTCTTGCGACATCTGCTGCAGGAAACACCAAGGCCGCTGAATCACATCGTCATTGACACACACATGGCATATGAAACTGTGTGAACGAGGTGTGGACCTTTTTCCTTCCTTCATCTTTCCCAGAGCCTGGTTGTGGGGTACCAAGAGTGTAGGCTTAGTGGGGGGGGCATCTATTTGAGAACAAGGTACCCCCATGATTCGGTTATCCTGATAACCTGGGCCATGCATGCATTGTGGGGGAACGGTTTCATTCTGTCTTGTGTGCGGAATAGTATACCGTGGGCCCACCGGCGCCACGCCATGCGTGCATTGTGTGTGCTGTGTCGGCGGGCGGATTTTAGGGCTGTGTCTGGATAGTGGCTAGATCCCAAACAAGGACCCACCGAGGTGAGGTGGAAAGGAGGGAGGGGAGCGACTGTGAAGTGTGATCTCGTCATGTCACGTGTGGACGAGGTACGACGCGCCGCGGCGGCCGCACACCGCCGGCGCACCCGTGCGCTTAACGCATAATAACCAGGATACGGCGGAGCCGTGGAAGCGGAGAGATCAGTCTGGCGTCGGATTCACACACAACGTCAGTCTAATTTTGTGTTTAGACGCGATCCGGATCCGATTAGAGCGTGTGCCCACCAGCGGCAGAGCTACTCTTCGTCGCAGTGGCCAAGGGCTTAGCAGACCCTGCGTCGCCACCCACGAGCGAGAAGACGGGCTTGCCTGCACGCTCGCGCTGGATGAGAGTCAAGGCGCAGAGGCACAGGAGGAACGCGACGACCACCGACACGACGATCGCGATGATAACGCCAACCGATAGCACCTCATTGGCTGGGATCACAACTGAACGCATCACGTATGCCGACCCTGCGAGGGCAGGCGAGTAGAAGTCGGTGCCATAGTTGGCCACCTGCACGATGTAGTTCATGGTCGGCGCAATGGTCGGCGCGATGCACTCAACCTCCGTCCGCGAGCGGTACGCGGCATTAACGATCGTAGCAATAGAGGTCTCCGTGTTGATGAGCTTGCATTTGAGCTCAGGGCTGGCGACAAAGTTGGCGCCCGTAACCACGATGCTTCCGGGGTTGGGGACGGTGACGCTAGTCACCATGGCCAGAGGGGTGCACACGCCAAACGCGCCCGTGCCCACGCGGAAGACCCACGCCGGCCAGTCAACACGCTGCTGGTCGCACAGGAAGTGATTCCCGTTGATGGCGAGCGATTTGATGCCGTGCGCATCGTATATCAGGTCGTAGAGGTAGGTGGGCAGCGGACCGCTGAGGTCGTTGTGGTCCAGGTAGAGCCTCGAGGTTGTTGAGGAGCCCAGGTTCTGCGTCCACCCCTTAAGCTGCTCCTCGAACTGCCCCGAGAATCGGTTGTGGTCGAGGTAAAGCATCCGGAAGCCCGTGGAGGTGTTCGGGATCGTGGGGATCGGGCCGCTGAAGTCATTGTACGAGAGTCCGAGCTCGTAAAGGGCACCCATGCCACCAATCACGTCGCTGGGCACAGTGCCAGACATCTTGTTGCGCTCGAGCGACACCCACTGAAGCTTGTCGTTGCACTTCATCTCCTGGGGCAGGTTGCCGACAATTCCGGCATGGCGCATGGTGAGAGAGACCAACTGGGTGGCCTCCTGGATGACGTTGGGGATGGTGGTATCGAGGTCGAGGTAGCTCACATCGAGGGTCTGCAGGTAGGGCGCATCCGTGAACAGGCAGTTGGGCAGCGTGCCAGTGAACGAGTTGCGCTCCAGCGAGATACTCGTCAGCACGGACTCGGGGTGCGTGGGGCATGGGATGGGTCCGGTGAAAAAGTTCTTGCCGAGGAAGACGTTCTTGAGCTCGGACGAGGCAAAGATGGAGGGCGGGAGGGTGCCGGAGATTGTGTTTTCGCGCAGGTAGAGATTCTTGAGCGTGTCGAACGCAGAGAATGAAGCTGGCAGCGTGCCCGTCAGGCCCAGACTGTCGAAGTCGATCTCAATGACGTCGCCATCTACATTGCACAAGATGAAGTCGATCCGCTCGCAGTTGCCGTTACCAGCGAGGCCGGGCGGCGTGGCGAGAACCACCGTGCGGTCCGCGGGGTTCGAGTCCAGGCGGGTCGCGAAGAGCCAATCGCAGTAGGGAATCACGTCTGTGTCCAGCTCACGGCCAGTGGTGCTGTAGTTGGCAAGGTAGAGGTACGTCGGGTCGGCGTTCCCATAGTTCCTCGCGTACGCGCCGCTTCGGAAGAATGCTCGCGTCCAGTGGCGGTTGACGCTGGTCGCGGCCGCGCTGACGTTCCAGATGGGCAGCAGGGACTGAGTTGGCTTGCACATGGTGTTATAGATGTCGCGGAGGGCGTTAAGCTGCGCTGGCTTGATGTACGTGAGGGTCGGGGGGATGGTCGTGACGGTGATGCGGCCGGTGAGCCGAGACTCCGGAAAGGCGAACCCGGCCGCGACGGCGTGCCAGGTCATGTACACGTAGCCCGAGTTGGCGAGGCCGAAGGTACCTGCCGTGCAGTTAGTCCGAGGAGAGGCCTCGCCGCACCAACCCTGAGAAGGAGGGGGGGGTACCTGAGCAGGTCATTGGTGTACGTGCGGGAGCTCGCGCGCATATTTGGGGGTAAACGCGAGTAGCCACCAGCGCATCGTGTAGCACGCGCGGCGGGGGCCTTTGGCGGCGCGTACCCAGGCGGCCGTGCGGTGGTAAAAGTCTCGGAACGAAGGAGACGGAACAGGCTGGAACACGTACTCGGAGTTCAAGGAGCCGAAATAGAAGAAGGTGACGTTCGGGGAGGGTGCTTGCACATTTGTTTGCACATTCGAGAAGTAGTACGGGATCTGGTGCCAGTCGGGGAGCATGATGAAGCTCTGCGACGTCTCCCAGGCATACTTGAGCTTCCACCGGGGCTGGAGGTAAACCTTGGTGTACAGGTTCTCGCCGCTGCCAAGATTGATGGCCACCGGGCAGCCGGTCGTCCACTCGAAGACGCCACCGGAATCGATGTAAGTGCCGGTAGTGAGATTCCGCTGACCGGCCCGCAGAATGGGAGTGCTCGGAATGCCCGAAAAGCCCATCGTCGAGTTGAGGCCCGAAAAGCCCATCGTCGAGTTGAGGAGTGGCAAGTTCGGATAGCCGGGGCAATAGGTTGGAATGACGACCGGAGCCGGAGGTTGGGGGGTCGGGCACGAAGCCTGAAGGCGGCGGCGGCCCGCGCGCGCCGTCGCCTTGACATCCACGGGGTGCGACTCAGCCACAGACACGATCCCGGTCTTTTGCTCCGGAACCACCCACTCCGGGTACACGATGTGGTCCTCCCTCCACAAACGGCTCTTTTGGTTTTCCTCAGTCTTGGCACGGATCGGAAGCTCATTCGGCAAAGGAGCCGGACCCATGACCAATTCGGGGTCGAGAAGCTGGTTGCCCGCAGCGGCGGCGAATCCAGCGGCAGTCGCGAGGCAGATGAGCCCCAGCTTGGCGTGCAACATCTTTACAACTGAGCACCACAAAACTTACCCAGTAGGTCACCTGTGGCGGCTTCCGGATCCGCTTCGATCGACCCTCCCAGTACAATCTTCCGTCGCGAATTCAACTTCGCAATGGACGAAGCAGGAGTGCCCGACAGGCGGCTCTTCGCTCGCACGGGCAGGCACGCGGGTATCTGAACCCTGCGGACTTCGAAGAAGATAAACAGGGAGCTGGAAAAAGAAACGAAACGCCTTTTCGCAAATCGCAATTAACTCGGAGACGGTGCTGAAAATCTCGTACGCATTTCTGTTCCCGCGTGCGGCTTGAACATGTACGTGAAAAGTTTATTTTTGGGGACAAGTCAAGTCGTTACATGTTACATAAACAGCGGACAACCAGACGTAAGCCTATCGTGTGCTCCGGAAGCCAGCAGGTGATAGTGGGATGTTGGAGGTGGAGTTGATGGAGATGACTTGACATAAATTTGAATATGGGAATGAAGATTCGTCAATCAAGTATTCCTACGGTACCCTGCACACCCTCTGCCTGCGTCTGCCGCTTCCCGAATGAAGCTGCCGTCCTATGACTGTGTGCGCTTCGAGCACGTCGCGGCGGCGATGCACCGCATTCGAGGTGGGATCGTGCGCACCAGCTGCCAGCGCTCGCACTGGCTCTCGGAGATCACCGGGTCGCATGTGCACTTCAAGCTGGAGCAGCAGCAGTTCACGGGCTCCTTCAAGGAAAGGGGTGCAAGGAACGCCCTGCTCAGCCTGGATGGCGAGGCTCGGCGGCGTGGCGTGGTGGCGGCGTCGGCGGGCAACCATGCGCTTGCGCTCACGTGGCACGGCGTGCAGCTCGGCATCCCGGTGACGGTCGTGATGCCGACTGTGGCGCCGATGGCCAAGGTCGACAAGTGCCGGCTCTTTGGAGCGAACGTTGTCATTCACGGTGCGCACATTGGCGAGTCGAAGCAGCACGCGCTCGAGGTGTACGGCGACCTGCGCTACATCAATGGTTACGACGATCCCGAGATCATCGCGGGCACCGGCACGCTTGGCATGGAGATGCTCGAGCAGGTACCCGACTGCGACGCTGTCGTTGTGCCTGTGGGCGGCGGAGGGCTCATCGCGGGCATCGCGCTCGCGATGAAGACGATGCAGCCGGGGCTGCGGGTGATCGGCGTCGAGCCCAAGCGCTGTGCCTCGTACAGCGCGGCGCTCGAGGCTGGCCATCCTGTTCCCGTGGCAGTGATGCCGACACTCGCCGATGGTTTGGCAGTTCCACAGGTCGGTGCACATGCCTTCGCCGTAGCACGCCATTGGGTGGACGAGATAGTGACGGTGGACGAGGCGGCCGTGGCCCTGGCCGTGCTGCGGCTGCTCGAGGGCGAGAAGATGGTCGTCGAGGGAGGAGGCGCGGCCGGTCTTGCGGCGATGCTCCCTGGAGGTCCTCTCGACCGTTTGGACCTGAAGGTGAGGGCCATTTGAGTGCCCTCGGCGTGCCATCGGAGTGCCCTCGGAGTGCCATCTGAGTGCTATTCGAGTGCCATCTGCCGAGAGCCTTCTGAGTGCCCTCTGAGTGCCCTCTGAGTGCCGTCTGCCCTCGATCGTTCGGACCTCCAGGATAAAAAGGTTCTTGTTCCACTGTGCGGCGGTAACATCGATGTCACGGTGCTGGGGCGTGTGATCGAGAGGGGCCTCGCGGCGGACGGCCGCCTCATCCGGCTCACCGTACCTGTGAGCGACCGGCCGGGCGGCATCGCCGAGCTCGCCAAGGCGATCGCCGGCATGGGGGCGAGTGTGAAGGACATCTTCCATGAGCGAGCGTGGCTGCACACATCGGTGGACATGGTAGTGATCAAGGCGGTCCTCGAGACGCGGGGCTTCGATCACAACCGACAACTCATCCGCCACCTCCGCGGGCTGGGGTACGAAACGGCCAAATTGGACGGCATTAACGAAACCAAGGACGAAAAAGAAGTACTCGAAGCTCTAAAAGCACCGCCAGCCCCAGCCCCACAATCGTAATGACGAATCTCACAACACGACACGACACTCGACCACTTTGGGTAACTTTGGGCTTTGGCCTCGCTCTGCACTGCCGCTGACTACTGTATCGTGTATGGGTGCTTGTGCGGCGTCACTCTCGCGTAGATAGGCGAGCGCGAGGAAGAGGCGCTGTGATCACAACCCGGCGCGTGCGACAGAGCCCGTGCATGTTCTTAGGATCGATTGCTGCAAAAACTAATTAGAGTATGACCCCCGCTCTATCTGTGCCTTCGCTCCTGGCCGGCGGGGCTCACAGTGTGTCCTGTGTGTGCCTACATGCAAGGAGTCGTGGGGGTCGCGCGGGCCCCCCGGCCTAAGCGCCTAAGGTGTGTGCACAGCCGACGCAAGGTCTACGGGCTCGCGTGATAGGATGCTGGACTTCAACCTCGCGTAACGCATCCTTCAATCTTCTTCGTGGCCAGCTCGTCCGTCGTTACCAAATTGAGCCGCTTGAGCAGCACCGGCTCGTTCACGCCCTCAAGCTTCACAGCGAACCGCCCCTTGGCGCCGATCCAAGCTGTGATCGTGCCGACTCTGCCATTGAGCTCCGGCCGAGCCACCAACCCCGAGACGATGATTCGGCTCTTCACTAGCTGCAGGCTCTGCTGCTCTTCGCGCATCTCCTGCTCGCGTTCGAGGGCTTTGGGCATAGCAAACGCTGACTTCTCTGACGCGAGCCTAGAAGCAAACTCAGCTGCTGACGCAGTGTTCGGCGAGTCTGGCACCGCGCTGCTCTTGGGCTGCAGCGATGCCGCGAGGGGGCCGAGCTGCTCCATGAGCTTCATCTTCGCCTCAGCGGGCAGCGCCTTCATCTGCGCCATGATCTCGGTGACGGACAGGTTGCCACCTTGCGCCTGCGCTTGCATACTCTGAAGCTTCTTGGCAAAGTCGTCGCGCGTCGGCGCTAGCGGTGCGGTGGCGGTTGCGCTGCCATCGTTTTCACCGTCGCCGATGCCGTCGAACTTGCTGTACATCGCGTCTCGGGCGGAGCGACGAGAGGAGAGAGCCTCCACACCAATGCCAACACGCGCTGTCTTGGGCGGATGCAAATTTGGGTGTGAACAGGAGTCAAGTCAAGTCGAGTAGACGCAGCCACCCACATCCCACTCTCGCTCAACACAACCCTCGATCAAGCCTCATGCGCATGCATCCCGCTGACGTGATTGGAGAATGCAATTGGAGAACGGTATTTCATACTATGTATTCCGTCGAAGATCAATGAATGAATGCATCCATTCCCCGCATCTTCAGCGCACCCCTCCGCCTACGCGAGGTATACTCCGCCTCGCCCTCAGCTGGGGCCTCGCACGTCACACCTGAGGCCTTCACTGCACCCAGCGCACGACGCCGAGCGCATGCAGCACGTGCAGCAGCATCTCGGTACGGACGCGGTCCTTGCGCCATTTGACGAACCCGAGGATGCCCTTGAGCTTCCCGAAACGGTAAGGGCGCGAGCCTGGCACGAGGCAATGGCCGACGCGCTCGTCGTACGCATGCGCATAGATCTTGTCGTGGCCGACGCCGCGGCTGTGCAGCCCGCTACCGTACACATCGACGGCGGCGCACAGGCTGAGGGCGGCGTGGAGTGCATTGCCACCGGAGCCGGCGAGCATCGCGTCGATGGACTCGTCGCCCGACACGGCGCCCAGGAAGAAGAGGAAGCGCGCAGATTGCTCCCGCTCGAGCGCCTGCATGCAATCAACGGCAATCAACGGCAATCAATGGCGCGCAGACCGCTCCCGCTCGAGCGCCTGCATGCAATCAACGGCAATCAACGGCAATCAACGGCCATCACCTGGAGGGAGCTCAGGTCGTAGGACGAGCGGAGCTGCGTATGGTCGTCATCAACGGCAATCAACGGCAATCAACGGCCATCACCTGGAGGGAGCTCAGGTCGTAGGACGAGCGGAGCTGCGTGTGGTCGCAGCACACGTGGCGCGTGTTGCTCATGGCCTCACGCCCCCATCGCTGTTCAAACCACGGCCGCGGCACAATGCACTGCTCGGACCACGCCGCCCCTGACGCCGCCCCCGACGCTGCCCCTGACGCCGCCCCTGACACCGTCCCTGGCGCTCCCTCGTGAGATGATGCGTCCACCCCAGCCCCTTGCTTTCTGTTCGGCCCGAGCTCATTGCTATTGATGGCCGTTGATGGCCGTGAAGATGGCTGTGAAGATGGCTGTGGGGTGCCAGGTGCAAGCCGTCTGTTGGGCTTCAACTGCCGATGATACACCTTCGACTCTCGCTCAGGTTCGTCATGATCCACCTTCGACTCTCGCACGGACTTTCGCTCAGGTTCGTCAAGTTCGTCAGGTTCGTCACGGGGTTGCTCGACGCGCCCGTTGTAGAGGCAGCTGACCCGGAACGTGGTGCGCCGGCCCGCCTGCCAGCCTCTCCGGCAGCCGCATTCAGCGGTCAGCAGTCGTAATTAAGTCGTAATTTATTCGTAATCATGGAGGCACTCGGGGGCAATCAGGGGGCATCAGTGGGTGCCCTTGCCTGGCTCTCGGGCAGCCGCTGCCTGCGCAGCGCGCGCGCCTGCGCCGAATCGAATCCACCCATGGCCTCTCCGTGCTGTGCCGCATTGCTCCGAAAGACGGCGTCGTGAGAGTCGATCTCCGCTCCTCGCGGCACGCCGCAGCGCAGGTCATGGCCGCTGCCGACGACCGCGCACGTTCGGAAGTGTTGGGGCCCGTACGCGCGCGCGCGCACTGCCGAGGGCGAGTCGGAGCGGAGCCACTGTGCAAACTCACGGGCTCTCGCCTGATAGAGAGTGGGGGTCACACTCAGCGCTCACATCAACGGCAATCCATCGTCATCAGCGCCCGTTGCCCATCAGTGCCCATCAGCGCCCATCAGCGGCGAGCTCGATGGGACGAGGGCTCTGCAAAATGAGATGCAATCCCATCCAATCTGCAATCCCATCCAGTCTGCAAAATGAGATGCAATCCCATCCAATCTGCAATCCCATCCAATCCCATGCTCGAGGGCTCCTCGCAGAGCTCCTCGCAGAGCTCCTCGCCTGGTCACTGCTTTGCTTCTCGGCAGAGGCGGCTGCGCCCTTCGATTGCTTCCCGCGCAGAGGCCAGCCGGTCGAGAGCTTGCCGTTGGCCCTGGGGCCGCGCTGAAGCTGGCTCGCGTTCACAAAAGGCGTCATCGTGCGCAGCGCCGTCCACCAGCGCGCGAGTCGGCGCAGCTCGAAGCTCGCGCACGCTGGGCGGTCGAAAGCTCCGGTGAGGTCGCCTGTGAATTGCTTGTCGCCCTTCCAGCCGGCCTTATAGCGCGAGCGGCGGCCGTCGAAGAGGTCCACCTCGCCACCGAGCTGCTGCCACATTTCGCCGTATGGCTCGCAAAGCACGGCGCGCCGGGCCGCGCTCGAGAGCCGCGGCAAGCAGATCTCGGCCGTCACATTGCCGTTGTCGCCGTCCGTGTGCACGCTCACGGCACACGGCTGTGCTCCATCGCACAGCACGCCGCGCGCGCCTAGGTCGCGCCTGAGCCGGTCGGCAAAGGCGAGGACCGCATGCTCGCCGTCCACGAGCGGAGCGCCGGATGCCAACAACCGAAGCAGCTTCGTCTCGTGATGCCGTTGCCGACTGCTGCCACCGGCGAAGTTGCTGCTGGGCATTGCCCGTCGCTCGGAGCAGATCTGCTCCCACGGCGTCGTCTCAGGCCAGCGCGTGTTGCGCAAGGTCACGTTGGGTGCGAATGGCAGGATATTCCGGCGGGTCATCAAGTCAGTACGAGTAGCAAAAAGGGTGGTCATGCGTCGTTCAGGATGAAATGTTGAAAGACGGTCTAGGTGAGTGCTTTCAGGGCAGTGGATAAAACTTGGGCAATGCATGCAGCTCGATCCGGGTTCCGAATGTCAATTGTTCTAGGTAGATTGTAGAAGCTCCACGATGAAATGACATCGAGCACGCGCGCCCAAGAAGCCGCTCCGCCGCTTCGCGCCGAAAAGGTTCGTCTGCTTCCATGGAGGGCGAGGTTCTAGAAGCACCGGCGAATTACGCCATCACACACCCGGGCATTCCTCTGCGCGCCGACGGCTTTCCCGATGTCTGCGGCCTGTGGGGCTGCCAGCTCTTCCGGTTGCACTCGGGCCTGTGCAAGCCGGCGGAGGCTGCCGCCGCAGGCGGACGTGAGCGCAAGCGGCCTCGTGTCTACGAGGCCGCACCCGCGGACAATCCGCGTAAGCTAGCTGAGCAGGCACGCTTGAAGGCCGGCCTGCAGCCCAAGGCCAAGGCCAGCCGGCCACCGGCGGCGGAGCACGAGGCCACGATGGCCGGCGGCGCCGACACCGAGGGCGCCGACATGCCCTCGAGCTCCGACACAAGCTCAGAGGCGACCGCACCGGCGCCCCAGCCGCCCCAGCCGCCCAAGCCACCCAAGCCGCCCAAGCCGCCCAAGCCGCCCAAGCCGCCCAAGGCGGCCGCAGCGGCGAGCCGGCCCAAGCAGCCACGGATGCCACGTGTGAAGCCTGAAGCGATGGAGGCGGTGCACCGCGTGGGCGGACGCAGCGGCACTCGCTCGCACGGCGAGCCCGACTGGACGCTCGCCGCCCTGCTCGACGAGCAGCACATGCTCGCCCAAGCTCTAGCCCAGAGCCAACACGGCCTGGGCAGCGGCGGCGGCGGCGGCGGCTGTGGCGGCGGCGGCGGCGGCGGCGCGAGCGGCTCTGGCGCGAGCAGCAACGCGTCGACGGCGGGCGAGCGGCTCGATGGGCGCGTGCCGCTCCCTAATATGGAAGAGGCCGAGCGGCTCGATGGGCGCATGCCGCTCCCGATGAGCGACGAGGGCGATTTCCATATTAGGGACGAGTTCTGGCCGCGGGGCGCGGGGGTGCTCACGGGATGCGACCCATGCGATCTCGAGGGCGAGATGAGCCTGAGCTCGGGGACGAGATGCGAGCTCGGGGGCGAGATGATGCATGCCGGCGGTGCGGAGCTCGGCCGAGGTGGCGCCGTACTGGGCAGCCTCAACGGCGGGGCGAGCCTCGGTGCCCAGTACGGCGCGAGCCTCTGCGGGCTCAGCGGATTCGGGTTTGACCTCGCCCGGGACAGCGCCATGTCCTCTCGGGGCGCCCGGGACAGCGCCATCCCCTCTGGATTTGGGTTTGACCTCGCTGGCGCGGCGGTAGCGGCGGCGGCGGCGGCGGCGGCGGCGGCGGCGGAGGATGCGAAGGCGGAGGCGGAGGCGGAGGCAGAGGCGGCCGCCGGCAATGGCAGCGGCTCTAGCAGTGCGGTGTGCGGTGCGTCGACCACGACGCCTAATCTGGCAGCTGATGAGATCCACGTGCTCCCTAATATGGAAGCGTGCGGTGCGTCGGCCGGGATCTCGTCGGCTTCGTCACTCGCGCCCGAGGACGAGGCTGATGATTCAGAGGTGCGCCTCGAGAAGCTCTGATGGCCTCTGATGACCACTGATGACCACGGATGACCACGGATGACCCATGATTGCCTCCCTCATCAGGTGCGCCTGATGACGAGCAACGATCTGCCGAGCGAGCTCGGCGCGAGCACGCAGCTCGAGGCAAGGAGCAGCGCCGTCTCGGGCGCATCGGTGGCTGTCTCGGTCGGAGGCGGCATCGGTGCGCCAGGGTGGGCGCTCACGGCAGCGGTGGACGACGTGGACGGGTTTCGTCATTGTGGTGTCGTCACTCAAGTGACGAAACCACTCCCGGGGGCGCCCATGGCTGCCGTGGACGACGTCTTCCCGGGGGCAGCGGAGGGCCTCGGCCCTGAAGGTCTCGCCGCCGCGGCCGCGATCACCGCCACCGCATGCGGCGGCGGCGGCAAATCGGCCGCCGCCGCCGCGGGGCTGGCGCTCAGCAGCGGCGTGTGCGCTCTCGGCGGGGCGACATCCGTCGCCGCGGCGGCACTCCCTCTCAAGGTGTCACGCCAGCTCATGCTGCTGCGCGACTTCCTTCCTAAGGGACGAGACGACCGCGCCGCGAACCAGGTGATGGCCTCGCGCGAGTCGGAGAAGCTCGAGAAGCTCAACACGGCGCGCGGCCTCACCTCGTGGGGATGCGTGTGCGCGGGCCACCTGTCGGGCAACTACTTCGCCTTGCCGTGTGCGGCCTGTGACCGATGGTTCCACGCGCGCTGCGAGCGGCTCGATTACGGCCGGGACGACCTCGTGCGCATGCGCGACAAGCGTCTCTACATGTGCATCCAGTGCGAGTCCAAGCGGCTGCAGGAGCAAGGCTACCATTCGGATGCTGGACGGTTCGTGTGGAGTTGCCGCTTCTGCAGCCGCGCGTTTGAGGACGAGAGCAGCGCCACCGTGCACGGCAAACGGTGCGTGCGCGACGCCCCCCAACAAGCGGATCGCCTCCCTCATTGCATGCTGATGGCCTCCCTCATTGCATGCGGATGGCCTCCCTCATTGCATGCTGATGGCCTCCCTCATTGCATGCTGATCGCCTCCCTCATTGCATGCTGATCGCCTCCCTCATTGCATGCTGATGGCCTCCCTCATTGCATGCTGATGGCCTCCCTCATTGCATGCTGATGGCCTCTCCCATTGCATGCTGATGGCCTCCCTCATTGCATGCTGATGGCCTCCCTCATTGCATGCTGATGGCCTCCCTCATTGCATGCTGATGGCCTCCCTCATTGCATGCAGGTGCGCGAATCACCCGAACAAGCTGATCAAGCGCGAATGGTCGTGCCCATGTAACGGCGACCTCGAGAGGAGCGGCAGCAGTGGGCCCAAGGGCGCCATCGTGGGCGCCGATGCCGACGGCGCAGCCCCCAAGGCTGGCAACAAGAGGGGACTCAGCAGCAGCGCCCACGACGGCGCAGCCCCCAAGGCTGGCAACAAGAGGGGACTCAGCAGCAGCAGCAGCAGCAGCAGCAGCGCCGCTGCCGCCCCTTTACCTGCCGCCGCCGCCGCCGCCGCCGCCGCTGCTGCCGCCGGGGGCGCCGCCGGGGGCGCCGGGGGCGGCGGAGGCACCGACGGTGGAGCTCGCCAATGCGAGAGCTGCGCCAAGTGGTTCCACAAGGGATGCAAGCACCGCGCGCGAGCGGCGTGGGAGAGTGGCAACAACAAGCCTTCGCTGTGCTTGCGTTGCGAGCGGGGAGGCAAGCAAGTGGCGCAGCGCACCTTTTCGGACGAAGCAGCGGATGACGCACTTGACTCGAAGCTGCTCGCAGCAGCGCGCGCATCGCGCCGTGCCAAGCTCGTCGCCGAGCAGGTCTGATTCGCACCCGCTGATGAACCCTCTGATGCACCCTCTGATGCACCCTCTGATGTTTCTCTGAGATGGCACACTGATTGCACATTGATTGATCACTGATTGATCACTGATGGCTCGCTGATTGCACATTGATTGATCACTGATGGCTCGCTCTTGGCTCCTCTCGGCGCGCAGGACGCGCAGCTCTCGACGCTGCTGCCCATGCAGGAGGATGAGGTGGCGGGTACACTGATGGACCGCGCCGTGTTCGTGATGCCTTCGAGTCTAGGCCCACAGGCGGGTCTGGGGCTGTACGCGGGTCGTGAGTTCACTCTGGGGGAGCGGATCACCTCCTACGCAGGCCCCATCCTCTACCGTGAGCAGATCGAGGAGGATGACCTCGACACCTCGTACGCTGATGGCCACTGATGACCTCTGATGACCTCGACACCTCGTACGCTGATGGCCACTGATGAGCGCTGATGACCACGGATGGTCACTGATGGCCACTGATGAGCGCTGATGACCACGGATGGTCTCGGATGGGCGCTGATGAGCGCTGATCGCGGACCCCCCTTCAGGTACGTGTTGCGCATCCCGAACTCGGGCGGAGCGCTGATCGATGGCAAGCCCTACGCCGACGCCATCCGCAACAACCCGCACAACCCAGGCGCTTGGGGACGGTACTTGCCTTCTCGCCTCTGATGGCATGCTGATTGCCTCCCTCATCACAGCCCAGGCGCTTGGGGGCGGAGGGGGCGTAGTTGCGCCTGTGTGCCTCTGATGGCGCTCTGATGGCCTCCCTCATCAGGTACTTCCCCCCAGAAGAGGCTCCCGAGTGGCATGAGGGTGCCGCCTCGATGGCGAATGACCCCCGGGATCCGAAACGGTACAACTCGCGCCTCGAGTTTCGGAAGCGCCAAGGGGTGAACAAGGCGCTCTGCGACCTGGCCCCGATGCGCGCCATCCTCTTTGCCACACGTACTATCCGCTGCGGCGAAGAGATCTTTTACAACTACGGCTCGGATAAACCTTTCGAGAAGATGCGCAAGGAGGCACAACGCAAGAAGCTCGAGAGCGCGAACCGAAACAAGGAGGTGTGCCGCGTCCGATGGGTGCCATGGGGACCGGGGGAGGGCCCAGTGGCCTAACCTGGTTCCGGTTGCCAAATGTGGCCGCGTTCGGTTGGTGACGCACGGTGCCAAGGGCGTGTGACACGTTGGAAGGCGCATCGAAACGGCGCCATTGTAGAACCATCGACGAGGTTTGGGGAGCTCCGTGTTGGGCGTCGCCGGTGCCGGACGGATATTCTTTGTGTAGAGAGAGCTCTAGACGCAAGACGCGAACGGCGAGCGCAATGGGTGCGAGCTGTGTCGGGGGCAGCAATGGAGCATGTCATATCGTAATTCGTATCATGTCCATACCGAATTGCATGTAGAGCTGGCCCGACTGCGTTGGTTATAGAGAGGAGAGGCACGCGTTTTGAGCGGTGATGGGGACGGTGCCCTGTGAGCTGCTGCTGCTGCTTTGCGGTGCAAACAAACTCGAAACTGTTGCTGTTCACGGCGATCGCGCCGGCCCCTTCTTTCTCTAGACTTTCATCTTTCTTATATGAGCAATCACACCGGCAGGAACCTTTCAACGCACACCAGGTTTCACACACACAGTAACAGTGCCGTAGCACCGGTTGTCGCGTCTGTCGTGTTAACGTTCACACACACACGTCTCCTGTGTACGTGTTGTGTGTATTAACATGAACAGACTCCAGGCACCCGGGCGTTGGTCGCCTGACCCTTCCGGCAAGCCGAAAATGACGGACGCCGCTCGCGCCTCAGCGAATGTGACGCTCGACAGCGGTCTTCTCGCACGCCTAGCGGTGCGCGTCGGCGCCCGGCACGGGTTGGCTGTGCATCAGGTCATCGATCTCTCTAACAGGCACTTAAGCCCTCGAGAACTGGAGTCTTGCATTTCAACTGAGATTGCAGACGCGCAGGCGAAAGCGGCATCTGACGTGCAGGCGTGTCGGTTCCGACCTCAGTCCAATGCGATCTTGACGTTGCGTCTACGCGCAAGCACGCTCGGTGATGCTGGCCTCAAGTCGGTCGCTCAGGCGCTGCTGCTCCGTGCGCCTCTCACGCTGCAAACGCTGTGCCTCGCCGCTGTCGGCGCCGGTGACGTTGGAGTGGATTCGCTGGTGGCCGCAATCGTCGCCACCTCGGGCGTCCAGCTCGTGGCCCTCGACTTGAGCAGCAACAACCTGACGGCCAGGGCCGGTCCTGCCCTAGCGTCGCTCCTCGCTGCACGTAAGCAACGGCTCGAGGAGCTGAGGTTGTCTCGCAACTGGCTGGGTGACTCTGGGGTCGCGTCGCTCGCCGACGGCTTCGTCACAAACCAGGTGTTGTCCTTGCTCCACGTCGACCATAATGCTGTCGGGCCCGTGGGCGCCTCGACCTTGGCGTATGCTCTCCGTTCACACAGCCATCTCGCGACGCTCGCGCTCGGCGGTAATCAGCTCTGCGATGCGGCTGGCTGGCTCGCAGTGAAGCCGCTACTCGGCCAGGTGCCCTCGCTGCGCAAGCTGTGCCTCAGCGACAATGCTTTGGGTGGGTGCCCCTGATGATCACTGATGACCTCTGATGACCTCTGATGACCTCTGATGACCTCTGATGATCACTGATGACCTCTGATGACCACTGATGACAATGCTTTGAGCGCTGGGCCGGCAGGGGCCTTCGAGAGCCACGGAGGTGCACTTGATCTCGCACTCGAGATCGACCCCTGGGCCGCCAGCTCACGGAGCGCCGTGCCGAGCGGCAACGGCCTATTCCGGGGCGCCGTGCCGAGCGCCGGAGGCCAGCAGCAGCCTTGCGCAGCCTCGTACTCCCTCGGCGCTCTGCGCTGCCTCACATTCGAGCGCATGCATCTGCGCAGCGACGGCGCCGTTGCCGTGGCAGCGCTCCTCGGCAGCCCCACGATGGCGCTTGTCGAGCTGTACCTCGGGGGGAACAGCATCGGCGACAAGGGCGCCACCGCCCTGGCGCGGCCCTTGCGCACGGCGCGCTCACTACGGCGCCTGTGGCTCGACCGAAACGAAATCGGCCCCAGCGGAGCGGCGGCGGTGCTCGCGGCCGTGCTTACGCTGGACTGCGAGGACGACTTTGACGGAGCTTGCCACCTCGAGAGATTGAATCTCGATGGGAACCTGTTGTCGGCGGTGGAGGTTGCCGAGCTGCATGGCAAGGTAGTTGCGTCAGGGTATAGGGGGGCAGCGCTGCAGCTGATGCTGCAACATCCAACCAGCTGAGCATAGCCCCGCCCGCCGGTGCGATTTGATTGCTGCCTCGTCGACCGCGCCGCCGGGCGCCGGCCGGGCCGCCGGCTCGCTCGCGCGTGATGGCGACCGTGAACAAGGTTACTTTTATGGCACATCCCGGTTACGTGAACCCTAATTCGCCGCCGTTGAGAACTTACATCCGTTGACATCCCGCGGCATCCGCGCGCAACTCGCGGCGTCCCGCATCAGAAAGTATCGCAGTACGTAAAACCGAGAACAGTTAGTTTCAGCTGCCTCCGGTGTAAGCAGAAAGCACCAACCGCCGCAAGCTATCGTATAAGCGGGAATCAATCACGCTAGAGGTACAACGGCTTGCGACATGTGCGACGGCTGACAGAAAGGCAAGCGCATACAGCGCAGCTATAAATTTCACTGCTTTCAGTTGACAGTTCTCGAGACCGACCTCTCCTCTCGAACATACCTCAGCATCGCGTAGCCGACGCGCTACGGTGCCCCAATTGCCAATAAAGAACCTGCGCCGCGTCCGAGTAAGGCGCGATGCTAGACTGCGCCACGCCGCTGAATGCCTGGACTGAGCTCGCTAGACTGTAGAGCCCTGCCGCTGCTGTCCCTGGCCTGAGGTGCTTGCCTCCGCAATACCCTGAAATCCCTGCTGCTGGTGTCCCCTCCTATTTGCCCGCAGCTGCGCTTCCGGTCTCATTGTTCGTGAGTCCTGAGCCATGAGCACTTCGCCCGCCTGCGTGCTGTGGCACCAAGCTTGCCCTGGCCAGTAGGATCCTCACGGCGGCGGCGGCGGCGGCGGCGGCGGTGGTGCTTGGGCGGTCGCGGCGATTGCAGCAGGCTCGGCGCCGGGCGCAGGCGCAGCGAACATGGACGCGGCGAGCGCGGGCGCGGCTACGGTGGAGAGCGGCGGCAGTGGCAGCGGCGGCGGCGGCGGCGGCGGCAAGGGCGAGTTGAACGAGTTGAAGGCCGCAGCAATAGCGGCGGAGGGCGGCACGGCGGCAGGCAGAGAGCCATCGAAATGAAACCGTACCAGCTCGGCTCGCAGGCGTGGTTCGACGTGACCGAGGAGCTGGGAGAGGGAGCGCCGGTCGGCTGGTGGAAGCTGATGGAGCCCGAGACGGCGCATCACCTGCGTGTCGTCGTGGATGCGGAACGAGTCTTCGAAGGTGAGCATCGCTCGTGTGCGGTCGTCCGACAGGGCGCAGTCAATGGCCGATGGCCGGCGAGTGCTCACAAGCAGAAAGGGCATCTGGATGCGCTGCGACAGAGCTCGCGCGCCGTCGCTCGACGAGCCGCCCGCCGGAAGGGCCGGAGACCCCGCGCCCGCCTCGGCGGCGGCGGAGGACGATGATGAGGCGGCGGCTTCGGCGTCGGTGGCAGAGGCGCCGAGGGCAGCGGCGGAGGCGGCAGCGGCGGCGGCGGCGGATGCGTCGGAGGAAGCATCGGAAGCAGCGGCAGCGGTAGCCGCTGTGGGCGGCGTGGACACGTCTGACATCGTCGCGGGTGGCGGCGGCGCCTGCGGCAGCGGCGACTCCGTCTGGCGCATCGACACGAGTGTCGTCCCGGGCGCCGAGGGCGCCGCCGCCACTGCCGCCTCGACGGCGGCCTTATTACGAGATATGAGCTGATGGTAAGCAATCTGCTGGCCGAGGAGAGCCTTGAGCTTGGCCACCTTGTCACGCACACGCTGGCGCGCCTCGTCGCGCTCCTGCGTCAGGAAGCTCAGCCCCGAAACCTGCGACTCGTGTGGGAAGCCGACCCAGCGCACCGTCTTCTTCTCCTTGGCGAGGATGCCCACCGCCTCGAGCACGTTGAGCGCGTCGTACACTCGGCTGCGCGGCGACGTGAGCGGGCGGAGCATGACGGGCTGTGAGCAACTGGCAGGTGGAGCGATGCATACAGGCTGCGGGCATGGCGGCACTGAAGCCACGGGGGCGATGGCCGTGTGCGAATGTTGCGCACCGGCGAATGTTGCGCTCGTCACCGCCCTCCTCCGCCGGGGTGCGATTGAGGCGCTCGAAGCCGAGCATCTCTCCTACCAGCCGGTCGGCAACCTCATTGTACGACGTCGTGCCCATCGTATGCACCGCGTGGCACACCTTGAGCGAGAAGGCGCGCAGCGTGCCTTCGGCTGCAGTCAGGGAGGACGGCTCGCGCACGCGCTTCTTGGATTTCGCCTTGGCCCCGGTGGCGTCGGAGGTTTGCGGTGTGGTGGCTGTGCTTGGCAGCGGCATAGGCATGACGTGCTCTCGCGAGTCCTGCATGTCGCGAGCGACGCGCGCACCGATGCCGCTGGCGCGAGACTGTTTGCGCGGGCAATGCGGACTCAAACCCCATTTTTGGAAAGTCTTTGGCGACAAATGTGATTGTGGTGACGACGCTCCTAAATTGTTCCGGAACTTAGACAAGGCGGTTGGCCCGGCGGACCCGGCGGCATTGCCGAGGCATGTTCATTTTCCACTCGTTGCTCGCCGCTCTTGCCCTACTGAACGAGACCAAGGAGATCGCGCCCGGAGTCTACATGCACCGCATCAGCATGGGCACGTGCTGCGGGAGCGACACAACTGGTGTGCCGGGCTGGATTGCGGCTGGCGGCCGAGGGTTCGACTCTGCCTACGATTATGGAAAGCAAGTGAGTGGAGGGCTGCAGTCCGATCTGGCCATCGCCATCGCCAAGGCTGGCATGCGCCGAGAGGACGTTTTTATCACCACAAAGATCCCCGCCGGCCTTGGGGTCTCGCCTGAGGACTGCCTCAAGGCCACCGTCGAGTCCACCGTCGAGGAGGTCAAGCGCGACCTGACGGAACTCAACACGACCTACGTGGACCTGATCCTGCTGCACGCTCCGTGCCCAGGCGGCTCCGAAAAGAACGCGATCCTCTGGAAGGGCCTCGAAGAGGCCAAGGCCCAGGGCCTCGTGCGCTCGATCGGCGTGAGCAACTACAAGGTGCCGGAGCTGACTGCCCTGCTGAGCACGGCGACGGTGGTGCCCGCGGTCAACCAGTGCGGCTGCTCGGTGCAGAAGCACGACGATGAGACGATCGCGTTCTGCCAGTCGCACAATATCACGTACGAGGCGTACGACATCATGAAGGGCTGCCCATTTGACGATGCGACCGTCAAGAGCATCGCGGCCGCGCACTCGAAGACGGCGGCGCAGATTTGCCTTCGCTGGGCGCTCCAGAGGGACATTGTGGTCGCGACGGGCACGGGCACCGATCCGACCAAGGCCGTCGAGTACGCCAAGGAGGATCTCGACGTGTACGACTTTGAGCTCACGCCCGCGGAGATGGACACGCTCAACGGCCTAGGCGAGGCCCAGAGCGAGTTGGCGTGAGATTCGCGACTCGTACCCGATTCAGTACAACTTAGTGTAATTGATGATTTACTACGTACTATGTACCATGGCTCATCCTGATGTAATCTAATTATCAAACGTGTTAGAGGTGAGACAGGAGTTTGTCCAAGAATAATACGCACCGCAGCGCGGATACTACCGACACCCCGCGGTCCCCAGGGGCTATTCCGCGGGCGGGTTCTGACAGCATGCACATGCGACATGCACAACTAGAGCACGCACGGGAAGCAGCAAGCACGCATGGGCATGAAGTGGCAGACTTGAGACTATGCCCACGCGACACGACACATTTGCCTCAGCGCGCTTTGGGCGGCAGCGCACGAGGTACCTGCGCCGGCACGCCCGGATTGGGCGCCATCGCGGGCGCACCCTTCGGCGGCGGAACTGCCTGCTGCTGCGGCTGCATCTGCTGCGCCTGCATCTGCTTGCGCTCGAAGGAGAGAGATCGCTGCAGGCTCATTTTGGTGACGAGATGCTGCTCCTCGGCGGCGATCTCTGCCTCCCTCTCTGGGCTGCCTGGAGGCGAAGCAGCGGCGCCGCCCAAACTTCTCGCACCGCCACCGCCACCGCCACCGCCACCGCCACTGCCACCGCCGCCGCCACCGCCACCGCCGCCACCGCCATCGCCACCGCCGCCGCCACCCGCGCCGCCCCCCGCCG
>Ga0210242_100255_pt1 | contig 45291 bp, 28 predicted proteins | sample ChrtobMeP5a_16mM_FD_155445 | JGI IMG/M metagenome (GOLD analysis project Ga0210242, IMG submission 155445) | Chrysochromulina tobin associated microbial communities from unialgal haptophyte culture, Seattle, Washington, United States - P5a_16mM | ecosystem: Host-associated > Algae > Haptophytes >... | reverse complement strand
GAAGCAAGCTGCGCGTAGGAGCCGACGGCTCACCGGCGCGCTTGCTCTGATTCCGTGCGCGCGATGCGCGGGCGCCGCCAGGCGCCGTTGCTTGCTGAGCGCGCGCCATGGGTTTGAGCGGGGCCGCGGCTCCGCGATCTTAGCGTACAATCGCACCCGACATGGGTGCGATTGTACAAATGCCTGAGGGGAGAGTGTGTGTGAATGAGCTTCAGAGGGAGGCCCGTCAGAAGTTGTTTAGCTACGCGGTAGCTGCACTGTCGAACTTTGCGAACTTGCTTTTCGCATCACACTGATTTGGCGTGCGAGTGTGTGCGTCCGCGCTCGTCTCCGAGACCCTCGGGAGCACGAGAGGGTCTCGGGTTGACCAACGTATCTCAGAGGCGATGGGGTGCTGCAGCATGGACACGCTCGTCTCAGGCTGCTGCTGCTGCAATGCAGCAATCGTTCTCCCCCCCAAGATTGGGTGCCGCGGCGATATAATGGTTTGCTGTGCCGATGTGACGTGCTGCTTCGACCTTTGCTCGATATGCAATCCGGGTGCCTGCTGCTGCTGCGGACCGACGTGCAAGTGCAATGCCACCTTATGCAAACTCAAGTGTACCGTCTTCTGCTTTGACGTCCAGGGATCTTGCCCGTGCGACAGTGACACTCCAATCATATGCACTCCCTTGCCATTTTGCACCATCTACCCGAGGAGGGCATGCTGCGCGACGCGTGCGAGCATCGTGAAGAAACCCACGGCCTCTGACGCGCCAAAGAACGAGACGATGGACAGGGGAAGCCCCCCGAGGAAAGGCCTGCAAGTTGTGTAGAGCGTGGAGTTCGATCGTATCACCGTTGCGTTGACGATCGCTTGACGACGCATCTCTGCCTCATGCCTCAGACATCAGCCCTCTGGCTCTCCCTCGCCTTCCGCCCTGTCGAGCCCACGCTCGTGGGGGGGCTGTTGACAAAGCACGTCTTTACGTATGAGCGTGCGAGTTGTGACAGTTCGTGTGTCGTCGGTTCCGTTGACGACAACGACAATGAAATGTGTAAAGTTGATGTGTAGTAAGGCGCGGCTTCGTGCGGCTTGATAGCGAGGGTGGTCGTGATATGGTGATCGTACATCCTTCGGAGATATATATCCGATCCATGCACCACATGGCTCTATCGGACTTGACCAACCGGCCGCGCTCTTAACCCCGCTCCCGAGACTCGCAGTATATCTTCGTGACCGCGCGGCGCCGGTCCCGGATCTCGCTAAGGTCTCGCGCGCTCTTGCTCGCGCTGGGACCGACTCCAAGAAACCGAACCCGAACTGTCAACTGTAGGTGCACAACGACGAGTCGAGAACCGTCAACCGATAAGGAACCGAGAATTTAGCAGAATCGTCAATCGCGTCGGCCCGGGCTTCAAGTGTGGTTGTATTCGAAGTGTGGTTGTATTCGATACGCGCGGCCTGGTACCCGGCACAGCCATGGGCATAGCGCATAGGGGTATGCATGCGTGGGTTAAGGTCGGGTGACAGCACGGTGTGCAGTCGTTTTTGAAACCGTGCGCCTTGTATTTTCTAAATCGTACACATCCGCGCCACACGCGCCACCCCACGTTTTACATCTTCTCACACAGGAGCACCCGAGTGTTACCGGAGTGACCGCACTCCGTATCCGATACGTCGCAGCTGTTCTCACGACAAAGTCTTGATCTACATGTGCATCATCATCAAGCTCATTGACCGAGAGGACTTCGCGCCGTCTGGCCGCGCTGCTCTCAGCTGCGCGCGTAGACCAGGCGCGGCAGCACGCTCATCGAGTCGGCCTCGCGCCGTACAGCGGCCGTCGCGCATGCTGCCATAGCGGCGAGCCGAAGCCGATGCGGCTCAAAGAGAGCGCCCTGCACACCCTCGCCGCCGGCGACGGCGACGTCGCCGCGCGAGCGCACGAGATGGAGCCACTCGTCCAGCAGCCGGCGCAGCTGCGCGTCGTTGAGCGCTGTCGATCCGAAGCCGCGATCGAGGCACGCTTCGACGAGCTCCTCGCGCCCCAAGGCACTCGTGCCCTGCGCGGCGAGGATGCTGTCCTCGAGGACGAGGCCCTCGAGGTGGGCGCCGAGGGCACCGCGGCGGAACATGCCCGGCTGCGGGCCCGAGACGCCGATCAGCTTGCACCCCGCCTTGAGGACAGGCTGGGAGAGTCCCATCAGAGCGGCCTTGCCCAAACCACTCGACTGGCCGACGCTCACCTCGGGCACCTTGCCGTCCTTGCGGGGACGGCGCTTCTGCGCCTCACGCTCCGCGATGCGGTTGTAGTGCTGGTAGATCTTCGCCTCCGGCGCCAGTGCGAGCGCGCGGCCCTGCACGAACGCGAGCGCGTGGCTAGACGACTTGGCACGCAACAACAGCTCCGCAGCCTCACACTGCTCCGCAGCCGCGAGCGCCTTGCGGCCGGTGTTTGTGGCCTTCTGCTCCTCGAGCGTGCTGAGGAGCTCGAGTGCCGCGGCGGTACGCATGCGCGCGAGCGTGCCGCGACGGCGCTCGCGGTCGGTCTCCGTCTCGAAGGTCGATGGCAGCGCACGCGGGTAGAAGTAGAGGAGCACCGGAAAGAGCTCGGGCGCGACGAGCCACATCGCGCCCGCGCGCAGCAGCTTGAAGGTATCCTCGCCCGAGCGGCGCAGCAGCTGAAGCTCGGCGTAGCTGAGCGCCTCGCCGCCGCGCTCGACACGCCGGCGCACCACGCCAGCGGCCTTGCCATTGAGCCACATCTGCTTCGTGCCCACCTGGAAGCGCTTGACGTTGTCGCGGATCATCGCGGGCATGTTGCTCATGGAGGCCTTCAGGTCCTGCACCATGTGATCGTCTCCGAACGCCGACGACCGCGTCACGGACGAGGCGAGCAGCAGCAGCTGGAGCGCAGAAAGCCGCATGGCTCGTGGCAAGTGAAGTTGTTCAAGCAGCAGTCTCGGCTGCAGCTCGCAAGAGAGCTGGGGTTTGAGCTTTCACACCCCGGACGTTCACACCCACCTTTGAGGTACTTCTGGATTAAGCACAACGCACTCAGAGACACATGCTTCTCCCTGAGACAATTTACTTCGCCTTTGCCTTACTCTTCTTGTCTTTGCTCGCCTTGGGTCTTGCCGGTGATGCTACCGGTGTGGTTGTTGTGGAGGTTGTGGCTGCTGTAGCCGCCCCGCTGCCGCTGCCCGTCGTCTTCCTCTTGGCCGCCGCCTTCTTGCCGCTGCTCGGGTCTTTCGCCGTCACTTCCATGGCCACCGTCGCCCTCGCCACTTCCTCCACCGTCGCCCTCGCCAACTTCTCCGTCGCCGCCCCCCCTCCGCCGAGCTGCCTCGTATCCGCGCCAGGGCCGGGCACGCTGCCCTCCGCCTGCATCGAGTCCGGCCCTGCCGCGGCCTCGAGTCAGAAGCCGCGGAACTTGTAGCGCACGTAGGGCACCTCGACATCCTCGTCGTCGGCGGTGTCGTTGCAGCAGATCTCGAAGGTGACGTACGTCTGCTTTGGCTTGAACTCGGTCTTGGAGACCTCGGTGACGAGCTGCGACATGGGCAGCGGCATGCGCTCCTTGAGCTTCTTCGCGTTCGTGAAGAAGGAGTACAGGATCGAGACCCCACTCGAGATCATCGTCACTTCGAGCCCATGGCGCTCGTTGAAGAGGGCGAGGAACTCCTCGAGCGTGATATCGCGCCCCTCGTTGATGTCGAACCGATCCCACAGGGTCCAGGACATCTTGCCGCTCTTGCCCACTTTCTTCGTGGGCGCGGCGATCGGCTCCGAGAAGGAGACGAAGGGAAGTGCGAGGTTGCAGAAGGCGTTCTTGTAGTCCTCGAGCTTCTTGCTGGACCCTTGCACGAGCTTGAGCATCTCAATGCACACGAGCCCGGTGACCATCGCAGTGGTCGTCGCGATCGCGGGGATGATCTTGCCTGCGATCTGCTTCGTCTTGAGCTTGTCGGCCTCAGCGATCTTGTAATTCGTCGCGCGCAGGTTGGAGCACGCTGTGATGAAGTCAATGTGGAAGTTGGTGTCGTCATCCTTTTCGAACTCGCACGGCGTCATGCGGTAGCCCGCGAGGGAAGAGGGCGTCGGCAGCTGCTTCGTGATCTCGTCGCAGATGGCCTCATCATCTGGGGGCGCGGCGGCCGCGGCGCCGCCCTCCTTCTCCTCCTCCTTCGGGTCGCTCGTGATCTTGACGCCCGACTTGGGCACGAACTCGGGCACCATGACCGTGTCGACCACCTTTTTGATGAACGCGCGGTCCGTCGACCCCTTGAGCCCGTAGTTGAAGGCGCGTAGGTTGGCGGCCGCAAGGAGAAAGTCAAGGTGCATCGGGTCGTCGGTCGAGAAGACGAGGGGCGTGGGCGGCCGCTTGGGGCCGCTCCAAAAGGGCGTGCCGCTCGAGGTGGTCATGTCGAGCGGGAAGTTGAAGAGCAGCTGCGCGATCGAGTTGTGGAAGAGCTCCTCGAAGCGCAGCCGCGCCCACACGATGCACTGCTCGAGCGAAATCGGTCGCTCCGACGAGAGGTTCGCGCGGAGCGCCTCGAGGGTCGGTTTGCGCACGCCCGGCTGGCGCTCGAGCGCGCTGAGAAAGTCGGGCTGCGACAGGTACGAGTTCGCATCCTCGGCGGACTGCTTGAAGAAGCCCTCGAAGACGTCGCGGGCCCATTGGATCGTATGCTCGATCTGGTTGGGGAAGTTTTTGAGGGTGCACACGGGGATCGACTTCTCGGGCGGGTCGCGCGACGAGCCGTACGATTCGGTCAGCTGCGGAACGACCACCTGCACGTTGCCCTTGGCGCCGAGCGTGCCCGACTCGAGCAGGCTCTTTGAGTAGTAGACGCAGCGCTGGTCGACGTACAGGCGCGCCTGCACGTTGTCGAGGGCGTTGCACACGCCCGAGAGAGGCTCCCAAAACGCGTCGTCGAAGACGTCCTCGGTGTCGGCGCCCACGCGCTGCAGCAGCGCCTCCACCTTCATCTGCGGGTTCATCACGCTGATCGCCGCCGCCGCCTTTTGCGCCTTGGACGACTGGATGTCCCATGAGCGGAAGAGGAACTGGCGGCTCAGGTTCGACTTCTCGATCGTGTCGGGGTCGGTGAGCACGACGCCGCCGTTCGCGCCGGTGCCCACGCCCATCATCGCCCAATTCTTGAGCATCTCGCACCCAATGGCGCCCGAGCCCACGAGCAGGTAGCGCAGCTCGAAGAGCTTCTCGACCAACGGCCAGCCGAGCACGCCCGCCTGCCCGTCGTAGCGCGTGCCACGCGGTGCCGTCTGCTCGGCCGGCAGAAGCGCCTCGCCGTTGGCCGGCAGCGCCTCCTCGGCGTCAAAGTAGAGCCACTGCATGAGCGGGTGGAACTTGCCGCTGCACGCCTTCATCACCTCTTGTCCCACGATGCCGCCAAAGAAGGCCGTGAGCGGCGCCATCTCGCCGCGCGAGCCCGAAGCGAGATTGTGCAGCAGCCGAGGCGAGAACTCGATCTGGGCGCCTGCGGCGGTCGCGAGCTTCTGAGCGAGCTCGAGCACCTTGGCCGCGGCGGTCGCGTCCGAGGGCGTGGGCAGGCCGCCACACTCAGCCGCGTACGCATGCAGCGCCTGCACGCCCCAATGCAGCTGGTGCATCCGGTCGAATTTGCCGAAATCGGAGGGCACGATGTTGGCCGCGTCCGGGTTGGTGATCGCCTCAGCGAGAGACTTGAAGTGGACCGTCTTATTCTGCTTGACTTGCATGATAAGCCCGCCACTCGTGTGCGAGCCCATCCCGCCTATGCCATTCACCTTGAACGAGTGCGGGTTGATCACCACGACGGGGCGTGCCTCGGCCTCGTTGAGGGCAGCCATGCCGCCCACCTCGGTGAAGCGCACGTAGTCGCCGTCTTCGAGGCCGTGGCGCGTGTCCTCGAGGCATGTGACGACGGCGGGCTCTACGGAGTTGTCGATCGTCGCCACCATCGAGCTTGTCGGCTCCTCGCCGTTGGCGTCCACTACGACGAACTCGTCGCCAAAGTCGCAGAAGGTGTAGCCGAAGACGCCAAACGTCTCCGCCAGGATGAAGCGCACGCCGGCGGCGCGGCACACGGCGTTGATGGAGACGCACTCGGCCATGGGCACGCCGCCGCAGATTACCACGATGCTGAAGCTGCTCACCACCGCTGCACTCAGCGCGCCCGTGTGCACCTCGACCGGCACATAGTTGTTGAGCTCCGCGAGCCGCGGCTTGGTCACCGCGGCGCGCGGCTGGCCGACGTCGGCCTCGCGCAGGAAGAACTGCGCGCCGAGGTCGGCGATCTGCACGGGCACGTCGTCGTGGATGGTCACCGACTTGACGCCCGCGAGCACCACGTTCTTGGCCACCTCCACGCCAAGGCCGTTGAGGCCGACAATGAGGACGCTGCTGCCCATCATGCGCTTCATGGCATCGGCACCGAGCACGTAGAGCTGGCGGCTGTAGAGCCCCTCATCGATGCGCGTCGTCTGCGGCTCGTCCACGTCCATCGAGGTCGCCATGGGAGAGAGAAGGCGTCTCTTGATTCTTCAGCAACCTACAGAACGCGGCGCGGGCGGGGAGCGCGAGGCACGCGTGAGCGCGCGAGCGAGGGTGAGGCGGTCTTTCTTGCGGTGGGCAGGCGGCCGAGGATTGCGCCAGGTGACGGAGCGCGTTCGGGCTCAGGCAGATAGGCGAGCGGCGAAGCGGACCGAGTGACGAGTGCGAGAAGCGGTCCGGACTGACGCCGCGATCGATTTCCCGCCGGATCTAGCTCGGAAAGCTTTCAAAAGTATGTTCTTCGAAGCCAGGATTTCATGATATTCACAGCATTTTGGTCTAGTACCGCTCGCTGAGTTGCGACGCACGCGCCGCGCGGCGCGCGCCGCGCCCACGCTCCGCCATGCCCAAGCAGACGGTGCGTATCGTCATCGACAACGGCGGATCGACGTGTAAGGTCGGCTTCGCCGGGCAGCCCGACCCGGTTCGGCTCATGACCAACGGCCAAGCGAAGTCGAAGAGCGAGCACAAGGTCTTTGTCGCCGACCAGTTTGACTCGTGCAACGACTTCTCGGCGCTGCAGTACCGGCTCTCGCTCGAGCGCGGCTGCCTCGTCAACTGGGACACGCAGGCCGAGGTGTGGGCGCGCGCCTTCGGCCCGGACGTGCTGCGCATCAACCCGTCAGAGTGCAGCCTGCTGCTTTCGGAGACGCCGCTCTGCCCGACGGCCATTCAGGACACACTTGACGAGATGGTCTTCGAACACTTTGGCTTCGACTCGTATTGCACGCGCCAGGCCCCTGTGCTCGCCGCGCTCGCCATGCAGCAGCAGCAACAGCAGCAGCAGCAGAAGGCGCAGGCGCAGCCGACGGCGGCGGCCGCAGCAGCCGAGGACGCGGGTGGCGCGTCTTCGGCACGCCCGGCGACGCTCGTCGTCGACTGCGGCTTCTCGGCGACGCACTGTGTGCCCATCTTCGGCGGCGTGCCCCTCAACTTTGCGACCAAGCGTCTCAACGTGGGCGGCAAGATGCTCACCAACCACCTGAAACAGATCATCTCGTACCGCTCGTACAACGTGATGGAGGAGACCCACCTGATCAACGACGTCAAGGAGCGGTTGTGCTACGTGTCGCTCGACCTGCCCGCCGAGCTCGCGCTCACACGCTTCAAGGGCAAGAAGAACACGCTGCGCCGTGACTTCATCATGCCCGATTACGTGAACCATTTCAAGGGGCAGATCCGGGACCCGAATGCGCCTGAGCCACCCAAGACGGCGCCCGAGCCGCCGGCCGCCGCCGCCGCCGCCGCCGCCGCCGCGACCAAGAAGGGGACGAAGACGGGCGCCGTCGCGGCCGAGGAGCAGGTGCTCCACCTCTCCAATGAACGCATCTCGGTGCCCGAGATCCTCTTCCGACCGTCGGACATAGGGCTTGAGCAGGCGGGTGTGGCCGAGTGCGTGGTGCAGGCAGTCGAGGCGTGCCTACCTGACCTGCGCGAGGCGCTCTACTCGAATGTGGTGGTCACCGGCGGCAGCTCACGCTTTCCCAACTTTGGGGAGCGCCTCCAACGCGAGCTGCGCGCTCTCGTGCCGGCCGACATGGAAATCGGCCTCACGCATGCAAGCGACCCACTACTCGCCACGTGGCGGGGCGGCTCCCTGTTCGCCTCGAGTGAGGCCTACCCATCTCAGACGGTCACACGCGCCCAGTACCACGAGGAAGGACACGCGCTTTGCCGCCGTCGCTTCCTCTCGCAGCAGTGCTGGTGAGCCACGGCGCAGACCCGAGCGGAAGCCCCCTTTTACTTCATGCGGCTTACGTCGTCTGGCTCTACCTGGCACTCTGGGCCCGGCCGCGACGAGCATATTCGAGCGTGCCGGCACAGGTGGAGCGTGGACCCGTCAGGAAGTGTGGTGACGCCATGTATGCGCGTGCGGTGTTGGGGCGTCATGTGTATGCGCTGTACTAAACTCCTACACACTCTCGATACACACTCCGACGGAACATCCGATGCACAATGATTCGACAATGATTCACAATGCCGACCGAACGCCGGAACGGCCCGGGGAACGCGAACCCTCCCCGGCGAACGGCCGCGTCGCCCGACGCGGGAGCCGGACGCCCCGGCCCGGTCGGGTCTCTGAAACGGCTAGCAATTGCAAAGTTGCACCTCTGAGTGTGAGGGGAGGGGCACGGGCCAGGGCGCAGGGCGCGTGGCAGGGGCCACGTGTCGCGCAGCCCCGACGCCTCGCCGCGCGGGGCGGCCGGACCGCTGCGGCCTGCGGGGGTCGCACATCATCTGGCTGGTGGCACACACGGACCTGGGTCCTGATGGCTGATTCGAGCGAGGGCCGCCCGGCGGGGAAAGCATGCTGTGCCAAACCTCGGTTCCCCGCCGCCGCACGGACACCGCGCGTCGCGCGCTCCGCCTCCGGAATCTCGAATCACCCTCTGACGCGGATCGTCACCTCTCTCTCATCTCTCCTTGCCGTTTGCCGCGCCCGATCCCACGATTGGGCTCTCGCCACGTGAACGCCGAGCCTGCCCATGCCCTCGCACTCGCGCTCGTAATCACGTCGTCATTACGCCCCTGGGAGCCTCTCAGAGCGCCGTCACGAGCGCACGCTGTACCTTCCAAATCGCACTGCCGTGCGCTCGTGACGGCGCTCTGAGAGGCTCTCAGAGGCCGTCGACGCTCATCGTGTAGTCATACTCTATCGTGGGGCACACGGCGCTGATGAACTTGAGGAAAAGGAACAGGTATTGCTCTGGTTTCGTCTCCTTGCCTCCAGCTCGGAGCTCGGCACAGAGCTTCTGCATGACGGATGCATGCTTACATGGGTGAATGGAAGCGTACAGGCCGGCGTTCGAGGCAATGTGCGGGTGTGCCTCGAGGGACACTGTCTTGAGCGCGTGATCCGTCGAGATATCCTCCAGGATCTGCCCCTGGGTCAGCGGCTGGCGCGTCTCCGTGTAGCCGAACAGCCAGACTCGGCCACACTGATAGTACTTGTCGTAAGTGATCGACACGTCGTACGTGCGGGTGCGCAGAATGCCATCGGCGCTGTTCGCCCCCGCCCCCGATGACGGGATGACGAGTAGACTCGGGTCATCCTCTTCCAGAAACTCCTCGCAGTCCTCGAGCCCAGGAACCACTGACGGAGCTGACGCACCGGCCCTGGCACTGGCACTGGCACCAGCGACGGCGGCGGGCGTGGCGGTGGCGGGCTCGGTGGCGGCGGGCTCGGCGGCGGCGGGTGCGCCAGCGGGTGGCGGCGGCGGAGGTGTGGGCGCGCTACTGACGTTGTTGATCTCACCGCCGTGGGCGGCGTCGATGTGGGAAAGGAGGGAGGCCGTTCTGGCGGTGATCGTCTCCATGTCCTCCATGTCAGGTGCGTCCTCGTCCGCGATGGCCTTGGCCGCGTGCGACGTGTGCGTGGCCACCCAGCCCTCCGCGTCACCATCCACACCGTCCACCTGCGCCTCGTCGGCAGCGCCCGCGCCGAGCGTGCACGCGCGCCGCTGGCACGGCACATTCTTGGTGAGCAGGAACTGCTTGTTGGGTGGTAGGAAGGGCCGCGCCCTGGCAGGGTCGCCCGCCTGCCACTGCCACGTCGGGCAGCGCAGCACGAGCATGTCGCCGGCGGCCACAAACTCCGCAGGCGTGAGGACACCCTTCTCGGTGAACTGAGACTGCACGAGCACAGGCGTCATGTATTCAGCCGCACCGAGCGCCGTGTTGCGGCCCATTTGCCACATTGCTAGGCCGAGAGTACCTGAGAAGGACGCGGCCGGCACATCGCATGGCGGTGAACAGAGTGAATGGGTGCACATGGGCAATAGCTAGGCTGTGCGCACCCAGACGGCTCGACGCGGGAGCGCTCGTCTCCTCGCCGCCGCCACTCATAGCAGTGCTGCTGGGACTGATTGTACTTGTAATCATACGCTGACCGCATTCCGTAAAAGACACCTAAGGTCGGGACACCGATAAGTGGCCTGCTGTACAGTACGGATCTCCAGAACTCCTTGAACTTTCTGTACCTGTTCGCCGCGCTGACGTTTCTCTTGGCAAGTTTGAGCGTTCAGCGGCCGCGGCACTCGCTGTTCGAGTTGACTCTGCTCTCGGTGTGCTCTCGGTGTTCGAAAGAATGCTGTTGGGCGAATTAGCCAAGCTGAAAGCACAGCAGGCGGAACAGAAGGAGATGAAGCGTCAGGTAGAGGTGGAGAAGATGTATGCGGCTCTCTTTTCGAAGGAGGAGGCCCGCAGGCGCCAGCTGGAAGAAGAAGCAGAGGAGAAAAAGCGGTACGATGCATTCGGTAACTATGTCGGGTTCGGGGGGTTGATAGCGTCGACCTCAGCTGTTGATGATTCCAAGTCGCCGCGCACGCAAGGATCCAGCGCAAGACCACGCATACCTTCCGCACGTCGAGCTCTACTGCCTGAGAAGTTTGGGAGCATCCAAGCACCTCATTTCGAACCTCTGACGATGCGTGATCGCCTCCTGGATACGATCCCACGCATCACTCCGACACTGAAGGAAAGCCTAGAGGTGTACTCAGACGGAAACGGACGGATCGGGCGAGAAATGTTCGACTTGGCTATCAAGGAAGCGCTGCTAAAGGATGGTCGCTGCTACAGGGAAGTACCGCCTACGGCAGACGGTGAGGGCGATCTGATGAGCCCAGCACTCATCAAGCTGTTTGATGAGTTGCATCAGCCCCACAAAGGTGACACAGGCGAGCTCTTGAAATACCAGGGTAAACTGCTACAGGTTGATGTCTGGGAGAACCCGGTGATCCGTGAGAATCCTGCGAACCCACGGCTCTTGCCCATTGAAGCCATACCAGGGCGTATTATCAAACTACGGAAGCAAAGGGATCGGGAACGCATGGAGCAGGAGCTTGCAGAACGTGAAGAGAAGGCGCTAGCGGTGCAGAAAGAGCAGCAAGAGCGTTTCGAACGAGAGGCAGCGTCACGCGCTGGCACACCGCGCGCGCCTATGGTGCCTCCTGAACCGCTCGTGCCACAGCCACCCTCAAGCCCACCCCATATGAAAAGCGAAAAGGATAAACGCATCGTGCGTAAAAAGGTTGAGCAAGCATTGGCACGTCAGTTGGCCGAGAAAGCAGCCAAGGATGAAGAGCGCAAACAGCATCTCAAGAAGCTGAATGCAGAGGCCGCCGAGAGAGCATTGGCCTTGGACAAGGAACAGAAAGAGTTTAAAGAGCAGCTGGCCAAGAAGGAAAAGGAGAAGGCCGAGAGGAACGCGGCCTTATTGCGCGAGATGACACGTGCAACACGCGAGCCTCCGCAAAGCAAGACTGAAGCGGGCGGGGAAGAGTCGATCGTGCTCGGGGGGGTGGCAGCCACGTTGGCTTCGGCGCGTTCGGATGCGTCCAGGCCGACTCTTCGCAAGGGAGGGGTGAAGTACGCCTACCCGCCAACCGGAGCGGTTCGGAGCCCCAGGTAGGTTCAGCTCAGATAGCCTTGGGGTCATGAGGGTGATGGCAGAGTTCAGGCCCCTCCCCGCGCAGATCAACCTGTACTTGTACTTCATGCTCCAAGCAATCCTATTCTTCGCACCGATGCTGCAAGTTTACGAGGCCGTGGCCCGCGCGTAGCCGCGAGGCCGTGCCCTGTGGGATGTGCCCACATAAATATCCGCGCTTCCCGTGCCCGAATGATGACGATTAATAGAGGGATTAATGGGGTCTCCGATAAGGATCCGATGCGCGACGTCGAGGGGTCGCACCCGACACACCGGGCGTCGCGGTTACGTCGCGGTCCGGTCCCCCGGCGCCGCGCGTTCGGTTCCGGCGAGACTGTTGCGCGGTTTGGAGTGCGTGAGACTATTGAGCTGGTGCGGAGGTTCTTTAAAGATATTAATATCTCTGGACTCTGCCATAATCCTCGATTCGCATTTTTTCGCCTCGGCCCGGCGCCCGGGGCCGGCCCGCGGCCGTATCTCGCGTCTCTTCGGCTACGCTGAACGCTCGGCGGTGCGGCTCGGGCTCTACGCGATTCCGACCGGACGGGAAGGCGAGCAACGATCATGGATCAAGCCGGTCTTGAGCTCTCTTCGCCGGCCGTCGGTCTCGGGTCGGAGGCGGTCGGAGGGCGTGCCCTCTGGCTCTGCCGTGCCGCGCACCTGCGGCCGCACGCCGAACACGCGCGTCGATGCCGCACAGACTCACGCGGCCGCTCGGCGAAACACCGTGATCCCTACACACTCCTAGTCAAAATCGAACTTGTCCGTTCTCGACCACATCACTTGAGAGTGGCATTTGACGAGTCTCGTCGCTCTCCCCAGGGATTTCCCCGACGCCAATCTCTACGACCTTCTCACATGCCAACCCACGTGTTGATACCGAAGCACCTCATCGCCGTACGCATGCCAGTGCGGCTTGACGTCCCTCGCAAACAGCTCGCACTTGGGCAGCCGGTCCCATGCCTCTTCGCTCGGCACCGCCGCGTCTCCCATCAGATGCCCCGCCGCATGCTGCCTCAGAAGTGCATCGAGCGACGGCTTCGCTGAGTGCTGATCCGCATAGGGTACGCAGACGATCGCAAGGCGCCGGGGCAGTGGCGGCGACGGCTGGCGGCTGCCGCCCACATAGCCGATCAAGAGCACCTCCCACGGCTTCCGATGCGCAGAGGTCGGGTCGCTCGTCCACTTGCCGTCTGCAGCGAGCTTGACCCAGTACCATCGGGCGACGGCTGTCGCGCCAAGGCTGCAGAACAGGACCCGCTCGACAAACTCTTGCACTTTGATCGAGTTGGTGACCCATACAGCAAGGAGGCAGGCGTCTGGGGAGCGCAGAGCACTGCGCCAGCGGGAAACGAGATCGATGCTTGCATGAATCTAGTCAACAAGCAATCGGCGTCATTCGAGTGAGAAGGCTTCAACGCACCGAATGGCAGGCACCAAGTCAGCCAGTATTTCGCGCTTGTGTCGTGTCGTGTACTTGGCGGCACGCTGCACCGACTTGGAATGCCAGGGAGGGTCGAGCACCATCAGCCGATAGCCATCGCACCCGATGATTGGTCGCATCTCTCGCCACCGCCGCGCGGCGCACAGGCAGCAAGCGCTCTGTCGTGGAACGATCCAAGTGTGTCCAAGAGCAGCGAGGCTTGTGTCGGCGTCGGTGTCGTTGCGCAGGAGAGAGGAGAAGAGAAGCGGCGCGCCGAGCTCGCCACCGCGAATATCATTCACATCCACTGCCCCCACTTGGAAGGCAAAGCCACTGTCCTGCTGTTGTGTGATCAGCGACAGATTGGGAAGGTCGGGTGCCTTACCGGTGCTCAGATCACCAAGTCGCACCGGCGCTATGAGAAGCTCGCCACTCTTCATTCGTGCTACCACCGAGATGATGGCATCGCACAGGCCTGGCTCGTTCTCTACTGGGTGGCTCGTCTGCGAGCCATCGGTTTCATCGTCAGCAGCAGAGCGCTTCGTTCCTCTTCGCGTGGTAAGTGGCAAGAAGAGGTTGCGCCGGCGATGCCATGCAGAACGAGGGTCATCGCAGGCCTCCAGCATGTCGATGACCACGTGCGGCCAGATGTCCTCTAACATGGATAAGTTCGAATAGCAAGCGGGGAAAACTGGTGTGAATGTGTATGCGGACTTGAATGAACAACAAAGGGGGTAAGGACCGCGTATCCCCCTTTGGTGGAGAGACCGCCTTTCCCCTTTTCGATAAGTTTTGATTGTGCGTGGACTCAGCCACAGTGTTCGGCGATGTGTGAGGCACTGAATCTTCGGTCCCACCGGTAGGAGTCGCCGCGACTTGTAGGTTCCGAAGCGGCATGCATGCCGGGCCCGACCTACTCGAAACTGAGCATGTCTCATTCGGACTCACACCTTCTAGGATGGTTCTGCTCGTCATCTTCAACGCAGTCACAACTGCCCTATACACGCTCCTCTTGAAGGTCGCTTCGAGCGTGTACGGCAACAAGCACGCTACCTTTTTGATATGGGCCGTTTGTGTTGTTGAGTACTCCTGCTGCTCATGCGTGGTCTTGTGCAGCCTTTTGGCTGGCAAGTGCATGCGGAGCTTGGTGCCGACGCCCGACTCCTCCGTCCCCCCAACCACCAATGCCGCCCTCCTCTCCCCCGCCGTTTCCGCAACCTCCATCGCCCCAACTGTCACCTGCGCCGCCCTCGAGCCCGCCGCTCTTGCCGCCCTAACCCTCATCTCCGCGCCCAGCGTGAATGCTCAAGCTCTCAAAGAGCGATCAGCTGTAAGTACGCTGGAGTACTTACGGCTGAACGCACTTGCGGCGCTGTGCAGCTCTGTCCCTGACTTGGTGTGGGCCGTGACCGGTGTGCAAGTGCTGGGTTCGATCCAAGCTGTGCTGAATCTGCTTCTCATCCCTTGTACGTACATTCTGGCGCGCTTATTCCTCAAGCAGCACTTTCACTGGTGGCAGAAGCTGGGATGTGTGGTCGTTGTCTTGGGCGCCGGCGTCGCTCTGATTCCGAGCCTCAGCAACGACGATGATTCGTCCGCTCCCACCGTCTCCGTGTCGCCGCTCATGCTGGGCGTCTGCTATTTCCTCTTCGCCGCTGCGAATCTGCCCTACGCGTACCAGTACATCGTGGTGGAGCGGATGCTTCGGGCTGGCCATGGCTTGTTTGGGCTCGAGATGACCTCGGGCTGGCTGCAGGTCGGGATGCTCCTCACGCTGGCCCCGCTGCAGGGCACCCTCCTCCGAACGCTTGGTGAAGAGCCCAGCCCGTTCAGCTTAGCTGAAGGATTGGAGTGCTTCCTGGGGCGCGACCCTGACTGCCTCTCAGCGGGCACTGGGGATGAGAAAATTGCGATGCCCTCCTGGTGGCCGGGGTTCATCCTCATCGTAGTCTCGGTCGCCTCACTCTTCAATGACCTTGCCTACTACGTGCTCGTTAAGTATGGCTCGGCCATTTTCATGTCTGTCGCGGAAGGCGCTTCAGCCTCTTTGGTCGCTGCCATGGCGACGTCGAGCTTCATGGGACCGTATCGAGAGACCGGCAATATGTACATGGTCGTCTCCTGCATCGTGTGCTCCTTTGGAATGCTCGCATGGTATCGCGGCGAGCGCCACGCAGCTCTGAGCACCGAACTTTTAGAAGCTCGTTTACTTGTTTAGTTATATATAACACGACACGCCGTGGGCGTGCGGTAGCTTGGGGGGTGTACCGCAGGGATGACGAGATGACGGCAGAGGAACGCAGGGCAACGCGGCCCACACGGCGCGGCGCAGGCGCGGCGCGGCAAAATAACCACCACGCCCACCACGCCGCGCCGGCGCGCACACGCGTACGGTACGGGGTCGCGGCAAGACTAAGGTAAGACGTAACGTATCTAAGAGAAAGACGCTTTTCACATTTTACCCGCCGTGCGCCGAATGCCGCCGCGCGTGACGCACAGGTCCGGATTGTTCATCGGGGGGACGCAGAATCTGTATCGGAAACGTGGTCTCTGACTTCGGCATGGAGGATGGACTCCTCGCACCTCGGGCATGGGACTTACGGTGCCACGTTGGATCTTGGAATTGCTTCCGGGTGACTAGAATCGCGGTACGCAACACGTTGTAAATACGCCAACTCGCGAGCGCGGCGCGACGGCACGCGGGGATCCTTCGGCCTGCGCGCGCATCCCCGCATCAGTCGGGGTTGACCGCCGTCGCGTGGGTCGGGTCCCTACACCCCTACAGCCACGTACCGGCATTCCGGCGCTGACGCTCCGTCATGACTCCGTACAACAGTCAACTGTATCATGCACAATGCTCACTCCTCGGCACGCGGCGCACGTATCACCCGCGCGGGCACGCGCACCTCGCCATGTACTGCTGACTGTTTGCTCTCGAGTCGCCGTGATCAGTGTCGACTATCCGCGTTGTATGATGCTCTTCCTTGCTACGGCTTCGTCGACAGCCAAAATCGGCGCGGGCCTGATCAAATCGTCTTCTTGGTGATGGCGCTCGCGGTGTGGTGGATGACATTCTCGAGCAGGCCGATGACCGTGAAGACGCCGCCGATGATCGCGCAGCTCGAGGTGATGAACTTGTACGCCGGCACGCGCTCCTGCTCGACGACGATCGAGATCGGCGAGAGATCGTACTTGAACGCAATCTCGGGCTCGCCGTCATTGGGTTCCTCGTACCGGTTCGAGTGCACCGTGTACTTGTACGCGAGCGTGTCGAGCGAGCCGTGCCGCGGGTGCTTGATCACCTTGGTCACCACCTTGAGGTAGTGGACGTGCGAGTGGCCCGCCTCAGCCGAGATGAAAGGCAGCCCGTCGAGCCGATGTGACGTTGGCGAGAGCAGCTCGAGCTGATCTTCCAAGGGCAGCAGCGTCCTCTGCGAGTGCGAGATCGGCTCGCCAAACCAGAGCGCGTCCACGGTGTGGCTCGTATTGATCATATGCACCACATGGTCATGCTCGGTGGAATGAAGCCGCAGCTTGAGGGACCCGGGTACCTTGCGCACGTTCAGATGACCAGCGATGCGGCAGCCCTCAGGGCCGTGCGCGAGGCTGCCCGAAGCGGAGGCCGCGTGCGTCGCGTTCGTCAGCTTGATGTACGCCGTCCACGCATCATCCGTGTTCAAGCTCGAATGCGCCTGCTGCACGTCAATATTGCCCTTGAAGTAGACCAATGGCGCTTCCTCCGGTCCAGCCACGAGCTGACCCTCCTTGACCGGATGCGGCGGCTTCGATTGCCAAGTGAAGCCGGCACACGCGACATTCGTGCCGCAGTAGACCTGCGCCTCTTCGGCATCCATGCGCGCGCGGTACAGATCGGAGCCGGCCGAGAGTGCGCCGTGCTTCACCACGAAGCGCGCCTGGCCTTCCTTGTGCTTCACGCGGTGGGAGACCTTGTACTGGTCCATCTGCTGCTGAATGAAGCCGATGACGGCCGGCACGGTGCGCATGCCCGTGAAGAGTTCAAAGTTGACCGGATCGCCATCCTTGTACATGCGCACCGTCGGGTAGGCGCGGATGAGGTTCTGTGCGCAGAAGGCTTGATTGGCGACGCAATCCACCTGCGCGAGCCGGGCATGCCCATGGAATTGGAGCTTGGGGACTTGGGAGGCCGCCTCGAGGTAGACGGGCTCGAAGCGGCGGCACCAGATGCACCAGGGCGCGAAGAAGTTGACCACCGTCAGCTCGTGCGCCTTGAGGAAGCCGTTGAATGTCTCGGAGGTGAGCGCTTGGCTCAGGTTGGTGTCCGGCGGCTCGTACTCGTCTGGGTCGAAGACGTCGAAGGCGCCGCCGTGGGTCTCATGCTGCTGCGGGCCCTCGGAGACCGTCTTCGCGGCGACGGCGGCCGTCGACTCGAGCACGCGCTGCTGGGAGTCGAGGCGCCACTTGAGGATGTCCTTGGAGACGTTGTGTCGCTGCGAGCCGGTCATGTCGGAGACGTCGACGCTCAGGTATTCGCACGGCACCTGGTGAAGCGTGACGTTGAAGTTGGCGCGCAGCACGTCGTCCAGGAGCTCGTCGACCACGAGCGTCGTCTTCGAGCTGAGTTGGAAGTAGGCGTTCAGCTCGAAGATGAAGAGTGTGATCATGACGACGGTGCCGATCAGTGAGATGATGGTGCCCGCCGTCGTGCTTTCTACCAGGTCTTCTTGGATGTGCTTGAAAAAGTTGTACTTCTTCAGCCCGCGGTTGCTCATGGTTGGCACGGGAGCGGCACAAGGTTCGCAAGCCGCCTCTAATGTGAGTCTGGCATGTGGACGCGCGGTTCACATTCACAGAAAGTTTCCTGCGCGGATAAGACATCACGTGCCTCTGCGATTGGAGACGCGCGAGACTTATATTACAAGTATATGTTTCAGGCCGGAAGCTGCAATGTGGGGTGAAGTTGAAAAAGCGGATTGGGAACCTCATCACGAGCGGTTCAGAAAGAGTTCTTTTGCTCGCCATGAAAGCGGCCGCCGCGTCCAGCTCGTCGAGCCTACGGCCTGAGCAGAAGCGCCAGCAGAGTGGGGACGCGCAGCGGGTCGTCGAGCTCGCCAAGCGGCTCGACCTCTTCCGCGCTCAGGTCGTGCAGCGCGAGCATGAGATGAGCCAGCTGCGCTCACAGCTTGAGGAGCAGGATCGCGATCTGCGGAAGAAGTGCAAGACGACGGGCGAGCGCGCCAACCGCGTTAACGTCAACACGCTCAAGGGGCCGCCGCCGGTCGAGCTGGTCGGACAGGAGACGGCGCAGGCCGTGATGCGGCGCGCGATGCGCCGCAAGGAGATCCTGCGCGATCAGATCAACAAAAGGCAGAAGCTGCTCGGCGAGAAGCTCGCGGCAAATCGCGAGCTCAAGACGGACATAGATCACCGCCGGCGCGCGCGCCTCTACCACCACTCCGCCGTTAAGGAGGGCGGCGAGCTGGTCTCGAATGCGCAGGCGGAGATCAGCATGCTGATCGCCTCCGCGCAGCGCGCATACGCCGAGAAGGAGACGATCGTGCTCAAGCTGGGCGAGCTGAAGCGGCGCGCGCAGGAGGAGGTCCGCCAGCTGGCCATCCAGATGGATGATTGCGATCTTCAGATGGAGGAGCTCGACGACGAGTGCCGGCAGCGCGACGCGCGCGTCGACGAGGCCAAGGCCGAGGTGCAGGCGGCGCTCGTGCTCGCACGCCAGGCGGAGGAGGAGCGCGCGGGCGAGCTCGAGCGGTTTACGAACGTGCGCAACCACCGGCTCGAGATCCAGCACTCGCTCGACCGCGTCTACGACACGCTCAAGGTTTCGTCACTCGGCGAGCTCGTGGATGCGTATCGCGCGACGGGCTCGAAGGTACTCTCTCTGTGGGGAAAGCAGGGAGAGCTCGAGGACGAAGTGGACACTCTGAACGCGGAGGTGGCGCGGATCAAAAAGGAGACGGAGGTCGCGGAGGAGGGCCTGCACAAATGGCGCATGCTCGCGATCTCACGCAATGCCATCACGATGGGCACGTCCAACAGCTCGGCAGATCTCGAGCGCCAGACGGCTGAAAAGGGTGCCTTGCTGACGCAGATGTGCGCTCAGCTGACGGAGGCGTTCCTCAGTATACCGCTGCTGGCGGCGCAGCTCGAGAAGCATGAGGGCGGGACCGAGGTGCTCATCACGCCGGCCAGCCTGCTCGAGCATCTGGCCCTCGTCGAAGCCCTCGTCGTGCGACTCGTCGGCAAGACGATCGCCGCCGCGGCCGCCTTGCCGCCTGTCGATTATGACGAGGACGAGACCGAAGCACAGACAGCCGACGGCTCAGAGGCGCCGCTCTCGCCGATGCCCGCCACCGGGAGCCGGCCGGCGAGCGCGGCACTCGCCGCAGGCGCGCCCGCGAGTGAGCCTGTGAGCGCGCCCGCAAGCGTTCCCGAAGCGGCGGCTCACGGGAGCGGGAGCAGAGCGCGGCGCGGGCGCGTGGGCGTCCAAGCGCCGACGATCGAGGCGCCGCTGTCGCTCACGTCGCACCACGACAAGGACCTCGCGCCCTCGACGGGCATGGAGAAGATGAAGTACGGGCGCGCCTCCCTCCGCTCCGAGCTCATGGATCAGGTCCTTTCGGGCGTGCAGGCTCAAATGGATCGCATTGCCGAGGAGGAGCGCGAGGCTGCGCGTGGCATCGACCCCGCAAAGGTGGACAAAATGAACGACACGCGCGCGCGCACGTCGGCCAAGCTGCTCGACAGGGCGCAGCGCGACGCCACGATCGATGAGTGGCTCCAGCGCCGTCGCGGGCACGCGAGTGGCACGCCGCCGCCACCCCTGAGCTTCAATGCGCGCGGCGGCTTGACGCCGTCAAACTCGAACTCGCAGCTGCAGGGCCAGGCTAGCCGGGTTGACCCAGCGAAGCCCGTGGGACGGAATCGGTCCGCACCGTCCGATTTGCGTACGAACCGTTCGGAGCCGAACATCTTCCGTTCTGGGGGTGGACGCGAGATCTTCGATCACGTGACGCGGATCAGTCAGGATAAGGCGTCGTCGCGGGCCTTTGCGGCAGAGACGCTGCCAAAGCTGCCCGGGCTGACCGAGGCCGCGCCCAGCTACGGCGAGGAGAGCGCCGCTGCCTTTTACGGCCGTGCCGGCGCGGACCAGTACGGGAGCTCCGACGATCAGCTGCACGAGCCGCGCCGGGAGATTGAGGACATCACGCGCCGCCTTGAGCAGCTCGAGCAAGAGCGTCGACAGATCCAACACCTCAAGCACCTCGCCCTCGCCTCGGCGAACCTCGCGCCGGCCAAAGGCCCGCCGCCTGCGCCGCTCGCGCAGCCACGCGGGCTGCCGCCCGCGCCGAGCGGCCTCGGCGGCTCGGCGTCGCACGGCTCGATGCCGACCCTCGGCCCCCTGGGCAGTAGTGGCAGCTCGCGCCCCCTCGGCCAAGTGCGCTCGACGAGCAACGTGAGCTTGCAGCCGATTGCTGGTGTGGGGGGGCGTCAAGCGCGGTGATAGCTGAATCGGCCGCGCACGTGCAATCGAGCTGTTCCTCTCTCGATCTCGCTCCTCGACCCCGGGCCCGGCGCACGGTGAATCTCAGAAAATCTGTCGCAGCTGATCTTGCCCTATCTTCCTCCGGGTCGTTCGAGAAGACAGAAGTCTGTTTATATCCGGGTAGTTCCCATTGGATTCGCTGAGACTCTCCGGTATTGTCCGCCAAATAAACGACTAGCAAAGTTCATAACGGATAACCGATCCCTCGCCGCGCCGGTCCCGGTGCGCGGTGGGGGGCCGGTCGCCGGACTTGGTCCCGGAACCGGGGCGGTGGGACCACGCCGGAAGGGCTGGTCTGCACCCGAACGCGCCGGGGGGCCGCCGGGGCCACACCCCACAACGGCGGTGCGACGCAGCACGCACCGGGTGCCGCGTCCGGGAGCGGGACCCGGCCAGCACGAGATCGTCCGCGGTCCGGCTGTGCAGGAGTGCGGCTCGGTTGTCGGGGGCCGTACCCAAGATAAGCCTATTCCTCCCCAAGATAAGCCCTATTCCTCCCCCTTTGCGTGACTTGAGAATTGAATCTTGTCAACTGAAACCGTCAGAACAACGAAGATGATGGCCGGACCCCTACGCTAAAGGGACGAGGCACTTCCGCAGATGCAGCGCGTTGGTAAGCGAGAGGCTAGTGCCAACGCCGACTTCAAGGTCATGACTCCATCTGAGGACCGGCAAGCTCCGCGAACGCGACGCGTGCAGGCGTACTTCGACCGCGCGCTCGAAGCCTCCCGGCTCGCACGGACAGAGGGGCATCGGACGCTCTTCGAGCAGCGTGCCCTCCTCGAGAAGCTGTTCAAAAATTCGGACGATCGGGCTACTGCTCGTGGCCTTGTCGCCGCAACAAACAAGGTGATGGAGACGCTGATGAGCACCACCGATGCCTTGGAGGTGGAGTTTTGGAACCACTGCAGCGGGCTAACCCGTGAGAAACTGGACGTCGTTGACGAGGGCGCGAACACTTACGACACACTTCAGATGGTCCACGAGGCGGAGCTGGCCGCACTCCGAGAGGACCTGCGCTACGCAGACGAGTTCCACAATCAAGAGGGCAAGCGCCTCCTCGCCCGATGGCGAGAATCGCTGGAGCGTGAGCATGCAACGCACGCTCGTATGCTGCTGGGAGCGGAAGGCCACGCGCTGACGGTCAGGGAGATCGAGGCCAAGATGAAGTCGCAGCGCGATGAGTTCAGCCGCGAATGCAACACTGCCATCGAGCGGCTCAACGAAATGGACTCGAGCGTGCGTCGAGCGTTAGCATCAGCCCAGGCGACTGAGGAAGCAAATCAGGCTCAGAACTACAAACTGTCCGAGGAAAAAGCCGCGTTGACGGTCAAGGTGCGCGAGCAGACGCTGCGAGCCAATCGCTACTCGCAAATGCTTGAGGAGCTGCAAGAGCTTCACGAGGCGGCAATGGTGCAAGTGCAAGATTTGCAGAGGAAGATCGAGGAAGACGAGCAGATGCACGACTCTACACTGGCAGCCATGGAAGCCGAGATGGGCGCCAGGATGGCCGAGATGCACAGGATGCAGGCGTGGACGCTGGCCTCCAGCTCTGCCAAGGCATTGGAGATGCGCGAACCGGACGAGCTGGCCCGTGCTGAGGTCTTGGCACGTCGCAAGCTCGACCAGTTTGGTGAGATTACTCTCGGGGGGGCCTTGCTCGGCCGTGTGCTCTCGCGCGCAACTATGGCAGCGCAGCTGTCGCGTGCGGCGTCGACGCCTCACTTTGCACCAACAGGGGCGTCGATTTCCCCCTCCATAGGCACACCCCGGAATCCGTTCGGAAATCCAGGCGGGCCGCGGATCCCGCCATCAGCACAGTCCGCGTCGCGTATGCGCGCTCTATTGTACCACGAGTCCCGGCAGCTCGGGCAACGTGGTGAAATCTGGAGCAGGTCCGTCGGGGGGCTGCTGCTGCCGATGGCTACGCGGTGAGAATGTTGGCATACCTAGAGAGTTGTTGGATGTTGGTAATCTAGACACTCGGAGCCTTTATTTTCACAGCATCACAGGCGCACAGCTTATTTCATACGATAGGGACATTGCTCATTGGTTATAATTCGACACTTTTCATATTTCCAAGATTCATCGAGCGCAAAACCCAGTCGGCGCCTGTCCGTGTTAGAAGTCACACAGACACACATTCACATTCACACACACACATGTCCGTGTGAACGGACGAAATGGCGTCCGGAGCGTTTGATCGTGTGAACGGACGAGATGGCGTCCGGCGAGGCCGATAAAGTCAGCACGAGTGCGATGCAGCGATTTATTGCCGCAGGCATCGGTGCCGGGGTCGCTGAGATGCTCACTCTCCCGATTGATGCTGCAAAAGTCCGACTGCAGCTTCAATGCTCGGGCGCCTCGCAGCCGATACGGTACACAGGGCTGTTTCAGGCCATGCACCGAATAGGTCGGGATGACGGTGCCGCGGCCTTATGGCGCGGCTTTCAGCCCGCGCTGCTGCGGCAGGTTACGTACACCGGCATGTCCTTCGTCTTGTATGAGCCTGTGCGCAACGCGATCGCTGGTGATGTGCCCAGGGAGGAGATTCCATTCATCAAGAGAGTGCTCGCTGGTGGCACGGCGGGTGCCCTGAGCATCATCATGATGAACCCGACGGAAGTGGTGCGCACCATTGGCATGCCAACGGCGTCTCCTCACCGCGCTTCCTCCTTGATTGAGGAGTGAAGTGTGGCATCCTGACCCCTGCGCTCGTGTCACCTTTACGTCTCGGCAGATCAAGACTCAGATGCAGGCACACAGAGGACTGTCGACGCCCAAAGTGTCGACGGTACTGAGCAACGTATACAGCGGCGCAGGTCTCCGGGGCTTCTGGAGCGGCTGCCAGCCGAATGTCGCGCGCTGCTTCATCGGCAACGCGTGCGAGATAGGATGCTATGACGAGGCTAAGACGCGACTCATCGCTGCGGGCGTTCCCGACGGCCCACTCGGCCATTTCGGTGCCTCCGGCATCGCAGGCACTGTCTCGGCCATCTTCTCGACCCCAGTAGATGTGGTAAAGACCCGCCTTATGGCGCAGGCGGGCGGCGTGCCCACTGAGGGTGTTGTGCAGTATGCGGGCGTCGTAGACTGCTTCATGCGCATGCCTGCGATCGAAGGCGTCGCGTCGCTGTACAAGGGCTTCGTTCCGAGTACGTGCATGCACAACGCGGAGGCGCGCGCCTGGACGTGCCTTTGGCTGACACGCACTCCAGCCTGCACAATGCTTGCACAGTCTCGCCCACTCTCTCACGCGGATTGGCGCTTGCGCGAGCCTTCTCGATCACAGTCGCCACACGCAAAGTTGCCTGGTCGGTCGTGTACTTCCTCACGTACGAGCAGACGCTCAAGAGGCTTCGGGGTTCGTACTCATGAGGGCGTTCGGATTCCCTTGGAATCAGATTTGGTTTTTCTCCCCACCCCAAAACACAGTCCGTTCACACCTTCCCAAAGGCGGAAGGAGGTGATATTTCTCCGCTCGTCAAGGCCTTTTGCCGCGGCCAATGCAGTCGTTCAACGTCGCCTTTTCGCCCGCGATCGCGCCGGCTCGCACGTCACCGGGCCGGTATGTCTCTCCGGGACGCCAGGCCTCTCCGGGCCGGCACGTATCCCCTGGACGAACGGTCTTCGCATCGCATCTTCCGGTGCGCTCACGCCGCAAGGAGGTCGAGGAGGAGAGCGACCTCCCGCGCCTTGCCCATCGTATGGGAGGGCGGCGCCTCCGGCGGTGGGCACGTGATAATTTCTGGGAGAGCGTCGTCGCAATGCCCCACCCCGATAGCGACGAGGACCAGGGCGCCGAGCGACCCTATTTCCAGCCCGGCGCACGGTTCGGAATCATCAACCAGAACGGATTCGCGGAGGCCGAGGCGGCAATCGAGGCCGCACGCCACTCGACGCCGCCGCGCTCGCGCCCAACCGCCGTTGCCATCACCTCCTCAACGTCGGCGGCCGTCACACGGCTGACACGGCTGAGCCGAGTTGACCGGGCGGTATTGATAGAGTTCGCCGAGACCATCGAGCTGCAGGAGGCGGAGCGACGGCTGCGGCAGCACTTGCGCACGGCCGCCAGGGTGATCCTCCAGTCGGCCGGCGCTCTACCGCCCGCCACATCCTCTGCCGCGCTGCCGCCCGCGCTGCCCACGGTGGCTTCGCCTGCTGCGGCGCACGCGCCCAGCATGGCGCTGCCCACGGTGGCTTCGCCTGCTGCGGCGCACGCGCCCAGCATGGCGCTGCCCACGGTGGCTTCGCCTGCTGCGGCGCACGCGCCCAGCATGGCGCTGGACCTCGCGCTGGCGCCCAGCATGGCGCCCGGCGACGATGAGAGCGACAGCAGCACCGAGGCAGCCGACGAAGATGGATGGCAGATGGTCGACACGGCGGCGGTCGCTGGAAGCCGTTGGCAGGTGGTTATGGGCGGCGCTGCCTCGGAGGGTACAGCCGCCGGGCTCACCGATGTGCCTCCCCAACGCGGCCGCTCGAAGCCGCGCAGACGCCGCGCTGCCGCCACCGCAGTGCGGCATCGTACGAAGGGCGCGGCGCCGCCGCCAATGATGAGCGCGGTGCAGCGCGCGGTGGCGGGCGTGCCCGTGTGCGAGCTGCCGCCGACTGCCAACCCAACCCTTCGCATGATGCACCAGGCCGCCTCTCGTTTCTATGGGCTCCAGGTGGGCACGGTGCGCTCGCCGGCGGAGGCTACTTACGTGGATGAATGTGCGGTGAGTGCTCGTGTCGTGCCCCCCTCCTCCTCCCCCTCCTCCTCCTCCTCCGCCGCCGCCGCCGCCAATGGAGAGTGCGCGCCCAATGGGGAGGCGGGCGCCCTCATCACGGCCGCCGAGGCGCTCGTCGCGGCGGCACGCTTGTCCATCGACAAAGCGCTCGCCGCCACCGCGAAGGCGGAGGCGCCGCGGCGCCGGCTGCAAATGTGCGAGGTCAAGTGAGCCGGCAAGCACCGGCCAGCGCGGTCGAGCCGAGCTGAGCAGACCGGGTGGGGGAAAAGGGCAGGAATCCGCCCCGCAGCATCGGGCAGCGATCGCCGAGCGGGGAGGGAGGGATCACCCTGCTGCCTCCGTGCTGGGAGAGCACGACCTCTCACCTCACTAGCAATTGTAGCCCACGAATGCGAGTACTGAGTACTTGTGTTGACCGGAGGTAGCGGAGCCGTCCTTTGAGACGGAATTGAGAGCGCGCGCGGTGTGTCCGCGAAAGCACGACGCCATCTATGAAATTCATAGGCGGCGGTTACAACCCTCCCAAACCCCTCTTCGTCTCTTCTCGACCGTGGACGGTGCGGAGCCTTCGATGGCGCCCAAGGCACCTCCGCCCGAGCCACCTCCGCCACCTCCGCCGCCGAAGCCGGAGGAGGAGCTCCAGGGGGTGATGGCGACCGGAGTTAAAAAGGCCTTTGAAAACAAGCTGCTCGAGATCAAGGCGATTGGGGCAACCCCGGAATCGCTGCGACCGATGCGCATCGTGCTCTACCTGCCAGAAATCGATATGGCGACGCAACCAAATTTGCATGAAGTGATTGCGAGCGCCCCCCCAACCATTGTCGAGCTGAGCCTAATCTATAGCACGCAACTTATCGCGCTGCCCGACCTCTTCCCGCTCACTATGCTTCGCTGCCTCAATCTCAACATGTGCGAGAATCTTGAAGCGCTGCCGCCGAGTGTTTCGTCGCTGCTCGCGCTTGAGTTTCTGGACGTAAGCTGGTGTGCCAAGCTCGCGACCGTACCTGATCTCACGCCGCTCATCAAGCTCATCAAGATGGACTGCGCGGGCTGCCGGAGCCTCCGTGTCGAGCTGCTCAAGCTGCCGCCGCAGCTGAAGCCAAGCTGGAGCGAGCAGAGCCGCTCGGGCTTCCGCAAGCCCGACCACTACTATCCGTTGCCCAAATTGCCCCCTCTGCTCAAAACGCAGGCGCCGAGGCGCAGCACGCCTCTCTAAGCCGGGCGTAAGTCCGGTCAACACTGCCGAAGCGCGAAGGGCCAGAGCACGGCGAAGCGCAGAGAAAGGCCTGGAGGCGCGCCTGGTTGCGCGCTGCTCTGAGCAGCATGGAGCTCAAGGTGGCAGGAGAAGATCTAACAAAAATCCATTATTCAGTTTCACCCTGATGACAGTTCCTACCTCACGTCAGGAAGTCGTGCATTCGACGTCGTTTGCGCATTGCGGCCGGGACGCGTCGCCGTCGGCGGACGCTCCGCGCCGCGCGCCCCGGCTCCGCAAACCGCGCCGCGCGCCACGCTCCGTCTACTCTCCGCGTCTCTCGTCTCAGCGGAGCCGGAGGCGAGGGCGGCTCCGGCCCGGCCTCTGCTTCCCGTCCGGGCAACACACAAGTACGCGATCAGGGGACACAAAAGAGTATACAGGCTCAATAAAAGGAGCCGACAGCGACATGCAGCCGGCACGTCAGCATCCATGCGAGCACCACGTTTGTAACAACATGCACATTCGACATGCACATCTTCGCACCGCCCGTGCCCTTCCTTTCCCCTTGCCTTTGCCTCAAAGATTAAACGCGGCCCGCCGAGAACTCGTCGCCTCTAAGCTCGGGGGCGACGAGCGCACCGAGAGCTGGATCGCGCCATCCGCCGACTCATGGATGTCCACGTGCCCGCCGCCCGGCAGCGCAATCGTCCGTGGCGGTTGGCGCGGTGTGGAGAGTGACGCGGACATCGACGCGGACACGGGCGCGGTGGAGGCCGACGCGGGCGCTGCGGGCGTCGGGCGTGGCGGTGCCGGCGTGGTGGCGGTGGGGGCGGTGGCGCCAGTGGCGGTGGCGGCTTTGGGATCCGCCGGACGCGGCACGTGGAAGATGATGGCGTGTCCGTAGTCGGCGACCGTGTCCGCCGGCGGCGACGTATACGAGTTCGACGGTGTGAACATGGGTTGTTCAACCGCTCGGAGTGGGATCATCTCCCGCTCCCTGACGAAGCCGACAGGCTGCTCGGGCTGTTCCACCTCGGCCACGGGGAAGGCATGCTCATATGCCGTGGTGGAGGCCTTGAGAGCGGATCGCCGCCGTGAGGCCGCCGTCTCGAACGAAAAGGCGCGCCGTGTCGAGCGCGACGGCGCCGAGGCGCGCCGTGAGCCCGATGCAAAGTAATCATCCATCTGCTGCTGCAGAGCGGCCTCGCGCTCGCTGGCGACCGAGCGTCCGGAGGTGGAGTAGAATCGAGCCTCCTCGCGCGCCGCCGAGTGCCGTCCCGAGCCAAACGGCATCGGGCGTACCAAATCAGGATCATAGGGCAGCTCGCCCGAGCGCAGCGCGGCCACGTGGCGCTCGACCGCCGCCGTCTGCGCCCACACGCGCCTCCGGTTGATCTCGTCCTGCGCGAGCTCGGCACCGTGCGAGTTCCACGCGTGCTGCGGTGGCGAGACGGCGCGGCCGCGCGGCCGGGGGATGGTGATGCCGCGGAGAGGCCGGCTGCCGCCGGTGCGCGCAAAGGCGAAGTCGACGGCGGCGTCTGCATCGCCAAGGTCCTTGCCATAGCGCGCCATGACGGTGCGCGGGCGCGCGGATAGAATCACAACGCGATTCGACGTCCCTTCTCCAAAGGAAACGAGACGTGATGAGGCCGAGCCGAACTCCGACGAAGGCATCGCCGCTTGCGTGGCGGCGACGGCCTCCTCGTGCGCCTTGCGCCGCGCTTCCGCCGCCTCGTCCATCTTCTCCTTGAGCACGCGTTGCCGCTCCCGCTCTGCCTCTTCGAACGCTCTCAACGCCTCCTCGCGCTCCTTTTCAAGCGCGGCCTGCGCCAGGGCACGCGCCATCTCTGCCTGGCGCACCCTCTCGGCTGCTCGCTCCTCCTTCGCTTGAAGCACGGCCGCACGCCACGCGCCGTACGCTTTGAACGTGATCTTCCCCATGAACGCGCCCAGAGCCCGAGTGACGCGACGCAGGGCCTCGGCGCGTTCGGAAGCAAAGTCTTTCCAGGTGCGTAGCGCGCAGAAGGCGACGTGGCCAAGCATACGCGCCATCGCCACACGGTACTCCTCGCGCTCGGCCACGAACTCGCGCCACGTGCGCAGGGCACGCACGATCACGTGGCTGAAGACTCGCGACAGGGTCACGTACGCCGCATCGCACTCGTCGGCAAAGTCGCGCCAGGTGCGCAGCGCGCGCAAGGCGACGTTGCATCGGACGCGAGAGACGATCGCACGCGCCGCGTTGCGCAGGCCGGCAAACTCGCGCCAGGTGCGCAGCGCTCGCGCGGTCGTCCGGGAGAGCATCCGTTGCCCGACTCGGCGTGCTATCTTCATCGAGTTGGTGTGGCGGTGCCAATGCTCGAGGGCAGCGACCGCCGCGTGGTCCCACGCGGCTCGCATCCGGCGCAGCTTATTGCGCCGCTGCTCGAGATAGTGGTTCCACTGTCGGAGGGCCTTGCTCACGCCAAAGAAGAAGAGATGGTTGAGGATCGACGTCACCCATCGGAGCATCTGGCTGATCTCGGTCCACTGGTGCCAGGCCTTGAGCAGCTTGCCGTGCGTGAAGCCGCGCGCCGCCATCTTGAGCGCCACACGCGCGCCGAGGAGCTCCATCCACCCCTGGAACGCGCGGCTCATCTTGTGATGGAACAGGCGCATCGCGGACGTGCGCAGCGCGTCGAGCGCCCGCTGACGCTCCTCGCAGTTGGCCGACCACGTGCGCAGCGCCGCACCCACCTTCACCATGGCCAGGCTGTTGAGCACGCCGACCATCCGTTCGCGCGCCTCGTGACGCGCGTCCACCACCTCGAGCCACGCGCCCCACGCGAACGCCTTGAGCCGATACGACGCGTCGAAGCGCTTCGCCATCAGTCGAAGCGTCTTCCTCGTCGCGGCCAGCTCGCGCCATTTCGCCACGACGCCGCCAAAGAGGGCCGCGCGCATCTGGTGCACCGAGTCCTGCAGCAGCTGGTACTGCACCGAGGCGGCCTCGGCGTAGGTGGCCCAGCTGACGAACCCCTTGGAGAGCTCGAGGTGACGTAACCGACGAAACGCGAGCTCATACGCAGAGGCCTGCTCGACGTTGTCAAGAGCATTGTAGCGCCAAGTGCCGACACAGCGCGCGAGCTCTACGTTGCGCAGACGCTTGAGCGCGCGAACGAGCCTCAACTGAAGCGTGACGATCTCGACGAATCTCGACCATCCCTTGGCCACGTGCCACATGCGCAGCCGGCGCACGCTCTTCTCGAAGACGCTCAGCCCGGCCGCGAGCTCCGAGGCGCGCACACGCGTGTGGCGCACCCAGCGGCGGAAGGCGAGCTTGTTGTAGCGCACGCGCACGCACGACGAGCGCCACGCGAGGAGGCCCCGGTACATGTGCTTCTGGAGCCACCGGTTGAGGGCCCCTCGCGCCGTCGCGCGAGCGCCCCCGAGCTCCTTGGCATTCGCGCGCCACGCGAGCAGCGCGCGCGAGCTATGCTGGTTGCGCAGGCGGCGCAACACCGCCTCCATGGCGCACAGCCGCAGCACCACCCCCTCCACGTAGGCGCAGTAGGTCGTCCAGCCCTTGGCGAGGCTCAGCTTCGACAAGCGCGCGAGCACGCGACGTGCCACCGTGCGCGCGTCGCGCTGGGCACTCGCGCCCTTGCGCCACGTGTTCCACGCCGCGGCCACCTCTTGCATGCGCAGACGGCCGACCGCATGGCTGAGCATCTCGAGGCGCTCGACGCGCGTCTCCCACCAATCGGCCCACGTGCGCCACGCGGCCCCCTTTTGGCCATGCACGATACGGCTGATGAGGCCGATAGCGCGCGCACGCTGGTCCGCATACGTACACCATGACTGCCAGCCACGCGCGAGGCCCTGGTTCTGGAGCTTCTTGAGCACGGTGAGTGCGCGGTCCATGGCCCAAAGGTGCGCGTCGACATACGTGTACCACGTCTCCCACGCTTTCGAGAGCTCGATCGAGCGCAGCCGTTGGAAGGCCTTCTCGCGCAGCTGCTGGCGCCGTGCTGAGCGCTCCGCGTGCCCCTCCAAGCGCCCGGCCCACCGATCGAAGGCGGAAAAGAGGCGGCGGTGCACCATGAGGGCCAGGCGCCAGCAGCGCCACCCAATGCAGAGCTTCACGCCTCCGATTCGTAGCAAGGCGTCCTTGATGGCCTGGCGCTGGTGCGCGCGCTCCACGACGCTTGCCCAGTGACGGAGGGCTTTCGAAGTCCGCAGGCAGAACATGGTACGGAAGGCATGCCGGACGGCGTCGATGGCGGCCGCATGCTCACGAGCAAAGCTGGTGAACGTGAGCCAGCCGCGGGAGAGGTCGACGTGGCGCAGCTTGCGCACCACGAGCTCGAGCGCCCCGAGCGTCTCCACCAGCCTGGAGGCGGTTTCGTGCCAGCGGGTGAATGCATGCCATAGGCCGCGGTTGAGCACGCGGCGCACTAGGGCGAGCGCGCGTGCGCGCATCGTCACGTTCACCTTCCACAGCGTCCAACCACCGAGCAGTTGCTGTGAAAGCAGCCGCTGCAGCGCGTTCCGACCGCAGCTCGCGGCGTGCAAGCTCTGCTTCGAGCCGCCCGCCCACGATGTGAAGGCCTGGAGCACCTGTGAAGAGCGTCACGAAGGTGTGAAGAGCGTCACGAAGGTGTGAAGAGCGTCACGAAGGTGTGAAGAGCGTCACGAAGGTCGCAGCTCAGCGGCAATCAGTGGCACTCAGTGGCACTCATTGTGAAGGCCTGGAACACCTTGGCGTGGACGAGGCAATCAGTGGCCATCAGCGACAATCAGAGTGGAGCACCTTGGCGTGTACGAGGCGGTGCAACAGCATGCGCGCGTTGTCGTGGCGCGCGATGGACGCGCTGGCGTGGCTCGCGAGGCTGTGGAACGAGCGGAAGATGCCACGGTGGCGCAGTGCCATCACCACCGTGCGCAGGGCCGCCAAATTCTTACGCTCCGCCTCGAGCACTGCGACGAGCGTGGACCAGGCCCTGTACAGGTCTTTCGCAAGCAGGACCTGGATGACGTGGCGCATCGAGTCGACGCTCGCCTTGTTCGCCTTGAGCACTGCGACCAGAGTTGCCCATCCACGCGAGAGGTCGCGATGGAGCAGCACGCACGTGACGCGGCGCATCGACTCGGCGCTCGCCTTGAGCGCCGTTGTGGTCTCCGTGAGCGAGTTCCATGCCCGGCGCAGCTGCAGATGGGCAAACGCACCGAGCACACGCCGACGGTCGGCCTTTTGCTGCCTCTGCACGCCGAGCACCTCCTTCATCTCGTTCCACGCATTGCCCAGCTCGAGCGTACGCATGCGCGTGATAGCCGCCGCGAGCTTGCGTTTGACCTCGCGGCTCACCACCGAAAAGTCCACGAGCTCATTCCAAGCGCGAACTAACTCGAAGTTGGCGAGCCGGCGCGCGGCCTGGGACATGACCGCGATCGATTCGCGTCGCAAGATCGCCACCTCGAGCCACTGGAGCCATCCTCGCGCCACCTCTTGCATGCGCAGACGGCCGGCCGCGTGGCTGAGCATCTCGAGGCGCTCGACGCGTCTCTCCCACGCCTCTGCCCACGTGCGCCACGCCGTCGCCAGCGCCATCTGCACAAACTGGCCGAAGGCGCGACGCAGCATGAGAGCCTCGAGCACGAGCGCGTGCATCGCGACCCACTGGCTCAGAGCGAGGCGCAGGCGCAGGCGCACGACGCCCTGCGTGCGTGAAATGAGCCCGAGCTCCGTCTCCATGCGCGCCTGGGTGTACTCGCGAAGCCGCTGCAGGGCGGTCAGCCGGTGCCCGTCGAGCATCATGTGCACGGCCCGACGCGTGGCCACGTGGCGTGCGCTCTGCTGCGCCCACGTGCGGAAGCCGGCGCCCACACCGCGATGGAGCGCGCACAGCAGTGCCGCGCGTGCGGGGCCATCTACGGTGCGCACCATACGCGCCTCGGCGATCCAAGCGTGCAACGCCCGAAGGAGCGACGCGTTCAGCCAGCAACGGAGCGCCTGGCGTGGCGTCTCGGCGGCCTTGACGACGCCGTCCCAGCGCTGCCAGCACAGCAGTAGCGCGCCGTGCGTCCACACGCGCAGCGATTGGCGTGCCGCGGCGAACGCGGCCGCGTAGGCGGTGGCAGTCTCCATCCAGGAGCGCCAGCCACGGCCAATCTCGAAGAGGAAAGCGAGCCTCGTCATCTTCTCCATCACGCGCGTCTGACGCGCCGCCTCGAGCGCTTCGAGCCACGCGCTCCACGCGCCACGCGTCGAGAGGTTGAGCAGCCGCGCCGCGGCGTCGACGTACGTGCAGTGCGTAGCGTACCCGTCCGCGACACGCTCGGCCCACGTGCTGAACGCGAACAAGAGTGCATGCCGCTCAAAGCTGCCCACGCCGGCGCCGAGGCGGGAGCGGAACGCGCGCATCATGGCGGCAAAGGACTGCCACGCAATGAAGGCTGTGTACCGTGGCGAGAGCAGCCGAAAGGCTTTGCGCGTGCGTGCGCTTGTGAGGCCGCGTAGCTTCTGGCGCTTGATGTTGACCGCAATCCCGAGCCAGTCGGCAAGGGTCATAGACAGCTTGCGGCGCAGCTGGTGGGCGAGAGTCTGCAGCGTGAGGTCTTCGCCCCGCGGATGGCCGATCGAATCCGACGAGGCACCCGAGCGCTCCCAGGCGCGCAGGGCGGCCGCCCGCACACGCATCGACGCGGGCAGCAGCCCCTGCAGCATCCAGAAGAGCGCCCGATGACGAAGGACCGCGGACGCCTCTGCGCTCATCTCGGCGCCGTGTGACACCTTGAGCTGTGTGAGTACCTTGCGCTGCCGATCCTTCGCGCCGGCGACCTCACGCCGCCAGCGTTGCCAGAGCGACGCGATCCGGACCGCCTGGAAATGGATGTCGCAGCGCAGGTGCAGTGCGGACTGGCGCAGCTGCGTGGTGCAGTAGTCGACCCAGCGACGGAGCGACTTGGAAGCTCGCTCCCGCGCCTGCCTCCGTCGCTCCACGTCGATCGTCGAGCCGAGCCCGTGGTCTGCCACGAGGAGCGCCTGCGTCATGTCGGGCTCAGCCTCATCTCTCTCTCGGCTGAGCCTCTCTGCGCGGCGAACGACTGCGAACGCTTCCGACTCAGAGCGGCGCAAACCCAGAGATGGCGTGGGCGGCGGCGGCACCACCGGCGGTGGCGAGCGTTGTGGTGAGCGTTGTGGTGAGCGTTGTGGCGAGCGTTGTGGCGAGCGCGGAAGTGGCTCGAGCCCTCGCGGCGCGAAGCGAACCGAGGTGTTGAGGGTTTGCTCCCAATCTCCGGCGAGATCTCGGAGATCGCGGAGATCGGGCGACGAGTTGCTCGACACGAGGGGAGTGGCCGACGGCGGCGTGCCTGGCTGGCGCTTGAGGATGCCCACGGGCGCGGGAGCGGGCGTACCACCGGAAGCGAGGGGAAGCATGGGTGGCGGCTGCATCATCGGCGCAGGCAGCGGCATGGGGTACGGCATCGCAGGCCTATAGCGCGAGCGAGGGTCCATCCACGGTGCGCGACTCTCGATCGGCACAGGCCCCCGCGGCGAGGCGCTACATGAGGCGCTGCATGAGGCCGTGCACGAGGGGGCGGCGGCCGGCGAGGGCGCACGGTGCGCGAGCCGCGCGGCGTTGGCGCGATAGTCGACGTGAGCGCCCGACTCGAGGCGGCGCAGAGACGGAGGCGAGGCGCTGCTAACGCCTGGGGAAGCGCCTGGGGAAGCGCGCCCGCTCGATGTGCCGCTCCCGCCGACGGCCGCCGCTCTGCTCGCGCCCGCCGTTCCAGTGGCCATCAAGCCGCCGCCATACCGGCTGCTGCTGCAGTGTCGATAAAAGGTGCCCGTGCCTGCCGCGCCGCTGCTGCACGCGGGCGTGCTCACTACAGAGGTGCTCGTGTCGGAGAGCGCGTCGAGTGGGACGCTCACCTGCGGGTTGAAGCCGCCTGTATTCAGATGGTTGGCACTGTGGGGGGCTCTCGCGGCCGCGTCGACTGGGACGCTCACCTGCGGGTTGAAGCCGCCCGTATTCAGATGGTGGGCACTGTGGGGGGCTCTCGCGGCCGCCGCCGCTGCCGCCGCCGTGGACAGATAGCCGAGCGACGCCGCTGCGCAGGAGGTCAGACCGAGCGCGGGAGGCGACCCACTGCCACGCCGGCCCCAGTCGTGTATGGGATTGCGGCTCATTTCCTCGAGCAGGCTGGCGTCAGCGCTGCTGGCGCTCGCCGGCGTGTCGTCGCTGGTGGCAGCAGTGGGCGGTGGTGGCTCGGCGGCGGCAGCACCAGGGCTGGTGTTGCGGCCGCTAAGAGCCGCAGCGCCGGGCTTTGCTGGTCTTGGGTTCTGGCGGCGACCCGGCTGCGAGGGCGGGCGAAGATTGCGGCCTGCCGCGGCCGTCGACGACGAGGATGGCGAGGGCGACATCGAAAGGCCAGCGTGTGCCTCTTTCGATAGCCGCGAGGCCCGCGCTGCTTGCTGCAGGGCATCGTGCACGGCAGCGTACGACATGTCGCCGATTGCCGCACCGGCGCCCATGCCAGTAGGTGAGCCGTTGGCCGATCCGGCCTGGGAGATCTCACGAAGCTCGTCGACGGTGCGGCGCATGATGTCCGCCACAGTTGGCGAGAGATTCGGATCAGAAGCGCCAGCAGCAGGGCTGTCATCATTGAGGGAGACCCATTCCACGCGCGCACCGCCGGTGTCGACTTGTCGAGTGCGCTGTTGCATCATCGCGCGCCCCCACAATGGGAGCCTCCGCACGGATCAGCACGACTCTCAAAAATGTCTGTTTCGGTTGCGGCTGAAAAGCAAGCGAATTCCAAGATGGACTGGACCGTACGTGTTGATGGCTGAGTGACCAATACCTGCAGGCTCCTACATTTTCAAACACAGGTTTTCAAACGGCCTTTTTTACGCTTTTCATGGCACTCCTCTTGTAAAGACGAGATGACCGACCCGCGAGCTCGAGTCGTGACAGACAGCGATGACGATGATGACGACGCATGGTACGAGGAGCTGACTAACATGCGCATCGCATCCATCGCCGCCCATTCGGCGCAGTTGAAACGCCGTTCATCATCGCGCGGGAGAGGCAGCTTTGCCTCACAGGGCGAGGCGTGGTTTTCACATGCCATGGATGAGGACGACGCCTTGGCAGAGGAGGAAGCGGAAGCAGAGCGAGCTGCGGCGGCGCAGGCAGCTGCTGCCGATGAGACTTTGGCCAGAGCGCGACGACTGCTTGATCGCCAGGGCGCAGAGCTCTGGGCGGCTGCGAATCCGGTTGCGACGGCAGACGCAGCCTTACAGGCCACCATGTGGGAGGAAATTGCATTGAAAGATGCCTCGACGTCGGCTCCGCCTTTCCTGCGACGGAAGAGCAGCGCCGAAACCGAGGGCGACTTGTGGGCGGCAGCGATGGCAGCCTTTAAGGGGGAGCAGGAGAAGGCTGCCAGCAAAGAGAAGGAGACTCAAGAGGAGGAGGAGACGCAGCGGCAAGAGGACGACGAACAGGATCAAGCCCATGAGTCTCAAGTGGACGAGCCGCCGCATCCGCTGGGCGTTCAGGTTTCCTCCCTTGCTCGGCGGCGACTTGGGCCGATGACCGCCGCAACCACGGCTGCTCTGACGCTAGAAGAGCAGGCACGCACGGCGGCGTTTGCGAGAGAGACGAGCGCATCCGAAGCCGAGAGAGTGGCGATGGCAGCGGCCGCGGCCGAGGCGATGGGAGCAGTGGCGGCCGAGGCGGCGGCCGAGGCCGAGTCGGCGGCCGAGGCACGCGTGAGGCTCAGGCGGGCCTTCACGACTGTGGCGATCATGAAGACTCTCGAGGCACAGCTAGACGGGCACGGCGAAGCCCCGCAGGCTGCGGAGAGGGCCGCATATTTGCAGGAGGAGGCAGAGAAGTCCATGGCCGAGACGGGGGCAATGTCGAGGCGCGCCGAGAAGGCGGCGATCAAGGCAACAATCGCGGCACATCGTGTCGGCGAGCAAGAGGCGAGAGAGGCAGCAGATCGTGCGAAGCGAGGCGGCAGAGAGAAGCGAGCTGCAGCTCGCTTCTCTCTCCTCACCGAGCGGGCAAAGATCAGCAATCTCAAGGACGAGATCGTACGCTTGGAGCGCTTGGTTGCGAATTCGATGCGCCAGCTGGAAGCTCGCCAAATACGGCGCCCGCTCGAGATGCTCGAGTTTATGGCGGCTGTGGAGCATCAGAGTGGTTTGTCGGCGCGCTGGGGCATCACACCATGTGCGTGCAGCAATTTGCCGAGCACGGCGCCGCATGCCAGTACCACTCCTTTCCACACGAGCAGGTCGCCACGATCGATGAACGATGCGCTGCTCGCCAACCCGTCCGACAGGCCGACGCGCCGAAGTCGGACGTCATCGTGTTCGCCGCGCCTTCATCCCACGCAGCCTACAAAGACGCGACCACTTCACAAACCATCGCGCACGTTCTTTCCTTTACCTCCAGCATTGAGCCCGACGCCGTCACTCGTGAAGCAAGCGCAGAGGCCGTCCTTGTACTCGATGAGCGAGTACTGGCCCGAGACCCTGGACGTCATCCCTTCGGCCAACCGACATGGAGTAATGTGGACACCTCGTCGTCGTGTTTGGCAGAGTAGGCCGTAGAGGGGTTGCGTAGAAAATGAATTTGTAATGAATTTGAGGCTGACATTTGGTGAAACTCCGCACAAGTTCCATTTTTGGACCGACTTTATCGAGGCGCTCCGTGGACGCAAGATGCGCCGCACGAGCGAGGCGGAGCAACCATCGAGGATAAAAGGGACAAACCAGACAAGCAACCCGCTTGTAATTATCTTGGGCGCTCTCGATGTCAAAGAGCAGGGTTGACCACGTGCATGCTCTCATGCAGCAGCTCGATCGGGCCGAGGCGCGTGCCGAGACGTTGCCTCCAGTAATGTTGCAAAGGGGCACATTCGATGCGCAGGGGCGACTGTACATCCCACAACCACACATCGAGTCTGCCCTCCAAGAATCGGTCGCAGCAGGATCAGAGGTCCCAGAAACCGATCGACTCGACTACATGGGGCAGCAGCTGCTCTCGCGACTCAGGGGGGAGCGGCCGCCAGACTTCCGGCCCAAGAGGAGCAAGCATGCGGGCAAGCTCCGAGAGAGAGCAAGCCAAGATGGTGCAGGCTGCAGCGGTGCAGAGCAGAGCCGAATCGCGCTTGATTTCAAGCGGAAGACGATGGACTCCGAGGCTCTACGTAAGGATGCCGCTGATGCGGCGTTAGTTTCGGGTGCGGCGGGCATCACCAACGCTCGGACAGATCGTGCGATTCCATCGACCGCACCCATGTCTGATTCCTCTAGCTACGTACTCCACCGTGGGGCGGAGATCGGCATCACCGACATCGCGACGACGGGAAGCGAGGTTTACCTTTCAGCCGGCATGCGCCTCAACACGGCTCGCGAGGAGAACTTCCAGCTTGGCGAGCCTCAAAAGGATATTGACAGAGTCCATCAGAAACTGCGCGAAGAGCTACTTCGCGAAGAGGAATCGCTGAGTCTTGGCATAGCTGACGAACCGCGAGACATAGCGGATTTAGTTCGCACTGCTGCCGCGAACCGACTTGCCTTGCATCAGTCTACTACCGTTCATCAGTCTACCACCGAGCACAAGCCAGCCCGTAGAAGAAAGGTGAGCTACGAGCTGCAGACATTCAGGGAGCAAACCGACATGGCGCATGCCTTTCTGCACGGACAGGAGGTGCAGCAGATCAGGCTGCAATCGACTCGCCGCAAAGACCAAAGGGCGAATGAACTCAGCAAGGAAAGATGGCGTGAGCTACGCGAGCAACGGTTGATAGTCGCAGAGCAGGCCAGGATCGAGTACGGCCCCACCACAAAGGAGCGCGAACAGAAACGGTTGGCAGACGAGCACCTCGAGAAGCAGGCGCACGAAAACGCACAACGCGATGCACGGAAAAAGTTTATCATGAGCTTTCCGAAAGTCTTGATCGCTACCATCGTCGTGCTCGTCTCGACGGTTCTGTTCCAAGTTTCGGAGCTTCCGTCTCGTGGTCAAGTGCCTGGAGGCAGCCTTTTCATCTTGCCTGCTGCGCCTTGGGCCATGCAGGTCTGCTATGCGATGGGCACTGTCGGGTGCACGATAGAAATCTGCGTCTTGTTGCTGATCCGAATTATTCTCTTCGTCGAGGGCCCTCTATCGAAAGCTCTCAACAGGATGATGCCAACCTTCGTGTACCTGCACTACCTCTCCATTCTCGGGCTTCAAAACAGCTTCTATGGCGCATCCATTTACCTGATAGACGGGCTTATCGCGCGCATAGCGACGCGCATTGAGCAAGCCAAGGAGGGTGGGGATATCCTATATTGCATCGTGAGGCAGGTACTCGCCTATGTGCTACCTCCTCTTCTGCTGTACAATATCTTCGTCGCACGCTCTCTCGGCCTAAGCAGCCTGCGGGACATGGGCTCGACTCCGCGCACGGTCCAATGGCACATCTTAATCGCAATTAGCGCATGCCTCGGTGCATCAAGCATTTGCTTCATCGGCCTTGCCGAGGTGCGCCATTCGTACTTCCTTGACACTCTGGTCAAGGTCGATCAGGTGTACCCAAGCAACCGCACGACAGTTGTCACAGCTGGTTTCGAAAGGATGGCCAACTTCACGCTCCCGTTCCTCTATGACGCGTTCGGGGGGAGAACAAAGTATACCGAAAGCATCGACGGCTGCAATTACAGCATTGCAGTTGATATGCACCTTAAGCCGAGGGACGGAACCGTAGAATCGGCGCAAACCAACTTTGGTTCGTCCTTTCCGGATGGATCAACACTCCTGTCAGACTTCGCATCCACGCACTCCGCAGCCGAGGGAATGATCAATCAGTACATCAGCCAGTCGCAAGCATGCGGGCTGCCTGCGCGGTCTGCCAGCTGGTATGCCACCGCGGTCTGGAACTTTATCGGCAATCCGAAGACCTTCATGAACAACCTTACAAGCAAGGCTGTCCTGTTCGCAGCCGCTCCCCTTTACTATGTGCTAGTGTTAGGCGCAGTCTCTCTTGCTATGGCCGTCTTCTTCCTATACGTGTCCGTCCACGGCCTATTGTACGTTACGGAAGTCGAGAATTTCCCCGAGCACCTTCTTGATGTGAAGACGGCGGGCCTTCGCGTCCGCTTACTCGCGGGCGAGGACGTGATCATCAATCACGTGGCAGACAAGCCGCGTACCGATGGTGCGCGTGGCAAAATAAAGCGCACCGGCTACGTAAATGGAGATAAGGTTGCCGTTGAGCTTGTGAACGAGGAGGTTGACCCCGCTACGAAGGCGCATCCCGTCATTTACGTGCACGAATGGAACCTTTCGATTGGTGCCTTCACGAAGACAGAGATTGAGAATTTCGAGAGAACGAAGGAGATGGCCAGCTTGAAGGCCGCCGAAGCGGTTTCAAAGCACGAGGCGAAAGGCGATAGACTCAGGTGGCTGCAATATGGGTATACGATCGTCTGCCAGCTCTTCGTAGGCTTTTTCGTGCACGCTTTGGTGACTCACCCGACGACCTCAAAGGCTGTTGCACTGTCTGCATTCTCAGTGCTGTCCATGGGGTCTGCTCTCGATCAGACCACTCTGAATCAGTACGCAAAACTCACGTGCGACACTTGGCTGCTGTGCTTGCAAGGCACAGGCTATGAGCCAGACTTTTGTCGTGAATGCTCCATTCCGATGCCGGCCGCGTATGACATTTCAGACTTTAAAGGGACATACGTGCCTTTTTTGGGGAACTTTTTTCAGGGCAGTACGTTGGGGACGGTGATACAATGGATCGCCATCTTTGCCGGCGGCCATCTGGTGATAGTTTCCATCGCGCTCAAGTGCATAGGGCGCCCCTCTTGGTTGCTCACTTTTATTGGGGCCTTGGTCACGTCCATCCCGTCGGCCATCGCTGGCTTCAGTTTCACGGTTTTTGATGGACGGTACTCGGATGGCTCTCCAGCTCGCGAAGCCGTGTGCCGTGCCCCCGCGACCTTCTTTTCCCAGGTTGCTGGCTACGACCTTGCGACCGGCCAAAACCCGCTAATGCTGACCTGTGTGGTCGAATCTGGCCTACAATATGTCACTGAGCAGATGCAGTCAAGCGATAATAGTGCCTTGTACCTAGGCTTTATTGCTAACCAGATCTCCTTCCTGCTCGACTCGACGTTCACGCTCTCCAGATTACTACGCACGGAGGGTGGTGAAGACCAAGCTGCCCAGTTTCAGCTATTATGCTTCATGGTATTCTTTGTTGTGGCGACAATAATCATTCTCTTCTTGTCATCGTGGCTGCATATCGGTGGCGCCGGGTTTGCACAGTATCTATCTGACGCGACTCATCAATTCATCTTCTTCTCCGAAGAGGCGTATAAGGCCCTCGGAAAGCAAGACCTATTTGCAAAGCTTACCATTTTTTCCACGGATCTGTCGCCCCTCGAAACGGAAGCGGCTCATGAGATTTCGAGGTTTTCCAGTGGAGGATATGGATCCGTCACAGCGCTCGTGATCATGGCTTTATTCGCAGTGTTTCAGGTCTTTGGCATGATACTCACGCAGTCTTCTATGCGAAGGGATCTAGAACTTTACCCAATGCTACTGATGGGCAATCAATTCGTAATGCGGATCAACCTCATCTTCTTCGCAACCTACATTCTGCTCCAAATAATCATGGGATGGAACTCACTCGTACCAGAAACGATGGTTGCCGTGATGTTGACGATCCCTCTGACGTGTCAGCTCGTCTTTGTCTTTTACTATGCGCTCAAGTCGAGAATCTTGGGCTTTCCGGCATCGACCATGCTTCACACACGCGTCTTCATCGTTAGCAGCTCCACCCTCGCCATAATTCTTAACACACTACCGCTTCTCTTTCTCATCACGAGCATCGTGGGCCTCTCTTTCTATCTCAACAGACGCGTCATGGAGGCCGAGGCGACAACGATTGGCGTGCCGATGTTTATGACGGGCCTCGCAGGCGTTGCGATATCCATCTTGTCACTTTGGTACACCTTTCAAAATGCAGCCTATTATACTATCCAAGAAATAATCTTCCATATGATAGAGATTTTCGAGAAGGAGAAAGCTAAGGTGATTACAGCAATGTTGGGAGATGCGAGGGCGAGGGCCGCCAATATGGCGAAAGAGGCGGGGGGGGCGGGGATATCGGGGGCTTTCGCGGGGGCGGTCGCAGCGGCCACTGCGGCGAGGAAAGCAGGGTCGGCGGCGACGACGGCAGCTTCGGCAGCTGCGGTGGTGTCGGCGTCGGTGTCGGTGGCGACGACGGATGATCAGGAAGATGAATCTAGTGTATCCAGCGACCGGCCTGGCGGGGGCGACTCAGGCGAGTCTTCAGTTCCGGCATAGATTTGCATGGATTTGTGGCCGCTGACGTTTTCGTGTGAGATGCCACTTGTACAGTTTCGTGGGATGCGGATGTAGGGGGGTAGAATATGCAGTAAGCCCGATCGGTTAGAAAGCTCAAAGCTAACCAAGTTTCGCAGAGAACACAAGAGTGAATCTGATCGTAATTTAAAAATTTGCTGGTTGGTCTCGGGTCTCCAAGGGCAGACGCGGAGAATGCTCGCTCGCCGCAGAGGAAGAATGAAACCATGAGGCCTGACATTCATATTTCTCTCGTGTGTCATAGCTCGCAGAGGGGGATTCCGCTCCCCGTTCACAGTCAAAAGGAGACACTTGCCCTGTGGATTTCTAAAGACTTTTCTAAATGCCACAGGGCTGCGCTGCTCATCTGCCAAGCCCGCGCGTGCACATCTACGAGCTACCGCATAAGCTCGTCACGTGGCCGCCGCCCTCGTGGCGGCATGTGCGTGCGCTCTGGACATGGATCAAAGCCTCTCGCTACAACGAGCCCAAACCCTTGTGCGCTGACTACTTCCTCGTGCCATCGTACCCGAACAACCACGATGACACGGGCCACGACGTGGGCGACCTGCGCATGATGCAACTCTTTGACTACATCCGCATGCGCTGGCCTGCCTTCAACCACAGCATCCGAAGTGGCCGCCCAAACCACTTCATGCTGCTGCCGTGCGATCACGGGCCGGGCGACTGCGGCTTCTCGCGTCCGCTGAAGCCCAACAAGTACCGCAGGTACAGGGATGGGCTGGGGTTGTCGAATATGCCCTTTCGCGCGCCGGACGGGTGGCGCGCAGGCGGGTGGATCGACCTTTGGGAAGCCATCAACCCAGCGAGCCCCGCGCGCGCGCTCATCTTACTCGGCTATTCCGGGTGGTCAGACCAGCTGCGACGGAGCGATGGCAGCTGCCTCAACTGCTACCAGTCGGGTCTCGATGTGCGCATGCCCACTCCCGAGGGCCACGAGTGCGGTCCGCTCTGCGGCATGCACTTCGCGTTTAACGAGACGTTGAGCCAAAACATCTTCCTACCGGTCGAGCTGCAGCGACTTATGCTCTTGGGCGACGCAAAGAAGAGCTCGGCGCTCGTCGCCCTAGGGCCAAGCCGCCGCCAGGTGACGCGCCCGAAATCGCGCTGCTTCTTCTCGTGGGCGGGCGCTGTGCGGGGGCGCAACAACCCATCGCGCTCCAAGCTGCTGCAGCTGCGAAACATGTCCGGCATGTGCATCACGAATACCATCGAGAAGGAGCAGCAGCGCGAGCAAGAGCGGCAGAAGCGAATTCGGGAGGGCCTGGAGTTTCCTCCTGCCAAGGGCAAGCACGGCAGCGGGCCGCGCGAGAAAGACGAGAAGAAGCCTTCGATCTCCGACGTGATGTTGCACTCGCGCTTCTGTTTTTCGCCGCTCGGCTGGGACCAAGGCGATTCCGACCGGTAACGTGCCCAGAGCGGCGCTTACTGAATTGCAACTGCATTGCGACTGCGTTGCGACTGCATTGCGTCTGCATTTCGACTGCATGGCTGAGTGCGACTGATCTCGCGACTGATCTCGCGACTGAAATTGCGGCTGCGTGCAGGTACCTGCCCGCGCTCTTTTGGGGTTGTGTACCGATCATGTCGGACCGGCTGGAAGGCATGCCGCTCGAGGAGCTCCCTGATCTTGATTGGAACTCGTCCGCGCTCGCCATCGAGCACCAGCACCTCATGCAACTGCCGGAGCTGCTGCAGGCGCTGCCCGAAGGCCGCGAGGCGGCGCTGCGAGCCGCGGGCAGTGCGATGGTGCCTCGCATGCTGTACACTACCTTCGAGTTCTCCGATCTGCCAGGTCGGTCGGTGCAATGCGCTGGTTGGGCCGCGGTCACCCGCGCCAGGCGGTGCGTGGCAGGCGGTGAGAGCCACAACCCAGCCTGCCACGAAGTTCGCCGTGATCCGCCGTGGATGCGAAGCGGAGGTATTGCCAACTTGAAGAAATACCTCGACGTGCCGGCGAATGAGCCAATCTGCGGTCGCACCTCGTATTTTGGCGAAGATGGCTCGCGTGACGCGTTTGAGGGGCTGATGGAGATTTTTCGCCGCCGGATGAGCGCGCCGCCTCCGCCAGCTGAGCCATGGAATGCTCTCACGAGCATGCGACCTGGCAGCATCGATTTGTCGATCTCGGAGATGAAGCAGGCGAGAAAAGAGAAGAGAAGGTTGGTCTCCGAGCCCGGCTGGTACGAGGCGCGGGTAAAGTGGTACAAGAAGCAACTTGCGGGGCCGAGCCTGGACCTGCTGCGGGCGGTCCCTCCGTCGCGCGAGCATCGGCGGGCGTTGGCGGTTTCTGTTGGGCTGCGATCCGATGCCAAGGAGAGGACGCGGGTCAAGCCGCCGAAAGACGCGCGGCGACGCAAGAGGTAAGGGGCTGGAGCAGACGTGCCGTGTCGTGCTGTGTCGTGCTGTGTCGGCCGTCCAGAAGAGAGACGTGAGAGCCAGACATTCCAGGACGCAGGTGAGCGTTTTCCCGCAGTCACCAGGGTCTAGTAGTACTCAACAGAAGTGTACTGTCTACTGGGTGAGGCGACAGTGCAGGGGCGGACTTGGAATTTAAATCCCGGAATTTCGGAATTGTAATCCTAGCCCCCTCGAAATTCCATGACGTTGAAATTCCCAGAATCCAACAAAAGTCGTGGAATCGGGAATTTGAGTCTCAAACTCGGAAACTGGGAATTGTAATCCTAGCCTTTCCATGACGTTGAAATTCCCAGATTCCATCAAAAGTCGTGGAATCGGGAATTTGAGGCTCAAACTCGGAAACTGGGAATTGTAATCCTAGCCTAGATACTGTCCTCCCCGTACACTCCGTGGAAATGTAATCCTAATCTTGGAATCTGGGAATTTCACATGGTTTCCAATGCCGCTGGGGGCCGGAATTGCAAATGGGAATTTCGGAATATGGGCCCAGGGGGCGAGGGCTGGGGACCCGCTTTTCTTTTCGTCTCTCTATACAAAAACTAGCACCCGGACCCGGTGGAAACCGCGGACGCCACCTACGGACGCCTCCCCACGCAGCCGGGCGG
>Ga0210242_100251_pt1 | contig 45420 bp, 40 predicted proteins | sample ChrtobMeP5a_16mM_FD_155445 | JGI IMG/M metagenome (GOLD analysis project Ga0210242, IMG submission 155445) | Chrysochromulina tobin associated microbial communities from unialgal haptophyte culture, Seattle, Washington, United States - P5a_16mM | ecosystem: Host-associated > Algae > Haptophytes >... | reverse complement strand
TGGGCGGCGGCATGGGCGGCGGCATGGGCGGCGGCATGGGCGGCCAGTTGCCTAATATGGGCACGATGCCCGGCGCGTTTGGCCTCGGCGCTCCGCTCGGGCACACCTCCCTTTCCCATGGCATGCATCTCTCCATGTCCTCGAACGGCGGCGTCCCACCCTCCGCCGCGGGCAACAACGCCTCCGCCAGCTTCCCCGTGCTCCTCCAGCCGTCCGCGCCCAACATGGCGCTGCCGCCCTTGTCGATGTTGCCTAATATGGGCACGATGCTCCCCGCGATGCTCCCACTCAACCAGCTCCCTGGCGCTGTTCCGGTCGGCGCTGCGCCTCTGGTGAACTCGATGGGCGTGGGCGGATCGGCCTTCGGGGGCGCCGTGACGGGCGCATGCAATGCTTGCTCGCTGCCCCACATTCCCGCGCTCACGTGCCCCGGACCCACGTCTATGTTGGGCAGCAGCGCCATGTTGGGCGGCGCCGGCGCCGGCGGCGCCGGCGGCGCCGGCGCTTGCCCGCCCTACGGAGCCAGTGCGTCTGCATTTGGCGGCTCGAGCGTGCCCTCTGCCACGGGCTTGTCCGCCGGTCTGGCCGCCGCCGCCGCGGCCGCGAGCGCCAACGCGTCGTTCACGGGCCGAGGGATGCCAGGCATGCCTGGCGCCGCCATCTCGAACGACGCCGGTCTCGATGGGCCGTTGGGCGGCGCTGGCGCGGGCGGCTTCGGCGCCGGCGCGAGGAAGCCGTATGGTGTGAATGGCGGCGCTGGTGTGAATGACGGCTGGTCTGGCGCCTCTTCGTACGACGTGAATCGCGCGCGCTACCCGGCCGCCGCCGCCATGGGCAAGGGAAAGGGCGCCGACTTCGGACGGGGCGCCGACTACGGCTACGGCAAGGGCTTTCGCAAGGGGGGCAAGGGGGGACCCAACTTCGACGGGTTCGTCAGCGCTCATCACGGCGCGCCCGACACGATGCGCATGCCGGCCACGTATCGGGTGACGCTGCACAAGCCCGATGCGTCCGCGCGGCTGGGCATCACTCTCATCAACAGCGATGAGACACACGCGCCGCGCGGCCCCACCGCGCCCATCACGGCGCCGGTCATCACGGCGCTCGCGCCCGGCTGCCTCGCCGCGGCCTCAGGGCGCATCACCATCAACCAGCTGCTCGTCGCCGTCAACGGGCAGCGCGTGCACACGCACGAGGAGGCGACGGCGTTGCTACGGAATGCCGTGGGCGACGTCGAGCTCGATGTGACGGCCTCCGGCGGGGGCTCTGGCGGGCTCATTCCTCCGGTCGTCGGCGGCGCGGTCGTCGACGACGTCCTCGGCGCGGCGGCGGCGACGTCGTTCGGTCCGACGGGCGCGGCGGACGGCGGCAAGGGAGGCGAGCGAGGAGAGGTGAGCGTGCACGCCTCCGTGAACGTTCACACCTCCGAGGACTCCGCCCGCAGCGGCGGCAGGGGCGGCGCCGCCGACGGCGTGGTCCATGGCCTCTATGGAACCGGCGCCGTCTCGGGCGCTGGCGGCAAGGGCGGCAAGGGCGGCAAGGGCGGCAAGGGCGAGGCCGCTGCCTTCGCCGGCGGCAAGGGAAGCGAGAGCGCCGGCGGCGCCGCCGACGGCGACGGCGGCAAGGCGGGCGGTGCTGGCGCCGGTACGCGCGGCGGCAAGGGCAAGGGCGCGGCGGCCTTCGCCCGGCAACAAATGCTCGAGAACCTAGGAGGGGATGTGCCCTCCGGCATGTCTGCCAATGCGGAGCTGCGGGAAGAGCTTCGGCGCGTCCGCGCGGAGAATGAGCGGTTGCGGCTCGAAAAGGAGAAGCTGCTCGCCGGAGACGCCGACGAGATGTCGATCTCGATCTCGGCTGCAGCTCGTGCGGCCGCGGAGCGAGCTGCAGCCCCAGCGACGGCCAAAGGCGGCGACGAGGCCGGTGCGCCCGTGCCGCGCCTCGGCAAAGGCGAAGCGTTCGCCAAAGGCAAGGGTGGGCGGCTCGCCGAGGCGCCCGCGACGGCGCTCGACGCCGAGGGCAAGGTCGGTGCGTTCCTTGGCAAGGGCAAGGGCGGCAGGGGTGGCAAGGGCGTGACGGGCGGCGCGCCCGCCACGTGGCAGGTGCGCTGAGTGCCTCTGATGACCGCTGATTGCCCCTGATGACCGCTGATTGCCCCTGATGACCGCTGATGACCCTCTGCCACGTGGCAGGAGTGGCTCAAGCAAGCCGACACGCTCGCGCTCACCGAGGCGCGCCGGCGCGTCGAGGATGGCACCTTGCCGCCGGTGGACGGGGCGGCGGCCGCCGTGCCCGGTACGGCGCCATCCGTCGGCGCCGTCGCGGGCGCCAAGGGTTTCGTCAGAGGCGCGAAAGGCCTCGGGCTGCACTCGGCGCCAACGGCCGTCGAAGCGGCCGCCCAGAACGGCGCGGTGCCCAAGGGAGGGCCCAAGAGTGCCCGGTACGGCGCCTCGTCGGAGGCGCCGGCCTCGAGCGCCGTCACGAGCGCCGCCGCCGAGGCGTCGGTGTCGACAGGGAAAGGTGCCAAGGGTGCGGGCAAGGGAGTTGGCAAAGGTGTGGGCAAAGGACTCATGGCGGGCGCCGTGCCGGGCGCCGCCAGCACCGCCGCGGCAGCGCCGGCCGCCGCCACCGAGGCAGCGCCGCCACCTGCCAACCCCTGGGCGGCTGGCACTGTGAACATCAAGCTGAAGAAGCCCACGGCGAGCTCGCGACTTGGGATCACTCTCAAGGGGAACAGCCAGAGCGCGCCGACGATCTTGACGGTCGTGCCAGGCTGCATCGCCGCCGAGTCGGGCGAGATCTTGCCTGGGCAGCTCCTGGTCGCTGTGAACGGCGAGGCGATCCTAGGGCACGATCATGGCTCCCAGGTGATGGCCTGATTGCATGTGATTGCATGTGATTGCCTCCCTCATTAGGGCACGATCATGGCTCCCAAGTGATGGCCTGATTGCATGTGATTGCATGTGATTGCCTCCCTCATTAGGGCACGATCATGGCTCCCAGGTGATGGCCTGATTGCGTGTGATTGCATGTGATTGCATGTGATTGCCTCCCTCATTAGGGCACGATCATGGCTCCCAGGTGATGGCCTGATTGCATGTGATTGCATTGATTGCATGTGATTGCATGTGATTGCCTCCCTCATTAGGGCACGATCATGGCTCCCAAGTGCTACGCGCCGCCGTGGGCGTCATCCGACTCTCCTCACCCTGATGACCTCTGATTGCCTCCCTCATCAGGTGCTACGCGCCGCCGTGGGCGTCATCCGGCTCACCCTCTCGTCCGCCGTGTACGATATCAGCGCCGAGACAGAGCCCAACACGGCGCCCGTGCCTGAGCCCGCGCCGGAGCCCAACACGGCGCCAGGTGCTCGGCACAGCGCCGCGCCCCCCGCGCCGTCGGCGCCGCGCCCTTCGGCGCCACGTCCGTCGGCACCGCGAAGCTCAGCACAGCGCCCGCACAACGCCGCGGCCGGTGCCAAGGGGTCGTCGATGCATGCAAGTGCTCATCACAACGCCCCGGCCGGTGCCAAGGGGTCGTCGATGCCAGGCAAGGGGAAAGGCAAGGGATTCGCGCGCAACGACGAGCACACTCAGGAGGTGGAAGCGGATGAGGAGGAGGAGGACGACGAGGACGACGAGGACGAGCCTGCGTTCGCAGTGCGCTTAAGACGACGCGACGACGACGAAGAGGAGGAGGACGGCGAGCAACCGTTTGACGAACACGAGGACGACGACGACGACGAGGAGGAGGACGAGCCGGACGCGCGCGGAGGACGCACCAAGGGGCGGAGCGCCGTGTTGGGCGGCAAGGGGAGCGCCGTGTTGGGCGGCAAGGGGAGCGCCGTGAGCGCGAGCTTGGGCGCTAATGACCTTCGCCATCAGCTCGTCGGCAAGAAGGGCAAGGGGGCTAAGGCCGTTGCGGCCGCTGCCGTGGTCCGAGGGCTCGCCGCGGCTGTGGCCGCAGTCGAGGAGGTGTTTGACTGGGAGGCGGAGGCGGAGCTGGTGGAGCTGGCGGAGGTGGAGGCGGCGGAGGCGGCGGAGGCGGCGGAGGCGGGCGTGCCATCTGGGCACGGCGGGCAGCTGAAGACACACGGGGCGGTGGCGGCCACACCATCACGGGGCGCGGTTTCGTCACGGGAGGCGGTTTCGTCACGGGGCGCGGTTTCGTCACGGGGGGCTGAGAGCGCCCCCCTCGAGGGCAGCGGCAGCGGCTTGCGGCCCGCGGCCCGCCTAGGGGTGAGCTTCTCGATCATCCCGATGAGCGCTTTCTCCCTCATGTCCACGATTGCCATCATCACCGTCGACGGCGCGGCCGGCGCCAAGGGAGGGGCTGGCAAGGGAGGTGCTGGCAAGGGCAAAGGCGGAAAGGGCAAAGGCGGAAAGGGAAAGGGCAAAGGCGCGGCCAAGGGCGCCGCAGCCAAAGGGGGCCGCGGCGGCGGCGGCGGCGGCCGCGGCGGCCAGGTGCGCTCGTTTGCGTGAGACATGAGAGGCGCGTGCCTAATATGGACGACCAGAGCCAGCACGTGCACCAGCTCCAGCTGCACACACACACACACACACACACACACATCGGCAGAGCGACGCAGCAGCAGCAACGTGAGAGGAAACTCAACTTGCAGAGAGAGAGCGCGCGCGCCAAGTGCACATGAGACGGGGCGCCGGTGCGCAACGAGAGGCAGACTGATGGTGAACTCATGAACAAAGCGGAGGAGGGCGCCAAGCCCGCAGCCCGGGGTCAGGGGTGAATGCGAATGGAATGCTTGTGGAGTATAACCTAAACTGGCCAATGATATCGTTTTTTGCCGTGCTGGTCTATCCCCCTTTTAGCCTTTTTGAACCCCCGGCCTCTCGACGACGACGTTCGCGGGCATGCGCGCGACATGGCGCGCGATCTTGGGATTGCCGCATTTCATCAATGATTGCGGAACGATTGGCGGTTAAGATTGGCGGTCTATGGCGTAGCGTGTGTTCTTCGCATCGGTTCTTCGTACGACGTCGTCAACGTCCGGTCATGCGTCATCGGACATCGCTGCCCACCCCCTCCACTCTATGGCTCGTTCTTAGCTCGTACTCTGAATGTGGTACTGACTGTTCACGAATGCTTGCCCCTTGGCTTGCCCAATAGTATCTACGGGCAGCGAGCGGCAGGGCTGATCACGCGATAACCCTGTACGCTGTGCGCAGGGAGAGCCCGACGTGACGTTCTCACTAGCAACAATTGTGAATTGAAATGTACATGTATTCTGAACTGAGGACAGCCCACGAGAGCGAGTACGATAGACTTAACACCCCCGAGTCGCTTCAGATGTCATTGAAAGTACTTGTGTTTACCGGGGGTAGCGGTGCCGTCCTTTGAGACGGAGTGGGTGCTCCCATAAGTTTTGACTTGATTTGACTTGACTTGACTTGACTTGACTGAACTCGCGCGAGGAAGTGCTCGCACTCTCAACATGGGGCGTGAGATGGAGCGGCTCGTGGCCGAGGGCGACAAGATCGGGTCCCTCGGCGACAAATCCAGCTTCTTAAACCCCGAGCGCCTCTACCAGCAGGCCGAGCACCTGCGCGTCGTCGCCTTCCAAAAGTACAATGCGAACACACTCGGCAGCCTAAAGGAGGCCTTTGTGTTCATGCTTCGCTTCGCAAAGTTCTACGAGACGATCAGCAAGGCCAATTCCATCAACAAAAAGTCGACGGCGCACCTGAAACTCCAGCGCGACCTGTTATCGGTGGTCGACGCGCTCGAGGAGCTCAAACCACGGCTGACGAGGATGCTCAACGAGGCGGAGCCCGCGCCGCTGCCGGAGGCGGCGCCCGATGGCGACCAGTTTCGGATGGACATGATTGCGCAGCTCGAGCAGCGCTGGGCCAGCTTTAGGCCCAAGCCCAAGCCCAAGCTCAAGCCCAAGCTCAAGCCTGCGGCCGCCGCCGCGGCGGCTGGCGTGGCGGCGGCCGGCGTAGCGGCCGCCGGGGCAGGCGTAGCGGGTGTACCGCTCGTATTGGGGCGCGGCGATGCGACGGACGCCGCCTCGAGCATGGCTCCTGCTCGGGGAGTCTCAGCGCCGTCGCCGATGCCCGGAACTCCCTACGCCCTGCCGCCGAGCGCCCCGCCGCCACCCGCCGTGCTGTTCGCCAAGGGCGACGTGGTCCTCTATCATCCGGCTCAGGGTGCGCCGATCCCCGCTGAGGTCTTGGTGGTTCACAACGACGACATGCCCCCGTACTACACGATTCGGTGCGAAGGCGTCGAGAAGCAGGTCGAGCAGCAGCAGCTCGCGTTGCCCACTACGGCGCTCGCACGGCCTCTGGCGGGCCCGTATCAGCTGCCCACTACGGCGCCCATGTTGCCCACTACGGCGCCAAACGTGCCCACTACGGCGCCAACCATGCCCACTACGGCGCCCGACGTGCCCACTGGTGGCGACGCTGCGGACTTGAGCGCCGTCGTGAGCGCACCCATGGGCGGCGGCGCCGCAGAAGGGCCGTCGGCGTTCGCGCGACCCGACGAGCGCCGTAGTGGGCGACCCGACGAGCGCCGTAGTGGGCGACCCGACGAGCGCCGTAGTGGGCGACCCGACGAGCCGACGCCAACGACGCCAACGCGGCCGGCGCCAACGCCGCCGTCGTACGAGTATGCGAACACCATGTATCCCAAGGTGGCCATCCCGATGGCCGCTATGCCCGCTGGAAAGATTGGTGGCAGCGCCGCCGCCGCCGCCGCCGCCGCTGCCGCCGCGGCGGGGACAAGGTCGGAGAGGCCGAAGAACATTTGGGAAGACACGATTAGGCCAGACACGCTTGGTGGCGAGGGGCCTTACCACGCGAAGCCGCCAAGCGCGAAGCCGCCAACGCGTGGGATCATGGCGCCCAACACAACGCGTGGGATCGTGGCGTCGGAGCCGTCGGCTGAGCTGCAGGTGGGAAGGCCATCTGAGTGCCTCTGAGTGCCTCTGAGTGCCTCTGACTGCATCTGAGTGCCTCTTAGTGCCTCTGAGTGCCTCTGAGTGCCTCTGAGTGCCTCTGAGTGCCTCTGAGTGCCTCTGAGTCCGTTTCCGGTGTGTGGCAAGTGCCTTGGAGTGCCTCGGATGACCTCTGATTGCGTCTGGATGACCTCTGATTGCGTCTGGATGACCTCTGATTGCCCCCCTCATCAGGCGCTGCGCGACCGCGTTAACAAGGCACGCGAAAAGGAAGCCGAGAAGCACCTGCCGCAGGACCCACGCTCTCGCCTCGCGCGCCACCTTGGGGTGCGCGGCTTCAAGATCAAGGACGTGCCCGGCGATAACAACTGCCAGTTCCACGCGATCGCCGACCAGCTCGAGCAGGTGATGGCCTGATTGCATATGATTGCATATGATTGCATTTGATTGCCCGCTCGAGCAGGTGATGGCCTCTGATAGCCTGATTGCGTATGATTGCATGTGATTGCCACTGATTGCCTCGGATGGCGATGCTCGAGCAGGTGGGCTTTGGCGGCTACAATGCTCTCAAGCTTCGTCAAAAGGCGGTGCAATGGCTCAAGACGAATGGCAGTCGAGCGATGGACGATGGCAAGGTGATTGCATATGATTGCATATGATTGCATATGATTGCATATGATTGCATGTGATTGCATGTGATTGCATTTGACGAATGGCAGTCGAGCGATGGACGATGGCAAGATGATTGCCTTACGTTGCCTAGGGCTGCTCCTGAAAGCCCTAATGACCTTAATGACCTTAATGACCTTAATGACCTTAATGGGGCTGCTCCCGAGAGCCCCCGAGTGCCTCTCGTGCCTCACAGCGCCAGATTTGGGCTGATTGCGTGATCCATCATCTGATTGCCGTCACCTGATTGCGTGATTCATCACCCGATTGCCATCACCCGATTGCATGCCATCAGGTGGGCGAGCGCTTCATGCTCAAGGATTCTGTGGGGGTGGACAATTGGCATGCGTACCTCGCCGAGATGGAACAGCATGGGCGCACATGGGGCGATGAGGCGACCCTGCTCGCCATGTCGGTATGGCTTGATTGCATGCAGAGCCATACCGACCCTGCATGCAATCGATGAGGCGACCCTGCTCGCCATGTCGGTATGGCTTGATTGCCCCTCGACTGCGCCTCTGCATGCAAATAAAGTGCCCACCACGGTGCCCTCCGTCCCCGCAGGTGCTCTTTAAGGCCGAGATCTGCGTGATCTCGTCACTCTCCGAGGATTACTGCCACGTGGTCAAGCCGCCCGATGTGTGGAAAGTCGAGCTGCGCACGCGTCTCTACCTGGGGCACTTCGCCGAGTACCATTATGTGAGCACTCGGCCGGTCGGATGAGAACCGGAGGCGCCAGGCCAGCATGCAGGCCAGCCAGAGAAGCCGAGCAGAAGCATGGCACACGGCACGCCGCCGCTTTGCACATTGCAGTGCGTATTACTGCAGTACAAGTAAGTAGTACGTACATCTGACGTACATTCGTTGTAGGCGTACACTGTTGCGGTAAACAAAAAGTCCTTAACGACTTATCTCTGCAATATTGGACAGACTCACATCACAATATTATGCAAGAAGTCCGGTCCTCCCTGTGACAGCCGATACTCTCACACTTCGATTTCGGATTTGGTCGGGGGTCCGATGCCATCGCGCGATGCGTTTTGAACGCGCGATTGCCCAGCAAAACCACGCAGCCTCTGAGTTTATCAAGCATGCATGCGAAACACAGCTCCTCTTCCAACTTTCCTGCCTGGGGTGCACCGCAAAAACTGGACTTGAATCCTTGTGTGGGTCCAGGCAATGCTGACGCTCGCTCACAGCCCGCGCGGCAGTGGCATCTCGGCTGTGCGCGCATTGAACAGGGAGGTGGTGAGCGCTACATCCGACGGTGACATTGTATACAGGACTAAGGTCGTCGCTCCGAGGCAGCAAGGGCTCATCGCCGCCACTGGAGAGCCGGCCTCGTTTGAGCAGCCTATGACCGGCGAGCAGCTCATGTTGGAGATAGACCGCGGCAACCTGACCAAGGTACGTGTACTCTTGGCCTCGGGCGTACCTGCCGACACGTCCATGGATTCTGGTCAAAAGACGGCACTGATGCTCGCGGCTGAGCGAGGGCACGTGTCGGTGGCCAAGGAGCTCATCCTCAACGGAGCGGATCCGAATGGCACGTCGAAGCTCTTGGGCTTTACGCCCCTGATGGCCGCGGCCGCGTGGGGGCAGGCGGATGTCATCACACTGCTCATCTCCGCCGGCGCCGATGTCGACGCTAGGACGGTCACGGCGAACGCCGTCTCCGCCATCGACATCGCTCAGAAGCGAGGCCATGGAGAAGTCGTGCGGAAGTTGCTGATCGCCGGGGCGACTCTGCCCGCAATGGTAGATCCGACCAGGAGCGTGCTCGAGTTGGCCGCTTCGAATGCCATCCGACAGCGCGGCGAGGACGGAGGGCAGGCTAGCTGTGTGATTCTTTGACGCCCCCCCACCCGACCCACGTAGTCCTGCCGTAGTCGCTAGTCCTGCCGGCCGCCAGCTGACCGGGGGAAAACCGGGGGACCGCGTTTCGCATCGCAGTTGGTCTTTTCATACACAATTTCTAGGCCCAGGTACAGCTGTAGTCCATGCAGGTGGTCAGAATACACCCGAAGTTGAGGCTGAACCGCGACGAAACTGTCTACTTTCTGACGAAACTGTCTGTCACACGTGGCGCAAACTTAGCAACCGACATCCCCAAAGCGGTCCTGTCTTGCCATACGTCCGGGGTCGCGGACAATGCAGCATAGCTTCCGCGCGTTGTCGAGCAGTGTCAAGGGCTTGACCCTGCTGGAGCAGGACTCGGCGCTCGGTTCGGAGACTTGCGCCGCCGGTGACAGCCCCAGCGCGGCGCCACCAACGGTTGCCGCGAACAGCGCAGACTGTTCAGAAGAACTCGAGAAGCTGCGCAAGGATGTCGAACGGCTCAGGGACGAGGTCGAGAGATTAAGGGGTGAGAACAAACAGTTGAACGAGCGGCTGCGGTTCTATCCGCGGCAAGGAGTCTCCGAGTGGCTCTCGTTGTTCATGCACTTGCAACCAGCCGGAGAAAAAGCCGAGGAGGCCGTCGCCGCTGGCGAGGAGCGAAAAGCGGCGGCGACGGCGCTTGAATATACGATGGCCGCATTCACACCGGAGGTTGTCGAGGCGCTCGCAAGGCTCGAGCACTCCGATTGGAGTGTGCGTAGGGAGGCGGTCTCGACTCTTGGCCAGCTTGATGCGGCGACGCTCGCTCCGCACGCGCCCGCGCTCGTCGCAAGGCTCGAGGACTCCGATTGGGATGTGCGTGAGGCGGCGGTCTCGACACTTGGCAAGCTGAATGCGGCGACGCTCGCTCAGCACGCGCCCGCGATCCTCGCAAGGCTCGAGGACTCCGTGTGGAGTGTGCGTAAGGCGGCGGTCTCGACTCTTGGCAAGCTGGATGCGGCGACGCTCGCTCAGCACGCGCCCGCGCTCGTCGCAAGGCTCGAGGACTCCGAGACGGATGTGCGTGAGGCGGCGGTCTCGACTCTTGGCCAGCTGGATGCGGCGACGCTCGCTCCGCACGCGCCCGCGCTCGTCGCAAGGCTCGAGCACTCCGAGTCGGGTGTGCGTAAGGCGGCGGTCTTGACACTTGGCAAGCTGAATGCGGCGACGCTCGCTCAGCACGCGCCCGCGATCCTCGCAAGGCTCGAGGACTCGGATTCGGATGTGCGTTGTGCGGCGGTCTCGACTCTTGGCCAGCTGGATGCGGCGACGCTCGCTCAGCACGCGCCCGCGCTCCTCGCAAGGCTCGAGGACTCCGATTCTGATGTGCGTACGGCGGCGGTCTCGACTCTTGGCCAGCTGGATGTGGCGACGCTCGCTCAGCACGCGCCCGCGATCCTCGCAAGGCTCGAGCACTCCGAGACGGACGTGCGTAAGGCTGCGGTCTCGACTCTTGGCAAGCTGAATGCGGCGACGCTCGCTCAGCACGCGCCCGCGCTCCTCGCAAGGCTCGAGGACTCCGTGTGGAGTGTGCGTAAGGCGGCGGTCTCGACTCTTGGCAAGCTGGATGCGGCGACGCTCGCTCAGCACGCGCCCGCGATTCTCGCAATGCTCGAGGACTCCGATTGGCACGCTCCCGCGATTCTCGCAAGGCTCGAGCACTCTGATTCGGATGTGCGTACGGCGGCGGTCTCGACTCTTGGCAAGCTGGATGCGGCGACGCTCGCTCCGCACGCGCCCGCGCTCGTCGCAAGGCTCGAGCACTCCGATTGGGGTGTGCGTTGTGCGGTGGTCTCGCTTCTAGGCAAGCTGGATGCGGCGACGCTCGCTCAGCACGCGCCCGCGATCCTCGCAAGGCTCGAGCACTCCGAGTCGGGTGTGCGTAAGGCGGCGGTCTCGACTCTTGGCAAGCTGAATGCGGCGACGCTCGCTCCGCACGCGCCCGCGCTCGTCGCAAGGCTCGAGGACTCGGATTCGGATGTGCGTTGTGCGGCGGTCTCGACTCTTGGCCAGCTGGATGCGGCGACGCTCGCTCAGCACGCGCCCGCGATCCTCGCAAGGCTCGAGGACTCCGTGTGGAGTGTGCGTTGTGCGGCGGTCTCGACTCTTGGCCAGCTGGATGCGGCGACGCTCGCTCAGCACGCGACCGTGCTCGTCGCAAGGCTCAAGGACTCCGATTGGCATGTGCGTTGTGCGGCGGTCTCGACTCTTGGCAAGCTGGATGCGGCGACGCTCGCTCCGCACGCGCCCGCGCTCGTCGCAAGGCTCGAGGACTCCGATTGGGATGTGCGTGAGGCGGCGGTCTCGACTCTTGGCCAGCTGGATGTGGCGACGCTCGCTCAGCACGCGCCCGCGCTCGTTGCAAGGCTCGTGCACACCTATTGGAGTGTGCGTGAGGCGGCGGTCTCGACTCTTGGCCAGCTGGATGCGGCGACGCTCGCTCAGCACGCGCCCGCGCTCGTCGCAAGGCTCGAGGACTCCGATTCGGGTGTGCGTTGTGCGGTGGTCTCGACTCTTGGCCAGCTGGATGCGGCGACGCTCGCTCAGTACGCGCCCGCCCTCGTCGCAAGGCTCGAGGACTCCGTGTCGAGTGTGCGTAAGGCTGCGGTCGCGACTCTTGGCAAGCTGAATGCGGCGACGCTCGCTCAGCACGCGCCCGCGCTCGTCGCAAGGCTCGAGCACTCCGATTCGAATCTCAGGGCTTAAGACTGCAATCTTTACTGTAATGCCGAGGGCGCGCGCCATCCCTTAGAGCACTTTCGTTACTTAAGCGGAACGTCGCCGTCGGCCCGCGTCGGCCTCGCGCTCGCCGTCGTGCGTGCGTTCTCCGCGATGTCGACCGTGCGCTGGTGGGCATACCGTTACGTTACGGGCACGCCACGGACGGCGTTTATCTATATCTTTCGGTACTCTCGACTGAGTAACGTGTACGACGTTTCACGTTAAGCCAAGAGTCGAACACTCGCTGAGTAAGCAGTAACGTGTCCGAAAGGCCCATGCCGAAAGGCTGTGCGCACGCGCGGCGGACCTGTGTACTCTACGTTCCCACATGCTGCAGGAATCCACATGCTACTCCGTATACCGTGCCTTCTTCTCTGTTGGGCTCACAACCTCAGGCCGGAGGCGCTCGGCCTCGTCCCGTGCCAGCGTCCGCCGGTGGCGTCTCCTTTTGGACCAAATTAGGTGGCTTCGGCCGGTGCTGGTCTGCCCACGTCCGGCGGTCATCAATGGTCATCAGTGGTCATCAGTGGTCATCAGTGGTCATCAGTGGTCCGCCCGCGTCCGGCGGCAGCGTCTTCTTCTTGCCAAAGGGGAGCTTGCGCACGAAGGAGCTCGCGACCATCATAGCGTTGACCGAGGACTGGATGGCCTGCCCCATCTCCTTGAACGCGGAGCTCTGCAGTGCAGTGAACCCGTTGGCGATGCACACGCGTGTGAAGGCGTCGCGATTGATCGGTAGCGTGAGCGGCGCACCCCCAACATCGGGTGCAAGGGAGAGGCGCTCAGAGGCGCGTTTGCTCGCGTTCGGGGCTCCGCCGGCGCCAGCCGGCAGTGAATCCCTTCCCATCTCGTGAATGAGTCGGCTAGCGTCCGCCTAATGAGGGGTGCAATCAGGGAAGCACTCAGAGGCACCCCGAGGCACATACGGGAACTCATGAGGTCATCACTCCCCAACTGAATCCACTCGGTCGTACCGGCGCAAAGGGAGCGTCATCAGTCGTCATCAGTCGTCATCAGTCGTCATCAGTCGTCATCAGTCGTCATCAGTCGTCATCAGTCGTCATCAGTCGTCATCAGTCGTACCGGCGCAAAGGGAGCGTCGAGCTGCTTGAGAAGTGTCTTGACTGCCTCGGCAGGCAGCTGGCCGTTGGCCGTGAGCTCCGCGATGGCGGTGGCGGCCTTAGCGGCGGCCACCTTGGCTGCGGGATCCTTGGCCAGGTCAATGTCCTTGGCGGCTTGGGTGGCCACATCAGCGCGTGCCTGATCGAAGCGAGCGCGAAGCAGCTGGGCCGTGCGCGCCATCTCGGCGGAATAGAGGCGCATCACCACGAGCATATACTCGTACACCTGCGCTCGATCAAGGGGAAGGCCATCAGAGGCAAGCAGGGGCAATCAGAGGCAAGCAGGGGCAAGCAGAGGGTGGGGGGCCCAGAGGGTACCCATGAGGCGCGCTCACCTCGACGCGCAGGTCGATCTTCTGAAGCCCTTTGGCGAGCTCGTGGAAGTCAATGGTGCCGCTGTGGTCGGTGTCGATGATGGTCATCAGCCGCTCGACTTGAGAGACGCTCAGACATCCCTCGAGCTCCTGCGGGGCATGCAATATCGCGCCGTCGTGAGCACTTGCATGCGAACTCGCGCCGTGGTGAGCACTTACATGCGATCTCGCGCCGTGATGAGCACTCGCATGCGATCTCGCGCCAATCCGTCGCACTCAGCGATCATCACGCCATGGCACTCAGCGATCCTTCTCAGCGCGCGCTCATCACACCTGCACGCCCTTGACGAACTCGGAGGGGTCGATCTCCCCATCGCCATTCGTATCGAGCAGGTGGAAGAGCTCCCTCAAGGAGAGTCCACGACGCGAGAGGGCGCGTAAGACCTTGTTCTGCACGAGGGCCTCGTCGCGTCGCTGGAGCACCTGTGCAAAAGGGAGCACGGCGCCGTGGTGAGCACTTGCATGCACGAGGGCTTCGTCGCGTCGCTGGGAGCACCTTCTCCTTCTCGTCGGTCCCCTTTTGGTCGAGGACTTCGAGGCCCTGCCGGTCGTGCAGCATCGAGTGCAGCGACGATGCGAGTGCAGGCTCCAGACCCGCGTACAGCTCGCTGTCGGCGGCCGCGGCGGCGGCGGCGGCGGCGGCGGTGGCGGCGGCGGAGGAGCGGGCGGCGGAGGCGGCGGAGGAGGGCGCAGCGACCGTACATCCACTGAGTCGGGCGGACACGTCGGCCTTGGCGGCAGCGACGCCCGCGGCGCCAGCCTTGGCGCTCGACTCACCGGCGGCCATCATGGAACTGAACCGTTTCGAGTACTCGATAATCTCGTTCGGCAGGCGCACGAGATCCTCGATCTCGAGCGTCGCCTTCGCGATGTCGGGCGCGCGCGCGTTACGGAACTCGTTGCGCATCAGCTCGACGGCGCGGTCGATTGGTAGCCAAATCGAGCTGTCCTCCGACGTGCGCTCGTCGCCGCCCGCCGCGCGCACCGCCTTGCGCTCAAAGTCCAAAAAGAACTGGAGCGTCGCCGGAGCAGGTCGAGAGCGCTGTGGTGAGCACATGCATGCAAGGTCGGTCATCAGAGGCAATCAACGCTGCCTCACCTGGAGCGTCGTCGGCTCGCGCATCGTGAGTGACGTGTCGCCCAAAAAAGGGAAGTAGCCCGCGAAGGCGCCGAAGAGGAAGGTGCGGCGTGAGCCGGCGACGGTGGAACTCTTCACGCCCTCTCGGAACTGCTGCAGGTGCTTGCTCGCTATCTGATGGATCCCGTGGCGCTGGGAGTACCAATCAAGCACGAAGGCGCCGAGCTCCACCTTGGTCCGATGCTCGAGCTCGTCGACGGCATCCCGCTTGAGCTTCGCGTCGTACATGATGCGGATCGTCGAGTGCACCACAGCCCCTTGCAGCCGAAGAACACCTTCGCCGCCGCTGCCCAGAGACAGAGCCTTCTTCTGACCTTTCGGATTGTAGCTGCGCACATCTGACCGGTAACGTCCCTTGCGCCCACCACGGCGCTCCGCTCCGCCGCCGCTGCTCGCCTCCTCGCCCTCGAGATCGAATCTGGAGGTGCCGAGATCGAGATCGAATCTCTCCTCCTCGCCCTCGACGCCCTCGTCGTCGCCCTCCTCCTCGCCCTCCGCACCTCCAGATTCGATCTCGAGCACCGCACCTCCAGATTCAATCTCGACCTCGTCCACCTGGGTGCCCACGTCGGCGCGCGCGTCGGCGCCAGCGCCCTCCTCATCGGCGCCCGCGACGGCGCCATCCTCCGCTCCGAGCGTCATGAGCAGCCGCTGCATGTACGCGTCGCCCATCTGCGCGGCGAGGTGCTTCTTGAGCTTCTCGAGGACCCGTCGCTGCTTGCGCTCCTCGTCAAGCTCAGCCTCGAGCCGCTCCACCACATCGTCCTCGATTAGCCGGAGCGTATTCTGACGATGCAGCCCAGGCGGTGCCCCAGGCGCGCTGCTGGTGCTCAGACCGCCGCCCTTGGTGCCCTCGGCGGATGCGGCGGCGGCGGCGGCGGCGGCACCAGCGGCAAGGCTGCCGCTGCCGCCGCCGCCGCCCTCGGCGAACTGTACTGCCTTCTGCTTCGACAGCCTCTGCTCGGCATACGCCTTCTGGTTGCGTTCGATGAGGAGGTCGCGCTGTGCCCCAAGCAGCTTCTGCTTGAGCTCGTCGATCTCCGCATGCGCCGCACGGAGCTCGGCGTCGCTGTGGAACTCGTGGCTGCTCAACCGGCGGTTTCGCCCACTGTCAGACGCCCGGTACGACGCGTCGGGCGCCCCGATGAGGGTCGAGACGGCGACGCCGCCGCTGACGTTCGCGGCGCGCGGTCCGTCGGGGGTTTGCAGGGACGCGCGCGCTGCTGCCGCCTCGTCTGCCGCCGCCTCCGCCGCCGTGTTTGGAGGGTCGTTCTTCCTACTTTGGTCGAATGCGTCCACCGCGACTCCGCGGGCGGCGAGGAGTTCATCGAGCCGGGAGCGCGTGTGCTGCAGCTCGAGCTGCATCCGCTCGAAGGCGCCAAAGACCGGGTACACCCGCTCCACAAAGTGGCTCAGCAGCGCCACCATCGCTCGCCAAATGCATGCGGCGAGCCGGTCGGGCGTCGCGCGGATCGCATCGGCGACACGCTCGGTCGCGAGGCTGAAGGCGGTACGGTGCTCACGCTCGACGATCGAGGGCATCCTATGGTGCCTCGAGTCCACCTGCCACTCGACCCAGCCGTACAGCCACGTCACCGCGGGCAGCACCACCTCCGTCCATAGCTCGGTCTCCGTTGTCGCGCCTCCCTCGAGCATGCCCGAGATGGGCGGCAGGCTGCTGCTTTCCTTGGGCAGTGGTGCGGCCGCTGGATCGGAGCGCGACAGCATGTGCGCGCGGTGGCTTCCGCGGCGCACCGTGCTGCCCGACTTGGGCGCGGTCGGCATCTTGTGGCCGCCCATTAGGGCGGGCTCCTCCTCGACCCACATGCCGCTCCGGTTCCACACGTAGCGCGTCGAGCGTGGCGATGCCGTCGGTGGTGGTGCAGCCTTGCCGTGCCGCGGCGAGCCTGGAAGAGAGCCGACGCCCGCCACGCGGAAGGGCAATGGGTCCGGCAGACCGCTCGCATCGATGTAAGCCATCCGATTTTCTGTTTGCGCTCGCTGCTAATCGCTGCGTCCGTTCCGCATTCGCGAAATGCATTCCGTCAATCAATGAGCCCTAACATGCGGGTTTGGATCCAGCTCAGGGGTCGAGTATCTTACGTACGTTTTGCTCCTTTGCAGACCGAATTCCGCAGGCCAACTTACACCCGGTACATTCACCCAATTCCATCGCTACAAACATGCTGGGCGGTCCTCTTCTTCTTGCGGTGCTACAGTGCTCAGGATGGGTGATCACTTCGCCATCTGCGCGGTACAGCACTGCCGACAACCCGGGGTATTACAATAGTGCCAACGCGCAGTGGAGGGGCCCTTCCAGCTTTCGCCTGGATACTGTGGCGATTCGTTGGGGCCATACGCCTCCTGCGACCACAGGCTCAGTCTCAAACGCGGGCGTGAACGAACCTGCAGCATATGCGCCAACAACCAACGGGCTGTCAGGGGGGATCACCTTCGCCATTCATCGTGACCTGTGCCGCAGAATGCTGCACCTCTTCCCCGAGGAGAATCCGACGGGAAACGCGCAGGAGACCACTTTCCTGACGTGCGAGGAGTTGCGGGACGTGATCAAGCGCGCGCTCGACACGTGGGCGGTGAACCACCGCACCATCTACTTTCGCGATGTCAGCGACCAGTGCGCCGACGTGAACACGACGAGCGGCTGCGCGTACGCCGAGATCTTTATCGTCGCCAGTATTGAGGGCGCACCTGGCACGAGCACAAACTCCAACCAGGCGGCGCTGGCGGTGACGTCCCACCGAGCCGGGCGCGTGTATACTACGGCCGGGGAGCGCATGGCCGTGGGCTTCGAGATCAGCGGCGCAGTCATCCACGTGCGCGCGCCCGCGTCGGCAGGAGAGCTCTGCTGGTATCTTGATTCGACCTTTTGCTGGTACTTCCACATGTGGCAGGGCGAGGACGTGGACGTGGTGCTGATCGCGCGGATCGTGTGCGGCGTGCTCTTCTGCTTGGCCGTGCTCTACGTGCTCTACCTCGGGCTTATGAGCCTTACCGCCGCGTGCTGCCTCCCGAAAGGGACGGACGAGTCCGAGATTGGCGAGCTCGATGCTGCTTCGCGAACGTCGATGAGGGAGAGGAAGGCGCAGCACGAGCCGGCGCGCGCTGCCTCGCCGCCGCCATCGCCACCTGCCGGCTCGAGCAGCCCTCTGAGCTCGATCTCGATCTCGCCGCCGCCGTCGCCACCCGCCGGCCCGTCGAGCAATCTGATGTTCACGATGAAGCCCGCCAGGCTCGCAACGGCGGCCGGATCCCCGTCGAAGAACTTGGAACTCTCGAAGACGTTCCGGAACCTCCTGTCCGGGCTGAACCAAGGAGGCTCGTCGATGGCGGTCAACTCTCACGGCAGCGAGGAGCATCTGACGTGCGGCAGCCGTCGGTGCACGGCGGTGATGGAGTACGTGTCCGTCATGCCCACAATCCCACTGCTCTTGGCGATCTTCTTCATCATCTTCGCACCGATGTTCTATTACCGCATCTTCACACCTTGTTGGGAATGCCACGGCTTCGAGTCCGCGATCGCACACGAGGTGGGCCACGTGCTTGGCTTCCACCACCCCGACGTGGAGTCTCGACACAACCTAAAGGCCAATCAGAGGATGAACGCAACGACTTGTTCCTATCCGCTCGACCACGTGCGGTTGGCCGCGACGACGGTGGAGGTCGTCACCGAATCCATCATGTTTTCGAGGTCGCTTCACCGTGTTCGCACGTGCCTCTCGGTCGACGACCTCGAAGGGCTCAACTTTCTGTACGCAATTGCCGCTGAGGATTGCGACCGATTGCCTTCCTCATCAGGAGGATTGCGACCGATTGCCTTCCTCATCAGGAGGATTGCGACCGATTGCCTTCCTCATCAGGAGGATTGCGACCGATTGCCTTCCTCATCAGGAGGATTGCGACCGATTGCCTTCCTCATCAGGAGGATTGCGACCGATTGCCTTCATGATCACCTCCCTCATCAGGTACCCGATCCACCCTGAGTGACCCTGATTGTCCATGATGACCTCCCTCATCAGGTACCCGATCCTCCCTGAGTGACCCTGATTGCCGTTGATGACCTCCCTCATCAGGTACCCGATCCTCCCTGAGTGACCCTGATTGTCCATGATGACCTCCCTCATCAGGTACCCGATCCTCCCTGAGTGACCCTGATTACCGTTGATGACCTCCCTCATCAGGTACCCGATCCTCCCTGAGTGACCCTGATTGCCGTTGATGACCTCCCTCATCAGGTACCCGATCCACCCTGAGTGACCCTGATTGTCCATGATGACCTCCCTCATCAGGTACCCGACCTGCGAGGGCGCCTACGAGCCTCTCGCTAATGGAGAACCGCTCTGCATCCAAAGCCGAAACACGTCCGGATGGCTGCGCTTGCTCTTCATCACTGCCATCCCCTTCATCGCCTCGGCCACCTTCATCGTGCTCGTGCAGATCCTCGTGCGCCGCGAGCAGCGCCGGAACCAAAAGTCGCTCGAGGCGACGGCCGCGCGGCTACGCGCGCAGCGCGCGGCCCTCATCGGCCAGCTCCGATCTCGCGCCTCGATGAGATCGCGATCTGGCGGCGAGAGCTCGCGCGGCACTCCTCGACTGCCTAATTTGGGCATGAGCCGCGTGAACTTCTTCGGAGGGTCTACAAGGAACCTCTTCGGGCCGACCTCGTCGCGCCAGCCAAGTTCCAATCCCGATGAGCCGAGGACTCTGGCGCCGCCGCGTGCGCCCGGGCCGGCATACAAGGTCGGCGACAGGGTGTACGTGAAGCGCAGCAGCGGGGACGAGTGCATCGCCTTTGTGACGCAGTACGATGCGTCCAAGAACTACTACATGGTGGATCTCGATAGGATCGGCTCCGGGAAGCTTAAGCAGTGCAGGGACAGGGAGATGCGCCCGGCCACCCAGGCAACGATCATCGTGACGCGCAGCAATGGCGACGAGAAGCGCGGCATCGTCCAAGACTTTGACAAGGTGACCAATCGCTACAACATTCTTCTCGAGGGCACGGGGATCCTCGTGTCCGCAACCGCTGACAAGGTGCGCCCCGCAGGGCCGCAGGTAGGCAGCACCGTCCTGGTGACGCGCAGTGGCGGCGACGAGAAGCGCGCCGTCGTCGACGCCTTCGATCCCGCCACGAACATGTACGTCGTCCAATTATTGGGGGCGGGCTCCCAATTCCAAGTCCACGCGGACAGGGTGCGTCCCTGGCTGCCCAAATCGGGCTCACGCGCCAGCATGTTCCAACGGTCCAATACGTGCGTAGGGCTCGAGAAGAGCCTCACGCTGCAACTGAAACCGAACGAAATGGTCGGCTTGACCGTGAACGAATTCAACAAGGTGACTGCTGTGGAGCCTAACTCGCCGGCGTCCAAGGCGGGATTGCACGCGGGCGACCTCATCCTCGCAGTCGACGACGTCGATTGTACGGAGGGCATGGCCGCGGCCAAGTTGTGGAAGGAGGGTGCTGGCCGTGCCGTCCGCAAGCTTCGCATCATCGCTGACGCCAACTCGGATGGCTCTATTGCGGGCGGCGCCATCCCGCGCCGCGTCACCGTCCAAAGCGGCACTGGCCAAAGCGGCAACGAGACCAGGGGCAAGGCGCTCGTGGCGGCCATGGGCACCGACGCCGCCTCCAAACGAACGCCCGTCGTGAGCTTCCGCTCTGACCCGCCGGGACAGCCTCGCTCGGCGCGCGTCGCCGATGAGGACGGCAGCGAGAGGCCCAAGCAGAAGCGGCGGCCGCCGCCGTCGGCCTTCGGTGAAGCCGTGAACGGAGTGCTCGGTACGGCGCTCGATGACCAACTGCTTGCGAGCCACCCCGACGCGGTTGAGTTGATCGCCGCGGGGGTGCCGCGCGAGGAGGTCCTTCAGGGTCTGCGCCACCGGCAGTCCTTGAGAGGCGTGCAGCAGGGCGAGCAGGCGACGGCGCCCGCGACGGCGCCCTCGACGGCGAGCAGCGTAGACGGAGCGCAACCCCGACAACGGTTTTCCATATTCCATGCTTGAGACGCGACGGTTATTCCCGCGTGGAGCCGTGGACCGCACTTTTCCGTGTTCGATGTTACATGTGTCATGTCGTTTCGCGCGCACGAGGCGCGCCTGGGGCTGGACGGGGGAGTCGGCAGTTTGAGTTTCACTATCGCGATAACGTAACATATACTTTATTATGCCTGAGTCGTTGTTCGTCTATCTTGATTAGCCGGCGAAACACCTCCTGGTGGGGCGGTGGGCGGTTAGCCGTTCTAGGCGCGTGGCGTAAGACCTGCATACCTGCACACATACGTCATCGAGTGCGAGGGACATTACTACCCCTCTCGCCGAGTGAGATGAGCCCATCGAGTGCTGCGACTTCCTCTTGCGAGCACGCCTTGGGGGGGGCGGATGAGCTACCGGCGCCGCCAGTCCGTCCGTCCGATATCGCGGTGGCAGTATCCCCCGTCTCGTCGGCGATGCATTTTCGAAGCTTGGTCAACCAGAAGGTGCACCAGGGCGCCTTGCAGCCGTTGGCGGCCGCCGCACTCGCAGAGGACGGGAATTGTTGAGGTCTGCAAATCGCGGTGGCAGTACCTCCTGTCTCGTCGGCGATACATTTCTGTATCTTAGTCACCCAGAAGGTGCATCGGGGCGCCTTGCTGCCGCTGGCGGCCGCCGCACTTTCAGCGGACGGGAATTGTTGAGGTCTGCAGAGGCGACGGCATGCCGCCTGGATTGCGGGGAGTGTGCTCCTCTCGGTTCTTTTGTTGCCCGCTTGTATCGCGATCCTAATTGTTCGATACTCGATCTCAGTGAGTGGCTCGCCACCGTGCAGCGCGGCGTCGAGCGCGTGGAGGAGCTCGATCATAGTGACCTGTGCGATCGGCATGACCTGTGCGATCGGCATCCTGAGTTTTCTGTCGAACGCGTCCGGCATGAGGGCAACCATTGGAGTCTGGAACCGATTGGGTTTCGTTTCCGATTTTCGGATCCCCCGATTGGATCTCGTCAATCACGGTTCGTCAACGACGACTACGGTTGTATATCGACTTAGTGGATTCGGAACTCGTCTCTCGCTCCCTCTGCCTTTCATAACCGCGTTAAGTGCTTAACTTAGAAAACTTATCTAACCTACAAATAGGAGGTGGACCGGCTACCGTCGCGTTACTAAGTCGGGTGCCGCTCACGAACCTCACGTCAACCTATACGGCCGGCTGCGCCACCTCAGCCTGCGCAGCCATGGGAGCGGCGCGCGAACCCTTCGCCGCAGAGAGCTTGCGGTGCGCCAAGGCAGCGGCCTTCCGAGCGGGCTCGAACGGAGCTTGATCGCCCGCCCGCGTCTGCGAGGCGATTCGATGGTGTATGAGCGCAAAGAGGAGCAGGAGAGGCTCGTATCCGCAGCAGGAGAGGCTCGTATCCGAATTGGGAGGTGCCGGAAGTCCCAAATTTGGAAGATCCGTTTGGCGCCGTCGTGAGCAGCTACTGAACTCTCGGGCGAAGCAGTAGAGGGCCTCGATCGTACTCAGGCAGCCAGCGGTCGCCCTTGCGTGGCTGCGCCAGATACGCGACGTGTCCGGCGGGTACTCCAGCCGAACGCGACGAAGACCGCGGATGGACGGATGCTCTAGGACCGCACCATCGTTATGCCATTTGCTATCGACCACGATGATCGTGCACAGAGGCGTTGGTCGAGGCTGGCTCAGCATCTCTCGCTCACTCTCGGCGGCTTCGGCAGCCCCAGCAACCCTCGAGGCCTCGGCCGTGTGGCACAGCTCCTCCACGAGCTCCGCGACCGTCATGCTGCCTGGGGACGGGTACAGCACGACCGAGGACGCGTCGAATCGGATCCAAGGCTCGTCGCTACCTGTCGTGGCCACGTCATTTCGAAGGCCGTGCGGGAAGTGACGGACGACGACCGGAGTAGCCAGGGCTGCGGCATGTATACCGGTCGAGTCCTCGATCGCGTCACGGACAATCACCGTCACTTGGAAGGGGAGCACGAGCGGTTGGCGATGGGCTTCAGGCACATTGTCCATCCACATCTCACAGCGGCTGCAGTACCATCGCTGCGAGCGGCCGCAACCAGAACAGCGTGTACGTGCGAGGGGAGCGAATACATCGTCGGAGAGTGCCTTTGCCATCTGGATGTAATCATCAATGGCCTTGCCTGCACCTCTGTCGCATGATTCATGGCCAATCCCAGCCGAAGAAAGGCTGAGGCCGTCGAAGAGCGCGGCCGGCAACTCGTGCGACTGGCGTGAGCGCAGCTGCAGCAGGTAGCCGAGACCGGAAGCCTCGCATCTCGACCGCCACCGCTCCGTGGCATCCATTGCGTCCGCTGTTCACGTCGACCATTATCACGACACACGTGGGCTCCCCACGAGACAAACTTGCACGCGTCGTCTCGGCGAAAGTTCATGAGCACCTTTTGAATTTGCTGCATTTTACTTTTGTCTTTTGTCTCGTCACTCGAGAATGGTATGACTACAGGTGTTTGAAGGAGGGCTCAAGTGAGCCGTACGTGCGAGCACTGCCGAGCGTGTTCGCCCAGCCGAGCCCTTCGGCTTCGCGGTCGCGCAGCGTGGCAAAGTGGGAGCGCTCTTGCTCGCGCTCCGGGTCTTGCATGCTCGCATAAGGTCCGCGAATATCCCCATTTGGGATGAGCTCGATGCGTCGGCTGTATCCCTCTAGCCAGAGCGCCGCGGCCTGCTTGAACAGCGGCAGGCTTTGCGTCATGAAGATCTCGACCTCGCTCACGAGATACCTCGAGATGCGCGCACGCTCAGGTTGCTGCTGGTGGTGCTGGTGGTGCTGGTGGTGCTGGTGCTGCTGCTCCTCTTTCTCCTCCTCCTCCTCCTCCTCCTCCTCCTCCTCCTCCTCCTCTGCGCGTGTTTCGTCAATGGCCGTGAGGCCCGAGCGGCGAGAGGCGAGCGCCTCGGCGACAAAGATGTCGACACGAAAGCAGTCCGTGTGGACGGCCAGCCGCTCGGCGAGAGACCTCACGCGTGCCCACTCCACCTGAGCGAGGTCGGGGTGCTGCCCCTCGCCCTGCAAACCACGCCCATCTCGCCCCAAGATCTGCAGGGTGTCCGTCCCTCGCTTGACCTCGGAGGCCCACACGCGGCCCCAGATCACGATCGTCTTGAACTCGAGGGCAGCGGTGTCGTCGTCGCCCCCTGCGGAGATGCGCTCCTCAATCAGGATGCCCGGAGGCACGTGGTGCAAGGCCCAGCTCTCTCCCCACACACTGCTGCGTGTGCGAAGCGCCATCGTCATGTTGGCGGCGACAAGGCGCGGCTGCACGGGCGCGTGTAGCTTCGAGTAGATGTTCAACCCATTTTTAACCACATAGACTTGGTCGGAGCACGATAAATGCGTCGGCTTGGCCACGTAGTCCTTCTGCACGGCGAGAAGGTTCTCGAGGCTCTGCGTGATGCTCTCGAAGGTAGCCTCGTCCGCAGCGGGGTCCGCATTCTGGACGTGATATATCTGCGGAATGTCGATGCCGAGCTCCGTCATTCGAGCCTTGTACTGCCTCTTGTCCACATAGAATGAGAGGGTCGGCCGCCGGAGCTGCTGACGAATATCCAACAGCTCGTACCAACTCATCCCTGGCCGTATCAAGTGGGATATGTCGAAGTTGGAGTAGAGTTTATACGGCTCCAGCGTTTGAGCCTCCTCCTCATGCTGACCATAAGCGATGGTGAGGACAAGGGCCAGGAGCATTCACGTGATTACGCACAGTTGCTCCATTGTCTAAATGCCTAATTTGATGCGAAATTTTTTCCGGACTTCAGACCATAAACAGCTCGTCTTGGCCTTGTTCCCGCTTCAGCATTCACATCGCAAGAAGTTTGGAGGCTTCCACAAGTCGTGGCGAGTCAGTCGGACTCCGACCGTCGGCGAAAGAGGCAGCCACATGCGCGACCGCTTTCCCGTCGTCGGTCGTCGGGCTCCCACGCAACGTCTTGCGTACGCTCTCCTCTTCGCCGTGCTCACAACCGCCGCGTGCGACGAGGCTTGCGTTGACGAGCATGACAACTGCAAAAACTGGGCGACGTCTGGCGAGTGTTCCAAAAACCCTGGGTTCATGCACACGGGCTGCCCGGTGGCGTGCAACTCGTGCCCAAAGCCGGTCGACCCAAAGCTGCTGGAATTGGGCGATGAGCGCATTACTCTCGAAATCGAAGGCTTCGGGAAGGTCGTGCTCGCATTCTTTCCCAATGCCGCTCCAGTGACGGTGGCGCACATCTCCAAGCTCTTCCGGCTGGGATGCTATGACACCGACCACATCTTTCGGGTCGACAAGGGCTTCGTGGCGCAAATTCAGTCGATCTATGCCGGAGCAGTCACCAAGACGCTCTCGCAAGAGTGCTCGACCGAGGCGATGAAGACCGTGCCTGCGGAATTCACATCGATCCGGCATGTGCGCGGCATCCTCTCGATGGGGCGCACAGAGGATCCCAACAGCGGCGGCTCCTCGTTCTCGATGCTGCTCGGGCGGGCGGCGCACCTGGACAATGAGTACACCGTGTTTGGCAAGGTGATGGAGGGCGACGAGGTGTTGGCCGCCCTCGAACAGGTCGAGACGCGCAAGGAAGGCATCTTCGTGATGCCGAAGCAGCGCATCACCATCACGCGCGCCACGGTGCGCGGAGGCGGCGTCCAGCAAATGCACGGAGAAGGAGGGGAACACTCGGTCGAGCTTTGAAAAGAGAAAGGTAGTGGGACTTAGTGGCCTGGAGTTCAATTGCTGGAGTTTTTATAAATTTTTAGTGGCGATATGTACATTCAACGTTAACGTGAAACTTCTTTTCCGCAGGCCGACAGACTCAAAGTTTGGACTGTAACAAACCAGCACAGCGCCCCGAAACTGTTCCGCTCTTCGACGACGTGGACGCGCCGAAACACGAGCCCGGCGCTTGCGGACTCGTGGCCAGACGCTCACGCCGTGCGCGCTCCATGGAGCACGCCTCCGCAGCGAACCGGGTCTTCCTCAAGCGCACGCGGCGCGGCGCGGTCAAGACGCACGTGCGCCAGACGTATTTGCGCGACGACTTGCCCACCGGCGCGCCACAGCTCGACGGACCCGACTTAGAGCCCAAGCTCTCCGAGGGCGCGGAGCGCTACTATGTGCTCGACACGAACGTGGTGCTGCACCAGATCGATCTGCTCGAGAGGCCGGCGCTTACGGACGTGATCGTGCTGCAGACCGTCCTCGACGAGGTGCGTCACAACAAGCTCTCGGTGTACAAGCGGCTGCGCTCGATCATCGCCGACGAGCAGCGTCGCTTCCACGTCTTCTGCAACGAGTTCCACCGCGAGACGTTCGTGGCGCGGCGGCCGGGCGAGTCGCCCAATGACCGCAACGACCGCGCCATCCGCGTCGCCACGCAATGGTACCAGTCCCAGCTAGGGGAGGAGGCGGGAGTCGAGGTGCTCTTACTGACGAACGACGCAGAGAACCGGCGGCTCGCGCGGGACGCTGGGCTAAAGTGCGAGAGCATCCATGAGCACGTGCGCGCGCGCGCCGACGCGGCTGAGCTCATGGATGTGCTCGCGAGTGCGCCCGCCGATGGCGGCGGCGGCGGCGGAGGAGGAGGTGGGGGCTCGAGAGAGGAGAGTGGCGGCGGCGGCGGCGGCGGCGGCGGGAAAAGGGAAAAGGGTGCGGTGCGGTACGTGGCGCACCTGCCGCTCTCGCAGCTGCAGGCGGGGCTCACGGCGGGCGAGCTTCATCAAGGCAAGCTCAACATTTCGCGCCACAACTCGCGCCAGGGTGCCGTCTTCGTGAGCAGCTTGAAGGGGCATACTTCGATCTTGCTACGCGGCGACGAGGCGCTGAATCGCGCCATTGACGGAGACATCGTGGCGGTGCGTTTGTTGCCCGAGGCCGAGTGGACTGATCAAGTGGACTCGAAGCTCGCGGATCGCGCTGCGCTCGCCGCCGCGGACGACGATGAGGAGGACGGCGCTGGCGAGCGCGACATGGGCGCGATGCCCTTTGCTGCGGACCTCGAGACGGCTGTGGAGACGGGATGGGGAGACGATCAGACGGAGCTGGCCAGCATGGGCAGCGCAGGCGCCGCGGCGCCCAATGGATGTGGCGGCGGCGGTAGTGGCGGCGGCGGCCCTGGGTCCTCGGCGCCCAGCAGCGGCGCGCGTGCGGGCTCGAGGGGCAAGCGGGCGTGTGGGGTGGTGGTCGGCGTGGTCAAGCGTGGCTGGCGGCCGTACGTGTGCGTGCTCGATCCTGATAGTGGGCTCGGGGGCAATTATTTGGCGGAGCCACTAGACCAGCGGGTCCCGCGCATCAACATCAGGCGAGCGCCCCATCAATGGCCCATCAATGGGCCCATGGATTGCATGCTGATGACCTCCCTCATTGCATGCTGATTGCCCCTTGCTGATGGCCCCGCGTGGCATGCAGATGACCTCCCTCATCGCATGCTGATGGCCCCGCGTTGCATGCTGATGGCCCCGCGTGGCATCCTCTCTCCTCGTTGAGCAGCACGCGCCAGGCGGAGAGTCTCGGTGGGAAGCTGCTCGTGGTGGCGCTCGACTTTTGGGAGCCCGATCACCGCTACCCTACCGGTCACTACGTGCGCACTCTCGGGGTGGTGGGCGATACGAATGCGGAATCGGAGGCGATCCTGATGGAGCATGAGGTTAACACCGCGCCCTTCTCGGCACAGGTGCGCTCGTCCGAGGGGGCTCTCCCGATGGCCTGTTCTTCATGGCTTGCTGATGCTTCGGAAGGCAGTGGAGCGCCCTCGATGGACACTGAGTGACACCCTCATGACCGAAACGGCGCCCATCCGCTGATGGCAGGTGCAATCGTGCCTACCGGTCAAAGGGTGGACGATCCCGGCGGACGAGATCGCGCGCAGATTGGATCTGCGTGAGGACGGGCACACTCTCGTGTGCTCGGTCGACCCTCCCGGGTGCGTCGACATCGACGACGCCCTGCATGCGCGCGCGCTGCCGAGCGCTCAAGACGGCGCACCGCGGTACGAGGTGGGAGTGCACATTGCGGACGTGGGCCATTTCATCAAGGCGGGGACGCCCATCGATGCCGAGGCGGCCGCACGAGCCACGACCGTGTACCTCGTCAATCGGCGCATCGACATGGTACGCGCGTGATCGCCTCGCTGGTGGCGACCATTTCATATTCACAGTGACATGGCCATTTCATATTCACTGATTGCACCCGATGACGATCGGATGGGCACTGATTGCATCCGATGACGATAGGATGGGCGTACTGATTGCACCCGATCGCGCCCGCGTCCCCACAGGTGCCCAAGCGGCTGGGCGAGGACCTCTGCTCACTTCATGAGAAGGTCGATCGCCTCGCCTTCTCGGTCATCTGGGTCGTCGACCACGAGGCGAATGTGATCAGCACCAAGGTGGCGAAGACGGTCATCCGATCCGTCGCGGCGCTCTCGTATGAACAGGTAGAGTGATGACCACTGATTGCGTCTGATTGCGTCTGAGTGCGTCTGAGTGCGTCTGATCCGTCGCGGCCCTCTCGTGTGAACAGGCTCAGCTCCGGATGGACGACGCGCGTCTCGTTGACCCTCTGACCGAGTCGCTGCGCACGCTCAATCGGCTCGCGAAGGCGCTCAAGGCGAAGCGGGCGGCGAGCGGTGCCCTCTCCCTCGCGTCCCCCGAGGTGCGCTTCCGTGCTCGACTCGGAGACCCGCGGCCCTCGGCATGCAAGTGCTCACTACGGCGCGCCCCCGCGTCTCCCCACAGGTGCGCTTTGTGCTCGACTCGGAGACCCGCGGCCCTCGGCATGCAAGTGCTCACTACGGCGCGCCCTCGCGTCTCCCCACAGGTGCGCTTCGTGCTCGACTCGGAGACCCGCGACCCCACAGATGTGGCGATGTACAATCTCAAGGAGGCCAACTCGATGGTCGAAGAGTTTATGCTCCTCGCCAACATCACAGTTGCGAGGCAGATAGCGCAGGCCTTCCCCCAGCACGCGATCCTGCGCCGCCACCCGCCGCCGCCCCCCGGCGCCTTCGACGGCCTCAACCACGCGCTGCGCGCGCACGGCTTCGAACTTGATGCGAGCTCATCCTTCGCGCTCTCGGACTCGCTCGATGCATGCACCAAGCCCGCTGATCCGTACTTCAATAAGCTCGTGCGCATCCTGGCGACACGCTCGATGCAGCAAGCACGGTACTTCTCGTCGGGCACGCTCACCCCCGCCGACTACTTGCACTATGGCCTCGCCGCGCCCATCTACACGCACTTCACCTCGCCCATCCGCCGGTACGCCGCGCTCCCTAGTACCTCGGCAGCTCAGCATGCACGTGCTCACCACGGCGCCCTCCTCCCTTCCCCACAGGTACGCCCCGCTCCCCAGTACCTCGGCAGCTCAGCATGCAGGTGCTCACCACGGCGCCCTCCTCCCTTCCCCACAGGTACGCGGACCAGATGGCGCACCGGCTCCTCGCGGCCATCATCCAGTGGGAAGCGGTTCCACGCGAAGCCCTCGACACGAGCGCCGCGACCGAGCTGATTGACAACCTCAATCAGCGACACACGCTCGCGCAGCACGCCGGGCGGGCTTCGGTCGCGCTGCACACGCTCATCTTCTTCCGCGCCAAGGCGACCGAGGAGGACGCGTACGTGATCAAGGTGCGCGAGAATGGCGTCGTCGTTCTCGTGCATGCATGTGCTCACCACGGCGCCCTACTCCCTTCCCCACAGGTGCGCGAGAATGGCGTCGTCGTTCTGGTCCCGAGGTACGGCATCGAGGGGATTGTGTACGTGGCGGCCCGAGGCGAGCGCAGCGCGTTTGCGTACGACGCGAAGACGGACGCGCTCATCGCTCCCGGCTGCACGCTTCGAACCTTTGACAAGGTGCGTTGATTGCCACTGATGACCTGCCTTGCATGCAAGTGCTCACCACGGCGCCCCCTCATCTCCCCACGCTCCGACTATGACAAGGTGCGCGTGGCCATCTCGGTGGACCAGAGCCGCGCCCATCGGCCCAAGCTGCAGCTCGCCATCATCGAGCCCGTACTGCCCAGGGCCTAGCGCGAGCTGTGAATGTGAACTAGCCCGTACTGCCCAGGGCGTAGGGCGAGCTGAGTGCGCAAGCGGTCGACGCAAGCGGCAGGCTGGAGTTGCGAAGACGCAAGACGCGCGTCGTAGGGATCCTCCACATACCGAATTGACGAATTGACGAATCCTACAGGTCACACGACGATGTCTGAACTAGCCGATGCGTGACTGTGAATGTGAACTAGCCGATGAGTCGTTCTGTACAGGGGGCGCGCGTGGCCATGGCGCGTGGAGCTTGCCGGACGGGTGAGGCCCGCAGATGTAGCCTGTACTGGACTGTATGTGTATGCGATGCGGCGGTGACGTTAGCCGGCCTGATCGGCCGCGTCGACCGTCGTCGTTCGCGTGCCGCTGGCGGCGCCACGGACTCACAGTACGGTACACGACGTCATTCGGACCGGCCGGGCGGGGTCGGCCGCAAACCCGCAATGCGGTCGGCCGGGGGCGGCGGGGGCGGATGTGGTCCTGGATCGTCTCCTGACTCGCACTCCGCACCGTCTCTTCTCTCTAAAACCTTAAGTGTTGATACGGTGGCGCCCAGAGGTTACGGCCCGGGCGCCCGGCCGGGGGCGCGCGCGGGCGGGCACGATCAAATTAAAATCCCGTGCGCGGTCGAGCGGTTGAAACGACAAACGTGAATCTAACTAATATCAATATGCAACACTCAGGATCACTACAACTACATCGTAAACTCTCGAACCCCCAATGCCGCTGACAGCTCGATATGACTGCTACGTACTGCCCTATGCCGACGCCCCGTGGCCTCAGTAGTAGTCATCCATGATGCCGTGGGATTCCATCAGATTGACGTACCAGCGAGGCCAGTCCTTCTTGGCATCGTAGCTGTTGTAGTTCTCAGTGATCTCCTCACCCTTCTTGATGTCACGGATCGCATACGAGCCCGACTCCGAGTCACCGGCCCTCACAGAGCAATTGGGCTCCAGTGAGTGGTTGATGAGCGGCCCATCGAGGTGTGGATTGAAGATGCGGCCCTGCCTCACGTAGGTGTGGTCGAGCAGCTCGGTCGCCTCCTCGACCGACAGGGTCGCGAGCTTGGCTTGCATGCACTCCTCGGTGGAGTACTCGGACGCGGACACGCCAAGCTCGAAGCGCCAGACGAGGGATCCCGCTGGAATATCCTCCTGCAGGACGTGTGAACGAGCAGTCGGCATCTGTTGTGTGGCGCACGAGTTGTGTGGCGCATCTCCCCGCGGCGCGGCACTCGCAAGCAAACGGCGCGGTGTGGGCAACGCGCACCTCGGCGTAAATCCCCATCCCGTAGGCATTTCGGCGCTTGCTGTACTTGAACTGCCAATTGGGGTCGGTGCCCATCTCGCCGAGGCCCTCTGAGAGTGCCCTTGCCGCCTCCTTGGCGATCAGAATGTCGCGGATAGCCAGGATGGGATTAGAGGGGCGGGTGCTTAAAATCTCGGAGACCGCCGCGGCCAGCGCCTCCTGGACGCCGTGCACAGCGAGGAACTCGCGATCGCTCATCGGCGAGTCATCGGAGAGCATCCGCGAAGGAACCACGATGAATCCCCCTAATTTGGACAAAACGTGATGGCAAGTTTCAGGGCGCAAGGCCCAATCGGTTAGTCGTAACTGCCTTCATGCTCGTTCCTTTTTTGGCTCGCATATAAGCGACGCATGGCCGCACCTCACGCCGACACTCACTGGAAGGACAAGGCAGGCGCCGCTGCTATCCCGGGTTTCCCCACGGCCAACTGGCTCATCGGCGGCACGCTCGTGCACGCGGGCTACCCGGGCGCCTCCGATCCCTCGCTCGGGCTGTCGATACGTGACGCCGTCCTTGAGGCTGGTGTCTCGCACATCGTGTGCCTGCAGCCCTACGAGGAGCTGCCTTCGCTCCCACCGTACCTCGGCACTCTGCCGCCTGGCGAGTTGCGGCACGCCCAACCGCTCGGCGTGAGCACCCGCAACCCGGACGCGGATGCGACGACGCACGTTCCGATCAGCTGGCAGCACTTCCCGATCCCGGATTATGGCGTCGTTGCGGATGACGAGCAGCTGCGTGGGTTGCTTGAGGAGAGCCTCGCGCGCATCGCGGCGGGCGGTGTGCTCCTAGTCCACTGCATGGGCGGCCACGGCCGCTCGGGCATTGTGTGTGCATGCCTCGTTGGTGCCCTGCTCGACCTGTCGGCGGACGCGGCCATCGAGCTCGTGCAGCATGCGCACGACATGAGGGCGGACGTGTTCGCGCGCGGGCACAAATCGCCCGAGACGGCCGAGCAGCACGAGCAGGTCGTGCGCCTCCTCGGCGGCTCTCCTCGAGGCGGCGGCAAGGGCCATTTCTGCCGCGCGAGCTCTCGCATTGCCGGTGGTCTCAACAACGTGATTGCATGCTGATTGCATGCTGAATGCATGCTGATTGCATGCTGATTGCATTATGATTGCAGGTGGTCTCAACAACGTGAGCTTTCGACTAGCGGGCGGCGGGTCCGTGCTCAAGTTGTACGGTACAGGAGAGGGGAACGCGAAGCTGACGAACCGCGAGCGCGAGCGCCGGCTGATGGACCACCTCGCAGCCGTGGCGCCCGACGGCGCGCTATGCAAGCGGCTGCTCTATGCGCTGCCGGTACGCGTGGGCCTCTGATTGTGCCGCTGAGTGCCGCTGAGTGCCTCTGACGGCCCGTTGATGGCCTCTGATGGCCTCTGATTGCCTCCCTCCTCAGGTACCTCATGGCCTCTAATGACTTCTCTCATCCACTGATGGCCTCTGATTGCCTCTCTCATCCGCTTGATTGCCTCCCTCATCAGGGCGGCCATGGCCACGTGGAGGAGTGGATCGACGGCCATCCGTTGCGCTTTTCTCAGATGATGCAGGCGCCGTACAGGGGACTGATCGCGGCGCTGATGGGTCGGCTGCACGCCTGCCCGTTGCTGCCGGCCGACGCTGACGTCGCCGTGGACGATGCGGACAAAGCTCGACTTTGGACCGAGATGGAGGGAGATGGACCGAGATGGACCGAGATGGACAAAGCTCGACTTTGGACCGAAATGGAGGCGTGGGCTGCGGCACTCCCCGGAGATTGGACGGAGATTGGACGGAGATTGGACGGAGATTGGGGCCCGCACGTGCCTCCCTCTCTGCCCGTTCGCAAGGCGCTGATGGCAGAGGTGCAATGGGTTTCGCAGGAGGGTGTGGTGGCGCCCACTAAGAGCACCATCATCCATAAGGACGTGCACGCCCTCAACCTTCTGCAACTGCCAGCCGCCGCGGGCGGCAGCTTACGCCTGATCGACGCTGAGTTTGCCGATGTAGGCCCGAGTGCGTTCGACGTCGCCAACTTCTTCCTTGAATGCGCCTTCGTGGAGGAGGATGGCTCGTGGGATTGGGAACGTGAACCCACCGAGAGCGACCGACGCGACTTTGCGCGCGCGTACGTGCGCGCTCACCTCCCTGGGATCTCGGACGCGGAGGTCGAGGTCGAGTCGGAGGCCCTTGTGGCCGAATGGGCGCGTGGCTGGGGGCTTGTCGCTCACCTGTGGAACATCCTCTGGGCGCTCACCACAGCGCTGGCCGAGGCTGACGCCGGCGGCGGAGGCGGGCCAGACGACTTTGACTATCTCGGCTACGCGGTCGGCCGGTGGCAGCGCTACTTGCTTGAAAAGGAGACCCTGATAGCTTCCACACGAGAACTCGCATGAATGTGTGAAACGCGTCACGGTCAGCTTCGAGCTTGCCGACGACGCCTTCGGTCACCACTTTTGAGAAATAATCGAACTCCGCTCGAGTGAACTCGCTAGACGCACATGAGCTGCCGCGCTCGGACGAGTTGCGCGCGTTTAGCGTGTTGAAACGCGTTCAAGCCCAAGCACAGCCGAACAGTGCGACTCGAATACGCTCTCATGCTGATCGCGGCGTCATTTACGCGACCACGCTGAAGCGAAATCGATCCTACCACGTCGGGATTCGAAGCGGCGGTCGCAACTCGGTCGTCCTCGGATCGCCAAGGCGCGAGAACGAGAGGGACCCGGAGCCTTCCATCATGCGCCGGGAGTCGATGGCGTCGGAGGATCCAAAGAAGAAGCACTGCGTCCGGAGGGGAGCGCGGGAAGGTTTGTTCGGGGGGCGTCACGAGCGCGCGGAGAGGAAGACGCTGGGAGGATCGCTGGTGCACCGCGAAGCGGCATGCCTGATCAAAGTCTTGCGAGGCTCTGCAGGTGACCAGGCGTTCATCTTCGAGGGCTTGCAATCCTTCTTGACGCTGCTGCTCCGCAGCAGGCTTCGATAGCATGGCTGCGGGGCCGTCCTGCAGGTCACTGAGCACCGGATCCTGGCTGCTCGAGAGAAGCAAAACGGGAGGGAGCACGGGCCTTTCGGCCGTTGGCTTCGACATGCGCTCTGCACGAGACGGAGCACCGATTCGGAGCTCGCCACCGTCCCATCGGCCTGTCGCAGCGGCGAGGGAGAGGCCCACGACCGCGATGATAGGCAGGAACAGGACGCTGAAACTTGAGATGACGAGATCGATGACTTTTGCTTCCAGCGGTCTCTCGTCCGGTAGTCGACTCATCGCGACTGCGGTACGCTGTGTGCGCATCGGAGGAACTGTGGCTCTCGTCAAAGAGCTGACAAGCATCGCGACGGAATCTTTCATGTGAACTCACGTGTGAATGATCTCCCAACGAATTTTTTGTGGGGCTTTCTTGTGAACGGTCACTTAGGGCCTGGGGACCGCATACAAATTCTACAGCTTTCTAAACGTCTAGCGTGATTTCTTTTACGGTCGCGCACATCAGCCTTGCTCGACGGTCACTGTGACGTTCTCAAAGTCGGCGCAGCGCGTCGAGACCAGCGTGGGCCAGCCTGCAGGGCTCAGGCGCACCACATGCTGCTGGCCAATGAAGTCCGCAAAGAGCACGTCGCCGGGCATGCTGCGCACGCGACCCCATTGGCCTATTCCCCACGGCGTCTTGAGCGTTCCTCCCGAGAGGAACTGGAGGCCCTGATGAAGGGAACAATCCGATGAAATCAGATGCAACCAGTTACCATCAGTTGCCATCAGTTGCCATCAGTTGCCATCAGTTGCCATCAGTTGCCATCAGTTGCCATCAGTTGCCATCAGTTGCCATCAGTTGCCATCAGTTGCCATCAGTTGCCATCAGTTACCATCAGTTGCCATCAGTTGCCATCAGTTGCCATCAGTTGCCATCAGTTGCCATCAGATGCCATCAGATGCCATCAGATGCCATCAGATGCCATCAGATGCCATCAGATGCCAAGTACCTTGATCCCCGACCAGACTGCCTTGCCGCCCGCTGCCTGGATGCGCTCTGCGAGCGAGCTGCCCGAGGCCCCCGGAGTGCGGCTGGCCTCACGGCACGCTTTCCCGGCTTTGAGCCCCACGCCCCAATGCCACGCGTACAGCCCGCCGCTCGCGTTCCGCTTCGTCGGCAGACCGAGCCCGGCGCCGAGATCGACGTCGTCCGCGGCGCCGTAGAAATGCTGGAAGACATCTTCCATGCGCGGCAGCTTCTCTGGGTGGTAGTTGATGTGGATGGAGACTGGCCGGTGCCTCGCCATGAGGGTTGCGTCGTCGAGCATGAAGCGGAAGAGCGTCTTCGAGTTCATGTTGCAAAAGTAGTTCATCACACGCACGGAGACGCCGTGGCTCTGCACGCCGGGGAGCGCGGCGTACCTGTGGGGAACGGAACGGGTCGCCGTGGGGAGCACATGCATGCTGAGTTGCCGAGGTACTAGGGAGCGGGGCGTACCACATCTCCTCATTGTACGCTGTCTGGTCCCAAACGTCCTCGGTCTCCATGCGCCTCTTTAGACGCGCCATCATCGCCAGAGTCTCCTCGGTCGCACGCACCTGATGAGGGAGGCAATCAGAGGTCATCAGAGGCAATCAGAGGTCATCAGAGGCAATCAGAGTCTCCTCGGTCGCACGCACCTGATGAGGGAGGCAATCAGAGGTCATCAGAGGCAATCAGAGGTCATCAGAGGCAATCAGAGTCTCCTCGGTCGCACGCACATAGAAGAGACCAGAGTTGCGCGCCGAGAGGCGGAGGGATCCGCTCGGAGTCCATTCATACCTGATGAAGGAGGCACTCAGCGGTCATCAGCGGTCATCATCGGTCATTCGTGGTCCAAAAGCGGAGGGATCCGCTCGGAGTCCATTCACACCCGTACGCGGTCACGTCATCAGTGGTCATCAGTCGTCATCAGTGGTCATCAGTCGTCATCAGTGGTCCATTCACACCCGTACGCCGTCACGTCATCCCAACCGTCAGTCATGCCCTCGACGTCCACGTCACGATAGAGCGAGGGTAATGTGAACGGGTTCTGCAGCCACACCACGTCGACATCCGAGAGCAGGACGGCGCAGCCGGCAGAGATGAAGTCATGCAGGATCGCAAACTTGAGGCCCGATGTCGCGTGGTTGTCCGTCGAGCCCGTGCGTGAGACGAGCTTGCGCACATACGTGTGCGCGCCCAAGGTGCGCGCGAACGTCGCCGTGGCGTCATCGAGTGCGACGACGACCGTGTTTCGAATCTGGGCGCGAGCGGCGCCCTTGAGGTATGTCCGGAGCATCGGGTGGATGTTCTTGTTGCTCACGGCCGCGAGCACTTCGCGGTTGATGGCAGCCTTCCGAAGCAGATTGCACAGCTCCACCATGTTCTCATCCGCTGCGCAGGCCGACGGCCGCGGGAATTCGTCAAGGTTCGTCAGGAGCTCTCGCAGCGGGCGTGGCGCCGCCGCACCCGCGTCACGAGGCCGAGCTGCGCAGCCGTGGCTCAGGACGACGCTTCGCGCCTGCTCGACACGCAAGCTGCGCAGAATGCCGCTCGGGTTGCCATCCTGGTCCGCAAGTCATCAGTCGTCATCAGTGGTCATCAGTCGTCATCAGTCGTCATCAGTGGTCATCAGTCGTCATCAGTCGTCATCAGTCGTCATCAGTGGTCATCAGTCGTCATCAGTCGTCATCAGTGGTCATCAGTCGTCATCAGTCGTCATCAGTCGTCATCAGTGGTCATCAGTCGTCATCAGTCGTCATCAGTGGTCCGCGAGTCATCGAGGGCACTCACATTTGGGGCGATTGTGAGGGCAATCACATTTGGGGCGACTGGGGGAACCTCTGTGGGGAACTCGGTGGAAATTCATCGCAATCACACCAACTCAATGACACTCCGAGGCCATTCATTGCAATCTCATCGCAATCTCACCTTCTCCGGCGTGCGATCCACCGCCCCGTCGGCGCGCTGGCTGAGCACTCGTTCCTCGGCAGACTCGGCCAGCGTACCATCCACACTCGCGACCACGGACGCGAGTGTGAAGCTCGCGTGGGCCGAGTGTGAAGCGCCGTCGTGGGCGAAGCAGTTCGAGTCGAGTGTGCGCATGGCGACCCCAGCGCGCGTCTCGCCGTCGTGCGCCGGCCCGTGCACCAAAGACGTCAGCAGTGACGAGAGGCTCATCTGTTGGGCACGAAACTCGATCAGACGCTCATCAGGCGCTCATCAAGGGCTCATAAGACGCTCATCAAGGACTCATCAGACGCTCATCAAGGGCTCATCAAGGGCTCGTCAGAGGCTCATCAGAGGTGCTCAATGGAGCAGTGACGAAACGCTCACCCCAACGGCCGGTGGAGCGAGACGCGCGTCGATCATGGCGGCAAGCTGTGATGCGAGCTCGGCAGCGGCGGTGGTCGGCTGGAGAGCGACGACGTGCGGGCTGAGCAGCGGACACGTCATCGTCTGCCCGTACGCACTCCAGCCCATCGGGGGGTCGTGCACGCCCACGACGGCGCCTCGAGAGCTCCGATCTCCCGCCTGCGCCGCCTCAACGTCAACGTCAGCTGCGAGGTGCTCGAATGGCGAGGCGTGCCAGTGGATGCGGCCGCTGCTGACGATGACGGTGGCGCCTGCACGTATCAACAGCGCCGCCGCATGCCACGTCATCGCCGTCAGTGAGGCGCTCTGGCCCATCGCGCGCCCTGATGTGCCCACGACGGCGCGACCGAACGTGCCCAGTCGCCACCACGCCAACCCCAACGACTGCGCCAGCTCGGCGGACGGTGTATCGGATACGACGGCAAGCAGTTGACCTGTGGGGAGGAGAGGGCGCCGTGGTGAGCACTTGCATGCAGCCACGGTAAGTCGATGGCGGCTGTATCGGATACGACGGCAAGCAGTTCACCTGTACCGACGACGTCGCGCGCAGCAGAAAGGAGCTCCTTGCGCTTCTCCCCGTCCGGGGTCGCCGCGACTCCGATGACGAGCACGGAACGCGCTGTTGCACGAGAGGCAATCTTGCAAGCCGTGTCGTCGCTCTGACACGGTGAGATTATGCTCAGCTTCCGCTGCTGCGCTGGCCCGCGCCTGGATTTGCAGGCCGATATCTGCTGCGCTGCCGTTCGTGCGCCGCCTGCTAGTGGCGCTGGTAACCAGAAGGAGGCGTCGGCGCCGGCCGCTGCAGTCAGCGGTTGGAGCCCATCCTCTGCGCCGGTCGAAGAGGTTCGAGAAGCAGCGGGTGGCTCGAACGCAACCGTCGACAGTCGGCGAGGAGCTCGTGACGGTGCTGGCGCGACTGTAGAGCTCATGGAGTACACAAAGAGGACGGCCGCACAGGCGAAGAGGAGCTGCACCAATAGAGGGGGTGTGCGCATGGTCCCTGACGGATGGGCCTGAGGCGATTCACGGGCCCCGCGTGCTGTTAATGAGAAGTCAAGTCAAGTCAAGAGAAAGCACCAAGCAAGCAAGCAAAGACAGGTAATCACTAAATAGACGGGCATTGGCATGCGTCCGCACGACCGGTCGGGGAAAGCATGCATCCGGGACAGGCAGTGAACGTGTGAACCTCAATCGTGACACAGGCATCGCGTGCTGCGTTACTTTGACTACATGTTGGTGTATCACGGCAACGACAGGGACTAGTCCAGAGTGACCGTCGGTGCCCCAGCCCGGCGCGAAGGGCGGCCTTTTGCGAGCAGTACTGTGTGGCGAGCGGTTGGAGTCAAGTCAAGTCAAGTCAAGTCAGTTGGACGGCTGCCCCTCAAACTCGCCGGATCTCATACGCAATCTTGGCTCCGATGGTCATCGACACCCCGCCCTTCTCGTCATACTCGCACCAGTCGTCGCCCTGGTCGAGCTTGACATCTTCGAACCTGGTCCCGCTCTCGGCCTCAGCGACGTAGTTGCCACTTGGGTGCCATGCGACTGGCTCCATGCCCCGGCACTCCATGACGATCATCGGCACCATCTCCGTGTCCGCCGCCGTCTGAGCTCGTACCTCCACTTTTAGCTTCTTGTCCGCCTTGATCTCCTCCGCAGACAGAACGCGCAGCGAGCTCGGGCCCTTATCGCCTGGGAATTTGAGGAGGAAGTTTGCCATTCCGCCCTTCGAGTTGGGTACCTCCTGCTGCTCGTCCGGGTCGATGATGACGCCTTTCCTCTCCTCGTCTCCGGCCGCCTGGTGGCCAGGGCAGAGAGCCGCGGAGCACGCTTCAGAGAGAGGGCGGGGAGTTGCCATGCAACTTGGAAAATGGAATGAGGCTTTGCCATGGCAAAGTGGAAAATTTCCAGTGCAGGCGAGGGCGATGGTGCACCTGTTTGACGTCAAGAACCCAGCATTGGTCGGACGGGATTGAAAAGGATGCGACGCCGTCGAGCTCGGCCTTGACAAATATGGCAAAGTTGGGCATGCACAAGTGGCGATTGAGCGCGCGTGCGGCACCAGTGGCGATTGTGCGTCCGACACCCACACAAGGTCCACAAAGAACGTCGTGAAGAAGTGATAGAAGTCACACAGACACACATTCACATTCACACACATTCAATCACACCATGTGAACTGTCCAAACGCGTGTGTTTTGAATTTAAAACAGGACCACACAGTATTGCGGCGCTCATGCAGGCGCGTCCCCGGGGCGCCGGGGGGGGCGCTTACCTGACTAGTTCAGTTCAGTTCAGTTCAGTTACTGCATAAACAACAGACAACCTATACGGAAGCCTATCGAATGTGCTCTCGAGGCTAGCAGTGGGGGTGAGAGTCGTCGGAGATGGTGAGACACAACGGAAGGAGCACGAACGCGAAGGAGACCAGGAGGAGACACGCCACAGGGTGCTAGCCTGCGTGCCCTCAGAGTACAGATAGAGATCGAAGAGAATAGATAGAGAGGGGGGATTGGGGGAGAGAAAGAGGGGGACATAGGTGCCTCGACCGAGGTGCTCGTGATCAACAAGCCCGCGCGCACACCGGTCCCGACTCACACCCCAAGGGGCAGTGCCGGACTCAGTTGCATCGCGTGCTCAGACCGGTCCTGCTGCAACTTGCCGATGTACTTGCCATCGACGCCCACGCAGCCCATGTCGCCGCCATCGCCTTCATGCGCTCGCCCAGCCTCACTGCCGCTGCTGCCCGCGCCGTCGCCGACCCGCCTCTCTCTGCTGCTCTCTCTCTCTCTCAGCGTCCTGCGCCAACACCTCCGGTGTTGCACCCATAGCATGTTGCAGACGCCATGCCAGCACCACTCTTCCAGCCATGCCAATTGCGCCGCGCCGTGTCCTCCCGATCGCTTGCGCCGGAGGGGTCAGGAAGAGAGGGACGGCGAAGGACGCCAACTGAACTGAACTGAACTGAACTGAACTGAACTGAACTGAACTACCTGACTACTGGCAACAGGCCAGCAAACGGGGCCCAGCGCTACGGAGGAGAGATTTCCTGGATTGTGAATGTGTGTCTGTGTGACTTCTAACACGAGTGCCCGGGACGGACATTTTTAACGACGCCGCGCATTTTCGCGACAGCCACGGGTCAATTTACAATGTATGGAGCTTTGAAACGACCAAGCCTGTCGAGTAAACACCTCTCAATCCCCACAGCACGCTGTTTGACACTCAGGCAATGCCGCTTCGCTTGTCTCTTCACTTGTGAATGAGAGGAGAGGTGTTCTCGACAGCCCCAAATTACATGACCGAGACATGCGCGCATCGTTTTGGTTCGATTGATAAAATGAAAAGCGTAATGTGACGACGACGAAAAAAAAAAAAATTCTGGTGGCGCATTTAATAATTAACACCAGTACCGGTACAGCGTCAAGGCGCGTCGCGCGCGCGCGCACTCGGCCGCAGCCTTTGCGTCCTCGAACACGAAAAAAATGCGTCCGACCTGCTCCGCGGGCATGGGCGCGTCATCGGGCACAGAAACGTCCATCCATCGAGCGCGCGCACTCGGCCCGCAGCCTCAGCGTTCTCGAACTCGACGTAGATGCGTCCGACCAGCTGCGCGGGCTTCGGCGCGCCATCGGGATCGACTGCGCCGACAGCGAGGACGCGCAGCAGATCGCCCCATCGAGAGCATTCGTACCCTGCCTCTATGCGCGTCGTGTGCACCTCCTGCACGTCGCTGGCATTGGCGGCACGAGCACGCCACGAGCACGCCACGAGCAGCACACAGCGCGAGTTGCCCTCGCGACCGGCCGCCGCTCGGCGACGGCCTGGGCGAAGATCGCATTCATGTATGCTTCGAGCGCGTACGCTCGCTCGTCGGGCTCGACCGTCGAGTGGACACTGATCAGTCCTCGGCCGCTCTGCCTGAAGCCTGCATCGCCGCGCCCATTGGCGAGGACGATGTTCAAATCTGCACGTCTTGGCGCTGAGGCGCCAAACTCTTCATCTGCGTCCACGTTCCAGACAGTGTCGTCCTCGTCAGGCGGCCCCTCACGCTCAGCTGCGGTAGCCTCTGCGCGTGCGCCTGCAGATGCGGCACAGGCAAAGGCTTGTTGCCGACCTCGTGACACGTTTCTCGAGATTCCCACAGCGAGTTTCCCCACAGTTCGCGCATCAAAAGGACTTTCAGATTCAATCAGAAAAAAAAGAGTCCCATGGTTGTGGTCTCTTTCAATCATAATAAACGGCCGAATAGTTGAATTGCACAGAATTTTTTTTTTCGAGCTGCTTCGCAAAAAAAACATAATGTATGTGACGACCGCCCCAAAAAGCGGCGAAAAAGACGCAGATGATGAAGTGCCGCCTCTTCTCGGTACTCGCGATTGTTTCGCTGGTCGACGCGGCAGCGGCGCGGCGCTTGACGGGAACGCAATGGTTTGAGCCTTACGTCGCCACCCTGCTTTCGAAAACGGACGGGCTGACCAGCGCCCTCGGAGGGTGGACCAAGCCCTCTACCGGTTCCGGCAACAACAACACGAAGTTCGAGAACGCGGGTGAGTGGGCGCGCATGGTCTGGCTGCTCGGCATTGAGAACGACCTGATTGCGACGTATGGCAGCAATGGCGTCGCCGTTGCGTTCGACAAGGCAGACACCAGCAACGACAACGGCGTGACGGCGACTGAGTTCACCGACTACATCCTCGCGTGCTCCGCTGGCGTAGTAGGCACCCCATCGCCGCCAGCGCCCCCGGCGACATGCGGCCCAGTCTCCTCGGAGAAGGCCGAGCAGCTTGGCGACAAGATCATCGCAGAAATGACCGGCGTGCCCGACCCCACGGGGATGACCGCGGCCCTCAGCGGTATCGGCAGCGTCCCCGCTCACGTCACCAACGCGAGGGCCATCCTCGATATCAGCTTCACGGCGTCGCAGAACCCTGAGGACCTCTTCCCCTCGGAGCGCGATCAGATCAAGACCGCGATCCGCGACAGCCTCGACCCGCAGATGTCGCTCGATCACATGACGATGACCATCCTCTCGGGCTCGATGGTCGTCGACGTGACGGTCTTCTACACCGATGCTGCGACCGCCAACGCGGCCGCTGCCCTCCTCCAGACCGCCTGGTCTACAGCAGGTTTCCAGCAATCGCTGGGCGTGACAACCACCTCGAGCCTGAGCATCAGGGTGCGCGCCACCATCGGTGGCGGCGCGCTCAACTATGTCAACATCATCATCTTCGCGTGCGTCTGCGGCGCCCTCTTCTGCCTCGCGTGCGTCATCGGCTCCCAGTGCGCGTCGCGCCAGTACAAGGCGGACGTGAAGAAGGCGGGGACGTCGCCCTCGCGCGGCGGCTGCTGCTCGACGGGATGCTGCTCCGTCTACGCGTCGAGCGGCTGGGCCCTCACCACAGACTGCGCGGCCATCTTCATGCTCGGCGGCGGCTTTCTGCTGTACACCGCGATGACGGACACACAGGCCAGCATCATTTGCATCATCGACGAGATCTTTGAGCTGCGCGACTCCCCGTCTGCGGAAGCGCGGTCCGCGATCGGGGGGTTCGAGTCCATTTTCAGCCTGATCGACCCGATCCGTCCCGTCCTCAATCTGCTCAACATCTTCGTCGCCATCCCCGCCGCGTTGTCCGCCCTCTTCATGTTCCTCCAGAGCATGTGCGCGTACAATGCGGGAAAATCGTGGTGCTCGTGCTGCTCAAAGCTCTTCCTCTTGATCACGTACGTCTGGATCATCCTGAGCTTCATCGTCGGCGTGATTGCTGCCGCCCTTGGCCCCGTCGTGCAGCTCGACTTTGCCCAGTCGATCCTCGCGCGGATCACCGGCATCTGCGAGACCACCTTGCCGACGCTCGAGCAAACGCTTCAGGACGCAACCGCGGCGATGACGCGCATGCCATCCAATACTACTGCCAGCAGCTCGAGCGACCTGCAGAATATGCTGAACGCCGCGCAGGATCCGGTCGCCATCTTTGGCAACCTGTGCGTGTGCGTCACATCCTTCTTCGGCAGCGCCGTCAATCTCTTCGGGCCGGGCATCTGCAACATCATCGTGGCCATCTTCGCGTACTACGCGAGCTGCTGCCAGTGCTGGACTGAGGGGTGCTGCGTCGGGCCCAAGACGGCGAAGACGAGCTCTATCACGCCATGCGGCTGGCTCTTCTGCCTGTGCGGCGGCTGCTGCTGGGGCCGCCGCGCTAAGATCGCTAAGAACGGCAGTTCGAAAAGGGACGCCGTCGCGGTCTAAGCGACGGCCCACGCAGTTCGGCGTGTGAAGCCACGCAGAGGCGTATTTGAGGCGTGGGGGGCCGACTCGCACACTCAGAGTCCGATTTCGTCAAAGGGCGAAGAGGATATCATCGCGAGAGCATCATCACGTCCGGGGACCTGGCCGGGGGAAGGGGAGAGTCGCGCGCTGTGTTGGGCATCGCACCCAATCCTGCTAACGTGCTAAGGATTTGGGTGCGGTTTGGGTTAGGCCATACAGTGTAAGAGTGTCTCCCGCCGCGCGCCACGTCGGATGTAGGCGGTGACCGCACCGTGAATCGACCGGTCACAGCTGAACCAACCTCTGGTCGCCTCTCTAGCGCGTGTGTGCTGACGGGGCTCGGGGGGGGGGCGGGCCCAATTGGGCGGGCCTTCAATTTGGATTATATTATGGGGTTTTTTCTGCGGAGCGAGTACTCAGTACTTGTGTTGACCGAGGGGCGCGGAGGCCGGAGCCGTCCTTTGAGACGGTGAGGGGAGCGGAGCCGTCCGTCGAGACGGTGGTCCGTCGAGACGGTGGAAATTGAGTAGCCCGAGCGAGCGAGTACTCAGTACTTGTGTTGACCGAGGGGAGCGGAGCCGTCCGTCGAGACGGTGGAGTATTCAGGGGGTGATTGGTTTTCAGTGTGACGACGGGCGTGTTTTCGTGTTCACAAGTAAGAAGAGCTATCTACTCTAACTGCACTAACGGTACTGCGGGAGAACGTTACTAGGACGGTAGGTCCCTCACAGTACCACAGTTATACTCACGGTTTGCTACTGGAAGCCGTCTACCGCAGCTAGACGTGCGTGGCTCAGATGCTTGCGCAGCCAGTGTGGAAATCAACCATATAAAGTGACTTAGTCACAAATAATTCAAATTTTACCTCTTGATGTAATCAAAGCTTTCTGGGCTACCCTATTCAAAGCATTGGGTGCATGGGTGGTCGCAATCAAAGACATTGGTCCTTGGGGTGTCCTTGGGCTAAAGATTGTTAGGCCGGCGCGTAGCGCCGGCGAAAATTTAGGCCGGCGCATAGCGCCGGCGAAAATTTGTTATCAAACGTGGAGCGTGTAGCGCCGGCGACACTTTGTATTCAAACGTTGCCGGCGCATAGCGCCGGCGGAGTTTTGAATTCAAACTGTGAATCAATGAGGTTTACCACTGTTTCATTCAAAGACTTTGGGTTTTGGGCCAGTCAATTGGGGCCCCCTGTGTTGTTAGTATTAGTAGTTAGAATTCGCCGGTTTTGGGCGTCGCCGTCCCGCCCGCGCGGGAGACCCGCCACCCACGTTTACGCATTAATAGACTCGTGAGAAAGATCGACAACCGAAAGTACAAGGGGTGTAAACGTTCACACACGTTAATAAGCCCGCGGCGCGCGAATCGCGTCGCCTCTCGGCATGCGTGTTGGCGGACATCGGTGGCCTCTGAGTGCAATCATGCTGACGGTGGCGGGCAGGCGAGGGCGGCGAGTAGGCGGCGAGCTCAGCTGGGGCGGGCTCGAAGGCGGCGAGAGGGAGGCGACGAGGGCGTTGAGCTTGGCTGCGCTGGGCTCGGAGGCGGCGAGGGCGGCGGCGAGGGCGGCGTGCTCGGCTACGGCGGCCTCTGAGAGAACTGAGAGTGCAACTAGCACCTATGTATATATATAT
>Ga0210242_100246_pt1 | contig 45571 bp, 27 predicted proteins | sample ChrtobMeP5a_16mM_FD_155445 | JGI IMG/M metagenome (GOLD analysis project Ga0210242, IMG submission 155445) | Chrysochromulina tobin associated microbial communities from unialgal haptophyte culture, Seattle, Washington, United States - P5a_16mM | ecosystem: Host-associated > Algae > Haptophytes >... | reverse complement strand
CTCCTCAGCAGGCACGTCGCCATGGCCGAGGAGCACCAGAGCCTTGCGGAACTCGGGCTCATTTATCGTGCCGCTGCCGTCCACGTCCAAGCTGCGGAACAGCGTGGCCACGCGCGTAAAGTTGGCGCTCAGAGTGTCACGAAGCGACTTCGAAGGAGATCCTTGCGGGGACCCTTGTGACGGGGGTGGCGTCGAACATGCCCGAACCGGAGGCTTCGGAGGTGGCGTCGGCGGCAGCTGTAGCTTCGGGACATGTATCGGGTAGGTTGGGGAGTCGATGGTCCCGGGCGGCGCCTGCGGCCTGCGTGGGGTGGGCATACGTATGCTCAAAGACCTCCCATTTTATCCCATTTGATCTTGGCCGGGTCACGTCGGCTCAAATTTGCTTCAAAAACGCCAACAATTTTCGAAAGAACTATTAATTAGCTCCTTGTATGCTGCATGCATTTGATTTATTTTCTTACTATTTTTATGAACAAACTCGACCGGACCTCCGGCGGCCGGCGGCCGCTTCAGCCGCTACGATTCGCGAACGGAGCTTCGCCGCCTCGTAGCACGTGGTGGTACGAGTAGACGAAACGTGTCCGACGTCCCCTGGCGGGGGGGGGGCTGCGGCGTGGTCGAGGCGCGTGGAGATGCGCCCCGGCGCATGAACATCTTCCTATCGCCAGGCTCACGCGTCACTCTCGCCCCATTCTCTTGCTAAGGAGCTCGTGGCTCGCGAACATCTGCGTGGCACAGGCAACACGGAGACGGGAGAGGCACAGATCGTCAGCTTTGGGATCCGCCTGCCACAGCGCGTCGGCTCTGGGATCAGCCCGCCACAGCGCGTCGGCCAAGCAGAGCTGCAGGCAAAAAGCAGAGTGAGCGGGGCGAGATATGCACGACCAGTGTACAGAATCCGCGACCGAGGCACGCGCGGTTTTGCATAGCGAGGGCGCCCAGTGCGTGTAGCTTCAGGGAACGGGCCCGACGCGAAGTGATCTCACGCGGACCAACTGATAAGAAGCGCGGCCTGGGTGGGAGGTTGGCGGGATGTGCTCGGGATGTGCTCCTGATGAGTGAGGCAATCAGCATGCATGCTCGGGATGTGCTCCTGATGAGTGAGGCAATCAGCATGCATGCTCGGGATGTGCTCCTGCTTTCCAGGGAACCATCTCATGTAGGGAGCTCACGTGGGAGCATGTCGGTGGCTCAGGATATACAGGATGGACGCTCTGCGAGCCGGAATCGCCGGCACCCGAAATGGGGACACGGGCGTGGCGGTATAATGCGACTCGGGGGAGCGGGGAGCGGGCGCGCCGGGAGGGGTGGTGCGCAAGAGGAGCCGCGGGAGGCCGGCATCGAAGAGGACGGAAGAGGCAGTGTGGCGTCGCTGCCCCTTGGTAGGCGCTCAGAGAGCTGGGTTTAGTAGCAACGATTTCCGCAGGTGGTCGGACCATCGGAAGACCGTCGTAATTGTCTCATCAACGCACCCACAGGGCAGTTGGGCTCGCGCGGGCGCTTCCCGCTGCGCGCTGAGACCGTGGCCGTGCGCGCACCTCGTCGTTGCCCAACGGCCGAGCCTTGAAGATGGGGCCGCTGCCATCGTCAATAGGGCGCCAGGACGCACTCGTGCTCAGTCGTTCGGCAAGCGTAGGAAGCGCATCCGGTACTCTGCAGCAAAGTGCAAACAGTTGTGAGTGCAGGCACTCTGCATGCGAGGCAGGTGTGCGGCTGCACGCACAGGCCGGCGCCCCTCATCAGCTCATGAGGGGTCATCCTGTGCCGAATGGCATGAGAATTCAAATTTCTGAAAGTTGAGAGCATCACATGAGGCGCGCCGGCGGGAACTGCGTGCGAGGTGTGCGTGCACTGCGTGCGCTGCGGCTGAATGGAGAGCGTGCTCAGTCCTGTTGAGCTTGACGTTGGGTTGGATCTGGCAGGCGCCAGTCGACCAGTTTGACATCCCGGCACGCGAAGGAGGGCTGCAATGCGGGCGGCGGAGTTCTGATCGGCGACGAGGCACGCACCTTCACGACTCAAATGAGTGACGCGCAGCCATGTTGGCGACGACGTGGACTTCACGAGACAGCCCGCCGTCCTGGGCGCGACAACTAGTGGCGAGAGTCAAGTCAAGTCAAGTCAATTCGATACGCGCTCTCCCTCAACGTGTTACATGTAAGACAATATGTACTTGGCACGGGCGGTGTCCGCTTTCCGCAGACGTGACGCCACAAGTCAAGTCAATTCAAGTCTATACATAAACAACAGACAACCATACGGAAGCCTATCGAATGTGCTCCGGAAGCCAGCAGGGGAGGACGGGAGTGGACTTGACTTGACTTGACTTGACTTGACGCCACAAACATGACCAAACCTGCGCGTGCGTCTTCAAGGATGGTGCTCGAGTTTCATGAAGCGCTCGTCCCCCTCCGACCTTGATGACATCGGCCGGCGCGCGGCGCGGCCGTGCCTCGAGCGCATCCTCGCGGACGCCTCGCAGCGTCCGTGTGACGCACTGCTACAGCACTTCAAACCGGAGGTGCGGCAAGTGCTCACTCAGCGTGGGACCTCCCTGCAGGTCTTGCTGCGTGGATGCCAGCAGCAGGCAGCCGCGCCGCCGCCTGACCTGGACGGCCTACACCTCGACAACAAGAACGCTGAAGCCGAGTCCGCCAAAGTACCGTCGGCAACGACTCCCATAGTGCCTAGCCTCTCCCGTCAGGCCTCGTACGCACCAGGCCTTCTCACCGACCGTGCCCTCGCAGAGGACCTCGAGGCGACAATCCGATGCGTGAACGTGGTCACACGATTCATACGGCAAAGCGATGCACTCTCGCCACGTGCCGGTGCGGCCGCCAGAGAGCAGGACGACTGATCTCAATCAGCATTCGTACAGCATGCTGCACCAGAGCGCCGACCCGAACCGAGCGTGTTGAGACAAACCCCGGGGCGCACGGCGGTGCGACCCGACCCCGGGCGGCCAACGTGCAAGATAACATAGGCATGCGTACATAACAAAGCACTTGTCGCTGTAGTAGTTCAGTTTGCCCTCAAAGGGTGGGCATGCAACACGTGAGAGTCCGAAGCGACCCGACACGCACACCGGCGACCGGGCTGACCACCCCCGCGACGCCGCCCGGCACGCGCATCCACGGCGCCGTTCTGCGGCCGATCGCGACTAGTCACTAGTGACTTAACGACGAGTATCGTCTATCGAGTTTCAGCTGTACATAGCTTTCACCCCGCCGGAGGCGCGAGGGCGCGGCCGCGTCTGCACCCCGTCGTCCGGCGGTAAGCAGGACACGGACAACCGAAAGTGCATCATCCACTGATGTCGGACACAAATCACACTGTGGCTACTGAACATTCTCCAGTTTCTCATGAACGGCGGACAGGTATCGCGGAACGGGACGATGGCGCGTAGCCGGATCGTCGATCCGCCGCATGCACGCTGAGGACCTTGCATCGCAGACCGAAAAGGACGCCGCCGCCAAGCGGGAGTGGCGTGTGCACTCCGATCTCATGAGCATGCACGTGGTAGTTCTTAGACCTCGTCCTTTGTCGACTTATCGGCGGCAGCAGCAATTTTTTCCCAAGTCCCAGGCGGAAGCGGTCGGCCGGCGACTGAGACGAGGCTGCGGGCACACAGGCAGAGAAGGCATGAAGGGTCAACCACGCAAGGATCAAACATGAAGGGTCCAGGTCAACCACGCAAGGACGCCGAATGGAGCAGTGCGCGAGATGCAGGGGCTGCGGCGTTTGATCCGCGCGCGCACTTGATGCAGTATCGGTTGCCCTTGGCATCTGGGAGGTTGTGCCCTAAATGCGTGCCATCAGCAGAGACTGCCTCGCCGGTCGCCTTGAGCACGCGCATGTTCTCCCAGACGACCTCCTGGTCACGGAACGAGGGCCAGCCGTGGGTCCTGCTCTCGGAAATGAACTCGGCCATGGAGCGCCCGATCGGCGCCACGAAGAGTGGCTTGCCCGTCACGCTGTCATAGTACACGATAGGCTCACCTTCGTGGCTCAACTCCTTGAGAAAGCTGGTCGTCTCCCAGTAGCCGGCGTACTCGGCGTAGTGCCGGTTAAAATTGCAGATGCGATCGGCCGTGCTGCCATCCACGTTCCATCGCAGGTTGGGCTGAACGGGTGCCAAGCTCGTGCCGTGCGTCTTCGGCTTCATGGTTTCCTCGTCGCAAAACTTCATGTACCCGCCTGTCTTCGGCAGCACCTCACCATCCGCACGGACGAAGCTCGAACCGCCCAGGAGCATGGAGCTGGCGGCCAGCGCGCGCGTCGTGCCCGCGAGGATCACGCGCCGCGGCAGTGGGCGTGTAAGCCTCATGGGAATCGACACAGAAAGTAGTGCGAGCATCTCGACAAATCGGAATCCTTCAGCGAGAAGGTTCTTCGATATGGTGGCCGCCGTAACCGACACGTCACAATGAGCCCTTGCTTTCATATTCACGGTGATTTACAGAACTTCACACTTTAGCGCGAACAGCAGACGCAGTGGTCGCTGTCGGGGACGCACACACGCGCGCCGCCGCCCAGCCCAATCGCACGACCGGGCCGTCGTGTCCCTACCCGTTGATGTCGACTTCAACGCATCTGTCCGCCGAGGACCTCGACACGATGTCCGAGGCGGCGCTCTCGTGCTTCTGCAAGATTAGCACGCTGCCGCGCATTGAGACTGACGACCCCGACAACGACTGCGAGACGCTCTCACTCATGCATGGCGGGTGGTGTGGCCCTGTGCGCGACGGCGGCGTCTCGACGAGCTGCGCGCGCAGCGTCAAGACCGTGCTCGAGATGCGGCCGGCGGTGCTGCACGCCGACGAGATCATCAACAAGAAGGACCAGACGCAAGTGCGCTACCTGTTGACGGAGCTGCTGCGGCAGAAGGTGCCCGTGCAGGTGGCCTTCCTGCAGGGCGCCGTGCCGCTGCAGAACGAAGCCCTCTTCCCACGCCTGCTGCAGCTGCTCACGACGTGCCCGGTCTGGTCGATCAACCTGGGTGAGATCCGCTTCAGCGAGGAGCAATGCGCTAAGCTGGCGGAGGCGCTTCGCCAGTCGGGAGTGACTCACATGTTCTACGAGTGCACGGTCGCGGGCCAGTGGAAGGAGGAGTTCCGCGCCATCATCCGTGCTAACCGCGCCAAGCACGGCCTGTGGCGCCTCGGCCCTGACGCGGAGCAGAATCGCGTGATCTTGTCCGCGGTCAAGTCCTGGTACGTGCCCATGTCACACTCCACCAATAAGAGATGGATCCATCGATTCCACAACGGCTGGTCCGACGTGCAGCGCGTGCAGTGCGAGGCGTGCGGCAAGTGGCGCCGGCTGCCCGCCTCGCTCGACGGCTGGCCTCAGCTCTTCTACTGCGCACTCAACACATGGGAGCCGCGGCTCGCCTCGTGTGAGGCCATGGAGGAGGAATGGTCCTCTGGCCTGCCGATGAACGGCGATATTGTCGTGTGCCTGCTGCATGCGGGCGTGTGGCTCGAGGGCACTGTGCAGTCGATGCCGCGCGGGGGGGGCTGGCTATCACTGCCGCGCGTGGGCCTACCGCCGCCGGCGTCACGTGATGACGTCGACGCACCGCCTCGGGAGCGCGTCGATCTCGCGGTAGCTCCCATTTTATTCGGAGGACGGCAGCGCAAGCGGCCGGAGCTGTACGACGCGTCGACCTCCTCGACCGAGTACACGAAGCAGCTTCGGAAGAGGGAGGAGGAGGAGGAGGCGCAGCGCCGCTCAAGCTTGATCATCGACTTTGCCGATGGGGTGACGCGCTGTGTCAAGATCGTCTTGGGCAATCGCGGCTCCGAATGGGTCTTTGACCGCGAGTGGCCGGCCAAGTGCGCCGAGCTGCGGCAGAGCATTCCGCCACCTCCCCAGTTGAGCGCGGGAGATACGATCCTGTACCGTGTCGACGGGAAGGCATGGCGACGCATCTCCTTGGTCCGGCAGGGCGTCACCGACCGCCAGTGGGCGCACATTTACAAGTATGGCCTCGGGCCCGCTGCGGAGATGCGATCTGCCCACGCCAACGGATCCGCCCCATATGCCCCCGCCGGCAGGCCGAGCGGCCCGGGGGGGGATGGCCAGTGCCGTCCCGGCGCCCGCGGCGGCGGCGGCGGCGGCGGCGGCGGCGGCGGCGGCGGCGGCGGTGGCGGCGACCAGTGCGAGGGCGATGACTTCCGACGGCAGCATGCGCTTCCCGCGACGGCAGCGGTGCCCGCGACGACGCCAGCGGTGCCCGCGACGACGCCGGAGGATCCCGCGGCTCGCGCGCTCTGGTGGCATGCACGGTACAAGCGCGTTCAGCTACTCGTGTGCCTCTGTGAAAGCACTCGGTTGCAGCTGTGGCACGCGCCAGAGCACGCGATGGCAGTGGGAGGATTGCTCGCTGCAAGTCTACCCGACGACGATGAGGAGGAGGCCGACGAGGGCGGCAGTAACGGCTCGCATGCGCCGTCGGGCAGTAACGGCTCGCATGCAACGTCGGCGCTCGTCCACGTGGCCTCCGAGGAGCCGGCAGCCAGTGAAGGCGGCGACGCATCGCCGTCGCTCGGTCGCAAGCGAGGACGGTCTTCCGCAGGGGCTGCAGGCGGCGACGAGCAGGTAGGGCAGGTAGGCCGCGTGGTCATGCGCGTGTCGGGACCGCGCGAGCGATGAGGCTTTGAGAGGGGAGGCCGCGCGAGGTCTCACGTCGACTGGTGAGTGGTGTTCTGTCAACGTGAGACAGAACTGCGTCGAGTCCTGAAGAAGGGGGTCTGCTGTGATCCTTACCAGCAGTCAGTTGTTTGCTTACAGCCTGCCGGGTTCTAAACTTGTTTGGCGGCTCGAAACCAAGTCGAAACGGAACCAGACGAAAAAAGGCAGGCCACTGATCAGCCACTGCGCCGTCCGCGGTCGCGTCGACTGCGGCTTAGGTCGTCATGTCGTCGAGCGATGGCCAGAACGGCATGGGTGCCATGTTCCTGTGGTGGTTGACGCCAAACGCTCAAAAGGACCACGTGGCGCGCGAAGAGAGCAAGGAAATTGAGACCCTGGATCAACCAGAGTCCGAGGCTGCGGGGTCGGGGTCCTACGCGAAGAAGTCGAAGGTATCGAAGGCACGGTACAACCAGTGGCTCATCGCAGAGGAGAAGCGCTTGCAGGGTGGGGAGGTCCGCGCCGAACTCGACTACCACAAACAGCGCTTCACGGCGTCCAGCACAGCGTTTGCGAGCGCAGTCCAGGAGCGCGTAAAGATGTCGCACGCGGAGCGCCTGGAGGCGGAAAAGCGCTCGCACGAGCTTAGGGAGGGCGTCCGCCATCTGGGTCAAGAGATGAAGGCTCAGAGCGACGATTCGAGGGACAAAAGCGAGGAGCTCAAGCGGCAGTGGCGCAAGCTTGGCACAGAGAACCGACATAAGCTTGGCACCGAGCTCAAGGAGCGTGTGTTCGAGTCGCGCAGGCAGAAGCGCGAGGAGAAGCACACGGACGCTTTCGAGTACAAGCAACGGATCGCCGACCAGGCGGCGCAGCAGGCCGAGCGCGACGAGAAAGCACTCCAAGAGAAGCGCGCGACAATAGCCCGCATCCGCAGTGAGACGGCAACGCCGGCCATCCAGTCAGCCAAGGATTTCTACTACTCACAACGCAAGCAGACGGCGGAAACGGTGCGCAGCGACGTGAGCGAGTGGGCCGACGAGAAGCAGCGCAACTTCAACAACGCCCTTGCGAAGGCCCACGCGAATAAGGCGATGGCCAAGGCGGCGGACGACCATGCTGCCGACGGTCGGCTCGCCCTCCAGCTGGATCATCTGCACACAGCGGAGGAGATGAGGCTGAGCCTGCAGAAGTGCCAAGAGCGGCACGAGCACAACAAGAAGTTGGACGAGCTCAGGAAGCGTGGCGCGTACGAGAGGGCATGCAGACAGGGGTTCGTCACAAGGGCGGAGGCGCGCCAGGTCAAGAGCAGTCCCTTCTCCATCTTACATGATTGCCTCTGATTGCCACTGATTGCCACTGATTGCCTCCCTCATCAGGTCGAGAGCAGCCCCTTCACCATCTTACGTGATTGCCTCTGATTGCCACTGATTGCATCCCTAATCAGGTCGCAATCCCTTCTCCATCTGACGTGATTGCCACTGATTGCCACTGATTGCATCCCTCATCAGGTCGAGAGCAGTCCCTTCACCATCTTACGTGAAGCGCACCGTGACGAGTCATTTAAAACCAAGAGCGGCAGAATCATCGCCAAGGAGACCTGGCGCACGTACGTCTTCACCAACGGGTGGTTCTCGAACTGGTTCGGAGACTGGTCCACGCCGCCCACAGGCAAGGGATCTGTCGGGGGCTCTCCTCGAGCGGCGATCCTCTGATGAGGAGCTACTCTCCTCTGTCCGACCGTTGACTCGTCGGTCCGAGCGTGCGGCAGGCCATAGGCGAGCGTGCGGCAGGCTCGCCTCGACCCACAGAGAACGAGGCCTTGCGGGAACGACAGAGAGACAGATGCCAGCAGATCCAGATGACGACGCGCAGCGACGCCGACGGACCCCAGCCATCGCCGACCAAACTTCAAAGCGCGACGAGGTGGGAGTCGTGGTACACACGAAAATACTGCTACTACGTAGTGAAACGTAGTATAATTATTATGGGTCAGCTATTTATACACGGAGGGTGCACCGTACTGTCGGCGCATTCAAACTCGTGAAGCTGAACCATCATCCGAAGAAACTCGTCTCGATACTCGATTGTACTCGAAACGTACGACCCAACCGCGAACCGGCGGTGGCGGTCGCGTTCGCGGGTCCGTGGCCGGCTCAAACGCGGCGGACGGGGGCGCTGTCGGTTTTTCCAGATTTCACGGCCGCTTGGCGACCCGCGCGCGCCGGTCCCCCGCGGTGCACCCGCGCGGCACCCTCCGCGCGCTCGGCGAGGCCCTCGCACCCTCGGCCGGGCCCCTATGTGCGGCCCACCTCGCGTATTCACAGCCAATTCACACGGGCCCATGTCGCATGTGCGTGCGCCCGCCGCGCGAGAACCCGCCTAACGACCGCCTTCACCCGACACACGACCCGGGGTCGTCGCGTTCCCCCGACCCCCGACCATCGACCATCCCGTCCCCGGCCCGACGCCTCGATTACAGTTGGTTCGGAAGGCGTTGGCCTGATGGCTCGCGCGAGGCCTCTCTGAGCAGCCGAGCGCCGAGGCACCACTTCTGTGCAATCATCGCTCGTCATACATGTGACCTCTACAGGGGGCACGCATGCATTGCACTGATAGCATGCACGCGCCTCTTTCCAAGCGCTCGTCCACCACGCGCTCGTTCACTACGCGCTCGCCGTCGACTGGACGGCGGGAAGGATCACACGGCCCGACTGCCACCCGGGCCGTTGCATGAGGTCGTTGATGACGGCGTGCGTACCCCAGTACGGGTGTGCGACTACCGGCTCTTCCAGTCCGTGACCGAGGGCAGCGCACGGCACGCCGTTGACGAGGATCGTCGGGTGGCCAGGCGAAAGGACAAAGTTGTACACGTACGGTGTCGAGCGCATCGTCCGCTCGCCCAGCATGTGCGGGAAGCGCCAACGGCCACTCCGATCGCGCATCGGATGCCATTCGGTGAGCTCGAGTCCGTTGGGCAGCCGCGTGAGCAGGGCCTTGCCGCCCACGCACTCCGTCATCACCACGCACACCACCGTCGCGAGGCGCCCGCCTTCGCCCACGAGCACGTCGCCGGCGCGCACCGCACTCACCTTGAGCGGTGGGCTCGTCGTGAGGCCGTTCGTTGGCGCGAGGAGTATGGTCGCGTCCGGACCGAAGCAGCCTCCGCCGCGCATGAACTCATCGGGCAACGACGTGAAGGTCTGCACCGGTGCGCCGCCGCCGAAGACACCGCCGAAGCCGCCGCCGAAGGGGCGGCCCGCGCTTGGATCGGGAGGCTTGAGCTGGGCAAAGACCATCTCGGCTTGGTTCGAGAGCTCCTCAAACATGCCGTTCTCGCCCTGGACGTCCTTGCCAAACCCTTGCAGGCACATGTCACGGAAGTTGGAGCGCCGCTCGAGCCGCAGCATAAAGGGGAGAGTCGTCAGGTAATGCTTGCCCCACGTGGCGAGCTTGTCCGGCTTGAGCGCGAGGAGCACCTCGTCCACGACGGTCTGCTTGAGGGGGCTGCCGTCATCGGCCATGAGGCCCACGCAGGTCTGCAGCTTGTCCGACATCACGGGCGGCTGCAGCTTGTACAGCGTCATGCACGAGACGACCGCGAGGCGCTCGAGCTGCGTCTGGAACACCTTGGCGGCCGCGTTCTCGGGAGCCGTTGCGAGAGTGGGCACGTCGACAGTGACGCCGCTGGCGCACATCTCGTGCCCCCCAACCTCGAGGCTGACGCTCAAGCCCGAGGCGCTCTTCGTGCGCACGACGATGTGGCGGGGCTGGTCGTACATCAGGGCGCCAATGTCGACGGCGACCGCGGCACCGCTGCGCCATGGGACGCAGTCGAAGCCGAGCACCGCCGCGACGGCGCTTGCAGGCTCGAGGATCAGACGCGCCGTGTTGGCGACGACGGCGCCGCCGCTGGACGGCAGCGCCAGATTTGCGGTCGAGCGTGTCGCGGCAACGAGGTTGACGACAAAGGAGCCGACCGAGCCCGCGTCGGGGATGTGCAGGAAGACGTCCGAGAAGGAGGCGAGGAGGGCCGAGTCGAGAGAGTTGCCAAAGCCGATCGCCGTCACCTTTGGCCGGAACCCCACAGTCTCCTCGACCTCTCCCATCCTCCGGTTCAGAAAGCCGGTCCAGTCGTGCCCGCGTTCATCGGGCAGCCCGTCGGTGCACACGACGAGGCTCATGGCAAAGTCTGCCGCATGGAGCTTCACCTCGTCTGGCAGCCGATGAATCGCTCCGTCGCTGCAGTTGGACTTAGTACCGTTTGTGAAGCCGTCGCAACCCTTGTTGATCCCATCGATCATGTTGGTCGAGCCCTTGGTTCTGAGGCCTCGCACGAGCTGGTCGAGGGTCTCCTTGGCCTCGGGCGTGCACGCCGTCCACGGTGCGACCTCAGCCGCGAGCGAGCCGTACTCAACGATCCGAATCCAGTCCGACGCACCGAGGGAGCCGATGTACGCGAGCGTCGCGTGCTTGACGATGTCGAGAAGTGTGAAGCCGTACGAAATCTTTTCGCCGGCATCGTTCGTCACCTCCGCCGTCGACATCATCGAGCCCGAGACATCAAGCACGAGGCAAACGGCGACCCTCGTCGGCGTGGCCGCCATGCTGTTGGTTTGAGGGGGCGTGATGGTGGCCATCGTGAGGCAGCCCTGCCGCTGCAGGTCGACGCTCATGGCCGGGTGAGACCGTGAGAGTGCGTCGCTCATCTCGGACGACGGAACGAGCTGCCCAACCAGCGCCGGCTGGATCGGGTACAGGTCTTCGATGAACTTTGCAAGCTCCGATGGCACGTGGGGAGCACCCTGTTCTTGTACGGGCGTGGAATCGTCTGGCTGTGGAGGTGGGGGTGCGGGCACAGAAGCGCTCTTTTTGCCGAACCCCCACATGAGTGTGGCAGCGACAGCACGCTTCTCTGTGAGTCTCGCCCCGCTCGCAAGATATGTGTTGAGAGGGGTGAGTTCGGAGCGTTTTTGGTCAATCGGTTCGTCATCAACCTGTAGGCCAAACTTTGCCCGTTAAGGCACGGTGCTGCAGTGGGACCGTGGATTCAAAAATAATAGAGCTCAAGCGCTTGACTTTCGGTGAGGCTTGACTAATTTTGACTGAATTTGACTGGACTGATGTGTCGTTTCGCGGGTCCGACACGGTCCGTCCACGCTTCAAAGCGGCCCGAAACGAGATGACAGGACATGTGGGACACCTCTGCGTGCTCTCGATCGCTTCGCGCGCGAGCGCGAGCTCTCACTTCCAGCTGGACCGGGCCGCGAGCGCGCGCGCGCAAGCCGGCAAAGAGCAGCTCGACCGGATTGTCGGAGAGGGTGAGGCAGCGAAGCGAGGCTGCTGGTCGGCCGCCGTCGAAGAGCTCAAGGCGGGCTGCCGCGCGATGGACGACGAGCAGCGCAGCAAGTTGGCGGTCCAGTTCACCAACTGCCACCTCGAAAAGTCGGGGCTCGAGCAGTACGCGTGCTCGCGCGAGATGAGCGTCGCCGCTTGCACACGCCCGATGGTCGACTCGCCGTCCGGCCTGGCCTACAATGCGTACACGACCTTCTACACCCACGCGGAGAGCATGTGCTACTACTTGCAATCGGAGGCTTTCCAGCGCGCGACGGAGACGGCGGTGGACCTGCTGCACTCGTCGGCCCGCGGGACGGCGCAGCAGCTCAACCAGCTTCACACGCAGACCAGCGCCGTCGTGGCCGCTTCAGAGACTATCCTCGCTGAGCAGCAGCTCGCTTCGGCCGCAGCCAAGGAGTTGCTCGAGGGGCAGCAAGCGGCGGCCGCGGAGCTATCATCCCTCCGCTCCTCACAGGCGGCGGCCTTTGCGGCGGCGGAGCATTCGTTGCAGACGCTGGGCACGCTGCAGCATGAGCAGCTAAGCACCCTCCAAGGTCAAGCCGAGGCCATCGGCTCGAAGCAGCAGTCACTCATCGGTGGCCTCGATCGCGTGCTCACGCTGCAGCAAACGCTCGTAGGGGACATGATGGACATCACCTCGATCGTCTTCTACGTATGCGCGGTAGGGCTTGCGTTCGGGCTCACTGCGACGGCGCGCACAGCGCCCGCGCGCCTCCACCTCTTCGCAATCCTTTCGCTCAACGCCTTGCTCGAGAAGGCGCTCGCAGGCTACCTGCTGCCCCTGCTCGGCGCCACATCGCATGAGACGCTTCACCTGATCACGCTCGGCCTCCGGCGCTCCTCGGCGCTCCTCGGCGGGGCAGTGCTCGTAAGGGCGGCTCTTCGACACGTCGACTTTGCCCGGCGCACGCTCAACAGCATCGATGAGCTCAAGCAGCTGCAGAAACAGAGCGCGGACGAGCTTGCGGCCATGCTGGCTAAGATCGAGCAGAAGGCGGCCGCTGCCCGCACGGCGTGCCGCGTGCGCGATGCTGCCGCGAATAGGACGCGCCAGGCGCTTATCATCGCACGCCGGCCGTCGTACTCGCCTGCTCGTACCCTCTCGCCCGCTGCCCTCGCCCCGTCCCGCCACCCCTCGCCGCCCGCCTGCGCCACCACTACCACCGGAGCACCGAATGAACGCGCGAGCCGCTCCCCCGATGAGCGCCCCCCTGTTGTACGCTCGCCCGCGTCGCCCAAGGGCGCCGAGTTGGGCACCGCGCCGGCGCGCGCGGAGGCTTCCGCGCCGTCGCCGCCACCGCAGCCGTGCCCACGGCCAAGCGCGGCCGACGCGGCCGACGCACCCAAAGCCGAAGCGTCGGCGCCTCGCCCCCCCCCGCGCTCTCGCCGCTCTTCTGTAGGGCAACCGACGGTCGAGGGCGCCACGGGCAGCCTGACCCCCACGCGCAGCTCGGCGCGTCTGGCGGAGAAGGCAAGGCAGCGCGAGTCGATCGGATGAGGATAGAGCATCGTATCGAGCGGTCGGTGGTTCCGGGGTGGAGCAGTGAGTGGATGCATGCTGCATGCTGCATGCTGGCAGATACGGCGAGGAGGTGGACCTACTCGCGCCCAACACGTTGCCGTTGCCGTGGTCGAGACTGAGAGGTACCGACTGAGAGTCGCTGAGTGACACTGGAGAGTGTCAGACACTGAAAGTGCGCTGCGGCGCTGCGTGAACTAGCTACTAGGCTCGTCAAGTTTCTCCACGGCGATTTCGTCCGCGACGCGCGAGCCCGCGCGGTCGCGGGTCGCGGGTCGGCTTTCTCGGCTATTGCCTATTCGTTTACCCTCCGTTGTTGTACCGGACCGGGCCGACATAAGGCCGACACAAAATCTTTGCTCTCCCTCAGTCTGCCGACACTCACTCTCTGTGCTCCATCCTCCAAAAGGCCGTTTCCGCTACACCTACATGGGGATCCGTCGTCTCCGCGTGCTGGCGCCCAACATGGCGCTCAGTCACCCCACCGTAGGCCTCTCCATGCGTGCGTTCTCCATTTCCGTCCCCTTCCGTCGGTCCTGGTCAAAAGTCTGGTCACGCGCGTCGTCCGCGGCATAAAAGTAGTCAGCGTGCGTCTTGGGCGAAATGTCGTCGATGCTCCAGCCTTGCTTGCGAAGGGCCGCCGCGATGTAGTTGAGGCGGCTCGCGTTGACGCCAAAGTCGGTCTGGCCCACACGCGAGCCCGAACGCACCTGAACAAGACCACTGGGGCCCAGGAAGAACTCGACGTCGTCGATGTACCCCTTCTTGAGCGACTCAAACTGAAGGTAGAGGTATGTATCCGTTTCTTTGACCACCTCGAAGCCGCCGCCGTCGATGAAGGATTGGCCTGGCTGGTACGCCTTGACAGCCTGGGCCAGCGACTTGAACGGCGCACCGTCGCCAGCAGGTGGCTTCCAAGGTGGGATCAGCGTGTCGACTCCCGTGAGAATCCGGTCCGACAGCAGAGAGTCGCCCGTGGTGGAGAAGCAGTTGGGCTTGCCGTCGCATCCGCGCAGGCCCAAGAATGTTTCCGGGTCGGCTTCGATGCTGTTCACGTTGATGGAGCGCTGCGCCGTCCCGAGATCTTTAGGCGGATTGCCAGGACGCTTGGGCTTGTCTGCGTAGTTTGCGTATTCGCCGATGGCATTGTCAAAAGCCACTGCCGGGGTCGCGGCAGTCAGAGCACCGACGCCAACGAAACGCAGAGCGTCGCGTCGTGATACTGAGGTCAGGTCGCGTCGCGACGCGACACGGGTCACAATCGGTGGCGGCGTGAAGGAAAGTGCTGAACAGACTACCATCGCGAGCAGCATTTTAAGCGCCTCAACATTGAAGGAGAGTGCTTCCGTGTGCTGTGAATTGTTCAAAAGGCCAACCGGCCCACCGGCCGAGCATGCATTGCATCGTGTGGCTCACGTGAGGTTTTAGGTAGGTGATTTTAGGTAGTTACACGTGCCGAGGTGTCGAACCCCTGAGCCTGGCGGCTTGGCCATTTTTGCGCGGACCGGAGGTCGATCGAGGTGCGTCCAAGTGTACTCACTGTGGTATGGGTTGCTGTTGGAATAATGTACGTAGATCGGGTTAAAATTCGCTAACTTTACGACAAGTTCATCAAACTTCACCCAATGTTTTTGACGATCTCGGATGGACACGAGGGAAATTTAATTATCGATCGATATGATCCCGCGGCGATTTTGAGGCGCGGCGATTCCGATTTCGCATACGAACAACCTTCTATACTGTAAAGCCACTTTTCCCCCGATCGGTGACCTTCCATCCCACATGAACGTCGCGGTCTCGAGCCCGCCCAGTCCGGACTCTGTGCATAGTCCGTTGCCGATATTTGCCGAACACACGCTTGCCTGCGCGCACGACGGCTGCGACAAGCGCTTCTTCAGGCGAAGTGATCTCAAGCAGCACTGGGGGGTGCACACGGGCACCAAGCTATTTGCTTGCGATCACGAGGGCTGTTGCAAGATCTTCTCGTCCTCGAGCCACCTGACGACGCACAAGCGCACGCACACCAACGACCTGCCGTACACTTGCGACCACGAGGGTTGCGCCAAGCGCTTCTCGCAAGCGAGCAACCTCCGGTCGCACATCAAGCGCACACATACGGGTGAGAGGCTATTTGCCTGCGAGTTTGAAGGCTGTGGCATGCGTTTCACGGACTCAGCCCACCACGTGGCGCACAAACGTACGCACACGGGTGAGAAGCCATATGCATGCGACTACGAGGGCTGTGGCAAAAGCTTCTCGCAACTGAGCAACCTGAAGGCGCACCAGTGCAGGCACACTGGTGAGAGGCTGTATGCCTGCGACGTCGATGGCTGCTGCAAGAGCTTCAGAACGTCGAGCGACCGAGCGAACCACAGGCGCACGCACACGGACACTAAATCGTATGGCCTCGACCACGACAGGTGCGCAAAGGGCATAGGGGCCCTGATAGCGGCATCCGCCCTGCAGGATATGGTGCCAATCTACGAAGATCAACGGGTGTGCCACGAGGCGAGCCAATAAGAGAGCACAGAGGCGAGAGGGAGAGGCATGGCTGTTTCACTGTGCGCGCACACACACCTGGCACCTGCTTGGCAGGCTCGACTGAGTCGTGTCCGCTTCACGTCTGTGTCGTGTATGGCACATGGACATGGGGCTTTGTGACATGCACTGTACATGCCGCAAGGTAAATAGAGTCGCGGCGCATTGGATTGTGTACTGGATGGGCAACAAATTGCGTACTGGATGGGCAACCACACCCGTCTCACTTTGTGCGGGCTGCAGTGGTCGGTGTGGCGCATGCGTGCAGACGTGCCTTGTGGCGTTGCGGCACAGTGTTCAAAGCCTCTATGGGGTAATTACCTGAGTAGTGGGAAGGTCCCCCTAGGTCAAAAAAGTGCGCCCCACAGTGTTCAAAGCCTATGGGGTAATTACCTGAGCAGTGGGAAGGTCCCCCTAGGTCAAAAAAGTGCGCCCCACAGTGTTCAAAGCCTATGGGGGAATTACCTGAGTAGTGGGAAGGTCCCCCTAGGTCAAAAAAGTGCGCCGATGCGGCCGACCTCTCTGCATGTCTGCAAGTGGGCCAGAAGAGATTAGGCAGCCTGCACATTGACTTGCAGGCATGCGCCGGCTATATGCTCCCGTGCGCACCGTGGTGGAGATGTGCACAGCAGCGGCAGAGTTTAAAGCTTCATCACGAGGCTGCTGATGGCTCTGGGATCGGCCTGTTGGATGTCCTTGACGGACTCATGGTCGCTGACAGCAGCAGAGCACTGTCAGGCTTCGGCTCGACCGTGTCAAATAGGGTTCTTGTGTGCATAATTTAGGTTTCCGTACTGCCAGTATGCGTTATACTTCGAACACTCTTCATAGGAGGGTCGCAAAAAACTCAGAAGGAGACTCCTTACTGAGAGAACAGAGGCGAGATGTGAATGTGTTCTGAAGCCCGAAAATTTTGTGGTGCTGTGTGGCCAATTGGTTCTAAAATTGGTTCACAGGTTGATATTCGAGGCGAAGCCGGATCTCGATGCACATCTCCAAAGATCGCGAAACAGCACATAACTGGAGGGCCATAGATTAGCCATAGATCGAGTCTAGGGACTATATGGACTCATAAAACACAGAGAATCACACCATACCAAGTCACACTATGTCGCCACTCAGATGTCACATTGTGACCCCGAGAAGCCCGAGTACGGCCTGTGAGGTCGCGTTTTGGTCGCTTTTCGGTACTAGGGCAATGCAGAGGTGCGACCTGGAATGGTTTGTGTCATACTCTCGTGCTTGTTCAAGCTAGAAAGTAAGAGTGGTTGTGTTCAGGGAGGGTATGAATGAGGGGAGCCCGCTTTATTCTATTTGCTTAGGAGTCCGACGCCCGCGGCCGCTTTGCGGCCGCTACGTGATGGATCCTTACGTCTCTACGTTCCGTCATCGCACTGATGAGCGCGATGTATCTTAACGATGTACCTATTCGGATATTTCACGATCTTTGACACAAACAGTACAGTGAGCCCAACCGAGAACTGTGAAGCTGAGCTTGGTTTCCGTATGTACGCCGGTCCGGTGTCTTGAATGTCGAGATTATAACCATTTTCTGTAAATTGGCTGTTAATACTCGGCCGCCTACTCGGATCTATGGTAGCCTTTGGTAGGGCACGCACCCCGGCACGCACCACGCAGGATTAGGTGTTGAGGAGGGGCGTCGGCGTGGGCAGAGGGCAGTGGGACCTCTCTCTTTCCAGCTACAGCTCGTCTCTTATTGGCTCGCCTCGTGGCACACCCGGCGCCACTCCTGGCACACCCGGCGCCACTCTTCGAGCTCTCGAGCGGCTTGATCCTTCGAGATTGGGACAATATCCATACCCTGCAGGGCGGATGCCGCTATCAGGGCCGCTATGCCCTTTGCGCACCTGTCGTGGTCGGGGCCATACGATTTAGTGTCCGTGTGCGTGCGCCTGTGGTTCGCTCGGTCGCTCGACGTTCTGAAGTTCTTGCAGCAGCCATCGACGTCGCAGGCATACAGCCTCTCACCAGTGTGCCTGCACTGGTGCGCCTTCAGGTTGCTCAGTTGCGAGAAGCTCTTGCCACAGCCCTCGTAGTCGCATGCATATGGCTTCTCACCCGTGTGCGTACGTTTGTGCGCCACGTGGTGGGCTGAGTCCGTGAAACGCATGCCACAGCCTTCCACATCGCAGGCGAATGGCCTTTCACCCGTATGTGTGCGCTTGATGTGCGACCGGAGGTTGCTCGCTTGCGAGAAGCGCTTGGCGCAACCCTCGTGGTCGCAAGTGTACGGCAGGTCATTGGTGTGCGTGCGCTTGTGCGTCGTCAGGTGGCTCGAGGACGAGAAGATCTTGCAACAGCCCTCGTGATCGCAAGCAAATAGCTTGGTGCCCGTGTGCAAGCCCCCGTGCTTCTTGAGATCACTTCGCCTGAAGAAGCGCTTGTCGCAGCCGTCGTGCGCGCAGGCAAGCGTGTGTTCGGCAAATATCGGCAACGGACTATGCACAGAGTCCGGACTGGGCGGGCTGGAGACCGCGACGTACATTGGAGGAAGGACAGGCGAAACTCTGGGAACTGTAGTTCGTGTGCGAAACACCATCGGACAGAAGAATCTATCGGACAAAAAGAAGGGGAGTTTTTTAGGAGTTTTGGACTTGGTCATGCATTTATTCGCTCATTAAAACGAAAAAAACTGCATTACCAGCCCCAAAGAAAGCAAAGTCCAAATAAATATCCCTAAAATGAGTCCTTGAGTGCGAGCGGGAAACCCTGTGTTTTTGAGGAGGTGGAGTGGCTTCGGGTCTGATGTTTGACTTTTCCGTCGCCTTTGGGTACCCCTTTCTCGTGTGTGCGCTCACAGCCGGCGTTTAATAACGTGTGACCGTAAACAGCCTCTTTCTAGAGCACTCTGGATCATCATGCCGTGATAACATGCCGCGCATACACCTAGCTGAAACTCACCGAGACTGGGGCCGCGCCTGCGTCTCCGTCACCCAGAGCATCGGCTTCGGGTTTCGGGGATCGGGCTTCGCGATTGCTTCGAGGCTGGCGTTGTGAGCATCCATTCCAATGGCCGTGCGCTCTGCGGCGAGGAGCTCGTGCAGCACAGAGCGCCACTGGGTGAACGCGGGATGTTCCCACTGGACCGTGCCGAGTGTCATGTTGAAGTAGTAGTGTGGCAAGGTCGCCTTGGGGTCGCGCGACTTGCGCCGCTCCCATCCGATGGCAAGCGTGGGCGAGTGGTAGTCGCATAGTGCGGCTGAGGCGATCCACATCAGGTGCGCCTGCGAGAGCGGGTCGATCCCCAAGTATTGAGCCGTTGCCACGATGCGCCCGACGGGGAGCGGCATCTTGGACAGGAACGCCGCGCGGCGCGGCTTGGACTTGGTCTCTGCCTCCAGATTGATACGCATTGCCTCGAGCGCGCCGGGCGTGAGGTTGCGCATCTTTTGCACCATGCGACGGCGCAGTCGCTCACTCTGCATCTCTTTGGTCGTCTTGACTGTCAAGCTGTTGGCCACGCCCACCGGCAGCACTTTAGGGAATTCGTACTCTCGCCGCTGCGAGCCCGCCAGGAAGCAGTAGTAGTAGATGATGCCACTGCCAGGCTCCACAAACTCCATCCACGCCTCAGGGGACGTGTCATCCGGCTGGCGCCGCTTCAACGTCAGCTTCTCCGCGCGCTTGGCGAGCCGTGCGTACACGTGGCGCATCGGGTGCAACGCCACCTTCTCACCGCTGAGCACGTTCTCGAAGCGCAAGGCCTGAGGCGGCGTCGGGATCGGCACCGGGGCGGTCACGAGAGTGGACGCCTGACGATTGAGGGACGGTGGCACCGGGCTGGCGCCCACGACGGCGCCTCCCGTCGACCCCTTGGCAGACGCCGCCGTGGGCGCTCCCGAGAGGCCTGCGATCGGTTTGGGCGCCGTGTTGGGCGGTTCCGCCGGCTTCAGGGCGCCTGTAATGTACCGGCGCGAGCGCGCGCTGGCCGCGCCCTTGGCCGCCCCCTTGGCGCCGGCGCCGAAATGGTCGGTGGGGATCTCGCGAAACGGGTAGGGCAGCGGCGCACGCAGAAAGTGGATGACGAACGGGAGGGCGCCGAGGCCGGTGGTCTCGGGGCCGTCGCCCTCACTCACGCTCAGGTCGACGCCCATCTCGGCGGCGGCGCGCTGCAGCAAGGTCTCGTCAAAGATCGTCTCATCGAAGAGCACCAAGGGTGGGGACATTTGGATGGTTGCCTTCATCTGATTCCAATAGCCGCCCTTTGCGGCACCCGGCTGCGCGCAGCTCGAGAGAACGCGCGCAGCCTCGCGTGCCATCGACTTGATCGCCTCCATTTGGAAGGTCTCATCGCGCTTCATGTGCCGATGGTAGGCCACCAGCGACACCGAAGGCGCCCACGCAGGCACTTGCGACGGGTGCGCGGCCTTGTCAGCCTGTCGGAGCTTTTTGAGCACCTGTAGCGTGCCCTGGCACACATACTTGCGCCGCGCCGTCGCCTTTGACGAGACTTTGGGAGCGGTCGCCTCGAACGCGCGCATCCTCTGATCATGCTGACGTCGCTCGCGTAGCAACGTCTGCGTCACCTCGCGCGACACGTTGAACGAGTAGCCGCGCCATTGCTGGTAGCGCAGCTCCCTCTCCTTGGCCTTTTCGTCCGCCAAGGAAAGGGTCTCCTCGCTCACGGTGGGCGCGGGCGCGGGCGCGGGCGCCCCCTCCGCCTCGGCCTTGGCACCCTCAATGAGACGCGAGAGGCACTCCACCTTTGCCTCCAAGCGCAGGACCGCCTGCTGCTGCTCCTTGAACTCCTCGATCGCGGCCTCCGAGCCGGCTGCGAGCTGGAGCAGCCGCGGGCGCGCGGCGCGCTCGCGCTCCTTGAGCTCGATCAATCTCGGATTCTGGCACTGGCTGAGCGCCTCCTCCACACCCTCGAGCTTCCACAGCTGTGCCTGCGCCGCCGTCGCGACCATCTCCTTCGCCTGCAGGGGGCGAAGCGCCGCACGCGCCGCCTTCAAGTCCGCCTCAAGCTCAGCACGCCGATCAAAGAGAGTGCGAGCGTCGTGCACGATGATGGTCGCCGGCGCTGTGCTCACGCTGAGCAGCTCGACGAGATGCAGCTTCGGGTTCTCAATCCGTAACGCCATGTGCTGCGGCGCGTCGGAGAGGATCTTCGAACAGCGCCGGAAGGTGGCGGGGTGCGCCCCCCCTCGATCGCCGTCGCGCAGCATCTGCATGATCTCCTCCACCGGGCGCCCAGGTCCCTCGAGGACGCCCATCGTCACGCGAGACGTCTGCATACCGCCGTGCTTGGACGCCGCCTGCACCTCCTTGAACACGATCCGCGCCGCCGCCGAGCCCGCCTGTTTCTTGCCAGCGCCATCAAACACCGGGTTGAGCCCGCACAAGTCCTCGAGGTCCTCTTGCAGCCCCTGCTGCAGCGACTCGTCGTCCGCCATCGCGTCCACGGGCATCGTCAGGTGGAGCGTCGCGCTCGCCTCGACGCGTTCACGCGCCACGCGCTCAAGGGCGGGTAGCTCATGGTCAAGGTACGCCGACATCGCCTCGTTCTTGCGAGCGCCGTCGCGCATCTTGCGGAGCTCTGACTCTGCGCGGAGGGCGACCATCGAGTGCAAGCCCTGCCGCGAGTACTCCCCCTGGACGCGATGCTTCTGCCGCCGGTATTCGAATGCGTCGGCAGCTTGCAGCAGGTCGACCGCACCGAGCATCTGCGCACGGAACTTTGCGAGGTGCTCGTACTGAGCCTCGAGAGAAGCGCTGCGCCGAAGCTTGTCAGCTAACAAGTCGCGCCTCGCTTCGATCTCACGTGCGACTTTGGGGCTGTAGCGCGGAGGCGTCTCAATGGCCTTGAGCTCGACGAGCATCTCGCGCACCTGATGAGGGAGGCCATCAGAGGTCATCAGAGGTCATCAGAGGTCATCAGAGGTCATCAGAGGTCATCAGAGGTCATCAGAGGTCATCAGCGGAAATCAGATGAGCAGCTCGCGCACCGCCTCGAGCTTGACGATCTCGCTCTTGGCCGCCGCGATGGTCTCCTCGAGCGCAACGCCCGGGGCGGCGCTCGGCTCGCCCTGCTTCGAGACGCGCCGTTCACGTGGGTGGCCAAGTTCCTCTGCGTGAGGGGCCGTAGGCGTGGATCCCACGGGATCGAGCGATCCAGCCACGGCTCCAGCCGCCATCGTGGGCGATGACTGCTTGGCAGCTTGCAGACGCGCGCGCGCTGCTTGAGCCCGCTCGCGCTGCGCCGCCGACACGTCGGTCTCGCCGAGGCCCTCGGCAGCGGCGGCACCGCCGCGAGTGCGCGCACTGGCGGCGGCGATCGAGGACGCGCGGAATTGGGACGACTTGGTCTGCATGTGGATGCGATCGGGGTCGGAGGTCATCGGAGGTTCCGCCTCCATGTGGGCCGGATCGGGGCACCCCATGTGGGCCAGATGCGATCTCAACTGGCGCTCGTAAGCTTCAAGCTCATGCAACTCGCTGCCCGAGCCGGCCACCGCGACCTGCAACTCGACGAGCGCGCGCACCAAGCCGGCGAGCCGCCATACAAACATCGAGGGCGCCATGCCCTCCGGCAGAGCCAGCGCGCGCTGCGCGACGAGCGACTCGTGGTGCTCCTTGGCGCGCGCGATGGCGCCGCTTGCGTCGAGGGTGCGCAGGCAGCAGAAGTGGTCGGGTAGGCTACCCTCCCGCAGGCCTTCCCAGAACTGCAGACGGCCCGTGAGTCGCTCGTGCTCGATCTGCAGTGCCTCGTACTCGCGATGGTGCTTGGACTTGACCTCGTAATCGGACTCAATCGGGCTCAGTGCGAGTACGCAGCGCGAGCGCACCCCCTCCACAGCCATGCGCCACACTGACGGTGGACAGCCCCCGCCCTTGATAAGGTCCGTCTCGGCAGAATGCATCAGGATGCCCATCATGCGCTGCTTGAACGCCTTGAGCAGCAGCGTCGAGAAGGCCGCCTTGGCACGGTACGCGCGGCACACGACATCGGCCTTTTCGGCGCAGATTGGGTTGCGAAGGTCCTCGATGAGCTTCTCGGCGGCTTGGGCAAGTCGGACAACTTCTCTTTGGGCGTTCAGACCGCGCATGCGTGCTTGGATGCGCGCCGCCGCATCCGCTATCCGTTGCTCCTCCTCGTCCATCGGCTCCTGTGAATGCTCCTGTGAATGCTCCTCATTCACGTACCCGATGGCGCCGGCGCGCGCGGCCGCTGGCGCTGTGCTGCGATCGAGGTGGACGCTGAGCGCTGTGCTGAGCGTGTCGCCGGCGCCGGCGCCCTCTTCGGGGGACTTTGGGTCGATGATGGACTGGACCTTCGCCATCCATTTCTTCTGTTGCAGCTCGCCGTTCTTGGCAAGGATGCGGGAGGCGCGGCCCCAGCGTGCGCCGGCCCGGGCGCCCTTGGAGCTGTGGGGACTCTTGGGAGAGGCCGGCAGCGGCTTGCTGGCGAGCTCATCGTGCTCACGACGGCGGCGCGCGCGCATCACGCTCACCTTCTTCCAGCGGCGGTAGATGGCCTGGACGACCATCGCCGCCCTGTACGCGCGGATCTGCGCGCGCGCGATCCAGCCGCGCAGCATGCGCCCGATACAACGCGAGGCGCTCGTGCGAGCAGCGAGGAGGAGGGTGGCGGCGCGCATCCGGCGCGCCAGCTCAACGTATCGGCCCGGTGCGCCGTATAGCAGCATCTCGAAGATCAGCCCAAGCTCGTTCTCGCGCGCAGAGTAGGGCGACTCGGGCAGCGGCGTGAGCCCGTACAGCTCCGCCTCGTGGAGCACGAGTTCGTGCGCCGATTGCATGCGCGCGAGCTCGAGAAGGGAATGCATGCACTGCGGTGCGAGCAATTCGGGCTGCACGCCGCCCTCGGCTGGATTGCACCACTCGTTCACCTGCGTCGAGAACCACAAGAGGAGCAGAGGGTCCGCAGCGGCGGGCAGCGGCGCGAACGTAAGGTCTCCGCGCCCGATTGAGAGCAGCACGTTGACGCGGTCGAGGATGATGGGCGGGTACACCTGCCTCCACTCGCCCGTGGGGATGCGCTTGAGTGTCGGCTTGCCATACTCTCCCTGCCGTCTGCCGTAGTCGATCCGCTCGACAAGCTCGCACGTGGTCACCCTGTACCATCCGATCGCGTGTTGCAGACGCTCCTGGTAGGCCGTTGCCACGCTGTGCGGCAGGCGCGATGCGGCGTGGCGCACGCGAGCGAGCGAGTGGAGCAGCCCGATGAGACCGTCGAGGGACTGGTGGCGCCGCTCGAGCAGCGTCGTCACGGGCTGCTGGCGCAGCAGCCGCGGCGGCGCAAGGGACGCCGGATTGGATTCCCACAGGGTCTGCGGCGGCTGGCCATTGGATTCCCACAGGGTCTGCGGCGGCTGGCCGTCGCCCACGCCGCCGACAATGCCGTTGGCCGAGGGCATGCCCGAGGAAGGTAACGGATGCTCCTCCAGAACGTCCAACGCCGTGCTGGGCGGCGGATGCTCGTCCAGCTCGTCCAGCGGTGTCTGCATCCGCACGAATTTGACGCCGCCGCGGCTGCCAGGGCTGCCGGGGCCGCCGGCGCCACTGCTCTCCCCGTCGGGATCCTCGTCGGGTGCGAGCCACGTCGTTTCGATGGGCATGAGGAGTTGGCGCACGTCTGTGTACAAGTAGGGTTCGGGCGCGTCGCCACGGGCGCGGTACCCTCGGCCATGCCCGAGCACACGCACTGCGCGCTGCCCCTTGCGGCGCGCCCGCCCCGACTTGTTCACGGCGCCCTCGAGCTTCTGCTGCGTGTGCCGCGGCGACTCGATGGTGGGCAGTCGCGGCGACCCGAGGGCCGCCGGTGGCGGCACTTTCTTGGTCGGCGGCGGCCCGGCGAGTTCGCCGAGCGCGATCCCTGGGAACCGCTGCTGCAGTTGCTGCACCTCGTCGTGGCCGAGCATGGGCACGAGCGCTGAGAGCTGCTGCAGCGCCTGATTGGCCTGCGCCTGCAAGATGTACCGGTTGGGCCGACGCTCATTCATCGTCCGTAAATGCCCTTGCACGTGGTCATAGTTGGCCTTCTGGTGGCGCACCATCGCCATGTGCGCGTTCGTTCTGTTCAGCAGGGCTGTCGGGCCGAGTCCCCGGCGAGTTGTGGAGCGCCGGTCGTTACGCTCGGCCGTGCCCTCTCTCGTTCCTTGACCAAGGTGATCTATGCAGGGTGGCGGCCGCCCAGGCGCATGCGCGACAGCCCGCCGCATGTGCCGGCACAGTCGTTGCGTGAGAGCTCGATCCGCTCACTCATCGCTGTGCCCAACGTCGCAGGAGCAATGCCCACCATGGTGATGCCGGGCATTTGCGAGAAAAAGTCCCAGTTCATCTCCAAGCTGCAGCGGCGCTACGGCGGTGCGCGGAGCGCGCGCGCGCCACGGCCGCGTGCGATTGCGCTGGCTTGACTGCTGACGCTGTCGTGCTGATGTTCGCAGGTTCGTTCTGGGCGAGGCTTCCCATCCCGCCGAAGCCGGGCGCGTCGATCGAGGACGTGAGCTCATGGTTGACAGGAGTGGGCCTGCACCTGAACAAGGGTGAGCTCGAGAACCTGTTCCTGCACTACAAGGCGAACGCCGAGGGCACCGCGGTTGACTTGCAAACATTCATCGGCGAGTGCAGCGTGGTAACCTCTGGCACCGACCCAGTGTGGCTGCCGCACGAGGGCGAGTCGCCGTATGCTGCGCACCTCGCGCTGAGCGGCGTGTCGCACCTTGAGTTCGGCATTCAGGCGAAGCCGTTCCCGAAGCACTGGGGCGCGCCGCCCAATGCGCAGATGAAGGGGCACAGTGGCGTCATGCGCGACCTTCCGGGGGGCTACGGCAAGGGCAATGAGCCCATGTTCAAGTGGGTCAAGGAGAATATGACCAAGGACAAAGATACGAAGACCAACGAGCGCGGCGTCAAGCCCTTCCCGCTGGGCAACTACAGCCTGGGCAACACAGGCGTCACCCTGTAGGCGCGTACGGCGCACGAGGCGAGCGCGCGGTCAGGTGAGGGGCGCGCGACCGCGTCTTTCATCTTTGCCGGCGGTCTGAGGGCGAAGCGCGTTAGTGTGCAGCGCTGGCCCGAAGGCCGAACAGGCGTTCGCGAGCGTCGCGAATGTCGGAATTGAGAGAGAGAGAGAGAGAGAGTCTCTAGTAGCCACTTTGGCGCCCGCGCCCCCCCCCGGTGTCGCATGTTCCATGTGTTGAGACGAGAGTCGGTGTCCCTGTCACACCGCCGGTCACCGCGGGCGGTCGGACCCGCCCGCCGTCGCCCCCCCGGGGCGGGCAGCCTGGCTGGAGCCTGCCAGTCCCAGGGTGTCGCTCAAAGTTGTGTCTAATTTGTAGATTGTACACAGGGCCGACACCGTCGTGCTGCACACCGCCGCCGGTACGACTCTACGCTCGGATCCGCGATCGGTGCGCGTCCTCGGACGCCACGGACGTAACACCGCTCACACCGGGGTGTGCGCAGTGCGGCGCGCGACTTGACGCAATTCCGCCCGACCTCGACTGGACTCGGCGCCGGGCGCGATCTCGCGCCCGGCACAGCGCGGTATCGCCCAGCACCTCGCTCCCGCTGCCGCCACCCTCAGCTTTGCTTGCCTTGCCAGCTCTTGGCAACGGGCCCGTAGTCGTAGATGATCTCGCGGTGGGAGCTCCAGCAGAGCTTGATTGCCTCGGGGGTGTGAATGCCCGCGGAGCGCGGGTCACCCGACGGGCCAAACCAGTGCTGCTGCGGCGCACCCGTCGTGCGTGCGCGGATGCCAGCGTACGTGGTGCCGGAGATCGTATTCGAGAGTACCTCATGCAGAAAGTGCGGGTCGTTTGAGACGACGCCTGCGGTCAGGTGGTTCTCCATCCGGTTCACGAGCTCGAGGACGAGAGGCAGCTGCTTGTCGGAGTACGAGGTGATCACCTGGGTGAGGGTCGGATGAGGCCCGGATGCGGTCGGCAGAACGGTCCAAATTAGGAACGGTCCAAATTAGGAACGGTCCAACAGGGGTAGTGGAGTCGGGGGCAGTGGAGTCGGGGGCAGTGGAGTCAGGAGTGGTGGGCTCAGGGGTGCGGCTCACCTGAAAGGGTCCAAAGAGCTCTTGGGTCGCTGTCTTGAAGGACTCGTCGCTCGCCAAGATCGACTCGATCGGCACATACACGGCCGTTGGCTCGACGGCGCCATAGCACGTGGGGATGGTGTGGCCGGTGAGCCGCTTCCCGCCAAACGCGAGGTACGCGCCGGGGAGCGCGAGGCATTTCTTGAAGTGCGCCTCCATCTTCTCCGTCGTCCAAGTAAGCACAGGACCGATGGTGAGGTCAGCGAAGGATCGCTTCGCCGCCTGTGCACCGAGCTTCCCCACCACGTCAAGCTTCATCCAATTGTCGTGAGCGATGAGCATCGACTGCGCGGAGCACTTTTGGCCACTCGCGGCGTACGCATCCTGGTCCGATTGCCACACGACGTAGTCGACCTCCGACGGATCGGGCCCAAGGATCTTCCAGTCGAATCCCGCGTCCTCGAGCTTCACCTTACCGCGCAGGTCGATGGCCAGTTTCTCCGCCACGCGCTGCGAGCCGGTGAAGAGGCACATCTTGCAGTCGCCCTGCACCACGATCTCGTTCATCACCGGCCCGTCGCAGTAGATGAAGTCGATGTCGGTCTTCGGCAGCCCAACGTGGTGGAGCATGCGGATGAACTGCTCCATCACGATGGCCACCTTTGAGTCCACCTTACACAGCGGCTGGTTGCCCATGAAGAGGGCCGAGCAGGTCTGGAGCGCGCAGATCTCGAGCGGGAAGTTGAACGGCGTGATCACCGCCACGCCGCCAAAAGGCATGCGGATGCCCGTGCTTGTCTGCCCAGTAAAGTCGCCCGGGATACCAAAGGAGCGCGCGAGGTAGCGCACCTGATCCGAGCCGTAGTTTTCCATCCACTTGCGTGTGACGACCGGCTCGCCGCGGCACTGCGGCGTCGACTTGGGCACGAGCCGCTGGATGAGCTTTGTAAAGTACTCGATCACCTCCGGCTTGCCAAGCTCCGCTGCCCCCTTGACCATCACCTCGCCGAGCATCGTGTACCGCTCCGGGTTCTTAAGCGGGTTGTGCAGCCCGGAGCGTGGGCAGCCAGCCATGCGCTCGACGTACGGGCCGATCTCGGCAATCGACGTGTCCGGCACTTTCACGAATCCCTCGCCGTTGAGTGGGTCAATGACCGTGCCCTGCTTCGCCGCGCTGCTCCACACGCCGCCCACGAGGTTCTTGCCGACAGCCGGCGTGGCCGCGCTCATGGCCCACGGGTCAACGGTCGCCCACGACGGCACGTAGCCGATGGCACGGCGCTGGTGCACGGTGCGCACGGTGCCCATCGCGCGGCGGCGTAGCAGCGCTAACGAGGCCATCCGCTTGCTTTCCCACTGACACCATTCTCGACGATTCTCGACGAAACGTCGTGTCGGCAAAATTGGTCCTGTTGAGGGCGTGCAGAAGAAGTCTTGTTCTCACGCGTACCATGCTATGCATGAAACGTGCCAGCGGCGCCACACTCTCCAACAACCATTGAGTGACACTGTCTGCGAGCTTTCCGGACATTCATCCGGAGCGGCCGTCGACCGTTGGGCTCGACTCGGAGTAAGATTAAGATAACCTGCTCGCAGACAAACTCACAAACAGCACGCGACACATCATCCGACCATTCACAACGCGCGGAGAATATGGCCAACACGACACCTGCCCGCTGCTTGCCTGTCTTTCTGGCTTGGGATGCGTCCATTCACAGCTGCGTCCATTCTCAGCTGGGGCTGGTCCAGCTGCCCCGCGCCTCACAACAGCGGCGGCGCCCGGGTTTCGGCCGATAGTCTTCGAGGCCGCCTCGGCGCCTCGGGTGTGTGTTGCGCTCAGAGCGCGTCGAGGTAGGCATCGGGCACGACGCCGGCCTCCTCCATCTCCTGCCGGATGGCCGCCTGCGCGACGGGCGTCTCAAGCCACTTGTCCCAATGGTTCTCGCCCTCGGGGTCGCCATTGTCGAGGATCTTATGATCCTCGAGAGTGCCTTGCCATTCCTCCTTGAGGTCCACTTTCAGATGGAGCTCACGAAGCGCGGCCTTGGCGGCGTTGTGAACGGCACCATCGGGGTGCGTGCCCATCACCTGGCGCAGCGGCGCCTCCACGCCCAGCTCGACAAACATGGCGATGTGCTCCGGATTGCGGCTGATGAGGTTGCGAACCGCGAGCGGCCCCTTGCCCTGCATGCGCGGGTTGCTCACGTGCTGCGTAAAGGCCTGCACGATGGCAGCGAGGCCGCCCACCTCGGCGATCGCCTCGCAGTTCTCTGGCTGGCGCAGGGACATGGCGCCCAGCGCCGACACCGCGTCCGTTTGCATGCTCACATTGTTCGGATGCAGATGCATCGCCTGCACGATGGCCACGTGCCCATGACCATCAGAGGTCATCAGAGGCAATCCGAGGCAATCAGCGGCAATCAGCGTACCTGCACGATGGCCACGTGTCCATGGCCGGCCACGATTTGCTGCTTGCATGAGTCGTTGCCGGAGATGCTCGCGAGGAAGAAGCACGCCTGCTTGGCGACGGCCGCATCGGTCATGTGGGCGGCGAGCGCGCCGATCGCGAGCGGCAGCGACTCAAGCTCCGCGAGTGCCGAGCAGATCTGGTCCGTGACGGCCATGCGGGAAAGGGTCGCAAGCAGCTCGGCGAGGTGCGCCGGCGTCTCAGCGTACTTGGGATCCTTGGCGGCGTTGAGGAGCACGGGGAGGAGTTTGAGCTCGACCGCCGCCTTGGCGTGCTCGAGCCCCTTGGACGTGCGCGCGCGCGCGTCGTCCGAGAGCGTCGTCGTGCGCAGCGCAGCGCACGCAGATAGGAAGGTCGCGGGCTGGTCGATGAAGTGCTTCAGCGCGGGCGCGATGATGCGAAGCAACTTGGCAGAGGCTACGAACTGCTGCCGGTGTGTCTCGTGCACGAGCATGGCGGCGCGGCATGCGAGGAAGCCCCCGCGCGCCACGCCCGCATCCTCCGGGTGCCGGCGCAGCAGTGCAGAGAGGGCAGCGATGCCGCGCACACCCAACTGCTCTCGAGCCTCCGGGTCGCCAAGCACGACGGCGAGCGACTCGAGGATGGGCGTGAGCGCGGCGGGCGTGTGCATGACCGCGAGCGCCGACGAGACAAGCGCGTCCACTGCCCCCTCGAGCACGATCAGCGCCATCGCCTCCTTCTCCTTCTGGAGCGCCGTGCGGATCTGCGCCGCCGCCTCGGCGAGTGCGATGCTGCGCTCGGCGTCCACGCGGATGAAGTGGAGCTTCATCTTGCCGCCGCCGAAGGCGAGCTCGAGCTCCTCCTCCTCGCCCTCGTCCGCCGCCGTCTCGAGCGCCGCCTTGAGCGCGCGCAGCCCGACGATCACTGCCGGGTCGTCTGACGGATCACCGCCCGGAACGCGCTTGACAATGTTGGAGAGGTTGACACCCTGCGACTCGAACTGCTGGATGGCGTCGGCAAGCGCCTCCTCGGGTTCCATCGCCAAATCATCGACGTTCTCCTTGACCACCTCGTCGAAGGTCTCCTGCGAGATGCGCGCGTACAGCGCGGACTCCTTCTTCTCGTCCGTGTGGTAAGCGCCAGCAGTCGGGCGAAGGCCCATGGCGAGAGCTAGTGAGTGGCAGGTGGTGCAGGTGGTGCAAAGGAGCCTGTGAGGCGGCAAACGTACGGGGCTCCAGAATTAGTGACGGGCCAATCGAGGCGGACGTATCAGTGGACCGACGCGACGGCGCACTTTGGGGTCGGAGAATTGCCGTTGTCGATCGACGCCTTTCGGGCGGCGCGAGTTTCGATTCATTCAAATGGTTGCGAGCGACTGTGTGCGTAAGTGCTGGAGTTCAAGGAGCGCTACATGTAACTTCATCATGTTGTTCGCTCCGCCACATTCCACAGCACACCGAGAGTGTTGTTTTTCCGCTCGAGAAGGCCCGCTTGGCTCTTCGTCTTGCGCTCCATCCGCTCGCTCGTGTCCGCTCGGCACCATGCCGGCAGAGCTCATGACCGTGCAGCGCTCGGAGTTTGCCAAGGAGCAGCTTGAGAAGGAGGCCGTCCGCTTTGGGCTCAACCCGAAGGTGAAGAAGCTCACGTCGGTTCAGATCAAGCTCCTCGAGCGCATCCGCGACTTGGACAAGGAGCCGTACCCAATCACATACCCGGGCACCACGCGCTCGGCTGAGCAGGTCGCTGCATCCATCGAGATGCACAAGCGCGTCAACCCCGGCTACGTCGACATGCCCTACAAGTGCTCAAGCCAAGAGCAGTTCAAATACTATCCTCCGCCAGACTTTTCGCGCGCGTACCTGAAGAAGAAGAGTGACTGCGACTTCCAGGGCTTTGCGAACGAGGCCATCCTCAAGCACGTCGATCTGAAGAAGACGAGCCACTGAGAGATAGAGAGCCGAGAGTAGCGATTGCGCACAGGTCTTAGAGAATCGCCATTTTAGAGCGTCGCTCTGCGCGCCGCCAGTTGTACCCCGGAGAACCGTGTCCGGCCTCAACCTGTAGTCTACTGTTGGTGTTGTACACTGGTGTGACGAAGATATGAGTTGCATGAAACGAGCTGTCAACATGATCTATTGTCATACAAACTTCGAGTAGTTATGGGGGCGAGGCGAGCGCGTGCGGCGCGGGCGGGCCGGGACCCGGTGCACCGCACCCACGCGCCGCGACTGTGGGTCTCTCTCCGAAACGTGCACCTGCAGATGCGACCTCATCCCAGCTGCGCGCATCCTTCCCCGACGGTGCAGGCCCGCCTAATTGCCGCCTAATTACCTCCCAGGCGATGGCCGCCGCCGCCCCATGCGTGGCCGCCAAATGCGTTGCGGTTCTGGCGCGCCTGCCGGTCGGCGGCACTGGCGGGCTGGTCAAGAGCATTCGCGAGGAAGGCGGGCGCCCGGAGCCGATAGCCTTGGATGTCCTCGAGAAAGTAGTACACGTGCCCACCGAAGATGCCGATCAAATCGGGAACGGGCGATCCGCCCATGAGCTTGTGGATGGCGCAGAGCACCCACGGGAAATAGAAGGCCTGCACGTTGAACAGGCCGAAGATATTGATGACCTGCTCCGAGTACTCTCGGCTCCAGAGGTACACGATCGCAGAGAGCATCGACTGCGAGAGCAAGGGTACTTCCATCCCGAAGAGCCACACCACCGCGATCATCACAATACCGCTGATGGCCATGAACCAGACCATGTCGGCGGTGCGGCCCTCGAAGCGCTTCTGCTCGAGCTCGCGCCCATAGCGCACGAGGAAGAACATGGAGAAGACGAATGGCAGGCTGAACTTTCCGAAGAAGCAGAAATTGGTCACCAGCCGCCACAGTTCCAGATTGTTGACGATTGCTCCATAATCGAGAAAGAGGAAATAGGGCGAGAGGAGGTCCATCTGCACAATGATGGTCGTCCCCATTGCCGCGGTCATGTAGGCGCGCGTGACGGGCTTGAGGTTGCGGTACCACTCCTCGGGTCCTTCATCGGGCATCGCGTCACACTCCAATGCGCACGACACACACACTTGCGAGCGTTTTGTGAGGGTGCGACCTAGAGGGCCACGTCACGATTGCGGTTTGCAGTCTATGGCTGTTCACCGTGGCGGCCGTGCTGCTTACATGTAGGTGAAAACTCTCCATGTAGATCGCGTGAAGGAGAAGGGAAACGTCTTTATGTGAGTCGCCTATTTCTCCTCAATGCCCTCTTCGCTCGCTGCCCTCTCTCGCTGCCAAAATTGACACCCACGCCCAAACCCCATACGTTCGAAGTGTCTCCGATGCCGTTCACACCATCTCCTTCGTCCGTCTTCCCGACGACGCGGTACAGCATCACCTCCGAGAGCAAAGACGCCTTTCATTGGCAGGAGCCTGCTCCACCCGCAGTGCCCTTCTACCGCAAGCCTGCAGGGTCTGCGCCGTCGCCGTATGTGCCTATTGCTCCGATCACCGTGCTCGGCGAGCTCGAGGTGCTCAAGCAGAAGCTCAATGCGCTGCAAGCCACCGTCGAGGCCGCGCCGGCGGCCGCGCTGGCAGATGGTGGTGCGCTGCCCGCCGACGCCGACGGGCAGGTGTGGCAAGGCGCGTCGTACGACTCATTTGCGCAGTATGCGGGCGAGGCGGCGCGCGTGCGCAGCGCTGGCCGCCTGGCCTTCGGCAGCGATCGGATGAAGATGGACGTGCGGCCGGCCGCCAAGGTGCCAGGCGAGGGTGTCACAGGCTGGCGCTACTGAGGCGGCTCCGTACACTCAACCAGATGTGTGCACATCGCGAGGGCGCGTGTGCCCGTGCACATGGCCTGTGATCTATCAGCTTGAGGGTCGTTTCAACAGCGCCCGTGCACGATGGGCTATGTGTGTCTGTGACTCTGTGCGCTGGAGCGCGCACGCCGCGGGTGCATGCGTCGATCGGCCACTTTGAGACGCGGCGACGCGCACAATCAGCAGGATTAGTAAGCTGCCCCGGATGCGTGTGTATGTGCGATGCATGAAATTATGTGAGAATCTCTCAGGCTATATTCGCGCAGCAGCTTCGAGCATTGAGCTCGCCTTTCGCATTCACGCGCCGCGGCTAGTCCGGTACTAGCGGACTACACGCCCGCCGTCCGGCCGTCGGCGGGGCGGGACCGTGACCGTCGTGACCGCGGCAGTAGGAACTCGAGCGGACTACACGCCCGCGCGTCCGGCCGTCGGCGGGGCAGGACCGTGACTCCGTCGTGACCGCGGCAGCCGGCACGGGCTATGGACGAGCGCAACCGAACCGCGTCGTTAGGCGCACGGGCTCGGTAGCGATACCCGGAGCAGGCCGACCGAGTCTTCTTGTCGGCCACACCAGCTGAGTGATGCTCCGCAGCGTCGCAAATCCGCCTGCGAAATCGGCTCCACCAGAAACCTCAAGGTCCTTGACCATTCGGCGTCGCCTGAGGACGTATGCATCTCCTGCAGGAGGAGCTCACGCCCCTTGCCGTTCATGCGGCCGGGGTCGGCGACGATGCACGTAGCTCCTTCGCTCACAGCGCGTGCCACGCATCGGCCCACTGCGCGTGCAGTCGCGGCTTCATACAACAGGTCCGCACAGACCAAGACCGTCTGCGGATCGCAAGGTTCCCATGGCATCGGAGCGTCTGAGAGCAGGTTCGAACGCTCAGTTCGTAGGCGAGGCGCGCGGAGAGCTTGGTGATCGAGCGCCGCGCATGCCACGAGGTCGAGTGCGAGCGGCGACCAATCGCAGGCTAGCACCTCATTTGCTCCCGCTGCAAGTGCCGCAAGGCTGGGCAAACCTGGTCCACATCCGAGCTCGACCACACGCACCCTCTCCGTTCCACAGCGCCTGCCAACTTCCTCGACGACGTTCCTCGCAGCCACGTAGGAAGACGGCCACAGGCACGCTCCATACACGTCGCTTTCACCAGAAGCACGCTCGTGTTCGAGCAGCAGCCGATCGGGGTCTGCGGCCTCATAGACATGCACAGGGCCGCTGAGTCCCTTGAGAGTGATCGAAATCTGCGACACGCCTGCTCTGACTGCCGTGCCATGCACCGTCGTAGCCACACCAAGCGAAAGTAGGTGCATGTTTTCTTCGCAAAAGAGCGAACTTCGGTGTGAATGTGAATGTGTGTCTTGGCCATAACACGCGCGCCACCGACAAGTCGACTCAGTCACAGTAGAGAGTAGACTAGTGTGAGCATGGCTGCCGTTTTCACTTTGACTTTCTCTCAGAACAAAGCGTACGCCCGCGAGACCCCCACACGGGTCCGCGGAGACCGCGCGGGTGGGACAATTGGGGTGTTGCCTTTGGGGTCACGCTCACGGGGTCCGTATATTACGGGGTCTGGGAGGTTCAGGTTGACGCGGACGGTCCGGGCGGGTCTACGCCATATCAGCAGGAGAGACGGTACGGAAGCCGGGACGGCGCCACCTATCAGGATCCGCTGTCTTCGGTGTGTCAGAATACCGGATTACGCTGCTGTTGATTAAGCAATCCTTCGGACTCTGCTCAGACACCGTAATGATAGTACCTCTGTTTTCTCGGCTCAGGTGATGCACCGGACTCAGGTGATGCACCGGACCTCAGAATCACTCTATGGCACGCCAGGTTTGCTGTTCCATGAGATTGCTCGTCATAGGCCCATGTTAAGCCACCACAGTGCGCTGACCATAGGGCCGCCCTGATGCGTACCACGCTTCTTCACGTCTGCTGCCATCTCGGAGATGGCTGCAGCAGACTTGAAGCTCGTCTGCTGGTGCGGCTGGTGCGGCTGGTGCGGCTGGTGCGGCTGGTGCGGCTGGTGCGGCTGGTGCGGCTGGTGCTGCTGGTGCTGCTGGTGCTGCTGGTGCTGCGGCACGGGCACCTGTAACTGCAATGTTTGTCCGGCGACGACGCCGAGCGGCACCTGGACGGCGACGATCTGGCCACCAACGTTTGCGTGGAAGACGCCCCCGGGCGGGACGTCCGGGGGCACCTGCACCATGTAGGCCAGCATCGGAAGGTCGCAGCCAAGGAGGGCGAGACGAGGTCCGTCGGACCGCCCAGCAAGTCCTCGGGTCGCAGAGCGACGAAGAGTGACGAAGTGCAAGCTACGATAAAAGTTACTGCTTGAAGAGCTCATCGGAAAATGTGGGGGGGGAGGCGGGGGGTAGCCATGTGTTGTCTGCCGCGCCGAGCTCTTTTTACGAATTTCGTTTTTTACGAAACTCAAAGCACAATGCCCGACTCGGGTGCACCTCTCTTTGGGCTACGCTGGGTGCCGGACGAGCAGCTGCGGCCGCTGCGCTACCTTCCGGCCGCGTACCTTCCGGGCCAGTCGCGCGTGCCGGCGCAAGCTGGCGGCGGGGGCGGCAAGGGCGGCGACGACGACTGGTGGCGCGGCGCGACCGCCTCATCTTCGTCGCGGGCGGCGGCGTCGCCGTCGCCGTCGCCGGGCCCGGCGGAGGCGTCGTTCGAGGTCGGTGCGAGCTCCGCCTCGGCGCTCAAGCTGCAGCAGAGCGTGCGCGTGCTGACCCAGCGCCTCTCGGAGGCGCAGGAGTCGGTGCGCCAGAAGAGCGAGCAGATCCGATGGCTTAAGGAGATGACCAAGGACGACGCGAGCCGTGCGCGCGTGGCGCGCTGGATGCGCGGTCCCTTGCTGCGCGTCTTCCTCGCGTGGAAGCGCTGCGTGCGCGAGGCGGCGCTTGCGGCGCTCGACGACCTGCGCGGCGAGGTCTCATCGGCCAAAGCGCGTGAGCACGAGCTGCAGGCTAAGGGCGATGATCTCTCACGCGATCACGCGGTGCTGCAGGCGGCGCTCGACCACTTCTTCGACGCGGCCCTCGCCAATCGGGCCAAAGCGCGCCTGCGCGTGTGCTGGCGCCGCTGGGCCGTCACACGCCTCGTGATCGCGAGCGCAGCCGGCGGTTGGTCGGGTACACGGGGGGAGGCTGTGCATGGGCTCACTGTACGGCGCGCGATGGCGGCGCGGCGCGCGCTGGCGGCGCTGCGCGGGAACGCGCGCCACGCCGGCGCGCTGCGCACCACCACGCTGCGCCTGCAGCGCCGGCTCACGTGGCGCCAAGTGCGCAGCGCCTTTCGCATCCTCAAACGGATGCAGCGGCGTGCCGAAGTGCATGCAAGGGCGGTGGGGGCGGCGCCGTTGACGATTCGGCAGCGGGCGGCGCTGGCGCGCTGGCGGCGTGAGGTCACGCGCGGGCGCCGCGTGCGCTCGATGTGCCGCCTGCTCCTTCCAGGGAGTGTTCGCCGCTCACTGCGACGCTCGTGGCAGTTATGGCTAGTGGAGGCATGGCGGCAGCAGCGCACGCTATGTATGGCGGAGGCGCAGCGAGCTCAACGGGCGAGCACGGAGCTCGAGGCGAAGCAGCGGCTGCTCGCGTCGGCGCACGCGAACGCGCAGGTCGCGCACGCGACTGCGAGTCTGTGGAGTGACGATGAGCTCCCGGCGATGCTCGAGAGTCTTGCGCAAGCGGGCGCCGCCGCCGCCGCCGCCGCCGCCACCCCGGCCAACGCGCTCGCGGTGGGCGACGCCGTGCACGGCGCGTTCGCGATTCCGACCGGCTTGAGCGGGGGGGCCGGCGTCGCGGATGCGGCGCTCGCGGCGCTCGCGGGCAGGCGGGAGGCGGCCATTGCGGCATCGTCGTGGCAGGGTACGCAGCTCAAGCTCGCACGCTGGTGCTGCTCGTCAGCATGCAAGTGCTCACCACGGCGCTCCACCCTCTCCCCACAGGTACGCAGCTCAAGCTCACGTTGGCGGTGCTCGACTCGCTCAAGAGAGAGCTCGCAAGGGAACGCGCTGCCCTCGCGTCCGCCCGGGCCGAGGGCAAGCAGTATGACCAGGTGGCCGAGGCGGCCCTCACGATGCTCCAGCAGCTTCGGGAGGAGGGGTCGGGGCTGCACTCACGCCTGGCTCAACTCGAGGAGGCGAAGCTGCGCACCGAGCAGGCGCTTCTCAAGCGTGATGCGGAGCTCTATGAGAGCGGGCGCGCCCAGCACTCGGCCGCCCGTGCCCTCGGTGCGTCCCTCTCGCAGATCGAGGAGCGTACCCTCGCTCAGCTGCAGCGGCTCGATGCGCGATGCGAGGCGCGAGGGCAGCAGGTGGCGACCCTGCAGGCTCGGGTAGTGAGGGCGACGCAGGCCGCACGCAGCCAGCGCCTCGAGGCTTGGGCGAGACAGCTCGCTCGGCCGCTTGGGGACCTAGGGCAGCTTTGACGCTCACCAAGGCGCCTGCGGGGATCTAGGGCAGCCTGAGGCTCACCGCGGGGCAAGCAGCGACCCTAGGCCTGCGGACAAGCGACGCTTGGGTGCTCCGCTCCAGCGAGTACTCCAGCTCTCTCACCTTCAAATGCGATCCGCTATCATTATTAACGAAGGCCATGATCGGCGAGGAGGAGGAACAGGGGACCACCTGTCGCGTACGCCGTTCGGTCTGACACAATCTCACTACGTACGTGTGAGGTGTGGACTGGGGAGGGTGCCCGGTTCCAAAGAGGTCCCAGCGGGGGAGCGGGCGACCGCAGCGCGATCAGCTACACTATACACACGACATGTCTCCGGTAGATCAGTGTACATGGTCAGTGTAGCCGTACCACGCACGCTCCGCTCCGATAGACGAGCGAGAGAGACAGAGATACGCGCAGAGACGAGACGGCGACGCGACGCGGGCGTGATACGTCTGTCGTCTCAACCCTCTCCTCCAACTTCTCCCTCGTCGCCTGTAGGCATCCGCCTGTACGTTAATCGTAGGCGTAGCGCCCCGTTGTGAGCATTAGAGAGCCAAGCACGGGGCGCGCTACTCCCAATTCGAATTCCAGAGACTCTCCAACTGTCCGATTCGCGATTCGGTCCTTTACTCGGACCGAACACATCGACGAGATTGACGCTGACCGCGCTCCGGTTCTTATTTGGAACGGAGCGCGAGACGATAATGGCTATTAATTACTAGATTCCAAAATTCGGCAATTGCGCGTGCGAAGAAGCGAGAGTTTTGGAAGTTAAATCTCTCTCATCTCTCTCAACGATATCTGGAATGAAAAAGTGCCCGCCGTCAAAAAAGTGCACTTGACCATGCAGCGCCGCATCCTCTTCCTCGCCCAACTCATGCTGGTGGTCTTCACCGATGCGCAGCCGGGAGTCTACTGGTCGATTCTTACGGGTTCGGAGTTTTGCTCGGTCTCGTCCGACGGCATGTGCATCACCGACGGCAGCGGAGAATATGCCAACGACGAGGCTTGCACGATCCGAGCGGAAGTGGCAATGTCTATCACCGCCACCGAGTTCGACACCGAAGAGGACTATGACTTCTTCACGGTGGGGGCCACCGCTTACTCCGGCTCCACTGGGCCGACGAATGTGCAAGTGGCCGCCGGAACAGTCGTGGAATGGTCCACCGATCGTTCGTATACCGGAGCGGGCTGGACGATCTGTGGAACCTTCCCGGTGACTGCCCGCAACGACCCGCACTTCCGTCTCCCGCATGGCGGCCGCGCCGACATCCGTGGCGAGGACGGCGCGATTTACAACCTGCTCTCGGCTAAGAATGTCTCCCTCTCCGCCCTCTTCGAGGCCGCCGACTTCACGTGGTCCAAGCGCTCGGTGCACGGCACGAAGATGGCCGCTGCCTTTTGGGTGATCAGGACCTACTCCAACGACACGGTGACTGTCAGCTACACCGCCGCTGTACACGGCCAGGAACGCTACGCGATCGTGTCCGTCGTTGGCGCGGAGGCTACGGACAACAAACTGCACGTCGACGCGGCGATGCCCTTCAAGCTCTCCAACCTCGCGGTCACCCTGGTCGGCCGCAAGCTGATTGTCGAGACCGACAAGTGGCAGATGGCCGCGTCCGCGGACCCCTTCCCCTTCCCAATCCTCAACAAGGGTAAGGTTCTCATGAACATCGAGGTGACGCCAAAGTACGACGCAGACAAGGACGTGGTCGCGCCGCACGGCATCTTCGGCCAAGCGTACGACGACGATGAGATGGCCGTCAACGGCGCAGTCGACTCGCCCACTGGCAGCGAGTGGACGACCAAGGCACAAGGCGAAGGCGCCATCGAGGGATCCATCGCCGAGTACAAGCTCGCCGATGGCTTCTCGACCGACTTCAAGTATAGCCGCTTCGACGCCGTCCGCGCCCCCCATCGTGACGTGTCCAAGCTCACCGGACCCAAGGAAAAGCGAGGAAAAGGTTCGTCGGCTCGAGTCGAGCATTACGCTGAGCCCGAGCCGTCGGCAGCCGTCGGCAGCGACTAGTGCTATCCATGGGGATAGCACACTAGTCGGCTTACAGGTGAGGAACAGGGTCAAGGTGGAGACCGTGCCGTCGTGAAGCCGTCGTTCACCGTCGTGTCACTGGAGCAACGTGAGGGTCAAGGTGGAGACCTTGCCGCGTCGTGAGGGGGGAGTGGTGGTGGGGGGGGGGGTTAGGGAGGCAGGGCGACTGCAATGCAACCATACATTGAATCGGAATCATCATACAACCGATACAGGTACCATGCCATACGCATACCACCACCGATCTACAGGCCTGTGGCCTTGGCCATTTTGTTGGGCCTGCTCCTCGTGGGGCTGTTTGCGTGTTCGTCGTTTGTCGTTTATTGTCAACGTCCCTTTCACCGTACAACCGTACACCGAGTGAAAGATGCGCTGTATGCACGGTCGCTAGGCAGTCGAGTGGGAGCCGATCGCGATCCGATCAGCCCTGGTCGGATCAGCCCTTCACGCTTCAGCCGACAGCCCCCGGTGAGCCCGCAGCGCGGATAGACCGGACGTTTAGACGACGGGGTCGGATCGTCGTTCGTCCGAGAACAGGATACCGTCTCGAGCCATAATAGCGGGTACTCTACTCTCAAGTCAACTTTGACGAGGACGGTTTCAAACCACTAACGAGCCGATGTCACGCGCCGAAACGACATGCGAAACGAAAACGTCCCCGCGCCCGTCCTACGCCTGTCCGCGTTGGTCATTTAACGATAGGGGCTGCCATTTGTGCTCCCGGTCCAGCACTCTACCCGCACTGGTCCACCTGACGATACACAGCCAACCCGCGGTGTGAGGCACGATAAGCTCATCGTCCTATAGACTCGTTCGCTTCTCCGGTTGCTTCGGCCTCCCTCAATTTGTAGCTCAGCACCAGCTGGTAGAGGCAGAGTGTTTGCAGCTTCGCTTGCTCCATGCTGACCTCCTGATCCTTGACGAGCCCGCCCGAGCCGGAGGGTCGCGAAGCAAGTATTTGACGAGTAGCCGCATGGCGCCCACCACCCTCCGAGATGCCCGAGGTGAGAGCCTTGAGCTGCGACTCGGAGAGCGAGGACACATACGCCGCGATCGAGGTCGAGAAGGTTGCCTCCGTCTGCGCTTTCTTCTTCTCCATGCTTCGGAGTTCGCGGCGAAGCGCCTCAAGTCTCCGACTTGAGCTGGTCCATGTAGGCATTGGCGTCCATTTTCACCTCCGTGCCGTCGTCCAGTGAGACTGTGACGGTGCCGGTCAATGTTGGCTGCGGCGCCGTGATGCCCTCCGGTGGGGCAGGTAACGCGAGGAAATTCGACGGAGCCGTATCGTCGTGTGCAAACTCCTCCAAGCTTACTCCAAGCTCTTGCCCGTGTGCAACCTCCACTGAAGGGACGTAAACCTTGTACGCTTGGCACAGAAGCTCCCCAACCTCGCCCACCTCGATGTAACCGGGACCATCAAGATTTAGGCGAGCAAAAAGGCTTCGCGATACTCGGCGGCTGAGCGCATCTTCAACTGAAGAAGGCGGCGCAGGGTCGTCACGTACTCGGCGTTGCGAAGCATTTTATCCCGTCATCTGGAGCTGCAGCATGAGCGCGGAGAGCTTGTCGCCTGTGGTAGTCATGCGTGCATCAAACTCCAGCGGCGGCAGGGATCCAAGTAGCGACGTGATCGCATCCCGCATCGCCTGCGAAACCTCTGGCGATGGAGCCCCGTCACACGACACCCTGCTTGGCTCCCGCCCTTGGTTCCAAGTTCGGTTTGGGGTACACAGACGGTACACAGGGAGTCGAGTCGGCACTGTGCTCTGAGGCAGGTGAGTCGGTCCGTCAATCAATCTCAGTCGCGTGTATCGGAGGCGCCGGGACCTTTTCCCCCAACCCCATTGGTCTCACAAGGCCCCGCGTCGTGCCCCCGTCGTGCCCCGCGTCATGAGAAGGAGTCCCCGCGGCCGCGGCTGCCTTGCTCGCCGAGTTGCCAAACTCGCACTTCGCATCATCTGGAAGGGACTTGGCCTGCTCGTACATCTCGCTCAGCTTCTTCGCCCCAGCTCCGAGGATCTCTTCGAGGGGTAGCAACGCCGCGCGGGCGAGTAGGTGCTCCTCGAGTGAGACGGTGCCACCGACCCTCGTGGCATCGTTCTGTGGGTTCAACCACAGCGCAGCGAGATGGACCAGGCAGGCGTCGGCCTTCGAAATGAGAGTCTCGCCCAGGGTAGACTGGTCGAGGCCGAGTTTTGCCGCAGCAACGTCGATGATCTCGTGGAAACTCATTTCTGGAGATGACATCTCCGGGGATGTCCAGGTACTTTCTCCCAACTCCATGGCCAGCCGCTTGGCCTTGTCGGCGACGCACATATCTCGCCGGAGGAAGGCGACGTCAACAATGCTCAGCAGGCTGAGGTTGGAATTCCAAAGGTGACGCGCGTGGTTGCCGATGATGGTTCCAAGCTCGCAGTAGCCGATGACCGCATGCGCGCACTGCGTCGCCACCTTGCCGCCCGTCCGGAGCGCGCGCTCGGTAGGGCGCTCCCCACGGTGGTCAGCGGCAATGGCGCTCGCACCGCATGAGAGGAGCGCCACGCACGCCTCTGCCGAGCCGCCGTCCGCAGCCACCGCGTGGAGCGCCGTCTTGAGCGCCTTGTTGTCCTGCGCGTCCACGTCGGCGTGCGCGGCGACGAGCGCCACGACGGCGCGCGCCGAGAACGCAAAGTGGAGGGGCGTGAGGCCACGCTGCTTGGAGCGGCAGTTGGGGTCGGCCTTGTGTGCGAGCAGCGTCTTGATCACGTCCACAAAGTTGAAGTTGGTCGCGAGCATCAACGGTAACGTGTCCTGGTGAGGGCAGTGCGCGTGCACGTCGGCGCGCCGCTCACAGAGGAGCTTAACTACGTCGAGCTTGCCAAACTGGACGGCAATGTGCAGCGGCCGGTACCCTTCCTTGGTCGCCACCTCCGGGTCAGCCTTTGCGTCGAGCAGCGCCTTGATCGCACCGACGTGACCACGCTCGCACGCCACCCCCAGCGGCGTCACGCCCGAGGCCGCGTTCTGGAAGTTGGGATCGACGCCCTTCTTGAGCAGCTTGATGATCTGCTGCGTGTCGCCGCGCTCGGCAGCTGTGCCAAGCCGATCGCCCTTATGGAGGGTCGTGCCGCGAGCCGCGAGCCCAGGCCGCGACACCTTCATCCGTTCCGAGTCGCGCGAGATCGGGTCGGCGAACAGGTCGCGCGCCACCTCATCCGCCGTGCGCAAGTCGCGCGACATCGACGAGGTGCTCGGCATCAGGTGCTGGAAGGGCCCGGCCTCGGCTGCATGCTCCGCCACCTCCGCCTTGGCCATCTTCACATACATCCGCTTCACCTCGCCCACCGTCACGTGCCCCCACCGCTGCTCGTCCTGCTTGAGCAGCTCCGCATGGAGCTGCTTGGCAACGAGGCCGGGCTGTGCCATGTTGATCTTTCTCATCGCGTCCAGCAGCGCATGATCAATGCCCTCGCTGACGAGCGCGCGCGCGCTGACGTTCATTCGGCCAGCGAGGGCGCTCGCACGCTCGTAGATGCCTCCAAGGTACGAGACCACGCGTCCGCCGGCGACGTAGTGGACACGGCAAGCGCCCTTGTTGCCGACATGGAAAGTGTGTGCTAATGCTGTGAATGAACGGTGGGGCCCTCACGAGGACTCTCACACCACGGTAGTGAGAAGTAGACGCCAATTTTGCACATCGCAAGAGTGAGCGCGGTGGGACCGCGACGAAACTGACTGACTCACTGATCCTAAATAGGAATCTAACCCCGAGGTTCGCCGAATCTATGCGGTCAGCATGCCGGGCGCCACAATGTTGCATACGCGATGCTGCCGTTCCGCATTCTCGCCTTCTCCTTCTTCTTCACCTTGATGTACCCCTCGTCCTCTTCTTGGGTATCATGCGTGCTGTGTACCTGCGCGTTACCTGCGCGTTATTGCGCGTCGTCGTGGGTACGCCTACTCAGATCCTCAAGTTCGGCGCGTACCCGATGCCCAAGCAGTCGAAGAAGCTTCCGGCCGCTGGCGAGGATGGTGTCGGGCTCATCACCACGTCGCACAAGGCGTGCACGCACTACCCTTGCCAGCAGCTGTACAGCATGAGCCGGCCGCCTCGCCAAACGGCGGCACGAAGAGGTCCCGCATGTACGAGGTGCCCTTGGGGTACGAGTTGATGAGGGCGGAGGTGACGTCGTAGCTGCCGGACGAGGGCAAGTCGTTTGGCTTCTCCTCCACGAACTTGACTAGAACATGACATCGACCTCGTCCTCCTCGATCCCGTCCTCGGCAGCGACCCCGACGAGAGCAGCACGGAACTTGGCTTTCAGATCATGCCCGCGTACAATGACGACCTTCATATCATGGACCGGTGCCTCTTCATGAATAACTACGGCAAGCGCACGATGCCGACGCCGTTCCATACGTGCGCGCGCGCTCCATGCCCATGCACCCGCCTACCCTGCATCCCCTTGCCCCCGCCTTCATCCCTGCATCCCCTTGCCCCCGCCTTCCCTGCATCCCCCGCGTTTCACTTCTCTGAGCCACACAAAGCCAGGATCGCTCTCACGCCGCCGCATTCTGCCTACTGCACCCACTCCCTCTCACATCCCTGCTCGTCTCCTGACGTCCGCACTCCACGGCATGTGTGCACGTACGAGGGTCGAGGGAGCAGGTGGAACTGGAATGCACCGATCTGGCTGGGCGTGAACACGAACATGAACACGATCCAAGTGAACGGCAAGACGACCACCCTCGTGGGCTCGTGCATGTGGGGTCTCGAGATCGTCGAGTCGCTCCGCGATTCGATGGAGGTCACCCTTCGCGACATCATGGCCACCAAGGCATGAGCACATCAAGCACACGTCAAGACAAGTCTACAGTCACTCGCGCCTTACTCGCGCCCTCTGCGGCTACCATGGTAAAGCTATACGGACGCGACTGGAGTTGCCAAATCGGGAGATCCCCTCTAGCCTTTCCGACAGTACTTGTACGCATGTAGGTACGCTAATCCTAATGTGTCATCGGTTGCGCTCCATTTTCGTTTGACGTTTCCCTCGCCGCAAGCTATAGATAATTAATTTAGTCGAAACAACACACTTGATATCCTCGCCGCTTGTTGCGGCAGTGGCTGACAAGCGAGGGGGACATGCGAGGGGCTAGACACTTAACTGAACATCTGAACTGAAGTTTCGAGATGAGGCCTTGAAACTTGTCCAAAAACTGAGAACCTCTCCAAAAAATGTCAGTTGCTAAATCGCAAAAGAAGGTGGGTTTCAAGCACGCACCATGTTGGTCTCCTCTCCTCTCCCCCGCAGCGACCAGCACCGTGCCCCGGCGCTCCCCGGCGCTCTCCGCACGTGTGGGCCGCATGGGCAACCCCCCTGTTACATGGCCCACCCGTTTTCCGCGCGAGACCTCGCTCGCATCGCCCTGCGCGCCTGCGCGCGCACACTCCAAAATGGCCCAATCCAAGACTCATCTCCTCCTGTGTGCCTCTACCCCGTCGCGTCCGCAGCTAAACTAATCTACAAAGATGCGTGAGCTCGTCTGCGTCCAGGGTGGTCAGTGCGGCAACCAGATCGGTGCCAAGTTCTGGGAGGTCGTCTCCGACGAGCACGGCATCGACCCGACCGGCACGTACCACGGCGACTCGGACCTCCAGCTCGAGCGCATCAACGTGTACTACAACGAGGCCACCGGCGGCCGCTATGTGCCCCGCAACATCCTCATGGACCTCGAGCCCGGCACCATGGACTCCGTCCGCTCGGGCCCCT
>Ga0210242_100245_pt1 | contig 45655 bp, 25 predicted proteins | sample ChrtobMeP5a_16mM_FD_155445 | JGI IMG/M metagenome (GOLD analysis project Ga0210242, IMG submission 155445) | Chrysochromulina tobin associated microbial communities from unialgal haptophyte culture, Seattle, Washington, United States - P5a_16mM | ecosystem: Host-associated > Algae > Haptophytes >... | reverse complement strand
CGGTGGCCGCGGCGGCGCTCGCGGCGGGCGCCGGCGCACGAGGGCGCGGCAGCGGCGCCGCCCCCGCCGCGGCAGCACCACGGCGCGCCTCGATGATCTCGCCGATTCGCTGCGCCCGTCTGGCCATCGCCCCCTGCCACTCGACGCGCGCGTCCACGGCGGGCGGCGGCGCACGCGCGACGAGCCGCTCGAGCCCGAGCGCCCGATGGACCGCGCGCGCAAACGCCGTGGCCGCGGCCGTCTGCGTGTGCACGCCAAACGCCCTCGCGGCGCCGGCGCCCGCCTCGACCGTCGCCTCGCTCAGGCCGAGGGCCTTGGCGTTGAGGTCGCGCCGGCCGCCGCGCACCCAGAGGAGCAGCAGGGCGGCGGCGGCGGCGGCGCTGCCGCCCGCTCGCCCGAGGAGCCGCAGCACGGAGCGCAGCGCCTCCACGCACGCCGTCTCGACCTCGGTGGGGGTGGTGCTTGCGTCGGCGCCTTCCGCCTCCATGCCAACCAACGCCTCCGCCTCCGCCTCCGCCTCCGCCTCCGCCTCCTCCTCGCCCATCAGCACGGCCGCCAAACGCCAACCCTCTCCGGAGCGCCGCCGGCCGTCCGCGGCATCGCTGAGCAGCCGCACCCACTGCGCACACCAGCCTCGGCCGTCGGCGGCGGTCAGCGCGGCGCCGGCGTACACCCACTCGCAGCGGCTCGCGGCGGCGGCGGGTTCGGGGGGCACGGCCGTCAGCCCCGCCATGGCGTGCTCGCCCTCGGCGCACCAGCGGCGCTTGGCCTCGAGCGGCGCGCTCGGCAGCGCGGGCTGGCGCGGCGGCGGATCGGCGAGCGACGGTGCGCACAGGACGACGAGGGCCGGCTGGCCATCGCGCCCGCCGCGCCCCGCCTGCTGCAGCGCGCCGTGCAGGCCGGCGCCGGTCACCAGCAGCACGAGCCGCACGTACGGCTGGTCGATGCCCAGTCCAAACGAGTCGCGCGTGGCGCACACCAGGTCTAGCTCGCCTCCAAGGTACGCGGCCTCGATGGCGCGCCGCTTGCCATCGGGCAGGTCGGCGTGGTAGCCTTCGGCGCGCAGGCCGCCCGCCCGCGCAAGCGCCGCAAACGCCATCGCCGTCGCGCGATTGCCGACATATATCAGAGCGACGCCGCCGCCGCCGCCGCCGCGGCGGCGGAGACTGCTTTCGCCATCGCCATCGCTGTCGCCGAGGCGGCCGCGGCGGCCGTCGCCGCCGATGCCGCCGATGCCGCCGATGCCGCCGCCGTCGCCACCGATGTTGCCATCGCCATCGCCATCGCCGTCGCCAACGCCATCGCCGCCGCCGAGCTCGCCATCGCCATCGCCATCGCCATCGCCATCGCCGCCGCCGAGCTCGCCGCCATCGCCGAGCTCGCCGCCGCCGCCGAGCAGCCGCCAGCCCCTTGTCTCCGCGAGGCAGCGCCACGCCGCCCGCACGGCCGCTCTGGTCGGGTCGATGCGCAGGAGCGCGGCAATCTGCTCGAGCTTGGGGGCGACGAGCGTGCGCATGACGAGGTCGCGGCGCACGACGCTCGCGTGCACGATTGCGTGGTCGGGGCGCAGCCCGAGCGCCTCGGGCAGCTCGCGCGTCCTCTCCTCGCGCGTCGCGGTGGCTGTGAGCGCCATCAGCGGCATCAGCGGTGCGGCGCCGCGGAGGCGTGCCAGCACGGTGCGCAGCTCGCCATAGTCGGGCCGGAAGAGCAGGTTGCCCACGGGCTCGGGCAGCGCACAGTGCGCTTCGTCGACGGCGACGCACGCGCAGCCCCGCTTGGCGCACGCCCAGCACAGCAGCGCCGCATGCTTGGCGGCGCTCTCGGGCGCCGTGTACAGGAGCTGTACCGCGCCCGCCGCGTACAGCAGCCACGCGTGCGCGAGGCCGTGCTTGGCGGCGGCCGCGGCCGCGCCCGGGGGGAGGGCCTCCACCTGCGTGCGCATGAGCGCGCTCAGCGGCGAGATGGCCACGCCGCCGCCCGGCGCCAGCAGCGCAGGCAGCTGAAAGAGCAGCGTCTTGCCAAAGCCGCAGGGCAGCTGGCCGATAAAATCGGCGCCGCGACGCCAGGCCGCGAGCGCCTCGAGCTGCTGCGGCTTGAGCTCGCGCCGCTGGCGGCCGAGCGCGTGCAGCGCCTCGTCCTCCTCCACAAAGTAGCCAAAGCGCGGCACGTTGGCGCCGAGACGGGCGAGGGCGGCGGCGGCGGCCGCGTCGACGAGCGGCATGCGGCTCAGGGCGAGGGCCTCGCCACTAGCGGGCCGGGGCGACGACAACGTTGCCAGCTCGGCCGTCGCGAGCGCCGATAGGAGGCGGAACAGCACGTCGCGCGCCTGCTTGCGCAGCGGCTCGCCGCGGCCGCCCACGCGCAGCCGCTCGAGGATGTTGCCAAGGTAGCCAGCCGTCGCCACCGCCTCGGCTGTGGGTGCCGCAGCCAGCGCTGCCGCCGACGCCGTGAAGCAGCGCTGTGCCAGACGGAGCGCCTCGGCTCTCACCACCGCGCCCACCCCGCGAGCAGGAGACGCGGCCAGATCGAAGAGCTGGCTGGTGCGTGTGAGCGCGCCATGAAGCCCTCCATTGGCATCGTCAGCGTGCTCCGTCAGCAGCCTCAGCTGACGGAGCACGTTGGCGACGGACGCGCGCAGCGGCTTGCGCTCGTTCTCGAGCGCGCTGCGCAGCTCGAGGACGCTGGCCGTGCGCACGAGCCGCGCCTCGTGCGCCTCGTGCACGTCGTCGCGCATCTGCCGCGCCAAGGCGTCCATCGCGCTGGGCACGTGCCCGCCCTTTGGCGCCAAGCAGCGGCGTATGGCCGCAGGCGCCGGAAGCGCACGCCGCCCCCACTCGGTGAGCTCGGCCACAGCGTCCGCGACACGCGCCCCGGCCAGCCAATGGAGCAGGCTGCCAAACAAGTCGGTGGCAAGCTGCTCGTCAACCACGGCCGGCAGCCCCGCCTCCTCCTCCTCCTCCTCCTCCACCTCCTCCTCCGCTCCCTCCCCCTCCGCACCCTCCTGCGCACCGACCTCCTCCGCGGCGCCAAGCAGCGCCGCGATCGCGATCGCGGCCTCGTCCGCCGCGCCTGCATCGCCCAGAATATGCCGTGCGTGCTCGAGCGTGCTGTGCTGGACGAGGAGGGCGGCGAGGCGTGCGAGGCCGGCGGTGCCGAGGCCCAGTTCGCGCGCGAGCGCGGCGGGCCCGCACGCGTCCGAGTCGGCGGCGAGCCGGGCCAGCGCCGCGCTCTGCCCGAGGCTGTGGGCGCGGCGCCACGCCCAGATGCTCGACGCGGGCACGCCGAAGGCGGCGACGAGCGCGGCGAGCAGGGGATCGGCGGCGGAGGTGCGGCCACTGCCCACACAGCCGCCGAGCCCGAGAAGCACGAGGGCGGCGCCCTCGGGCGCGTCGAGCCGCCGCGCCGTGACGGCCGCACGCGCCCGCTGCAGCACACCGCGATCGCGCGGCAGCTTCACGCAGCCAATCCAGACCGCCATCGCCTCGCGCTCGCACCCGGCGTCCGCTGCAGCCCACGCGACAGCCGCAGCAGCGGCCGCGACCGCACCGCCGGTGGCAGCGGCTCGCTCGGGCATCCCGTACAGCGCGCACGTGCGCTCGGCGCGCGTGCCGAGCGCAGCGACCGCGTCGACGGCAGCCGAAACGGCCGGCAGCGCCGTCGAGACGTCAGCAGGCGGCACCCACGGCACCCGCCCCACGTAGGCGCCGCGTGGTGTGGAGAAGGCCGGCGCGTGGCGGCGCGCGTACGAATTGTCGGCGAAATGCGTACCGACCAGAGCCGGCGCCGACGGGCAGCGCTCCTCGACGAGCCGCCAGAACTCGATGCTCGCGCGGCCGAGACCGTGCACCTCGTGGAGTAAGTGCACGGCGGCTTGGAGCTCCCCGTCGCCCTGAGCTGACCAGATGCTCGGGCGGGGCCCAGCAGCGGCGGCGGGCGGCGCGGGCAGCTTTGACAGCAGGCGCGGCAGCAGGCTTCGCTTATAGTGCTCTACGACGGCAAGGCCAGTGGGCGCCCAGCACGAGGTCGGCGGCTCGGCGGCCGCGAGGGCGAGGGCGATGGAGTGCCACTGGTCCTCAGGCACACGACGTCCGGCGCGATGCGACGGCACCGTGCGGAGCGCCGCCCGAAGCCTCTGCTCGCGCGCCTCTGACCACACGCTGCGCCTTGCCGCCTCTGCCGCCTCACGTGCGCGGCGGTCGCTCGCGCTGTCGTCGTCGTCGTCGTCAACGTGTGCGGCGGTGGCGGCAGCACATGGAGAGGCAAATATGGACAACGGCAGCGGGGCAAGCGGCTGGGGCGATGGCAGAGGGGTCGACCGTCGCTGCCAGCCCAGCAGCAAGAAGCGGGGGTACGTCTTCCGCTCCTTGCTGAGCTTGACGCTCTTCTCCGTCACGACTTCTTCAGCCGCGGTCAGGAGCGCTGCGACGTGCGTCGCGCCGCCAGCCACGCCGCCGGTGGTGGACGGGAACGCCCACTTGAAGGCCGCTGGCTCGAGGATCTCCTGAAAGGAAGCATAGAGCGTCACGTGGCACGGCGGAGCATCCTCTGCCTTCAGGCAGCCGCACGACGAGCGGGCGCCATTCAGTTTGATCGGGCCGACGCACTTCTGAAAGTTCATGACGAGTGCGTCAAGGAGCGCCGCGGCGGCGCGCCGCTCGCCGTTCAGCCCGACTTTGCGGATGGCCGCGAGGGGTTTTGGCGACAAGCGCCAAACGAGTGCACGGTCGTCGGCGGCATCATCGGCGGCATCGGCGGGGGCGGCGGCGGCATCAGCGGCACCGGCAACACCAGCAACACCAGCGGAATCGGCAGCACCAGCGACACTAGCGATCGCGGCGATGTCGATGGTGGCGATCGCGGCGGAAGGCGCGGCGATGGCGGCGGGCGCGGCGAGGCCGGTGGATGACGCGGCGAGAGCGGCGAGGGTGGTCGATGGCGTGGAAGCAGCGACAGTGGGCGCCGTGAGACGCTGGCGCTTGCTGGATGCGACGACGGCGGCAGCGGCGGTGGAGGATGCACCGGCGCAGGAAGGAGGCGCGGTGACGAAGTCTTCGTCGGGGGCGTCGGGACAGAACCGCGCACGCACGAGTCTTGCATCCTTTATAGGCAGAGGCGCGTTTTCTGGATATGGCCGAAGCTGCTGACGCTTGCGCGCATCGATGCGCGCGGGTGAGATTGTCGGCCGCTGCTGCTTCCGCGCGGCTTTGTCGGCAGGGCAATTTGAAGCCCAACAATCGTCGCAGTCGTCGTCGTCGTCGTCCTCGTGCTCGCCTGGGCTGTTATCTGGGTCCGTCGCGACCCGTCTTGCACGGGGCTCTCCAAGGAGGCCCTGTGGCAGGCCCACGCGCCCAGTCGGCATTGCGAACGCGGCTTCCTCGTTTGTTTTAAACGCGGAATCGTACCGGCGCGAAAAAAGTTCGTTCCAGGTCCCTCGCGTGGACTCGATGACTTTTTGTTGCTCTTTAGCCGGCACACCTGTATCCGGATACGAAGATTCGAGCCGAAACATTTCTTCGCTGGGGAACAGTTTTCCTTTTGTCTCGCCGCGAATCGTTTGGGCGCGAGCGCTCGTGCCGACAGGTCGGTGCGCAAGAACGTCCACACTGCGGCGCAATCCAAGGACGCGATTGCACACATCATGGACGCTGCCCCCCGCAGCGCCGAGGATGTGCTCGTGGAGGAGGGCGGCGGCAGCGAAGCGACGGTGGTGTCGTTTGATGAGTGGCCAGACGCCAATGTCGTCGAAGAGACGATCGAGTCCTGGCTAGCGCGCTTGCGGCCCTCGCCGTCCGACTTGGCCGCCGGTGCCGCCATGATCGCAAGCCAGGAGCTGTACGAGCACCGACGCATGCTGCGGTATGTTGGCGAAAGGAGCGCCAGCAGGATGCTGGGGGAGAAGGTTGGTGTGCCACCTGGGAGAGACCCGTCGGTCGATGCGGCATGGCTATACCTCGCCGACCCTGACCGACGCCCAGAGTACGAGAGACGGGCTGAGCAGGCGGGTCGAGCCGTGCCCCCTGAGCGCAGGGCGGACGTGATGCGTTGGATTGCCGAGCTTCTCACCCCGCGAGGGCTGCGACGTCTGCGCGCGTTGGCGCAGGAGCTGTGGGTCCATGCAGGGTCACCATGCTCGTCAGCAACGGGCCAGCCCATCACGGCGGCCAACGTCAACTGGTCCGCTTGCTGGGCATGGTGCGTCGCTCCTCCCTCGCCGACTCGTTTTTCACGAACGCGCCCGGACGGTCACGATGCTCTCACCTTACTGTATGCAAACTCTCGACCGTGCTCAGGGATTGCCACATCATGGCCATCCCCGCCAGCGAGGTGCACGTCGCTGGCTGTTTGCTGTTCATTCTCGTCAGGAGTATGATCGATAAAAAGGTCGTGCCCCCATCGCCAGCAATGTGCCCCATTACCCTGGAGATGGCCGACAAGAGCGACTTCCGCGCCGGAATCCGTTCCCGCCAGTGGTCCAGCATCCATCCGTGCATGCACTGGTGTGGGCGTGAGGTCCTGGTGCGTTGGACGGCGGACCCGAAGAACTACAGGTGTCCCGTGTGCCGAACCGAGATCCTATTCATGCTCGGCACTCATATCAGAAAATCACGCGAGTGCGCGTGATGTGCGGCAGCGGTGGCCACTGGTACATGTTGAGTACCTTGAAGATTGCGAGTGGTGCAGCATCCATCACGGTGTGCAGGCCGAGCATCTTGCTTTCAGGCCTGGTTATGCAAAATAACGGGCTCAGGGGGGGCCTTAATCGACGCGTCTGAGGAGTGAGGACTGAGCTTGCCGCCTACGGCGGCGCTGCGCGCCGCCAGGCGGCACCTGCGGCGCCGGTTGGCGCCGCTGCGCGGCGCAATATTGTTGCGCGCTGCGCGCGCAAAATATCTCTACGAGTATCGAAAAGTCGCCAAGTTTTCGGCGCCGGCGGTTACTTTTTCCCCGAAACCGAGATCGACGAAAGCGACCCGCTCCACAAGCCCGAGCACCGTCGTACAGGCTCCTCGGACTCGCCTTGGTAAGAGGCATTTCGACCACCACCTACGACCACACGAGCTCCCAGGATCCGTGCCCAGCTGTTTCCCCAAACGACGCACTGCTTCCTCGCTCGCTGCACAATGGCCCCTCCCTCCTACCGCAACTGTCCCTTTTGCAGTCAGCTCTTCGGGTCGGCATCGCTCCCCATCCACATTCGACGCTGCCGCGACCGAACGTGCATCGCCCTCGATGCCTGTGGCCTCGTTGAGCCCAGCTCGCCGACTGCAAGCAACCCTTCCTCGCCGTCGTCGCCTTCCGCTCCAGTGCTGCTCGACGAGGCCGAAGCCCTAGCGCACGCTCAAACGCTGAAACCTTGCTGCAAATGCGGCCGCACCTTTGCGCCGGACCGGCTCGCGGTGCATGAGCGCGTGTGCCTCGCTGGTCGACGCAGCCGCAAGGCTTCATCTCCTACACCACGCACCCCACGCTCGAGGGCGTGGGAGCGGCCGCGACCAGCAAGCAAGTGGCGGCAGCAGCACGAAGAGCTGCAGGCGATCGCCCGGGCTCACCGACGACGACGGCCGTCGACGACTGCGCGCGTTGGCTCCCGACAGCGCATGCTCTGGCAGCACATGCAGCAGTCCATGCGAACCACCGGCGCGGCGCCGTGGTCCGTGCTGAGCCCCAGCCGGCCTGCATCGCAGAGTGCCGAGCTCTCTTGCCCTCGCAGTGGCAGCCCGACGAGGCGGCTGAGTGCGGCGGAGCGCCATGCCATCGAGTACTCCAGGACAGCGGAGCAGCACGAGCAGCAGCCACAGCACCACCACCACCACCACGACCAGCACCAGCGCGGCGATCATCATCATCATCATCATCATCATCATCATCAGCAGCCGCAGCAGTCGCAGCAGCAGCAGCAGACCGCACGCCAGCAATATGCCGCACACACGGCGCAGCTGCACCTTGCGCAGGCCAAGCAGGCCAAGCAGGCCAACCAGCAGCAGCAGCAGCAGCAGCAGCAGCAACAGCGTCGGCAGCGGCAGCAGCAGCAGCAGCTGGAACCCTTGCCGCAGCGGCCGACGACGTCTCCGGGGCTGCCCTCGCTCACTCGACCGTTTCGGACAGAGGCGAGCGCCAGCGCCTCGATGCCAACGTCGCCCTTGCGTGCTGCCCTCGATCGGATCGCCCGCCACGACGCCCGCCATGCGTCGCCTCCGCAGTGGCAATCACCCCTTGGCACCGCGCCGCAGCTCACACAGCCGGCAGCGCGCGCTGTCGCGACAACTCCATCCGCCATCCCCGCGCCAGCCTGCGCGGCGCCTCAGCTCGCGCGATCTCCGAGCCGCTCGACGACTGCATATCACCATTGCCTGGGCAGTACGACCACCTTCCAAGGTGCCTTCTACCAGCGTGAGGTCGTTAGGTGATGGATGCGCGACACTGACCGCCGCGGGTGTGGTCAGCGATCAGCGTCAGGTGTGCGGCCAGTCCGGGGCAGTGTGCGGCCCGTGGTGCCGGTGCGTGGAGGCTGCTGCGTGCTGGATTCGGGTCGGACGCGGTGTGGAAGCTTGTAGCTTCGGATCCCTACAGGTACTCCCCAAACCCTCCTAACGATTGTCGAAGAAAAAGTAAAAGAATCTAGACATTGATTAAGGTAGTCCGCTCGCACTCATTAGGGTAATTTTGGAAATCAGCCCTACATAAATCAATGAGTCCCAAGGCCCCCGGGGCGGGGGAGGGTGGGGAAAGAATGGACAACGGTGAAGCCAAACAGTGAAAATAAGCTGGTTCGAGTCTCAGGGGGCACTTCCCGCGCTTGCTTTTTTAGGCGAAATTAGGGTTTTGGGCTGGTTTGTGAACTAGAGTATGGGAATTCCACGTTCGATTCTGAAAGTTTTGAGCTAGAACTCAATGGGAGTGCGTGGGACACCTCTGGCTTGAGTTTCGTTCAAATCCCTTCAGTACTTTTGGAGATCAGTTTTTGCCCCATGTACACCATGAGCGGACTACCTTAAAGGCGAAACGGACAAGTGACGGGACAGGCTCCAGTACACCCGCCTTGCGTCGATATGCACAGCGCTGACCTTTTTCGTCGATCGCATCCACCCACATGCACACGGCCACCTCCTCCTGGTTCGGCAGCAAGAGCACCTCGGCTGCGCACGTCACAACTTACGACCAGTTCTCTTCGGTGGTGGTTGATAATGGAAGTGTCATGAGCATCGACACGCAGCCACGCGCACGGCTCGATCTGCTCTACGCGCTCGATGCCCACGCTGCTGGCAAGCTTTCAGAAGAAGAGTTGTTCCGGCGTCTGAGGGCAGCAGGCGTGAACAAAGACGGATCGGGTGATGAGCTCGCTCCGCTGCCCACATTCACACCCGCCGCCTGCGAGCTGCCGTCGCTTCCGTCGCGCCAGCGAGCGCCTTTGGAGGATGGCCCCTCGTCGTCGCAGGTGCATGGAGCGGGTGTCGGGCTCGGCTTAAGATTCGACGCGGCGCCGAGGCCCGCGCCACCGCGGTGGACACCATCCGACAACGCAGGGGTGGTGCTCAATCGCAACCAGCTCGAAAGGCAACAGGATGAGCCTCGTAGACCGAGTGCAGAGGTTCGTCGTCACAACGAGCTTGAGGACGCCGATTGCGTCTGTATGTAGGCTTCCAATTGTAGGCTTCTCAGTGGCGGTGGAGACCTTAGAGCTGAAAGCTGTAGTTTTGTGAACGTGTGGTTCAGAATCCTAACGAAGTTTTCGAGTGCGGGGCCATGGTGCGGGGCACACTTGGAAAGACACGAGTCTTGATTGTAGACGCGTCCGATTCGCAATCGTCGGTGGACCACCGGGATTCGCCGAACCTCATCTAGTAGACGGCGGTTGCCGGTTCGGTTGACCATGCAAGCGTATACGGTGTCGGTCGCGGTGTGCGGTGCCGCTATCTGTGCCCGCACACCCCTGTGCACACCACATCGTTGCGTATTCCCCGCGTGGATGATCCCCCGCCCGCGGCTTACGCAGTCCTCACGTATCATCGTCGTTTCGAGAGGCTCTAGCTAGTCAGCGCGCGGTGCGAGGGTTAGTGCAGGGCTGCTCCCCACCCGCCTCCCCACCCTTGAATAGCCCTGGGGATAGCGTGCAAGTCAGCGCGCGGTGCGAGGGCTCCTCCCCAACCGCCGCCGATCCCTTGGGATAGCAGGCGCCTTCGCCGGAGGGTCAGGCCTGAGAACGACGGTCGTGCTGAGCGCGTCGTGGTGAGCGACGACGGCGTCAAAGAAATGGCCTAGGTGCGCGATGATCGAGGGCTCGAGAGCGGCGTGCAGGTGATCGCACCCAGCGAGTGGCACGAGGCGAAAGGGCGCCGCGCCCGCCGGCCGACATTGGCCGACATCGCGCTCGAGGGCGACAGCATGCTGTATCGGGACTGTGCTGTCGGTGGCCCCATGAAGCAAGAGCACCGGCACGTGCGGAATTTGCGTCAGCGCGTCGGCGGTGCGAAGTCCATCGAGGTAGCAGCGGAGCAGCAAGCGCGGCACACCAGGCAACGCGAGCAGCGGCAAGGCGGCAGGGAAGGTGAGCGCGGCAGCCCGGAGCGAGTAGAAGCTGCCCTCAAGCACCAGCGCCCAGGGGGGCGTGGAAGACCCGGCGGCAGGAGACCCGGCGGCAGGACTGCCGAGCTGCAATCCTAGCTGCGCCGCCACGCCACTGCCAAGCGAGTGGCCGTAGATCAAGAGACGCGACGGGGGAACGCCGCGCGCCTCGAACCAACGCACCGCGCCCATGGCGTCCAGCGGCAGTGTCTCGACAGAGGGAGGACCCCCACTGGAGTCTCCGAATCCGCGATAATCGAGCAAGAGCACGTGCAGCCCGAAGTGGTATGAGAGGAGCTCCGCGTGCTTGGTGGAGACCCACTTGGCGCGGCTCTCAAAGTTGCCGTGCAAGTACAGTGCCGCCCATGGCTCGTCTGTGTCTGTGCTCTGCTGCTGTGCTGTCGCGTTCAGCGCGCCGTCGAAGGCTGCGTCGCCGTCCATGCCCGCCGCCAGCTGCATGGCCACCCGCCGCGATTGCGCCGCCGGAAGTATGTGCCAAGCCCCGAGGCGCTCGCCATCGCTGGTCGGCACCCACACCTGGCGAGCATGCGGGAGGCCAGCGTGTGCCGGGATCGAATAGTCCCGGATGCCCACAGTCGTCGCTCCTCGATCAAACGGTCCCGCATCGTTTGCTGCACCAAGGCGCTTGGCAGGGTGCCCAAATGTAATCCAACCCTGCAGCGTAGTGCTTGCAGATAGCGCGGCGGCTATTGCGTATAGCAGAAGCTGCACGGCAAAGAGGCAAAGCAGTAGATTAGGCATTGCTGCCATGTCCCAAACAGATATGGCGGCCACGGCTGCCCAGTTTGCAGTGAAGATGAATGTCAGCACCTCGCAGCCATTACGGATCAGTCTGAGCTGCATCGGCACGACGCCACCTGGAAGACACGGCGGCAGCGCGGCGACCGAGGCATCGCGGTCCATGTGGTGTTCATGGTGACGAGTTTGTGAGGTACTTGTAGATGAGTTTGTGTGAATTTCACACGACACACGCGACAACCGGTGCTACGACACTGTTACTACCCGCTCTCTGTGTGTGGTGAAGTTGCACGGAAATACCGTAACCGGGGGGGGGAGCCGGGACACACACGAGACGAGACCGGTACGTTTAAGGCAAAGTTATTTCCTTAGTGCCCTCCGTCTTCTGCAGCGTTTCAAGTCGTTCATTTTGAAGCTCCCGTGGCGGTTTCATTCTGAGGACTTTTGGAGGGCCGCACAAGTCGCAGCCGCTGCCGCGCACGTTGCGTCGAATCCGCACCGAAGAGAGGTTTGCAGATACTGAGCCCAATGGTAGTCCCGGGCATTAAGAGCCCGGGATCCGTCATCACGGGCTCAGGTCCGGTCTCCAACCGTCCGGACTCCGACAGCCCGGACTCCATCATCCCGGGCTCCGCCAACCCGAGCTCCAAGTACCAATACGAGCGCAAACAGTCCTCATCCCGCCGCGGGGCAAGTGTCTCGCCAGAGTTCGTCGCGCAGGTTTACGAAACAACTCAGCAGCTCAAGAGACGCTCGTTGGCGCGGCGGGGGCTTCTCGATCCCTTAAACTCGTCACTGCTCTTGAAATGGGACATCGTGACGGCACTTGCACTGTTGTTCACTGCAACTCTCACGCCCTTTGAAATCGCCTTCATTGATCAGGCTGAGTCACCCGCGAACGCGTGGTTCATCGTGAACCGTGTCGTCGACTTGATCTTTATCGTGGATATGGTGCTGCAGTTCTTCATCGCGTATGAGGATCGGCAAAAAAACAAGGCTCACGGCAAAGGCTTCTTTTACACGCGCGAGGTTATCTGGGACCGTCGGCGGATCTGGCGTCATTATCTCTTGGGCTCCTTTTCGGTCGACCTCGTTTCGATCTTACCATCTTTCCTGGATGTGCTCCCTCTAATGACCCAAGAGTTCAACATCGGCATCGATACTCGCGCCATGCGGGCGTTGCGCGTGCTTCGCCTCATCAAGCTCATACGCCTCATGCGGGCACAGCGCGTGATCTCCCGTGTGTCGTCGCGCATCTCGATTTCACACACCTCCCAAACCCTGATAAGCTGCCTTGTCGCCATCTTGCTGGCCTCGCACTGGTACGCTTGCATCATGGCTCTGCAAGCATCTTTCCATCCCTCGCTTTCGGACACGTTTCTTGGAACATTTGGCTACTGTGATGATTCCTTTGCCACGAGCACCGAGGCCACGACGGAATCTGGGGGGGGCGTCTTGGCCCGCAAGCTCGCCCGGGAGTGTCCCGGCCTTGACCTCGCCCAGTGGTACATTGCCGCGTTCTCCTGGTCCAGCATGGTTATCACGGGCACTGGCGGAACAGACGCGTACCCGTCGAAGAACTCGGTAGCCGAGACCATTCTGGTCGTGTTCCTCGTCATATTTGGAGCGTTGCTGTGGACGCAGGTCCTCGCCGCCTTTTGTGACATGGCGACGAATGCCGACCCGGGAGCGATCGAGTACCGGCAGCTCGTCGACGAGGTCAATCGCTTCTGCCACCAAGAGAAGCTGCCCCAGGAGCTACAAATCCGCCTGCGGCAGTACTTTGCGCAGCGTCGGCACATCCTCAAGGCGCGCTCCACAACCTCGGTCGTCCACAAAATGTCATCCACGCTGCAGCAGGAGGTGACCTTGCTCGTTCAATACCACTGGCGTAAGTGTTCACCGCGATTGGACCCCTCGGCTTCCGTCCTCGCCAGATCCCTTGCCCGGCTACAGAGACAGTAAACACGCTGCTGACCGCTCTCGTGGCGTGTTCGCAGTCCGTCATATTTGGTTTCTCAAAGGATGTGAGACGGGATGCTTTGTTGCTATCTCTCTTGCTGCGGAGGGCCGTTGTTACGCTCCGACCGAAGTGCCTGCGATAGAGACGCTGTACTACATCCACAAGGGGTGCGTGCTCTTTGGAGGCCGAGTGCTCGCGTCCGGTAGTATGTGGGGAGAAGACATTATCCTCTCGAATCCAGCCAACTACAGCGGCAGCGTCGCGCTGTGCATGAGCTATGTCGAGACCTTCGCCTTGGCACGGCAGGTACTCCTGGACATCATTCAGCGCTTCCCTTTCGCGGCGAAACGTATGAACCGAGCAATACTCTTGTTAGCTTTGCGGCGCACGTTGATACGCATTCGAGACGAGGCGGCCAAGCTGCAGCTGCAGCTTGGTACGAAAAAAGGCAGGAGCGCGTCTAAGCAGCCATCCGGTTTCTTGGACATGGTCTTCGCCGCAGCCGCCTTGCGGCCGGTAAACGTGTTCACGGGCGATAAGACAACGTCACCTGCGAGCGCGCCTGCGGAGGAGTATGCGACTGGGCCATCTATGGAGTACCGAGGGCCTTCGTACTATGAACACTACTACGACGACATCAAGGCTACCAAGGCTGAGGTCGCCGCGCTAGTTGCTGATATGAGCCACACCAAGCTCGTCGTCGATTCTCTCCGCGGCGACATGGCCATCATTCGCCGCAGCATGAGCCAGCTCTTGGCTGCGAACAACCTGCATGCTGACAGTGGGGTGGAAAGGCTGGCCCCCATTCTTCCGCTGAGCTCAACAGAGCGCCAGGCTCGCAGCCGCGACTTCCAGAAGGTGAACGAGATGCGAGAAAAGGTCTCCACCGCGCGCAATGCACTCGCTACCATGGCTTACAGCGCCCCAGCTGCTGCTGAAGGCATGCACATCTCTCCCGCAGGCGATGTGGGAGCCCCTGCAGCGGACGGTTTCCCAGACGATGATTAGGTTGGAGCGCCCATGAAGGTCCCAGACGAGCGTCCATGATGGCCCAGCTCTCGTCTCGGCAACACAGGTGATACCGATACGATATACCTCTTTTGCCGTTATCGAATGTACTTCGTTCGTACCATACCGTTCTACGATCGGTACAAAGTATACGGTTTGTACATTAGGATTGTAGCCTTTGTAGACTATCAACGTATTCGCGATTGCTGGCGGGCCGAATCGGAATCCGTCGTTTTCAGTCTAAACGTGGTCGCGATTTTTTCTCCGTCGTATGTGCGATCCCGATCCGTGTCTCTGGAGTATGACCGTCGTCGGGGGGCACGTCGGGGGTCGTCGCAGTCCCGCCGCGCCGCAACCCGCCGCCAGCACCGCGCGGCCATCTCGCACCTCTGCTGACTCCGCCACCGGGGACCGGACCGGACCTGCCGGGCCACACAGGACACTCTGCTGACACACAAACCGGCCAGAGCGGGTCGGAGCGGGGGGGCGCGTTCAATGGTATGCCGTTTAGCTTGTTCAGATATGTGAGCACTCGCTTACAGTCGCGTAGTCAGGCCCACAGGCAAGGCACAGGAAGCGAAAGACTTCCCGAGACCAGGCGTACTTTGGTCTTTGCAGCCACGAGTTCAGTGGTGCTGGTTTCGCCCTCCACTCTGGCGCGTCTCTCGCTGCGTCAAGAAGTCGTCAGGCTGACGCTCCACCCTCATCATTTCCTGCGCACGCGTACTCACGATTGCGCGCGTGCATGCATGACTCATCACGCTCTCCCGCCCCCAGCCCCCCAGCTCCAGTGCACGAATCCGGTGCTCCCGGGATTCACAGCTCCAGGGATTCACAGCTCCCGGGATTCACAGCTTCCGTGCATGAATCCGGTGCTCCCGGGCTCAAAAGTTGGTGTCTCCTCAGCCGACATCCTGGCGGCGGGAGTTGTGGTGCGGCTTGGGCGCCCACTCTTGGTGCTCGGTCGGCTTCGGTTCCACCGGCTTTGAGGGCTCGAGCGGTCGGGCAGCCACGCCGAAGGAGGTCGCCGACTTGGTGTCGGCAAAGGAGTTCGCCTCCATGCGCTCCTTGGACTTTTTGGCCACCGGCGAAACAGGGTCGTTTAGGCGGAAGCCGTCAGAAGCAGACGGCCTGCCGCGCGTGAGTGAGCTGCCTACGCAGCTAACGCTCTTTTTGGGAGTTGTCACGATGAACTCGAGCGCCGCAGCCGCTGCTTGCGCCGCGCTGAGCACGCCGGCTTGCTCCTCGGACGCAGCAAGAGGTCGAGGAGGCGGCGGGGGCACCTTGCGGTCGAAGAAGGACGTGAGCGCTTGCCTATGGTCCTCGTCGAGCCGCAGAAGGCCGCGGCGTCTCTCCACGAGCTCAAGTGCCATTGCCGCGCTCATCTGTGTGCGCCACGAGAGCACACGCCGCGCACACGCACACATGCAGCCCTCAGCAACACAATCCCGGGGAAGAGCCCGGGACCACGCCCCTTAGTGCCCGGTACAACGCCTCGTCCGAGTGCCCGGGGCAACGCCCTCGGGGTGTGCGTGTGCCGCGAGGCGTTGTCCCGGGCACCCAAGAGTGTGCCCGGTACGACGCCTCGGCCGTGTGCCGCGTGCGTCGGCTCCCTCGAGGGCATGGGTGGCGCAAGGCACGCACCCTCGAGCAGTCGAGCGTCGCGAGCACAGCGGCGCATGCGGCGGCGGCCAGGCCGTTTCCCGATGTCGAGCAGACGTAGCACGCTCCGTCGGATGTCGAACGAGCAAAGGCCCCGAGTGACGCAAGCTGTTCCTTCAGGTCTCCTGCGGGGGTTATGGGGTGAGTGGGCACGCCCGTGGTCGTGGAGATCGCGTGCCACGTGAAATCCGAGTCCGTGATGACGACGACACTTCGGATGCCCAGCATAGCGAATGCGAGGGTAGACTCGCATGCGCCCATCTCCCCCAGGAAGAGCTTGCCACTGACGACCTCGGTCATGTCGATGGATTCGAGATCTTGGTGGACGGCATTGCAGAGGTCGACGGAGTCGACGTCCAAGAGCGGCGCGCACATGTGCGTGCCACTGTTCACGAGGGTCGCGCACGTGCACCAGAACTCAAAGTCGCCGTCCGAGGGCTGCGAGCGATGGGTGCGATCAGCGCGCGCGTGATGGGAGGAGACAGACATGTGCTGCTGTGCTGGGAAGAGGGCGTCGCGCTCACCGGCAGCTTGAATCCATCGCCAACCAGGTAGCACACTTCGTTCAGCTTGGCAGCGAGCGCATGCAGACGGCGCGGGGCCCACTCGCGGAAGAAGTTGGTGCACATCCGTCCGCGAGTACGGAGAGGTCGGCAAATTTGCCGCACGGTCATTTGACGATCGAAGTTCCGTCCATTTTAGCACTTGAACGAATCCCAAGATTGGGATACATTGTAGTAAACCCCTTGCAACATTAAATTTTCTTCTACGCATCGGGTCTCTCAAACGATCGTCCCAGTCTCTGCCGTCGTCGTCTTGCGCACGACTTCGAGCTTGCCCGTCTGTCGATTCACTCCAACCTCGAGGTCGGCCTGTTCGAGCACCCCCGGGTTGGCCACGGAGCACGGGGCTCTCTCGATCTGCGCGAGGAACTCGCGGTTGGCCTGGCTATTCTCGGTCAGGTTGCGGATGGCGAACACAGCCCACTCCTTGATGTTTGGATTGGCTTCATCTAACTGACAGCGCTGCAGTACGGTGAAGAGCCCGCCGAGTTCCCGCACTCGATCCCGGACTGCGACCGAGCCGTGCGCCATGAACGCGATCAGGCGGATGGCCTCCTGCTCCATCGAATGGGTTGGCACCGCCAGGGCAGCCGCCGCCTTGGCAGCACTGCTCTTGCTGGGCGACATCATGGGCGGCTGCCAGACGGCCATTTGAGCGAGTGCGCGAAGGAGAGGCTCGAGGACGTCGATGGTAGGGTCGGGGGCGGCGGAGGTGGCGTCGTCCGCCGCATCGCCGGTCGCCTCCGTTCCCTCGGACGGCGCTCTGAACGCTGCCACATCGCCAATCTCGACGGCGGGAGGTCCAAACGGTGCCTCCTTCTGCATGGCTAGGTCGCCTGCCACCCGTAGCAAGCACACGAGCTCGCAGCAGCGGGCGGGAGGCGTGGTCGAGCACGGTGCGTCCGGGGCGTGCAACCACCATGCCTTCCGCCCCGCCTGGTGCAACAGGCGTGTGAGCCGGCACGCCAGGGCGCGCCGCCACGGCCCACCCATCATTCCACACGTCTCGCCTTTATCGTCGCAGGCCGCCTCAACTGCATCGCACAGCGTGGCCACATGATTGAGCGTCGCCGTGTGAGCCCAGGCCGCCGGCGCTGTCTTGGCCACACGCGTCGTACCGGGCGCGCGTGCTCCCTCAGTCGCCTCCGTGCCGCCATGCGCCGCCTCCTCGGGCACTTCGGCGGCGGGCTGGGCGATCTCGTCGCGATCTCGTCCGATCTCGTTACGATCTCGGCCGATCTCGGTCACCTCATCGGCCACCTCGTCGGCTGCACTCGGAAACCCATCGAGCTCGTACGCGCATGCAAAGGCGTCGAGCAGCAGACCTGACGTGATGAGCTCCCTCACCAAAAGCAAGCTCCACGAAACATCAGCTCCCTTTCCTGGGTAGGCGCCGTGGTGGGCGCCCACGCTGCAGCTGCCGCCGCCGCCGCCGCTGCCGCTGCTGCCGCCGCTGCTGCCGCCGCCGATGCCGCCGCTGCTGCTGCCGCCCCTGCTGCCGCCGCCGCTGCCGCCACCTCTGCCGCCTCTGCCACTTGCACCGCTTTGAGCTTCGGCTTGCACGACGTAGAGAGCGGCGCTCAGCCAGTGAGGCTGTGGCCCTCCCCACACATCGTCCATCGCCTTGCCCGCCGCGCGCGATCCGCCCAGCACGGCGCGATCCAGCTGTCCGCGTCCAAAGACGAGCTGGCGCAGCCGCCGGCCGTGATTGCGGCTGCAATTGAAGAGGAGCATCACTCCGATCGAGACGAGATCATGGCGAGCCGATCCGAGTAGGGTCCCCAGTAACTGTCCGTCACGCCAAAGCGCCGCCTGCGTCTCCGCCTGGCCGACGGCGATGTTGGCGGCGAGTTGTGCGGCGGCGCGCGCACACTCGTCCAGCCCAGGAGCGCTGTGTTGGGCATGTAGCATGGCCAAGGGAAGGGCGGAGCTCGCCATCAACAGCCTTGTGATGCCCATGAGCGTGCCATTCGAGGCTAGGGCCAGCTGCACCGCCGGCTGCGAAGCGCAGGAGTTGCGCAGCACACGGCACACGAGGGTCGTCGCGCGGAGCACTGTGGGGACTGAGTCCACTGAGGGGACTGGGAGCACTGTGGGGATTTGGTCCACAGTGGGGACTGGGAGCACTGTGGGGATTTGGTCCACTGCCGCCGCCCGCTCTGGCGGCTCTGACGTGGCTGCCATCCCGGCAACAGCGGTGCCGGCCGAATGTGAGCCACAGGCCGTCGCGGCGGCAGCGAGAACGCCGCCGACGAGGGGGGCGAGCGATAATCCAAGACCCTTGCGAGCCATCAGGTCAGCCCGGGTCAGTTCAACTGCAGCGGGGAGCACCTCGGCGATCCAACGGCGCATTTGGACGTGGATCTTGGCGAGGCATGGGTGCAGCTCGTTGTCGAGGGACGACCAGATCTCGTCGAGGGAGCTCCCCTCGTCCGACAAGTGCTCCTCCTCCATCCCCTCCTCCTCAAGGCGCTCCTCCATCCCCTCCTCCTCCATGCGCACGCACGCGGCCACGCGCTCCATGAGCCGCAGAGTCTGGCGCGTGCGCGCAAACGCGCCGGTGCCGCTTGTCGCAAGGCCCCCCTCGCCGTCCGAGTCGAGGCTCGCCTTGGCGGTCGCGGAGAGAGGAAGAGTCACTCGCCCCACTTTCATTATGTTCATTTGTGTGATCTGTGAACATGTCTGTGAATCATGACAGGGCGCGTAAACTTGGTCGCGTTGGTTGATTGGCGGTTCATCAAACTACACAAATGGCAGCCTGGTGAGCGCGACATCCCGGTCCCTGCTAAAGCTAGACCAGGCTCTGAATCGCGGTGGGTGGGCGGGGACACATAACACTCTCGGAACTGATACGCATCGATATTCGAAAGCGCCGACAGGAGACCGTCGGCACATTCTAGGAGCCTCCGGCGGAGACCGGCAATACTTCACTCGCCGAATAGAGCAACATCATCCCGCGCGCGGGCGGCATACGAACCGCATAACAGGGTGCCTATAAGGCTTTCCCCTGGGCATCCCTTTCCCCCAAACGGCGGAGAGACCCCCCATTGGGTTCTCCCGCATCCCCCCTGTCTGGTTCCATGATGGATACCGTCCTGTAATCTGGCCCTTCACGTTGGGTTAACAGGGGATGGGTTAACAGCCGTGTAACTTTGGGCGTCACACGGCATAACACTCGGGCCCTTGCCTCGAACATGGAACATTAACAGCTAACTTGCTTCCCGCTGGATGGCGTGTTCATAGTTAATGATACGCATTCATAGATTCGATTGGGTGAAAGTTCGATGAACGTAAAGTTAGCGAATAGGGAGCGAATATAAACCCAATCTGCGAACATTATTCCAACCGCACCCCATACAACACGCACAAACCAAACTCAAATGCGTGAAGGGCAACACCTCGCACACGTCACAGTCGCTTCATTCTCGTGCTCGCGACGTGGAAGGTGGAACGCGTACCGCGCTTCACAGACACGGTTCAGAGTTCAATCCTACACGACGACGTCGCCGCTCCGTATAGCATTCCGGACGAAACGCGCCGTTTTGGTCCCCCGCATGCAATTGGGGGAATGGGGGGAAGGGGGGGGGAGTGGGATTTCGTAGAGAGGTGCGTGGTGCGAGATCGATCGGATACCCACCAATACGGCAATAGCAATACCCCAATCGTGAGCAATGCCTCCAATGCATATGAGCCCACGCGCGGTTCGGGCATCGGGCTGGCGTAGTCTACTGCAAGTGTGAGCTCATATGTTTATATGTGGATACCGGCAAGCTCTGGGAACAACCTTGCTAATGCGTTGACGGCGTCCGCAGCCACGCGCTCGACGGGCGCCGTGCCATCGACCTCGCGCAGCGGCGGACCGCTCGCCCGCTCGCTTGCCTCGCGCTGCTGAGCGAGCGCTGGAACCGTGTACTGCAGGTAGCCTGGCCACACGCACCGGTGAAAGTAGTGCACGAGGCCCTCGTTCTCGTGAGGTGTGCGCACGCTGCGTGCCAATCGACGAGCAAGACACGTCTGCTGGTCCACTGTCAGAAAGAGCACGGCATCGACGAGCGACATGAGCTCGGAGTCTTGCAGGACCATGAAACCCTCGATGATGATGAGCGCGGATGCCGCGCCATCGCCGGCATGCTGGCGCGCGCGAGAGAGTTTGCTCCGCACCGCCGGCAAGTCGATGGCGCCCGGGTGGTCCTTATTTTCATCTGTCCAGTAGCTCGCCATCTTTGGCCCCAGAAAATAGTCATCGCCGTGGAGCAGCGTTACTGACCAGCCTTCGGCCTCGACCACACATTTGAGGAGACCAGCCAGTGTCGATTTGCCCGAGCCCGATGGGCCGGACAAGGCAAGTACATTTGTCGGCATTGCGAATACCGCGTGGACTGTGAATATCGATTGCCTGTGAATTTCAATGTGAGGTCTTATCTTAACATCGTGTGGTGTGATGTTGTGAATGATGAAGCAGGTACAGAGTTGGCGCAAGAGTCGGAATAATAATTTAATAATTTAACGTTGCTCGGCGCGAATGAGAAAAGCTGGAGTGTCATGCTTCAACCGTGCGGGGCATGGCGGGATTGGAGGAGCGACGTCCTAATTAGGGTCTGGAGCCTGGAGCACTGGAGGAGCGACGCCCGCGGAGCACTCGCTGCACGAGGGACAGCCAATCGGATCCTTCCAAACCGCATCGTGAAAGCTGAAGCAGTCGCCGTCTTCACACTCCTGCTTGGGACGATCGAGGGTCGAGTAGTAGTAAAAGGCGATCGAGCGCCGGAGGCGATTCTGCGGCAGCGCGTCCATGGGCGCTGGATGCCCATGCAGGGAGAAGTCGGTCGACGAGAAAGCGACGAAACGCCCGAAGGAGGGCAGGATTCGTTTGTGACACGTGGACATGTTTCGAGCCCAGAGCTCGAGGTGCCCATTGTAGTGGTCGGGCCAATCATCGTTCAGGTAGAAGAATACATTGACGCGGCGGTGCAGCCGGTGTGATCGGCCATCACTGTTCATGTTAGCACCCCTCTTGCAGTCGCCGTAGCGGCTTCCTCCACCGTCGGCCTCATCCAACCGGCGGCAGAGCATGAAGTTGAAGTCGTGATGCACCTTGAGGATCCCGCCGGATCCCGTGAGATGAACTCCGCTGCCCTGGTAGCCTGGATCCGGGATGAGCGGCCGAATGCCCGATAGACGCTCAAGGAACTTGACAAAGACTCTGGAGCGCAGCGCGGCGAAGAGTGCTCGTGTGTGCATGCCCATGCTATTATGGTGGATCTCGCTCTTGCGGAAATGCACATTCTTCTTGCGATAGCACACGGCGGCTCCTGGGACGCAGCCTGATTGCAGCATTTGCTCGGGGATCTCAGAGGCCACTGCGCGCACCACCTCCAGGGGCATCAGCGACTCAATCACCGTGTGCGGAAAGGGCAGCGCAGTCCGATATGCACCAACGTGAGCCGCCAGCAGTGCGTCCAAGTGTTGCCTATGGAAAGAGACATTTGGGAGGGCCCAGTCGCGAGAGCCCAGAGCGTGGACGCTGCTGGAGGGACTGGCCATTGCGGAATGACGTGGCCTCTCCCCGCTCTAGCACCCTTGACCCTACGACCCGCCATAAGACCCGCGTTCACAGGGCAGCCGGAGGGTATGCATTGTGAACGGGTCTAGTGGACCCCGAGGCTTATCAAGTACCAGTGAGGAGATAAAAGGGCCTGGGGGTCATCGAGCTTTTGACGTCGAGCTTTTGACGTTTGGAAGCCTTGTATAGGTTCTGTATACGCCGGTCTTACCCGGTCGGAGTCCGCAGTGCGCAGACCGCCCGCACCCCCCACCGTCTGGTGTGGCCACAAGGGTGGGTCCGTCAATGTATGTCAAGACCGATACCGTGATGTGCTCTTGTGAGAGTCCAACAGGGAGCCACGCCCCCTTTTCTGCACAGCACAGCACCCCTCTCTTTCCACGACCAGGGTCGAACGCTCACGGGCCAACCACGATCGGTTCTCGCTTCCGGGAGCGTTGGAGCACACCACATGGAGCACACACTTGTCACTTCTCTACAAGGTGGACGGCAGCCGCCGACGGTGCCGCTAGAAAATGTCTCCGCGGGGCCAAACATTCCTTGAGACTCCATATTATCCAAATTAGGCAACTCGAGACTCGAGCTTCCGATCGGGGCGTCGGGAGCTTCTCGGGTCCGAGTGGCCTAATATGGAGGAGCGTCTCGGGCTGCCGCCTTCGGTCAAAGCGATCCGATCCCCGAGGGAGGACAAGGCGACAGGGATCAGGGGCGGTCCACGTGCTGCCGACCATGCCTGTGGCGAAAGTGAATCGCACGTTGGGTACCGGGGCCGTGCGTACGTTTGGGCCTCTGTGAATTGGCCACTGTGAATCGCACGTTGGGGCCTCTCAGTGGCCAATGCCGGCGCCAAAAAAGATGAGGTAGAGCGAGACGGGCATCATGACGGACCCTACGATGAGGGGAGAGGTGTGGAGGAGGTTCTTTACGGCAAGGGGAGGCATGGGAGGCATGGAGTACGCGCGCGCACGAGTGGAGAGAGCACGCGATGAGAGGGCGAAGGAGGTGAGAGAAGAGAGTGGCAGGGCACGGGTGCGGGAAGGGCGTACCGATGCAGAGCAGCGCTAGCCCGACCCAACGCTGCGGTCCCTCCAAGAGAATGAAGGAGGAGGCGCCAGGCACAATGTAAGAGATCATCGTCGATCCCGTCGCGCCGACCACCGAGAGCACCAGGCCAAGGTCATGAACCGCGATCGCTACGCAGCCCGTGAACAGGATGACGAAACTCGTGATCCAGCGCATCAGCTTCTCGCCCTCGGGCGTGTTCGGGTTCTTGAGGTCCTCGAGCAGCGTCCCTTGGGCACCACGCGCGACCCCAACAATCGTGGTCAGACACTTGCGGGCCGGGTGGGCCTGCAGCGGGTAGCACGCGGTGACGACGAGCGAGATGGCAATGCGAGCCACGGCGACCACATAGCTCTCTGGGTACGAGACGAGCACGTTCTTGGTCACGAGGTTGCCAAAGGTGTAGTACCCTGCACTGCCCAGCACCATGTACACGCAGAACGCCAGGCCGACCGCCTGGAAAACGATCCGGATGATCTTGTCGGGATTCTTGCCCTGAGGATCGGGCACGAATTTGCCATCGGAGGCCGCGCGGTGCAGGTCATTCCCAATCTCGAAGATGTTCTGGTGGCACGTGTACGAGAAGACAAACAAAGGGAGGGCGCGGATGATCGTGATCGGCTCCGTCACCAGCTCGATCTTGCCCCTGCACGGGCCATCCTCGGGCAGAATGTGATCGGCGCAAGGGTCGAATACCTTGAACGCGAAGAGCGTGATCAAGAAGACGATGCACAGCACGCAGGAGAGCGCGATCAGCGAGAAGGGCTTCAAGGAACTGATGTCTTTCATACACGCGAGTGAGCCGCCGATGCACAGGGCCCAGAGACTCCATACGGTACGGTTGAGCAACATGCCCACCACGCCGAAGGATTCGAGCGCCTTGGGGATCGAATCGCCGACGACAATCAGGTACGAGGTTGCCACGCCCAAGCACTTGATGGCGACAAAGCAGTCAATGACGGTGCCCACATTGGTCAAGCCAAGCTTGTTGCCAGCCAAAGAGGCGACGTCGTAAAAGATCGGGAATTGTTCGCGGCCAACCTTGTCGGCGCACCTCGAGAGCAGGATGAGTGCGGACATCGAGCACGTGGCAAAGAGCATCAGCATCAACGGGCCCAGGGCGAAGCCGCACGATGCAAAGGCAAACGGGAGCCCGAGCATGCCCGCGCCAAGAATGGTGTTTGCGAGCACGGCGGTCCCGGCTTCGACGGAGCCCTTCACTGGCTGCCCCTCGGTGCTCAGAAATGGCGCAGTATCGCGCTCATGTTTAGCCGTCGGCGACATTCGTGGGACAACCGGCGCGGGGTCTCCAAAAGCCGCGCGAAACCTTGCATCCAAACCTTGCACCAAACCAAAGCGTCAAGTCACAAACCCTTTTTGGGACGAGAACTTGATCCTTTTTCACGGGCAAACATTTGCACGTCCAGAGTTCACATGTAGACGTTCAAAACATTCCGTCTCTCTTCTCCCCCGCTCAGCGCAGACTGTGGCGTCTCTTCTGCCGGATGTCACCCTTCGAACTTTGGCACAGCTGTGCCATCGCCACCCATCCCGGCTGACCGCCGGCGCCACATAGTTCATAGCGTCCAGGGCTTCCACCTGCTGTGCGTACGTTCGCCACTCATGCAACCGCCTTTCCCGCGACCATGCCCTCCTCGACTCGCGCGCACGCGCCAGCCGCCGCCGCCGCCGCCGCCGCCCCATCACCTCCACCCTGCCAGCTCCTTCTGCGCGCACCACCCTGCTGCGCCCCGTCGCGCGCGCGCGCTCATGCACGCTCGGGAGAGCCGGCCATCGCCGCCGAAGGGCCGCTGAAGCCTCCGAAAGAGAAGAGAGCCCTTAAGTCGACCCGATCGAAGGCGGAGTGCTGGAGCGCGCGGGACGCTTGGGCGTCGAGCTCGGTGAACACCGCCTTCTCGTCCACGCTCAGAGGCGTGATGGCCAGCTTGTCGTGGCGACGCTTGTTGTCCGCCTCGATCTTGGTCGTCGCCCACTTGGTATCGAAGAGGGATTTGAAGAAGAGCATCTGGGTGTGCAGCTGCTTGTCACTGTACGTCTTGAGCATGCGCCCCTTGCAGCGCGGCACGGTGCAGGCGGGGAAGAGAGGCATGCCCGCCTCGTCATGCGCCACGTGCGTCGAGAGTCCCTTGGACTGCTCTCGGCACGAGGGCTCGTCGCACTGCAGCTTGGCCGTGTAGTAGGAGGTCAGCTCTCGCCGCGTCGCGAGCGTGAGCGCATTCTGGAGCTGCGTGCGCCCGTACGGCGTCGAGCAGCCCGAGCAGGAGAGCGCGCGCGCGCCGAGCCACTCGCCGCTCACGGCGACGGCGCCCGAGACGGCGCCCTGCCCGAGCAGCCCACGGAACGGGTGGGTCTGCTTGCACTTGAGGCACTTGACCGAGAGCGGCTTGGCGTCCGTGAACTTGGACAACTCATTCGAGGCGCCGCCGAGGTGTGCGAAGTCATCGCGCTCACCGGCGGCCGAGTAGACCTGAAACTTGGAGCCGTCGAGGCCAAGCGCCTCGGCCACCTGCGCCGAGTCGAGGCCGTCGATGGGCTCGCACAGACGCCATATGGGTGGGTGCAGCTGCTGCGCGAGGTACCACTGCGTGTCGATCTGGAGCATGCCCTCCGCCTTGAGCACCGTCTTCGGATGGTACGCGCGCTCGGCGACGCTCGACTTGGACTGGTCCACGCACACGACGTACTCGATGACGTCGCCGGGCGCGACGACCAGGCCTTGCTCGAGCATCGCCTTGGCCACGTGCACGTGCGGCTGGTTCTTGCCGTCGGGGTAGTCGTGGGGCGCCTTCGTGAGCGCCTTGGTGATGATGTACTGCTCGATGCCGAGCTCGTTCTTCTCAATCTGGGCCGCGACCCCGCGCAGGTACTGCAGTATCTCGCTCACGAGCTCCTCACGCGCCTTGCCGCTCAGTATAAAGTCGAGCACGACCGAGCCCGCGGTGCGGGAGAGCGTGCACCAATCACGGCGCACGAGGTCGAGTCCCTTGGTCTCCCGCGTCGTCACGAGCTGTCCGTCCTTCTCCTCGACCATGAGCGCCGCGTACTTCTTCTTCTTGAGCAGCAGCATCGACGCCATGACGCCGTCGATGTCGATCTCCATGTGCCGGTAGTGCTTGTTCACCTCACGCTTGAGTAGGTCCGCCATCTTTCGCGCCGCGGGCAGGTCGTTCGTGTTCGAATGCACCATGATCGAGTCGGTGTCGCCGTAGATGACCTCGAGGTTGTTGTTGCCCGCCATCTCGACTGCATGCATCAGCGCGTCACGGCCACGCGACGTGATGAGCTCGGCGAGCGCACGGCAGTAGAAGCGCGAGCCGCTGAAGCCGAGGCAGCCGTACATGGAGTTGGCCATGATCTTGAGGGCCTTCTGCCGAATGTCGAGCTGCGTCTTGCGCTGAGGGTCCTTCTCCGCCTTGAGCAGCGCCTTGACCTCGCGACGGCGCGCCACGAGCATGCCGATCACGCGCGGCAGCACGCCCGTCTCCTTCGAGCCGGTGGGCAGCTCGGCAAGCGGCATGTTGCCTTCCACATCCGCTTTGGGGCGCTCGACCGTCGTGAAGCAGATGTTGTACTCCTGCACGATCGACGGGTAGAGCGAGTTGAAGTCGAGGAGCAGCACGAACTTGTCGTAGAAGCCGCGCTTCGGCTCGAGGACGAGGCCACCCGCGTACGCGGCCTTCTTGCGCCCCGACTGGCCAAAGCCGCGCCGGCCGCCGTCGTCGTCGTCGTCGGCCTCGACGACATCCGGCGGCGGCGGGCCATCCTCCTCCTCCTCGTCCGCGCCGCCCTTGTCGGCGACGTCCTTGGCCTTCGCTTTGCTCTTCTTGAGCTGGCGCGTCTTGTACGTCTCTTTATCAGGCTTGAGGTACTTGAGCTTGTGGAACTCGTGCAGCAGCAGGTACTCGATGCGCTCGGCACGCTTGCCCTGCAGCGATTTGGTCCACAGGTTGCCCGCGAGGTTGGTGAGCTGCTTCGTGAGCGGCAGCACCATCATCTTGAACATGAGCTGCAGCGAAAGGAAGGCGTCGTTCTCGGTGCAGCGCACTAACGAGAGGAGTTGGCTCGTCTCCTCGAACATCGAGAGCACCTGCGCCGGGTCGATCTCTCGCTTGTCGGCCCCGAGCTGCGCGCGCGCGAGCTCACGCAGGCTATACGACCGCTGCGAGGGGAGCAGCTCGCGCGCCGACAGGTACGTGTCGCACATGAGCCGGCCCGCGATCACGGACCATTCAGCCCAGTTGCCCCCCGAGAAGGCCGAGTTGGTGCCGCTGAGCCGCGGCATGGTCTTGATGCGCATGCGGCCCACTTTGGACCACTGCGCGATCTTGCACGCATTGAGCCGCTGGAGCAGCACGGAGAGGTCATGCGCGGCGATGTTGTGCCCGACAAGCACGTCCGCGTCGAGCGAGTGGAGCCGCGCGACCAGGTAGTTGAGCAGGGCGCGCTCGGTCGCACAGATCTCGAGCTTGAGCTTCTTGTCTGCCTGCACGGTGCGCTGCAAGTCCCAGGGGTACGAACGGCCGTCAGGCTTGCGAACGACGGAGAAGCTCGTGAGGGCCGTTGGGTTGGCTGTGGCTCCGTCGCACGAGACGGATGTGTGGGAGATGACTGACGCGAGGAGCACCTCGGGTGCGTGCTTCGCGTTGAGCATCGTCTGGATGTGCAGCGACGCGATCACGAGCGGCGGCGAGGGCGGCGGGTCGGCGAGCGGCGAGAGACACTTTTTGCCTCCGGGCAGCGTGAGCTCGAACTTGCACCACGTGGACGATGAGAGCGCGGGCGCGGCGCCGTCAAGCTTGAGCCAGCAAGGCCCCATGATGCGCCGTTTGAGCAAGAGCAGCTCGAGTGCCGAGGTCGACGTGCCGAAGATGCGCGAGAAGTACGTGCCCGATGCGTCGCAGGGCAGCGCGGGCAACTCGGCCGAGTAGGCCAGCTTGAGGTACGAGGAAGTGCCGTGTGGCACTTCGGCCTCCTCGAAGGCGTACGAGCGCTCGACCTTCTTGCACCCGAAGCGCGTGATGCGGTTCGCCTTGCACAGCGCTTGCACCTCCTGCCACACCTGCAGGAACTCGACTGGCTCACCGCACTCCTCATCGCCCACGAGCGCGTGCTGGCGCGGGCGCACGAACAAGTTGCGCTCGAGCCCCTTGAGCGAGACGCAGCACGAGGCGAACCCCTTGCCGTCGGCAAGCTTCACCTTGCCGAAGAGATAGACAGTCCCGGGCGCGTTGAGCTGATCTTCATACGCGTCGATCCAGTACATGCGGATCGAGCCGTCCTCTTCCGTCGGCGGCATCTGGCCGTCGGCGCCCGCGACGGCCGATCCGGCAGACGGCTGCGACGCCACCTCCTGCGAGGAGGCGCCCGACTCGTCCTCGACGACGGCAAACCAATCGAGCCCTGTGCTCGCTGCCTCCTTGCGTGCCCAGGGCACCACGCGCTTGATGCCGTCGCCCATGTCGTCGGCCTCGTCGGCGGCGGGGGCGCCAAAGTCTTCGGCGGGTGCGCCAAAGTCTTCGGCAGCTGCTACGTCCTCCATCTTGACCGCCGCGTCGGCCGCGGACGCGCCAGGACCGCCGCCGTCTCCAACAAAATCCTCGCACAGATCAGCGGCGGAGAGGCGAGGGGGGGCGCGCCGGTAGTCGTCATGCGTAGAGGCGCCGCTCTCCGCGGGCGCGGCGGGGCGGCCGAGCGGGAGCATCGAATTCGGCTTGTATTGCGGCATCGCCGGGCGCGCGGCCGACACCGCCGACGCGGCGGCGGTGCGCTTGGCGGCCGGGCGCTTGATGCCGATCCCCATCGGATCGTGCTCAATCTCGCCGATGAGGCCCTCGAGTAGAGCATCGTCGTTCGCGTCGGTCTTCTTGGCGCCGCCAAGCGCTTTGGAGGGGCCGATGACGTCGCGCCCCGCACCGAGGAACATGGACGACACGCGCTCCGTCGCCGTCTTCTTCTTCCTAGCCGCAAGGTTGTTGAAGACGCCGCGCTTGCGCTCGGCGCCCTCCTCAGCGCCCTTGGCACGCTTATTGAGTGGCTCCTCGTCGCCCGAGTACTCGGCGTCGTCAAAGTCGTCCTGCCCGAAATCGACGTACCCGTTGCCGTCTGTGCGCGGTGGTGAGGGCAAGCCCAGGTCAGCGACAGATGGCGGCGGCGGCGGCGGCGGCACCGCGCGGCCACGGCCTGTGATAGGGCGCACGCACCGTCGTCCTCAATAAAGTTATCCTCGCGGCGCTTGCTCACGAGCTCCTGGTACTTGTCCTCGTCCACGTCGTCGTACACGTCGTCTTCGACTTGGACCTATTGGATGGCGCGGTAGGCAGCTGAGTTAGGCAATCCTGCTGGCAGCGGCGTGCGCGAGGCGAGAGTGCGCCGCCCGCACCTGAAATTGGTCAGAGCGCTTGATGCCATTCTGCTTGAGGGAGGCGAGCTGCGCGAGCGCCTTCTGCTTCGCATTCGGCGCGATCTGGCGCCGCTGGCGGTCCATCGCGCGCGTACAGGCCAGTGCCGCTTCCTGGCGCCTGTCTGGCGCGAATGCCGCCACGGCGCGCTCGAAACGGCGCTCGCCAAAAAGCGGTGGCTGATGAGAGCGCTACAGACCTCGCCAAGCTCGTGTGGCTCCTTCTGCTTGCGGCTGCGCACGGCGCTGCACTATGCGGGGCGCCCATGCTGTGCGAACGGCTGGCGGCCCTCGAAGACTGCTGGAATACCTGTCGCCCGTCGTCCATAGTTACTGTCTCCGCCGGTCACCGAAGCGTGCAACAATCGAGAAGACCATTGACTGAGAAGACGCAGCGAGCGCTCTGCCGGCGTCGCGGCGTGATCACGGACGTTCACCGAGAGGAAAACAGACTCTTACAGTACCACTCTTGGTCTCTTCCATCGTTGTGCATCTCATTCTCAACAGACAACACCATCACCAAACTCCCACGTCCCACTCTCCCAGTCGAGATGTTTGCTCGTCAGTTTCCGGATATGGTTCCGCAGGTGTTCAGTTGTGGGTTGTGTCCCGGTCCCCCCGGTCTGCAGCTGACGAGCAAACATCTCGTCTTCCCACAGCCCGCGGAAGCAGAAGTGCGTCCACAGCCATGGTCCTGTGGGGTGCTTCACTTCCGTGTGGTGGTTACAAAAAATGTGGAAATCTCAGGGGGGGCGTTCCCCCCCCGAAGGAGGGGGCGGCCCCCCCCGGAGGGGGGGGCCACTTAGGCCACGTGTTTAGGGGCCAGGGTCTGCAGATGGTGAACGATGAACTGAACTGAACTGAACTGAACTGGTGCAAAACCGAGGGAAGGTCGTGAAGTCGATGGAACTTCCTTCAGGGATTCCGCGCCTCAACTTTCCTTGCGAAAGCGTTTCGACAGACCGAGCGCTCGTCGCGGTTTGCTTCTGCATGACAAGCTCCTATGAACCTCCGGTCAACCGATACTCGGACATGGCTGGGCCGGAGGCGATGAAGTTGTGGGAACAGACCTTCAAGATGTTCGACCGTGACGGCGGCGGCGACGTCGACCTCCGCGAGCTCGGCCTCATGTTCCGGCAGCTAGGTCAGACGCCGACGGAGCGCCAGATGCTGCTGCTCATCGAGGAGGTCGACGCGGACGGTAGCGGCACTGTCGACTTCGAGGAGTTCTGCTGCCTCATGCTGCGGCAGCAGCGTGCGTTGCGCGTACCCGCGTGGCTCGATGCGCTGCTGCCAGCCGAGCCGGACGAGCACGAGAAGCCGCGGCTACCGACGCACGCGCTGCTCTCGGACCCTAAGTTTGAGGCGGCGCGGCGCATCCAGGCCACGCGCCGGCAGCGCAAGGGCGGCAAGAGCAGCGACGGTGGCCACGACTCGCCGCCGCACCAGAGGAAGACCGCGTCCAAATACGTCGACCTCACCAACAACGTCATTCAGTGCCAGGCGATAGACCAGCTGTCGCGCGACGAGCTGCTGATGGTGATCGACCTGCTGCCGTCCGCGCAGCACATCGAATCCGCGCACGTGTCGGGCCACGGCCCGCTCTTCGGCCCGTTTGTGGCGGCGGAGCTCTCGTGGCGCCTGGCCACGTCGACGCGCACGCGGCTATCCTCGCTTGAGCTCGCCTTCGACTCCATCGGCGATGAGGGCGCGGTGGCGCTCGCGCGCACGCTCCGCCAGAACACGCACCTCACCGCGGTCGACCTGAGCGGCAACAACATCGGCGCGCGCGGCGCAACTGCTCTGATGGCGGCCATCTGCTTGGGAGCTCCGTTGCCTTTGGGAAGCTCCCTTGGAGCGGCGGCCGAGAGCGGCAGCGAGGCGTCGGCGGCGCCCAAGCGCGGCGCGCCGCTCAAGGTCCTATTGCTCGACGACAACCCGATCCCGGCGCAACTCGCCATCGATATCCAGGTGCAGCTTCTCCTCAACAACTTGTCGGACGTAGTCACCGTTGGGTGCCGCAGTGTGCAGCCAGACGGCACTTCGATTGAGCCGCCGCCGCTGACGCTCGCGGGCAGCGCGGCGGCGGCGGTGCTGGCCGGCATGCCGCTCGGCGCCGCGCCCGCGTGCACGCTCACCGAGGAGTGGCTCTCGCACGCGCACGTGCACCATCTGCGCAAGGAGCTCAACGATCGCAAGGTGCGCTCGCTCGAGCTGCTCGGCTGTGGGAGATTCGGAGATCACGGGGCGAGCCTCTTCTTCACGCAGCCGCCGCCGAGCGCGCAGATGCCCAGGCCGCCGCCGCTCGAGTGGCTGCGCATCAGCGGCTGCGCGCTCGGACACGCGGCCCTCGAGGCGCTCGCGGCCGCCGCTGTGCTGCCTCACTCGGCGCTGCGCCATCTGATTGGGCTCGCCCTGGACCAGAATGCGCTCTCGCTCGACACGGACCTAGCCAGCCCGAGCCCCAACAAGCCTCCGCCCCAGCAGAATCGCTTCGAGCGCGCGCCCGCGCCCGCGCCCGCCGCCGCCTCCAACCCGCTTCGCCACCGGAGAGAAGGCGCCGATTCGCTTCCCGACAGCCGCTTGTCGACGCCGTCCCGGTCGCGCCTGGAGTCGTATGCGCTCGCGCACCGGCTCGGGAGCGCGCTGCGTCGGCTGCCGATGCTGCAACAGCTCGACTTGTCGAACAATGGGGGGCTGAGCGACAGCGCCATCGCCGAGTTTTGCACCGCCCTGCTCGCCTCGCCCGCCGGCTTCATCGTCGAGCCGCCGCCCGCGCCCTCGAGCCCCGAGAAGGACAAGGCGTCAGTCGTCTTCTCGGCGAAGAAGGAGAAGGAGAAGGCGGAGCGCGAGACAGCGGCGCGCGAGGCGGCAGCCGCGGCGGCGACGGCCTCGATGCCACCGTCGGCGCTCCAGTCCCTCCACCTCGGTGGGACGCAGGCGGGCAACGCGACGGCGGGCGCGTGCGCGGCCGCTCTCAAGCTGCCCGGCGCTCGGCTCGAGTGCCTGTGCATCAGCGGCGACGCAGGCGACGTGGGCGCGCACAAGCTGGCCGAGGCGCTCGTGCACAATCGCTCGCTCAAGCGGCTGTACCTCGGGTGCCGCATCGGCGACATGGGGGTCGAGAACCTCTGCCATGCGATTCGCTCGCCCGGCACCGCGCTCGAGGTGCTGCACCTGGGCGGCGTGGTGCGCGGCAACGTATGGATCTCGAACCGTCTCGAGATGCGCTCGGGACAGATCCTAGCCGAGGCGCTGCGTGCGGCGCCCGAGGGCGCGCTGCGCGAGCTGCGGCTGAGCGGCAACCACGGCCTGGGCGGAGGCGCCGCGTGCTTCGCCATCCTAGGAGCGCTCCAGGCGCACCAGTCACTCCGCGTACTCCACCTGGACGGATGCGGCCTCACCAAGATGGACATGGGCTCGCTCGTCGACATTTGCCACGAGGTGTGGTGCCTGCATGAGCTCGTGGTCGATCGGGGCAGCGCCGCCGCGCCCAAGGCCGCCACCGCCCCCGTCGAAGAGGGCGGTGCACCAGCGGCGCCCAAGAAGCTTCTGAGCCTGCAACAGAAGATCAAGCTGACCAAGATCCTCCAAGATAACCGCACGCTCGGCCGGCGGCGTGTCGAGAGCTGGAAGCTCTCCAAGTCGCTCGATGAGGTGCAATGGGTCTTCAACTCCCTATGCGCGGGTCTCCCGACGGAAGAGGTCGACGGCGGCCTCGACAGATGGCAAAGCGCCTCCTGCGCCCAATTTGTGGTCAATGCAGGCTTCCCGCACTACAAGAGCACCTTCGCTTTCAACCTGCGCGGGCCGATGCTCGCGACGCTCACGACGGCGAGCCTGACGCAGCTGGGCGTCCATGAGCACCGCGAGCAGATCGCCATCATGGAGGCCATCCGATCGCTCGTGCACGCATACGACCGCAAGACGCGCGTGGCCAAGGCCAATTCGATCTGGTCCAACCTGCTCGGCGTGGGCGGGCTCGTGGCTCGTGCGAAGGAGCAAATGGAGCTTGAGGCGAAGCTTGCGGCTGAGCTCGCCCTCATCGAGACGGGCGCTCCCGCGGCAGCCGCGCCGGTCGCGCCCGCCACGCCCGCACCGGCGCCGATCGGGGCGGCTGCCGCGACGGCCAACGCGCCCGCGCCCGAGACGGCGCGCCGAGGGCGCGTCTCTCTCGAGCCTCTCGGCGGTGCTCGGGGCGGCGCGACCTCGCCAGAGGAGATACGACAGCTCAATGTGGGCGAGGCGCGCCATACCGCCGCACGCTCCCTCTCCCCTCGAGGCCCCCTGCGCCCCAAACCCGTGCGTGCGCCGTTTGAGCGCCCGTTGCGCATCCGCGGCGAGCGGGGAGGGTATGGACTGCCCCTGCCCATGATCGAGCAGCCTGCGGGCGTCGAGCAGCCGACTTCGAGCTGGCCGAAGAGGTCGCTCACCTCGTCGAGCTCAGCCACACTGCACGCGGCCCAACAGAACGCCGCCGCTGCGCGGCAGGCGAGGACGGCCGTCGCGGGCTCCCAGTTGCGTGGCGAGACGAGGGAACTCTTCCGCGGGCTGCTCTTCACACTCGACGCCGTGCCCTCCGAGGCCGCGGCCGCTGTGGCCGGCGGCGGCGGCAGCGTGGGCGCCGCCGCCGACGGCAGCTATGGTGTCTCGAGCGGCTCACACGCCCTTCATGGCGCGTGCGAGAGCGTCATCGCCACGCGCCACTGGAGCAGCGCTGTCTCGAGCACTGCCCTCGCCGGCACGTGCACCTCGAGCCCCTCCTCGATGCACGCGAGCAGCACGGCGCCCGCCCACCACGGCGCCGGGACTGTCGGCGTCTTCCCGGCTGCCTGCTTTGCGGACCAAGTGCAAGCGGCCGAACAACGACACGCGGAGAAGATGGCGGCGCACACACAAGTGCTCGGCGCCGCGCGCAGCGGCGCACGGCGCGGCGGAGGCCGGCTGAAGACGTCGACGTCGACGAGCGCGCTGCCGCCCAGCTCGCTGCCGCCCAGCGGTGAGAATGGCTTGGGCTCCTCCGCTTCCGTGAATGTGAATGGCCTGAGCTCCTCCGCTTCCGTGAATGTGAATGGCCTGAGCTCCTCCGCTTCCGTGAATGCGCTGCAGCGCCCAGGACGACGCGCATCCGCCGCTGGGCAACCCACCGGAGAGCCGCCTCGTCCCACCACCTTTCAAGGAACCTTCTCGGCTCCACTCCGGTGGGCCAAGCCGCTCTCGCACCACCCGCGTGCCCCCACGCTTCCCGAGCCGCTGCTCGAGGTCTGGCGAGAGGCGTCGAGTACGAGCACGATGCCATACGAAAGGCTCGCCTCCGCCGCGGCAACGCTGCAATCGCATAAGATGAAGACCATCGATGCGGCGGCGGTCAGCAAGCAGCAGAAGCTCGGCAAGACCTTGCCCTTGGGCGGCGCTTCAGCTTATGATCTCAAAATGGTTGGCGATCGCGTACCGTCCTCAAGCGAGCGATTGGGCCTCATCCTTCAGGATATCATGCACTGAATAGGTGCTGCGTGCGTGCCTGCACTTGTGTCAAGCGGACGGGCGAGGGACGGTGCATGGTGACTGATGTGGGCCGCGGGTGGATCTCGCATGTCGCGTGTCGTATGGAGCTGCGCGCTGTGGCGCCGTTGGCGTTGCGCTTGAGCCTTTCACGAAGGTACTTTCACGTCGGCGTTGTGCGGCGTACGTATGTGACCGACGTAAGAACATAACGACGCGCGGGTCCGCGTCCGGCAGTCCGGCTCGCACACCCGCACGGAGTGGGACACGGCCACACGCACCGCACGGGGGCGACGGGCCCACGCGACCGTGCGCACGATCGTCGACGATGATACCCGTTCTGTCGCGAGACCGGATGACCATGACGCACGCGCCGTCACCCCGCGCAAACGCGCGTGTGGGTGCTGTATAAAACATACGCGACGCGACCCCCCGACCCCCGACCCCGGTCGCGCCGGACCGCGCGGCGGTACCGTTAACGTATAACTGAATGTATAACCGGATCCCGCGTTCGGGGCGCGGGTCACCGCGTGGAAACTGGAATTCGTTCGGGCGGACGCGCAACGCGCGAAAGTGTCGAAAAAAGTCACAAACAACTAAGGAGAAGCCGTGAAGGCTGAAGCGAAAGCACGAAACCTCCAAGGCATACGTGATACGATTTCACTCGTCCATTCGGCTTCACGCACTTCGCTTCGCTTCGCCGGCGATGCTGGACCACCGGCAACTCGGGGAAGCAACGTGAATCACAGCTCTGGCTTCCTCTCATCATGAGGGTCATAGTTGATATCACCGTAGCGCCTTCGTAGCTCCAGGAAATCAGCAGCATCGTAGAGCCTTCGTTGCCGCAGGATCAGCATCTCGTCTGTGAGAAGGGTCTGAAGGTCTGCAAGTGTCACGTTGCGGATGTACATGATCCCGCCCGTCAGCACCCCAGTGACAAATGTCAACCAGAGCAGCACAAGTGCAGTAATTGCCACGCACGCCACGCACGTGGGCATGCAGCTGGCGCTATTGTCCTCCTCCTCTTCGACCGTTCGGTCTGGCTCGCCAGTGCGTCGACGGTGCCGCCCACTCTGCCTGGAGCCCGCGAACTCCCTTTGCCATCTTTTGCGCAAAGCTGCCATACTGCGTCGCGGCTGGTCCTCGTAGGCATCTGTCTGGAAGTCCGCCTCGCTGCTGCTTCTACTCGAAGTCGGCGTAAGGCAGGGGGATCTCATTATTGGCGGCGACGTTGACTTGGGATCGATGGCATGCTCGAGCCCGGCTGCGGTGTAGTCGCTCGATTCGACTTCGTGCAGAGACAGAGGGCTTATCCTCGATTTCGAGGAGCCGAGGGGCGAAAGTGGGGGGCTCCGAGCGGACAACATGGCAGCGTGTGCCGAAGTCGCAAACAAGTTGCTCATCGGCGGCGAACTTGATTCGGAGCTTGCAGCATGCTCGAGCCCGGCTGCGGGGTAGTCGCTCGATTCGTCTTCGTGCAGTGATCGAGGGGGAGTCGAATCGAGCAGAGATCGAGGGCTTATCCTTGACATAGAGGTGCCGAGGGGCGAAAGTGGGGGACTCCGAGCGGACAACATGGCAGCGTGTGCCGAAGTCGCACGCAAGTCTTTTCTTGACGGCGAACTTGATTTGGATTCGGCGGCATGCTCGAGCCCGGCCGCGGGATAGTCGCTCGATTCGTCTTCGTGCAGTGATCGAGGGCTTATCCTCGACATTGAGGAGCCGAGGGGCGAAAGTGGTTGTCCGCGCATGGCAGCCTGTGCCGAAGTCGCACTCTATAGTTGCTTCTTGCTTGGACCGGCGCGATTTTTCTTCTCTTTGCGCGTCACCATGGTTCACGAGTACAGTACATGTACAAGCAGTGTCAAGTGACACGCCCGCGACGACGCGGAAATCGCGGCGCCGCTGTATGAACTCGTAACCGTTTGTACTTGTAGTCTTGAACGGTAAGAGACACCGGCGCGTCGGTGACACCGGATCGAGACTGTTACCCCACAGGGGTTAAGGGGGGGTTGTTATCGAGTTTGGGGGGGTTTGTTATCAGGATACGTATCCTGATGTATCGTGGTGTATCCTGCGTGTATCCTGAAGGATACATGTATCCCTAATGTATCCTGATGTATCTTAAATGTATCTTAAATGTATCTTGAATGCCCTGTTACATTCCAAGAGAATTTACATGTATCTTACACGTATCCCAAACGAGTCCAAGATACATTTTGGGATACATATCAGATACATCAGGATATATGTATCTTGCACGTGGGATACATGCGGGATACATGCGGGATACATATGAGATACATGTATCTGCAGAGGTTCGAGGATACATTGAGGATACATGCGGGATACATGAGAGATACATAATGAGATACATGTATCTCAATTGTATCCAGAGAGGTACGTATCTGCAAATGTATCTTGTTGTATCCTGATGTATCTTGATGTATATGAACGGGACACATCAAGATACGTTCACGATACATGCACGATACATGGGATACGTATCCTGATACATGTAACAAACCCCCCCAAATTCGATAACAAACCCCCCGTCACCCCACAGTACAGTTTCTTGAGGTTCGTATGTCTTTCTCGAGTGTGTTCCGGCTCCCGGCAAGGGGGGAGATGGGTAGGGGATGGGGGTGGGATTAGTGAACGCGGCGGGAACCCCAAATAGCTTCGAGTTGTCAGTCGAGCAAATACACACGGGTAAGAGGCTTGTTCCCCCGGTGAGCCTTTGTCGGGTGTTCCGGCTTGTTCCGGCTTACATGTAAGTTCCGGCGAACCGACGGCGATCCGAGTGTCTCATGTACCCAGTATTTTCCCAGTATTCTGTTCACAGCCCGTTAACGAGCCTGTCAAGTCAAGTCTATACATAAAGTACAACAGACTCAACCATACGGAAGCCTATCAAATGTGCTCCGGCGGCCAGCAGTGGTGGAAGGGAGAGGGCGGAGATGACGGATCATCGACGCCACACCTGTTTGTCGCGAGCGCGCGCGCATGCGTGAGAAATGGAGGGCGGGGTGGCGCGCACCGCAGAAACGACCTCGACCACTCTTGCCGCCGCCGCGCCAGCCGCCCTTGTTGCCTGGCCAAATTCGATTGACGTGCCCTTGTCAGGCCCAAAACGCCAAAACTCGTCGGAGAAAGGCTGCGCGCGCTCGACGCGCGGCGCCGGCGGTCGCCAGACCCTACCGGCTCCTTGGCCCATCGTAGCACGAGCACTCGCGCATGCCCCCGATCGCTCCCATCTAACTCCCATCGTCGGCCTGGAGCCGTGTTGCATTGCCGTACTGCTAGACTGAAAAAGGCACGATGTTGAGCCTCGGGGCGCCGCGATGATCAAGATCAAGAAGATTTGAAGATGGGGATGATGCCCCGACTCGGGGCTTTCCAGTTGTGCCGGTTGCGCCGAGATCTGCCCTCCCGATCGCTCGCGCCAGCGATGGGCACCAAAGGAGGCGGAAAGGCGACCGCCATTTTGAATTTGACTTGACTTGACTTGACTTGACTTGACTTGACTTGACTTGACTTGACTTGACTTGACTTGACTTGACTTGACTTGACTTGACTTGACTTGACTTGATTGGGAAAATGGTCCCGCGGTCCAATGCGGCTTGCTGGGAACGCGAGATTCGGGGTTCGTGGGAGCCAGTCGCGCAGCCGCTTCTAAATAGGCCTTACGCTGACCTCAGTGCCCACGTCGATAGCGCGATTGTCAAGGCGTTCCGCAGGCAGCACCCAACGGATTGTCTTGTGAACGACATGCAGACTAACGCGACACGCTCGAAGAGGTGCTTCCATAGCTCCGCACTATACGAGTGGAGGCCCGCGGGCCTGCCGCATATGCGTGCGGTTCAAGCGGACTGCCCCATGTGCGGCGGCGCTGGCCCTGCGCTCTGCCGCGCGCTGCTAATGCACGGCTATCGACGGCTCATCTTCATAGGCGACTCGATCACACGCAACCAGGCTAACTCGTTGTGGGGGTTGATCGGCAACTGGGGGTTCAGCACTTTCGAGGGGTTTGGCTACCAAAAGTTGAGATGCGAGCATGGCAGCAGCATTTCGATTGAACTATTCCCAAATCCGGCTCCTGGTAAGCTCGCACTCTTGCTGAATGCCACGACCAACGTGGGAGCCTTGAAATCGACGACGACCAACCTGACGGAAGAACAGGTGAACAGGATTGTGTCCACGGTCGAGCTGCAACAGCTCTGGTCTGCACTCAACGACTCGTCTGCTGTCTGTATCTTCAATGCTGGACCCCACTATGCTGTAGACTTAGAGGGAACACGGAGACTGTTTATGAATCAAGTCAACACCTCTGGCCAGATGTTTCGTGCTTTCCTCCGGGACACGCTTGGCCTTCGCTTACTCCTTCGCCATCACCGGGCTGGTGGCCGCTTCATCTACCGGACCACGCCATGGGGCCACCCTGGCTGCGAGACCTTCGCAGCAGGACCACCAGACTACGAGGACCCTGCAGCTTACGATCGGTGGGGCTTGCGATGCAGGGATTGCGAGGTGGCCTTCGATACTTTTGGGTGGCACATGTTCCCGGCCTTTGACCGCGCCGCGCGCCACATTCTAGAGCCGTTGGGAGTGCACTTCTTGGACATCACCATACTCTCCGCCAGCCGCCCAGATGGACACACTGCGTTCCGTCACGGGGGCGGCAGACTTCCTCCAGACTGCTTGCACTGGTCGCTGCCTGGCGTGCCAGACGTGTGGAACTACCTGCTGGTCGGGGCGCTACAGCACTGCCTGCACAGACCCCACGATGACTCGAGTGTCTAGAAAGGTTTTCGTGTGGTCGGCTCACACGAGGAGCCCAAGGACATCACCGCGGCAGCGAGAGAAGGAGAGTGCTTGAGAGTGCAAGGTGTTGGGAGTTTGGGAGTGTGGCATACTGGAGTGTGGCTGCGCGCCGGGCTTGCGCTCTGGAGGGTGCTGCAGCGTGTTTCGACGTGGGGTATGATCATGCCGCTGTCCTGATCGTCGGCCATCGATTCTGATAGGCTTCGAAGAGGTTGGCATCGTAACTTGGGCGGGGAACGCGCGACCGCGGGGCGACAGGTTTCCTCATTCCTGATCCTGCGCATCGGCCGCATCGGCTCTGAGGCATCGAAGAATCAGGATTTCGTCTGTTCATCGCGGCGGGATAGAAGATATACTCGCAGGGAGGAGAGAGACTATATGCTTGCAACTACTCGCTTAGCGGGCGCGCCGTGCCGCCGTCTCGAACCGCCATTTTCCGCCCTTTTACAGTCGGGGGAAGGAAGGGGAAGGGATGCACCGGCCTCGGGCTTTGATGATCTTGAAGCTATACCTATAGCGCCCGGCGCCTTCACCCTTCTCTTCCCCCAAGCTTTGCCGATTAACGGTCCTGTGTTAATACGCATACGGGTAGTGTTACCGGTACCACAGGCTGTGTCGGCCACACCTCCGTGATTGTGGCTCCTGTGCTTGGGGGTCTGGAGAGTGACGTCGAAGAAGTCCGCCCGCGACGCCCGCGCGCCCCCCGGGCCCCGCCGCCCCCCATCTCTCTCTCACCCATTCACGCGTACCGGTACTCTTGCCTCGCGACCACCACCGCTCCGCAGCAATCCTAACTAGACGCGTTCGAATCCCAGTTCGACTTGACTTGACTTGACTTGACTTGTCTTGACTTGACTTGACTTCACAGCCACAGGGGATTTGGATGACTTGGGATCCGAATTGTCAACAACGAGTCGCGCGCGGTTGGAACATGGCGGCTGCCTTGGTGGTGACACTGGCGTGGTCGCCTCAAGCCTTTCAGCTCGGGCAGCCCCTGCGAGGGACCTCTTCGCATTTTCGCTGCTACATGCAAGGTGGTGAGGAGGTGCAACCGCAATCGTTGATGCTGCCGCAAAGGTTCCCCACGATAGAGACTCCTCCCTCTGAGGTGCTCGAGTCGCAGCTTCAGGCGCTCCGCATGGGCGACATCCCGTGCGTCTATCGACTCTTCTCGCGCGCGAGGAAGCTCATATTTGAGGACGGTTGCCGGATGGACTTGCGCGATGCTAGAGTGAAGCCGGAGCGAATCCACTCGGCTGTAGCGACCGTGCTTGTGAGCAGCTGCCCTGGGCTGCTTGGCCACCATTCGTCCGAGGTGGTCGCCTCGCTTTGTGACCCTGCTCCCGAACCAGGCCTACTGCCAAAGTGGACGTTCCGCGTCAAGGTGAGAACCTCCATGGACCTAAACCGTCACTACTTCTTCACTCTCACACGGCAAAGCCCGTTCGATGGGGGTGACCCGCGAGACTGCGACGGGTTTGAGAGGTGCTGGTTTGTGTGGTCGATCACTCTGGATGATGACCGAGGTGGCAGCGAGCGCCTCGAAGAGGCGCCGACGCCGACGCTGCTTCCCGCATGACAAGGATGTACAATTTATCAATATTGGATGGAACCATTTCTGGAGCAAGCTGCAAGGAAACCCGTATGTACATTATCAATATTGGCGCAAACACGACACACGCGAAGGCCCACTCGACCAGCTATTGTACTCTGTACATGTAAGGCCCGGCGGCCAGCGCCCACAGCTTCAGTTGGGTGCGGCATAGGGTCGATGGAACCCACAGATGTGGCTGTATTACTTTTTAAGACGGTGCCTGTATAATTGGTCAGACTGCCGCGTGAACAGTTAGCGCCGCCGCGAGCGTTTGTGGCAAATGGGCACAAGCGAGTCGACCTTGAAAGATGGTGAGGCGGCTCCGGTCCCGAGTGAGGAGGCGCATGCATTCTTGCGCAAGGCCGTGCAGGATCTCAACACAGTAGCAATTGCCGCGGCGGCACCATCATCTCGAGCCGTCCAAGCCAACAGCCGGTTGCTTGAACGTCTCATTGATAAATTCATTGGCACGTCGCTCGCTGCTGTTTGGCAGCGATGGTGCCGCTTTTGCGAGGTGGACGCGGCCAAGCTGCCCTACGAGGACGAGCTGTTTGCAATCCAGCGAGAGATTCGACGTGCTCATCAATTGGTTGAGGCCCTTCAGCAGTCCCAGCCTGCACCAGAGCGGCGGCCATTGGGCTTCGTTCCAAAGGAGCTCGATCACCCACAGTCGGTACCCTCAACGCCGCTCGAACCGCCGCCGCCGCCACCGCCGCCGACAATGGCAGAGGTGGCCTTGGCAGAGGCGGAGCGCCAGGCGGCTGTGGAACGGCTGCGGCTGGCGTTGGAGCGGCTGGAGGCGGAGCGGCGGGAAGCGCAACGGTCGGAGGCGGAGCGGCGGGAAGCCGAACGGCGGGAAGCCGAGCTGCTGGAGGCGACGGCCCCGTCAGTCGCCAAGGACAAGACCCAACGCGACGCCGATGCAGAGGCCAAGGAGGTGAAGGCGGAGGAGGCGGAGGAGGGGGCGCGTGCGGCTACCGGTACAGCCGAGGCGGATCGTCAAGCATGGGTTCTGAAGGCGAAGGCGACCAAGGCGCAATGGGAAGCAAACACGCAGTTCCCATCGCAGGCGCTAATCTTCCGAGGCGCCGTGTCGGTGTCAAGGGTCAGCCCCGCAGCGGCGGCGGCGGCGGAGGCGGCGGCGACGGCGGCGGCGGAGGCGGCGGCGGTGGAGGCGGCGGCGGCGGAGACGACGCTACCGAGGCACTCCGTACCTTCACACTCCGTACCTTCACACTCCCTACCTTCACACTCCCTACCTTCACACTCCCTACCTTCACACTCGGCACATCGTACGACGAAACTCGAGGCCAACAACGCGGCGAATGCGTCGCACGCGTCGCCCTTCATGCAGACGCCGGGTCTGCGCGGGAGCGCGCCGCCGAGCGCCGTGCCGAGCGCACTCGCCGTGTCGAGCGCCCCAAACGGCGCCTCGAGCTCCAGCGCGACGGACTCGCACACGTGCGAGGTCTACTACTCCCACGCGGACCGTCTACGAGACGAAGCGGCGGCCCTCATCTGTTGGGTGGCTCGCGGTCAGAGGGCACGCCAACAGCTGAGGGTCGCGCGCGCGGCGGCTGATTGGATCCGTAATTATTGGCTCATCTACGGCGTCATGCGGCTCGCGTGGCGGCGTATCGAGGCGCAGCTTGCCGCGGCGGAGCTGCGCTTCAAGCCGCGGCTCTTGGAGCAGCTGGTGCTCCTTGAGTGCCGTCGTCGTCGAAGTGAGTTTCGGCACATGGCCAAGCCGCAGCTGCTGCTGCTCGAGAGGCGCGCTCGCCTTGACTCTTTCGAGGCGAGCGCTGGGGTCGTGCGGCACACGTGCGAGGCGGACTATATGAGGTGGCGCGCGCTCGTGCCGCAGGCGCCGCTCGCGCATCGGATGCATCGTAAGTCCATGGTCGGCGCCGGCTGCCATCCGCGACTCGCTACGACGCTCGAGGCGAGTCCGATCCTGACGATCGTGGGCTACCCGTGCCAGGTAATGACCCTTGATGACCCTTGATGACCCTTGATGACCGCTGATGACCGCTGATCGTGGGCTACCCGTGCCAGCGCATCGTCGCGATGCATCTGCATGACCTCCTCCGGCTCGGTGGCCTCGCCAACCTGACTGAGTCGATGGCGCGCGCCGTGCTCTACGCGCTCCCGCTCAAGTTTGAGGTCGATCTCTCCAAGTTCGACGCGATGGCGATGGCGATGGCTGACGACGGCGGCGGCGCGGGCTCGCAGCCGCTCGATACGGCGCTCGTCGCGGGCGGCGGCATGGGCTTGAACCAAGAGCAACGCAGCTTCGTGGCGCAGCACGCGAGCAAGGAGGAGTGGCTCGTGAGCCTTTGGCGCGAGTTTGGTCGGCTTCGTCAAACGGCCGGCTTCGCGGGAGATCGCGAGCTCGATGAGCTCGCGGAGTCGGCGGCGGAGGAGGAGCCGTTTGAGCCGTTGGACGACGAGGACGAGCTCGTGCGGCCCGACCTCGAGAGCAGCGGCGCGATCTCGTTCGACGAGATCGGGATGGGCGGTGGAGGGATGGGCGGTGGGTGGGGGGGTGGGTGGGGCCCGCCCCCAGTGGCAGCGGCAGTAGCAGTGGGTAGCAGCAGACAAAGCGAGTGCGCCGACGACTCGCCCTTTGACCGAGATGCAATCTCGCTCGGAGATGAAATCTCGCTCGGAGATTCAATCTCGCCATCAGGCGGCGGCCGCGGCCGGCGCGGCGCCCGCGACGGCGCTCGCGGACGTGCGGAGCCCGATTGGCCCTCACAGATGCCGCCCGAGCTCTCTTACCGGGACGGCGCCTCACCCGCGTGGAAACCGAGCCCTATGTGGAAGCGCGCCCAAAGCGCCGTACCGGGCGCCATCCCTCCTCGCCCGCTCGAGGCATGCCATCCGAGCGCCGTCCCGGGCGCCATCCCTCCACGGCCGCTCGAGGCATGCCATCCGCCCAAGCTCGGCGCCAGCAGCACGGCGCTCAGCACGGCGCTGCGGGCGGCGCGCGGCTCGCGAGCCCACGACGGCGCCGGGCCTCGCGGCTCGTTCAGACTGCTGCGCGCGTCGGCGCGCCTGGCACCGCCGCCTCAGCTCGCGGCCTCGCCCAACACGGCGCTCACGCCCTCGCCCCGACCCAGCAGCAGCAGCAGCAGCCCAACACGGCGCTCCGTGCACCCCGATTCGATCTCGCCCAACACGGCGCCTGCGGCCTCGCCCCGGCCCAGCCTCCGCAGCAGCCGGACCCACGGGGGCACGTGCCCGGCGGGCGCGGCGTCGTGTTGGGCGGGCGCGGCGTCGTCGCCTCTGCCGTCGCCGCTCGGGCCGCGCCCGCGCAACGCATCGGCGCTGCTGCCGGCGGGCGACCCTCTCGCGAGCGCCATCGTGAGCGCCACGGACTCGACCACCGGGCAGCTCGACGTGCCCGACACGGCGCGCGCGGCGCGGGAGAGGCTCGTGCAGCGGCTGCGCAAGTTGAGCGCCTCGGACTCCAAGGGCGCCGTGCTGCTCTCTTTCGCAAGCAGCACGCCCGCCGAGGTGATTGCCGACGTCATCATCGACGAGTTGGATAAGTACCTCGCGCTGCCCAACGAGGCGCCCAACATGGCGCTGCCCAACGAGGCGCCCAACATGGCGCTGCCCAACGAGGCGCCCAGCATGGCGCTGCCCAACGAGGCGCCCGCCGCCGGCGGCAGCGGGCCGCGCCGCGGCACGAGCAGCGCCATGCTGAGCAAGCCGACCGCGCAGCTGAGGCTACTCAAGTCAAAGCAGGTGCGATCTCCCTTGAGCTCCCTTGATTGCCTATGATTGCCTCCCTCATCATCCTGCTCAAGTCGAAGCAGGTGGGAGGCTTGCTCGAAGCGCTCGGCCAGCTCGGTCAGGGGCACCAAGCGGTGCACGAGCTGTATGAGGCGTACGCCGAGCGGCTCGCCGAGAGGAAGAGCGACCTTGAGAGCGCCATCGAGGCGCAGCGCGACTCGATGCGTTCAGTGCCCATAATGTCTGACATTATGTCAGAACTTGGGCCTGGGAAGGGCAGCCAGTCGTGAGCGCAGATTCCGGGGGTTCTTCCCCACCCCCGTTGGAACACCGGGAGGGAAGCCTCTGAGATTAACCGCCCGCGTGAAAATAGCGCGCGCGCGACCCGATAGGTTTTGGCCGGCGGACCCATTTTTTTGCGTGTCCGTGTGTC
>Ga0210242_100242_pt1 | contig 45764 bp, 23 predicted proteins | sample ChrtobMeP5a_16mM_FD_155445 | JGI IMG/M metagenome (GOLD analysis project Ga0210242, IMG submission 155445) | Chrysochromulina tobin associated microbial communities from unialgal haptophyte culture, Seattle, Washington, United States - P5a_16mM | ecosystem: Host-associated > Algae > Haptophytes >... | reverse complement strand
GACTCCCAAATCCCCCCAAATTCCAGATTCCGAGTTTCCGAGTTTCCGAGGACCCCTCTTGGCACTTGGGTCGCAGCAAGAGGGACTCGCAAATTCCCAGATTCCGAGTTTCCGAGTGTAATACCTACGGGGCTTACGTACGTAGAGAGCAAATTCCAGAATACACAGCGCAGTTTCTATTTCCGCTCCTGTACTCATGTGTAGCCAAAGCCGTAAACTGTCTCGAGGTCTATCGAGGTATTGGTATGGTTGACCCGCGTGCGGGGCTGTTTTGTACTCGCTGGTCCGTACGTAGGAACTGTATTTCGTGTCGGTCTCAGGAACCCACGATCAGTCCTGTTGCTTCGGTGGGCGCCCGCCTCTTTTCTGCTCTGCTGCTGTCGCAAATCGGTGGCCAAGCGCATAAAAAGATGAAGCAAAAGCGCTCATTGTCGTCGTTCCTCGGATCGCGGCCCCTGCGACCCCACAGCCACGCTTGCCAGCCAATGATGTATGCCACCAATACGACAAGCAAAGCGCCTATCATGTAGTGCTCCCACTCCCAGCATCCGGTCCACATGCTGTAGACGGTGCATCGCTCCACGTCACCGTTGATGTGTGGTTGCAATTCTTCCAAAAGGGAATGATCCTGCACGATGCTTACCGTCCCCACTTCAATCCACAACTTGAGGGACGTGTTGCTCGGGCGGCTGAAGAGAGCGTCACCTTGCGAGCGTAAGCTTAGGGCCCCGTCGATCTGCATGTCGAACGGCGGTCCCAAATGATTCCACATCTTCTGACAACCGCGCGCAGTGTACAATACCCCTTGAGTGCCGAAAAAGCCCCTGCTCCCAAGCGGTTCAAAGCCAGGCTGACTGCTCTGGACGGAAATGGGCTTCCAGGGCTTCATGCCTTCGAAGACTTCGAGAGGGCCGAAGATGATGATGTCGGCCGTGTGATTTTTCGTCAGCTCAAGCGCGAGCGGAAACTGCGATTGGAGCGCAGGATTTATGGGGCATGCGTCCTCCTCCAAGACGAGAGTGGTCGCGTGTTTGTCGCAAACCCGAAGGTGGGAAAGGAAGAGGCCGACAGCACTCGCCTTTGCAAGCTCGTAGGGGCGCCGCGGGTACTCGTCGTTCTCAAGGGCCTCAATGCTCTGTCGAGCGAGGGGCGTGATGAATCCTGCCTCTTCCAGATCTGCTGGCGAAGAACCTCTAAAGTCAGCGGTCAGATCGTTCCTGTCCATCACGTTTCTGAATCCGAATTCCTCGAAGTGGGGGAGAGCGACAGAATTGTTTAGTGTGATGATGCGAACAGGCACGTCGAGCCACTCGGAAGATTCAGCGAAGCTCGGAAGATTCAGGGTCGAGATACTGCTGGGATTTACAGCGTCAGCGTCCAGCTCGTACATATTCACCTGGCCCGTGTTGGCCGCGGCCATGTGCAAGATGCGAAGGAGCGCGGAGCACGGCCCGATTTGGAACGGCTTCCACTGATTTTTTGCCGGAACCCATCCAAATAAAGCGCGCGAGGCAGCTGTACACGCGACAGGCGACACCCCCCAAACGGTGCGACTTTTCAGAGCAGCGCCGACGGATCCAGAGAAAGACGACACGCCCGGGGGACAGAGACGCAGACACTCGACTAACAGGACTTATCGTTTATCCCTATTTATCGACTTATGATCTTATGAGTTATGTCATGCTGCTTGCTGGACCGATCGCATCACCGGATTGTGTCTCTTATCTTATTAGTGTGTGCTGCTTTGCGGTTTCAAACACTGGCCACATCGCACCTTGGTTATGGAATATGGATTCATGCAACCGCCAACACCACATAGTCAAAGAAATCGACATGTTGATGATTTGTTGATGTTCCTGCATGGTGCGGTGGCTCCCTTCAAACGTCCCTATGGCTACGAAGCGGGCTATTCGGTGAGCTCATTTTCAGGGCCAGATAGCTGCTCAACCTTGACGATTCTCACGCAGTCGCCTTGCCATGACATGTGCACCCACGGCCACAGCGCACGCGGAAGTGCCACCTGTGCCTCGATCATCTCGCCGCCGTCGATGCTGAAACGCAAGGAGCTCTTCCGTGCGATAGGCGAAGCGACGATTTGGTGAACAGGGTGCGCCTGCATCGCGTCAAGGAACCGTGGGTAGGTCCGTTGCATGGCCAGAGGATGCAAGCTCGCCCTGAAGTCGCGGCGCACAATGTGATCGGCCATCGGCGGGTGCTGTGGCACGTCGATCTCGAAGACTATGGTCATGCCCACAACTTTGGTCGCCGGTTCAATCGTCGGAAAACCTTCTGGAAGCACATTCGCACCACCGAACTGGCCCACTTTAGCATCAGGAGACTCGACCCACTTGCCCAAGGCGGGGCAGATGCCCCACGCAACGACAGGCCGTGAGACTGGCGGAGGCTTGTTGCCCTGGTCCACTGGTGGCCAGACCTCGGTCCACGCGGGCGCTGCTGCATCCGTTACACCAAGGACGATGCCATAGCCCTTGGTACTTCCAGCACGCTCAATCATATAAGTGATGCGGTGTTTGCCCGCGGTCAGAGGCTGGATGCCACGAGCCACATCACTCACTCCGGCACGCAAGTGCATAATCGACATCCCTTCGACTTTGACATAGTCTTTGCTCCGGCAGTGTGCAATCCACTCTGGTGGTGGGCCTTCCGGCACCGGTGGCGCCTTGGCTTTCTTCTCCTTGGGCGCCATGTCAGTGCCTGGTCGTGTGCTCGCCGGCGGAGCAGTTGCGCGGTCGCCGCGCGCCGAAAGCGAAACGAACTACCGGTACCAAAAAGACACTAACTGTGATCCGTGTGTCCGACTGTCCGTGTGCCCGTGTCGCCGTGTGTACAGTCAGTCACTCAGTTTCGTCGCGCCCCCCCCCCCGCGCTCACCACACCGTCAACAAGGGACCGTCAAACGTTACCGGGTGCTTATAGGGTGCTCTATCTGTGTCGTTGTTACAGAAATAGGCTAAAGATAATTTTGTGTCGTACGCCAACCGGCACCGCGGTCTGACTCGCGATCGCGTCGGACCATCTCAGAGCCTCAGAACACTTGGAGGCGGACGTTCCCAGGCATCAATGGGACGTTGCCAAGGCGCGCAAAGGCCGCGCAGCACGCAGATCGATTGAGAGCGTGCGCGTTCATCTCGCGGAGCGCGACGCGAAACGCGCGGCCGCACGCCGTGGCGGGCAGTGCGGCAGTGTCGTCAAGGCCGGACGCGCGCAGGAAAGCGTGCCGTTGTAGAGTCTCCCATCCCAATGCGCGAGCTCGCTTCTCGCTCGAGCTCGCCGTCGACTCCGGGCTCGTCCCAATACGCGCACACGCTCCCTCGCTTCGCTCTGGCGGTACGTAATTCAGTATGCGCAGCCAAGGCTTCGCCGTACCGGATACGTAATGAATGACGCGATGGGAACTCTGAGCGCTGCGGGACACGTACGCGCCAGCGCGGTGGCGGTGTTGGAGCATGTAGAGTAGGAACCCTTGATCTAGGTCACCGGAGTCAATGCCCGTCCAGTCGTGGTACCTGATGAGCGGAGCAATCCAAAGCATTCAAGTAGGCAATTGTAGGGAGGCCAGCGACAGCCGCCATCAGCCGCGTACCTCGCCGCTGGGTGATGGCGGTTGAGCACGGCGCCGTCCGCGGCGACCATCGGGGTGTGTGCAAAGAGGTGGGAAGGAGTCCCTGCCAGCTCCCAACCGTGCGTGGCGTTCCAAGGCGCACCGAGCACTTGAAGGCCTTCTCGGTACAGGGCGCCGCCGTCGTTCGGTGGCAGCACGAGAAACATGCCTCCATTGTAAGGCGTCGTCACGTCCGCGTAGCCCAACATACGGAGCGGCTCACGGGCAGCCGCCGCACTGTCGTGGGAGGCGCCACCCCAGACGTCAGAGGAGGCGCCGTCCAAGGCGCGCGCTCCCCCGGAGGTGCTGTTTGCAGCGGAGACGAGTTTGGTGAGCTCGACGGCCCACTCGGCGGCGAGGGCGTGCGGCGAGGGGCTAAACCTCGGCAATACGTCCGTGTCCAGGTCCGTGTGTAGCACGGCGTCGTACCTGAGGATGGAGGCCGTCGGAGACACTGCGTTACCAACTGGCGGCAATGGAAGGTATTCAGAGACCATCAGAGGGGCACGTACCGGCGCCCTAAGCGGAAGAGTTCCCATTTCCACAGGAAGACGTATCCACGCTCGATGTACTCTTGGTTGTATGACATAACGCCGCCGCCGATGACGCGTTTTGCGTGAGCGAGCGATACCTTCCGCATCGCGGGCGTCGGCGTCAGCAGCCGCACTCCCGGGCAGTCACGCACATCGAGCTGCTCGGTCGCATCAGAGAGCCGGCACACAGTGCCCGGCTGGCCTGCGGGCTGCGGGGGCGCGGGTTTCGTGGCATTGGCGCGGCGATTGTTGTGGACGACGAGAATGTCCACGCGCATAAATTGTGGATGCGCAAGGAGCCCGCTCTGCAGCGTCCGTGCCGCCATGCACCATGGCAAGAATGCACAGCCGATGCCGTAAACACACGGGTTTTGTTCGTTCGGTGAGAAGAGTGTGGCGATACCGACTCGCAGCCCTGCATGACGGGTGGAGCTGGTGGGTAAGCTGTCAGCGCGAACCCGCTGCGCACGGTGTCCGCGCACTTTCGCGTCCGCGCGTCGTCGATCATCTCCAGCGAGGCGACACCGCGCTTCGTCGATCATCTCTGACGCGCGCCGGTGGGTTTAGGCACCACCAAAGGACAAGGCGGAAGGTGCATCGTAGACATATCGAAAGGCTTCCAAAAACGGCAACTTTCTTCGTACAGGAATTTCTGTGTCGTTTCTCCGGGAAATCCCCTCCCCTCCGACCCTGACCTTGGTCACCGAGGGCGAGGCACTCAATGGAGAGACAGCTCACTAAAAGGCGCTGGGAAATGGCGTACAGGTTCGTCGGAGTTTCGTCGAGCTTGACCACGCAGGGTTTCGTCATCTCCTTAAAAGGTTTGGGATTTCCTCTCTCCAGTACACTTAACACTACGGTCGAATCTCCGTGCTCGCCCTGCGGCTCGGTGCTGCGCCGATAACAACTTAGGGGGTAAGAGACGTTACACCGTTTGTGAAATAATCTCTCTCTGTACATGCTATGGTCCAGGTATGGTCTTTCTACATAGTGCTAGGACCAGCTCTAGTATCCCAAAGCTGGGTTATGCTGTTTGCCCACGGCGCAAGCCTTCTCCTGGCAAAAGACGAAAGCGAGGTCGCGAGGCTTGGGGTGGCGCTCATACACCCGCCGGAGAGGCCATTTGGAGATATTTTTTTCAGCTCCATTCATCCACCAGTTGCCCGTGACGAACATTCGGGGGACGACGAGGTGGCCGGACCACGCGGAGAGTATGTCCCGGAGGGGTATGTGGCCGCGTCCCCATTTTTTGGTGGTGCCCAGGTGGAGGTCCTCTAGAAAGTAGACACCGCCAGGCTGCAGGTGGGGCCACAGGTCGTCGAACGTGTCCTTGATGTCCTTGCTCTCGTGGCTTCCGTCATCGATCATGAAATCAAAGCGGCCTCCTGACTCTTGCATCCACCGCTTGCGGACCGCCGCGTCCCCCTGGTCTCCCACGAGTGGTAGTACGCGCAGCGCGCGCAGCTCCTCGGCGTGCTTCCTTACGCACCTTGCATCGATCTCCGCCATGTACAGCACTGTCGTGGGTGGCAGGTAACGCCTCCAAAAGTGGGCACTTGCCCCAGGCCCATACCCCATGTCACATCCCAGACCAATCTCAAGCATGCGCAGCGGAACGCCGCGCGGTCGCTGGGTGAAGCGCGGCGCCATCATGTGAGCGTACATGGTCTGGTACTTGTGCTGGCCCCAGAACTTTGAGACGGCCGGCATGCGCTGCAGCGCGACTGTAGTGAGGCGCGTCTCATCCGTGTCCGATGCGTTGGGTGCTGGCTGGATCCAGTTCGGAGCGCCGTCGAGCGCCGCGGCGGTCTCGAGGATTGGTCCGGAGACGAAGCCAGAAGGGTCGCGGTACAAGTTGTCGAGGTTGCAGGTGGCAAACCAGGCGCAGTCCAGATGCTCGACGCTCACCGATACATACCTGCACCTCGCGCACTTCGCACAGCGCTGGAGGCAGCTGGACACAGCACGGCGCGCCTTGCCATCGAGCAGCTCCTCCTGATCCGCTTCAAATGGTATCCATCCGAGGTCTCCCTTGTCTCCGTGATCGCAGTCGCCCTTTTTGCCAGTAATGGTGGCATCGCATGATCCCGTGCCAGAGACTCGGAGCCACTGAGCATAACCGCTCGGATCCAGCATAAGCACCGACAACCGAGCAAAAATCTTAGACTCTGATGAGATCTTCCGTGAAGTACTGTACTGGTCTGCGGTGCGACGAGCGGGCTGGTGTGCGAGCGACGCACACGTCGGACCCGTTCGATCTACGGAAACGCTACGCGACGCCCCGCCCCCCCACACTAGCCAACACACGGTAGCACCGGTTGTCGCGTCTGTCGTGTTAACGTTCACACGGGGGCACGAACGCGACAAGGCACCTTTGCCGGACGTACTGTAGCATTTTACTGAAGCTCTCAGTCCTTCTCTCCCTCTGTCTCCCTCTCTCTCTCTCAGCAGCCACTCCGGTTGTCAGGGCGGGCGGGTGGGCAACCAATGGGCGGCTGCTGCGCACCTCCTGTCGTATTTGGAAGTAGGTATAAGGCCGTGCGGGGCACGTGACGCACGAATCAACAGGCGCAACGACGCGCCCCCCCTTAGCCCCCCAGCCCGCGGCAGCCCCGAGCGCCGATCCGCCCCCCCTCAGTGGGCGCGCCGCGCGTGGCCGTGCTCGCCGCTCGCGGCTGCCCCTAGCTTAGTAGCTTTGAAGCTTGCTGGGTCCTGGAGTGCTCAGACGTCTCCCCGCGCGGCGGGCATGGCGGCGGGACCGCCGCCCCGCCGGCAGGCGGCACGGAAACGAAAAAACGCCGCGATTATTCAGTATTGACTGTTGTGTATCGTATTGAGTTTAGTATAAATTTACGTAATGCTTCGTTGCTTCCTCCGGCTCCGCCGACCGGTGTCGCGTCGCCTCGTCCGGACCCGACCGCTCGTGGCACCCGGACCCGCCATGCGGACGCGCGCGCCGGCGCTCTGAACAGTCTGTGTTAATCCTGGGAATAAAATGAATCTCGCCTTGTCATACTCATAGCGCTCGCTCTCAGTCTGCAGTGTACATGCAGCCAGCAGCCTTCCCACCCTGAGCCCTTTCCTGGCGCCGTTGCTCTCGCGAGCTGCTCCTTGCACCGCGCGGCCATTCGTCCGCTGCTTTATTGGATGCTCCAAACATCGCCCGCGACGAGGGCCATTGGCGCGCTCACTTAATCTCCGCCTTGACCATTCTCCGCCAGATCACTCAATCTCACTTAATCTGGCGGAGGCCTCCGCCGCCACGGCCGCGACCGCGACCGCCCATGCCGCGGCCGCCGCCGCGGCCGTAGTTTTTCGCGTCGGGCTTCTCGGACGACGGGTTGCGGATCGTCTCGTCGACGGAGAGGACGAGGCACGCGGCCTCAATGGCGGACTCGATCGCGTTCTTCTTCATGACGGTCGCCTCCCACACAAAGGACTCGAACGTGTCGCAGATGCCGCCCTCGACGACATCGACGCCGTACCAACGGCCACCCTGCGCGTGCTTCATGCGCAGCTTGTTGAGGACATCGGTCGGGTCCATGCCCGCATTGCTCGAGACGGTGCGCGGGATGACCTCGAGGGCCTTGGCGACCGCCGAGATGAGCAGCTGCTGCTTGCCGAAGATGGTGCGCGAGTACTCGCGCAGGTAAGCCGAGAGCTCCATCTCGATGGCCCCACCGCCCGCGATGACCGACGGGTTCTTCAGCAGACGGCGCGTGTTCATGATCGCGTCGTGGAGCGAGCGCTCGGCCTCCGCGATGAACTGCTCGGCGCCGCCGCGGAGCACGAGCGTGCAGCACGAGGCAACCTTGCACCCGGAGAAGAAGTTGAAGCGCTCCGCGCCTACTTGCTTCTCCTCGAAGTGAAGGCAAGAGCCCAGCACCTTCTCGTTCAGGTCATTGCACGAGGTCTGGATCATCGCACCCGTGGCCTTCTGCATGCGCATGATGTCGCCGTGCTCGACGCGCCCCGCGCAGAACATGCCGCGGTCCGCGAAGTACTGCGTCGCCAGGTCGCCAATCGGCAACTTGGAGAGCACGATGTTGGCACCGCTCTTGTGAATCTTGGCGAGCTTGTCGTAGATGATGTCCCACTCGGCGTCCACGATCTTCTGGTACGCGGCCACATCCGCAATGCGGATCTCGGCATTGTCGCGCTCGGCCTTGAGCTCGAGCTCGACGTTGAGCAGGCAGATCTTCGGGTTCTCGAACACCTTGGTCATCTGCTCGAAGCCTGCATACGAAAAGGTCTTCTTGAACGCGACGCCCTCGACGAGGACGGATTCCTGCAGGGCGCCGCCCTGCACCTTCTTCATGCCGATCATCTCGAGGTTGGGGGCCTCCGGGTCGAGCGAGAGCACCGCGTCCACCACCATCTTGGCGAAGAAGTCCTTGTGCCCCGACACGAGCTTCGAGTTGAGAGAGGTCGCCGCCGACTTCTCGAGCATGTCACGACGCTTCTCTGGCGACTCTTGGTCGAGTTTGACTGAGAGCTCGACGATGCGCTCCGTGGCGAGCTTGCAGGCCTGCCGGTAGGCCTTGATGATCACCTGCGGGTGCACGCCCTCCTCGATGTACGGCTTCGCCTCGCGCAGGAACTCGCCCGCGAGCAGCACCACGCTCGTCGTGCCGTCGCCCACCTCTGCATCCTGCGACATGGAGATCTGCGCACGCGGGCGAAGAGGAAGGGGGGGGGTCGGCGGGGCGGGGAGAGAACATGGTGAGCAGCGCGGCCCGCGCAGCAGCACAGCACGAGAGCCCACCCTCAGGGGTGCGAGGGGCTTGCTGTCAAAGTGACCGTATCAAGATTGCGAGGGGCCGGTGGAGGTTGTGGGGCACCCACCTGGACGAGCGTGACCGCGGCCGGGTGCACGATCTGCAGCAGCTTCATGATGGTCGCACCATCGTTGGAGATGGTAACCTTGCCCTGGTCGTCATGAATCAGCTTGTCCATCCCGCGCGGGCCCAGCGTGGTCCGCACCACGTCGACCACCGCCTGGCACGCGTTGATGTTGCTGATGAGCTGCGCCTTGCCCTGTGAGGTGTCGGTGCCCTGCTTGAGCAAGACAATCTGCGGCTGCATGAACTGGGACGGATGCATGGCTGCGCGGATTGGTGCGTAGGCAGGGGCGAAGAGCGGCGCGTTGGCCGATCTGCGTCACTTTGGCAGAGCGGCGCCCGTGACGCTGCCGTTGGTTGTGGGAAAAGTTGCTGCTGTGTGAAAACACAAACGAGCACACTCTCAAGCAAGAAAGTGTTTCGACTAATTAGCTTGCTTAGCACACTCTCCGGACCCCCAAGCACGAGGGCCTCTATCGCAATGGACGGAGGTGTGGCCGACACAGGCCGTTAATCGGCGGGGAGCGGGGGAAGGGGGGACCCTTCACCCTAGGATTCCTAACGTAACCCGATAGTTCTTTAGATTTTTTTGCGATGCTGCTGCTGCTGCTCCCGGCGGCGTCGGCGGCGTGGGCGGAAGCTCACAACGCACATCGCGTCGCCCATGCAAGTATATATCGAGCCATGGCGCATGCCAGTGGCCGAGCTGCGATCGCAATGGACTCATCGTGGCGGCCCAAGACAGTCGACCCGCTCTCACAAGTGTGGGGTGTGCCGGCAGCGAAGGAGCGCAGCTACGAGTACTGGCTCGACCTGCGCACATCCGAGGTGACGTTCGCACAGCAGGCACTCGTTAAGCTCTTTTATGCGGTGCGACGCGTTGTCGACGAGGCTGGCAAATCATTGCCCAAGGGCGCCAAGGTTCAGGGCCTGTTGTTTGATGCTGCCAGGTATGATCGCGCGGACACCATCGGTGCCGAGGTGCCCATTTACTTGGATAGTGGGGGAGGCGCGATCATGAATGCTACCAAATTAGAAATGGTCCCGCTTCCTACCGAGCTGCGTGCGCCAAGCAGTTCTGAACTCCTCAGAATTGCGCAGGAGGAGCTCACCGGCCTGGGCGAGGAGGCGAAGACGACTGCCATCGCCTTGGAAGCCGACGCGCAGCTGTGGGCGCAAGCCCTTACAGGGCTGACCCCAGACAAACTGGTCTGCATAGACGAGGGTGCATGAGTTCGAAGCAGGCCAGGAGCTTTCATCATTGGCTCGTCGTGCCACGTGCTATTCTACTTCTTGGTTTTGGGCGCCACCACGAGGCCACGTGGACCCAGCTGAGAATCAGCGCACCAGCAAGCCATCAGACGCATGATGGATCGATATGGTGCATGCCCATACTGTATTCTGTAAGGCACCGTACGAATGTACTCAGGTTCACATTCACGGATCACGCATTCCGAGGTCCCATTCGGCGGCGGTTGTCCCGGGGTCCGGCATGTTGATGTCCGGCGGTACGGTAGTCGGTACGCGTATTTTGATGTATTGGCCCACATGCCCCGACGCCCCAACGAAGGGAACAACGATTCGATTACAGTATTTTGGGATTTATCGTGAATTCGGAATCGCGGCATCACTGCCCAATCGCCATCCGCAGAGCGTCTCCGAGGCTCCCATCGAAAGCCGCTTGGGGGAGCGACATCTTGAGTGCGTCGCCCAAGTCCGCAGCAGCGAGCGGCGCCCCATCGTCCACGTCACGAGGCGCCTCGCCTCTCCTCGTCGTGTCGGCGCCGAGCTGCGCCGCGTCGCTCTCCTCCTCGTGCATCTGCACGTCGTGGGTACGAAGCGCCCTCTCCGAAGCCGCCGCCTCCGCCGCCTCCGCTGTCGCCTTCGCCTTCGCCGCTTCCTCCACCGCGGCTTCCTCGGCTCGCTTGGCCCGCTTGGCGGTTTCGATGCTCTCAAGCGCCGCTTGCGCCTCGGCCGCCTTGGCTGCCATCTCTCGAGCTCGCGCCGCCGCCGCTGCGGCGCGCTCGCTCGCCTTGTTCCAAGCGGCCGCCGCGGCCTCGGCCTCCATTGAAGCGGCCGTGGTTGCCGATGAGGCCGCCCGTTGCGAACGGGGCTTGGGCACAGCAGCAGCAGCGGCCGCGGCAGGCAACGCAGTTGTGGAGGGAATTGCGGATGTGGTTACGGATGTGGTTACGGATGTGGTAGCAGGGGTGGCCACCGGCGTTGAGGTGGCCACGACGGCCGACAGCTTCTGAGGACGCACCGTCGGCACCGTCGGCACCGTCAACGAAGGCGCCGCCACGGCAGCGGCCGCCGTGGCGGTGCCATCCCAGTAATGCAACTCTGCCGTCCCAGGCAGCGTGCCAGTGTCCGCGCCACCCTCGAATGACGCCTCCTCATCGCCCTCATCGCTCTCATCAGCCGCGTCCTCCTCGTCGCTGTCGTCGGACTGCGCACCCTTTCGCTTACGCCGTGGCTTCTTCACCGCGGGCGCTTTGCTCTTGGGTCCCGCCAGCTTGCGCGCGCCGCCTCGAGCGCCCCTGCCTCGGCCGGCTCCCTTACTCCTGCGCCCCGCCCCGCGCCCACCTGCGGCACCGCTCTTCACAGCAGCGCCACCGCTCTTCACAGCGAGCCCTGCGGCGTACGACAAGGGCACCGCGAGTTCTCTCGAGCCGGTTTGGATCCCAATGGCGGTCGCAAGCCGCGTCGAGTCCACGCGGGCGAAGCGCCTCTCGAAGGAGAAGTGCTGGTCGATGCGGCTCTGGGTGAGCCCCTTCTCGTACTCGGCCATCATCGGCAGCAGAAGCTCGTCGGCTTTGGCCTGCGTCCACCCAAACTTGTCGAGGCAGAACTCGCGCAGCGCCCTGAGATCCGGGCGCGACCACTGGCACGGCGCCTCGCTGTTGTCTACGTGCGGCCGTAGGTACGCGTCGGCCACCGCCGAAGATGGGAAGGTGTCTGGGAGCACCCAGTTGCGACGCACGGTGCGGTGGCGCTTCTCGAAGGCTAAACGGCGCGCGCGCCGCTGCGCGAGGACGCTGGCGGCACTGCCGCTCGCCTCCCCGGCGTCGCCCGCCTCATTCGGCTCCACCTCATCCTCCTCGTCGTCTGGCGGCGGCTCTGCCGCGCCCTCCTCGCCCTCCTCGCCGTCGCCTCGCCAAGCACGCACCCACTTGCCAAAGGTGACGAGGCCGCTCTCGGAGGCACCGTACGCGGCGATCGTCTCCATCGCGTTCACCACGCCCACACCGTGCACGCCGTCCGTGTAGTCGGAGCCGAGCAGCTGCGCAAGCGCTACGAGCTCGCGACGTGACACGTGGAGCTCGGCCTCGATGTCGTCCATCGAGTACACCTCCACGTGGTGCTTCTGATCGAAGAGATGCTTGTACACGCACCGGCCGCCGAAGAGGAAGGCGTCGTTGTCCTCAGTCGCGATCGCGTCGACTAAGTCGGCCTGCTCGAGCTGTGCACACTGCGCCTCCGCCTCCATGGGCGCTTCAATGTAGGGCACTCCAAAAAGGCTGAGCAGCCTCTTCGCCTCCGCGTACGTCTCGTCGCTCACCTGCTCAGCGTCACGCGCGAGCTTCTTCTGATTCTGCTGCAGCCGGTCAGCCTCGCGCTCATTGGCCTCGAGCTCGGCCTCAAGGGCGATGCGCCGCGCCGCGTCCGCCTCGGCGCGTGTGTCAGCGCTCGCCTGGTCCTCAACCTCGCTCACCTCGCCCACCTCGTCCTCATAGTCGGCAGGCAACTCCCTGGCTCGCGGCGGGCATGTCGACCGCGCTGGAGCTGGGGGCAGTGGCGGCATGAGCGGCGGCAACTGCCCCGCACGTTCCGCGGCGAGGCGGCGCGAGATGGGCGAGTCCTGCTGCCTCGCGTCCTCGTCCTCATCGTCGTTTTCTTCCTCGTCCTCCACCACCTCGTCGCCCTCTTGCTCTCCATCCTCCCCTCCCCTCATCCCCTGCTCATTCTCCTCCGCCTCCTCCGCCTCCTCCGCCTCCTCTGCCTCCTCCGCCTCCTCCGCCTCCTCCGCCTCCCTAGTCTCCTGTACCTCCCCTCCGTCGTCTCGTTCCAAAGCACCTTCATCCATCGCAACGTACTCGCCCTCGCTCTCGACTTGGTGCTTCCTTTGCTGCCTGCCCTTACCCTCGCCCTCGCCCTCGCCCTCGCCCTCGCCTTGTCCCTCATTCGCTGCCTCCGCCTCCTCCCGCAGAACGCCACTTGGCACGTTCTCACGCTCTCCACTTCCATCCTCCGCCACCGCCTCCTCCCAAATGCGCGAACGCCCCTTGAGCTGCAGCGCGCTCGCAATCGCCATCTCCGCCGCCTCCTCGTCGGCAAACCGCTCGCCCTCCTGCTGCGCCTCGCCTTCATCGCCCGGCTCGCCCAACGGCTGTGCCAACGTCTCATGCCCAGGCTGCTTCATAGTACTCCACATGCGCTTCTTGAAATGCATCCGCCACGCCGCACCGCTTGGCACGACGCCACTGGCCGTGGCCATGCTGGCGCTACCAGCGCTCAAGGCTGCGCTCAAGGCTGGGCCCGCGCCGGTGGTGATGGCCTCGGGCTCTTCGGTGCACAGGTCGATGGGCAGCTGCTCCTGCTCCCGCTCCCGCTCCCGCTCCCGCTCCCGCTCCCGCTCCAGCTCCAGCTCCTGCTCCTGCTCCTGCTTCCTCTGCAGTCGGCGCTCGTCAGCCTTCGCGAGCAACTCGGCCGAGAAGAGATCATCGAAGCCGTCGTCGGCGCCATCCTCGCCCTCATCCACCATCTCGTAGCACACTTCAACACCGTCGTCTTCGGCCTCGTCTTCGGCTGGCAGTAGCGGCGCGCCCAACACAGCGGCGCTTCCGAAAGGGCCCCGCGGCGCGCGAATGACCGTCACTTCGGCTTCGTCCTCGCTGAGCACGACCACTTCCGGATCTGCACGTCCTCTGGCCGTGCAGCTGACAGAGCTGCTCGCGCCGTGCGCGCCGTGCTCCTGCTCCATGAGCGACAAGCTCAGGGCTCGCTGCAGCTGCGCCTCTTCGCCGCCGCCCTCGTCACTGTCCGAGTCCAACGCAAACTTGCGTCCGTTGAGGGCCACACTCGCTGTGGCGGCGCCAAGTGCGGGCGCACCCAAAGGCCGTGTGGCGGTGCCGCCGCTGGCCGTGCCCGAGGACGAAGACAAGGCTCCGATGCGTTGCTTGCCTTGGCGGCGGGCCGCCGTTGCTTGGCTTTCGTACGACAGAGCGATCGCACGCGCGAGTTCGGCCTCCTCGGTCTCAGCAGCATCCGGCGCGCTGACGCCAACCGCCCCGCCCGCGCATGCGCCGCCGATGTCTGAACAGAAGCCGCCACCGCCCTCGTCACCTGCGTCTGCCTCTGGAAAGAAGCCGCCGCCGCCATTGTCGTCGTCACTGAAGTTGCCGGTGTCTCCTTCACCTTCGCCTTCCTTCGCCTTCGCCTCCGCCGCCGCTGCCGGCCCCGCCGCCATTGCCGCCACCGCCGCCGCCCGCTTCGCCGCCTGCTGGGCATGCTTAGCCTTGATCTCCTCGAGCGCACGACGGCGCCGCTCGACTGGATCCACCTCCTCCTCCTCCTCCGCCGCCTCGGGCTGCTGCTCCTGCTGCTGCTCTTGCTGCTCATCGTCGAGGGGGGCGCCCTCGTCGTGGAGCCTGTACCTACGCGTAGCGTCGGATGCGATCGGACGGAACCCGTCTCTGTCCTTCGAGAGCTCGGCACGCAGCTCGTTCACTTGGACGGCTACCTTGGACACCTCGATGTAGTTGAGCAGCTGTTGGTGTGAGAACGATTCGATCGTGTGTAGCCCGTCGGTGGCGGCATGCACGAGCGAGTCACGACGACGCGCGCGCTCGGTCAGCTTGATCTCCTCGAGCACCTCAAACTGCATCGCCGGCGGCAGCCGCTTCATCACCTCCCTATCAAGCTCGGCCGCACGCGGCACGAGCAACTGGCCCTGGCCGAGCCGCTGCAGGCTGAGCGAGTCGTGCAGGTTATGGCCCAGCTTCTGAGCCGCACGCTCGATGCACTCCTGCAGCGTCGGCCCGTCGACCAGCTGGAGAGAAGAGTCCCAATCGACTGCGCGCGCGCACGAGCTGCTTCGGCCCGCCACCGCCGAGGAGCCGGCGCCACCCCCAGCGCCACCCCCAGCGGCGCTCCTAGCGCCACCCGTCGGCTGCCCCGAGCCCGCCGAGGGGGGAATGCCCTTGTCAGGCTGATGCTGGAGCTCGGCAAGCAAGTCTTCAGCCACGCGGCTGATGTGGTCGAATCGGATCGGACCCAAGTTCCGGCCGCCGTACACGCGCGACACCATGATGGCGACGTCGGTCCCTCGGAGCCTCGCGAGACAGCTCATGAGTCGATAGCCCCCGCCGGCCTCGCCATCGTCCTCGTAGGCTTGCTGGACCCTGCCCTCCTCCCGGACGCGAAACGCCGTCATGTTGTGGTCGGCACCGGCGGCAGGAGCTTCTCCTCGCATCAGGACCATCGCTGCGCGGGCCGCCTCAGCTGAGTGCACCGGCCACACGACCTGAGCGGTGAAGACGGAGCCGCGGTCGACGATCGGCACCGACGAGCGCGCCAGCCGCACGCTGCCGTGGCGTCCGAGCTGACGCGACTCGCCCTGCCCGAGGAGCTGACGAGACTCGCCCTGCCCCAGGAGCCCATCCGACGCCTCCTCCTCCTCACTGTCGTCGAGCTGTGCGATCTTTCGCTTACGACGTGGCTTCGCCGCCGCGCCCACAAGCTCCTCATCCGGAGGAGGCTGCTCCTCGACGAATGCCTCGTCCTCGAGGTCGCCGCCGCCCGCAGCGCCGCCCAGCGCAGCTCCACCCCCAAGGCCCTCCGCATGGAACTTGCGGCGCGCCTGGGGCTCCTCCGCCTCGGCGAGCGCGTCCGTCGCTCGAGCAGCCGCGCTCGTCGCGGCCGCAGAGTCCACCCAGAAGGCGCCTGCGCTGACCCAAGCATCCTCCTCGACGAATTGAGAGGCGGCCACAGCGTCGTCCAACGCACTAGTGGAGGCGGAAACGGGCACCGGCACCGACGCATGCGCGGCGGCAGAGCTAGCACCCGCGGCAGGAAAGCCACCAGCGTCGGCGACGCCCACGATGCCGTGGAGCAACTGTCGGCCCTTCATCTGGTTGAGCAGGATCATTTCGGCGGTGCGGCGCAAGCTGCCTTCCTGGCGCTGCCGGAACGCCTGCCGGCGGGCAACGGTGCGCCGCTTCAGCACGGGCGTCGCGCCGTCGAAGACGAGCACCGGCCGCACGTGCAGGTAGAGCAGCTTGCAGATGCGACGAAAGAGGCCGAGCAGTGGCGCGTTCCGCATCATCTCGCCGTTGCCATCGCGCATGGCCTTCACAAACTGGATGAGCCAGATGGAGGCGTCGACGGCGAGGCGCTTCCGCGCGAGCGCGTCCACCGACGTGCGACGGCCGCACGGCGCTAGTAGCGTCCAGAGGTTGCGTACACCCATTGTGTGTGGGCGCTCGCGTTTCTATGAACACCGTCGTTCATGATGCGCCCACGGCCGGCGCGTACCGAGTCTCGCTACCCTCGTGGCCAGTTCTCTCTGGGCTTTGGGAATCGAAATACGAGTTCTCGTCTCAACGGTACACTCATCCGTCCGGTCTCAGTCCCACGCAATGGTCCCACGCTGTCGCTGACGTCACATGATGGCTGATCCGGTTGCCTCGACGGTCGTGCGTGTGTAGTTGCGCGTTAAGATCTTAAGCTGGACGTGAATCTCTCCTCTGTAACGTGCAGCTCTTTGCATCAGATCGCAGAATCTCCAATGAATCTCCAACACTCTTGAGTCTTGTGATGGACTCACGCGACCGTTACGCGACCGTCGTTATCACTCTCCGTTTTCAACCCTCGTCATCCACCCGCACGCATAGCTCCGCATTTGGCAGTGCCGCCACGAGCTGCTCGTGAACCACGGCCGCGCAAGAGGTGCAGAGCGCCTTCTTGGACCAGAGAGTAATTCTCCCGTGGTAGGTGGCGTTCACGTCGCCGGGCGCGCGCACGCCGAGCCAGCGCGTGCACAGCGCACTCGCCAGCTTGAACTCGGCGTCGTGGTCGCGCATGTAGCACTCACCTAGCCCGTCCACGGCCTCGATGGGTGTGAATGGCCCACGGGGTGTGAAGCGTCCTCGCGTCTCACAGGCATCGACCACGATCGTGTCGGCTGGCTCTTCACACCCCATGGACGCTTCACACCTCCTGTCGGCTGGCTCCGGTTCCGAGGCCACGGCGCCCACCTCCGGGTTGAGCCCATCCAAATTAGGGTTGAGCTCATCCAAATTAGGGTTGAGCCCAGGCGCATCAACGCCACTCACTGCGTACTCTGAAAACAGGACCGCATCGTCGCCGCCGTCGTCGCCAATGCTGGCACCCATGCACGCGCCGTAGTGGGCACCAATGCTAGCGCCAACGCTACCGTCGCTGCCGTCACCGAGTCGCACCGACCCAGCCCGAACGTCGCTGCGGTCCCCTCCATCTGTACTCCTCGCCGCATCGGCGGCTGGCAGCGGCCCGCGTGTAGCATGCATGATCGCCACGTTGCGGCGCACGTCGGTGAAGAACTGCGGACCATCGAAGACGCGACCGAAGCTGTACGTGGAGGCGTCGGTCAGCCGGTAGAAATCAAGGATCTGCTCATAGCCCGCGCGCGTGGGCGGCACGGCGACGAGGCGCGCCGATGGCGCGAGTGCGCGCACCGAGCATGAGGCTCGGTAGCGCGCGATCCGTTTGGTGCTCAGCTCGAGCCGCTCGCGCACGGGCTTGTCGAGCTCCGTGGCCTCTCGGACGGCCTTGACGAGCAAGCCGAGGCCTTGGCCGAGCACGCGCACGCTTGCAGTCTCGGGCGGCGAGGCGGCCTTCGCTTCTTGCAGCTGCGCTAACCGGGCGGCCTTGGCCTCTGCAACTCTCGTGGCAAAGGCGTCGACCTCCGAGGTGAAGCTGGCCTCCTGGTCCGTCCGGACAGACTGCTCGATGAGCAGGGTGAGCGACGGTGGGTCCGGCCAAAGGTGCGGCGCGTCCGCATGACCATACCGGTGCATCGCCTCGCTGCGGCCCTCCTCGTGGAGCTGCTCGTTGCTCAGTGCAGCAGCCCGTCGCACGAGGTCGAGCCGCGCCATCCATGACGCGCGCCACTCGCGCGCAAGCTGATTCAGGTGGCCGAGGTCGGGCGCGAAGGCCGCTATATCAGCGGCCGCAACAATGAGCTCGCACTCGAGCGACGACGCCAGGTCGGCCTCGTCTTCCGACGCCTTGCGCTTCATAAGAAGTCAAGTCAAGGCAAGTCAAGTCAAGTCAAGACAAGACTCAAAAGAACCCGGACGGTATGCTCATCGCGGCGCCGCTTGCGAATCACAGTCCTTCGGTGACCACATATTGTGGCTAAAAAAAGTGATCGAGAACCGTGATTCGTCAAGCACGCCGAAAGCGGCGGAAACCTGAAGCGCTCGCCACCGCCCACATGTGGGGCCTGCGAGCTTCTCATCCGGTGGGCACTGTCGTCATCGCGTTGGCTGACTTGCAAGGCTACTCGCTGGCGCACATCGACGAGATTCTCTCCCGGCCGCAACCCGCTAGCTCTGAAACTCCATCCAAAGCATGGTTTGGGAGACGCGAGACGGCACGCTCGCCTCCGCCTGGCGGCGCCGACGGCGAGCAGGCGGGTGCCGCGGTCGACCTGCCGTCGATCACCTCCCTTGCCGCCATGCGGAGGGCTCTCGAGATGGTCGAGGCGCAGGCGGCGGCGGGAGCGACCATCGACCCACAACAGGCGTTGCAGCAGGCAGTCCAGTACGAGCCGTCGCCAGGCAGCCCAAACGTCCGCGGCGACGAGAACTGTGGTGCCGATGCAGCCCGGGACGGCGGCGACGACGGAGACTCCTCCTCCGACGACGACGACGACGAAGACGACGACATGGAGAGGGCCGCGCCGAGGCCACGCCCGCATCGCCCTCGCCCAGTGATAAGCACGCCCAGGGCACGTCGCGCCATGGGGCCCGCGTGGCCGCCCGTGCGCACGCCCTCGCCGCAACCCGATGAGCAGCAGTTCCCCGTAATGGACGAAATGGACGAAATGGACGAAATGGACGAAATGGACGTGGCCGATGAGCCCCCGCCGCCACCACCCGACGCGCCACCGGACCTGGGCCCCGAAATGGACGTGGCTGACGAAGAGAGCTTGCCTAATTTGGGAGCGGCGGACGCTGCAGCGGCCGACGCTACTGCGGAGGACGGTGCACCCGCTGACGTCGACGCTGACGAGCTCAACGGCGCCGTCGCCGCGACCGTTGCCGCGCCGAGCGCCATCCCGAGCGCCATCGAGAGCGCCAGTGCCTCTATTGCGACAGCACCAGCACCCGTGGCCGCCGCCGCCGCCACCGCATCCGCCGCGTCTGCAGTGTTCGACTACGCCACGACAACCTTACGCGACGAGATCAGTGTCGCGACTTGGCGTCACGACGATACCGAGCGCTCGGTACAGCGCTCGCAAGCGCGGCACCCTACCGGTACTCATACTGGTACCGGTACAGGAGCAGCAGCAGCAGCAGCAGCAGCCGGCTGCTGCAGCAGCCCGGACGACCTCGAGGCTGCCGACGACCTCCGCCCGTATACGTACAGCACAGCACGTAGCCTCATTTGGCAGAAATCGGTGAGCGGATTGATCACACGAGGCACGCGCGCCGCCGTTGCCGCCGCCCTCGCCCCCACCGCCCTCGCGTCTCCACGCTTTTCGTACAATAGAGCAGACGAGGAGCCTGGCGACGAGGAGGAAGACCCGTCCCGCCCGTTCGCTGCTCACGACGCTTCACGTCCAGACGAGGCCGATGCCTTGGGATACGCGCTGCGCTGGTCGCGTCCAGAGGACATCGCTACTGTCTATGCCCAGATGCAGGCGCATGTGGGGGACGTCGGCAGTGGAGGGCACCCGCAGTCCCACCACCGGCGCGCCCTCTCCACGTTCACAGACGCGAGCGCTCTGGCCGCGGCCGCACGTCGCGCCGCCACAGCTTTCAGGCGCGCTCCGATTGAGCCAACGGCCGAAACGCCGCCTGTTCACATTCACAGTCACATTCACGCCTCGGCCAGCTACGCGGCAGCGACGACCAGTCGCAAGGCGGCCAGTTCACATTCACGCCCTAACTCGCAGGCAAGCGCCCATTCACATTCACGCCCCAACTCGCGCCCTGCTTCTGCGGCGCCCAGTTCACATTCACGCCCGGCGTCTGCGGCATCCGCGGACGCCGGCTCAGCAGACGTGGCGGCCACGGGCAGCCCCCCACAGGCGGAGGCTCCGCGTACGACGAACTCGCGGGCGAATCCCCACAGAGCGCTGTCCCGAGTTTCCCAAGGATCCGAGAGCGCTGTTCCGAGCGCCTCGAGCTCCCCCAAGGATCAAGGAGCGGCGGCGGCTGAGGCCGATGGCGCCACCTCACGAAGTCGAAGTTGGACTCTCACGCCTGCACCACGCCATGGGGCAGACGTGCCACGCCATGGGGCAGACGCACCACGCCATGGGGCAGACGTGCCACGCCATGGGGCAGACGCACCACGCCATGGGGCAGACGTGCCACGCCATGGGGCAGACGTGCCACGCCATGGGGCAGACGTGCCGGCGTCGCCGCCGCCGCCTCCGCCACCAACCAAGCCGTCAGTTCTGGACTTGTGGCCGAGGCGCCATCGGCGGAGCCTGAGTACTCCAGCCTAGGACCGCGATTTGAGGCCGTGTAACATAAACAATTAAGATTCGGTTCATTCGCGCGCGCGCCGCGCGTCCGGGGTCCTCGGACGCGCGCAGGCGCAACATGATCGACAATCCACACGAACCGCCTCCTCTCTACCGAGTTACTGTATGACTTTGGTCATGCCAGTGCACACGTACAAGGACGGATATCTCTCGCAAGTTCAGTGCGCGTCCGTCTCAGTAAAGCCTCAGCGCCGGCCGCTCCCCCCACCGCCATAGCCGCCGCCACCATAGCCACCACCCCCATAGCCCCCAGCGCCGTAGCTGCTGCCGCCTTTGCCGCTGCTGCCGCCGCCGCCACTAGGGCACTTGCTTGCCCAGTGGCCAGGCTGGTTGCACTTGAAGCACACGTTGCTGCTGCCAGTTCCGCCGCCGCCGCCGCCGCCGCCTCCACCGCCGCCGCCACCGCCGAACCCGCCGCCGCCACCGCCGCCCCGGCCACCAGCTGGCGCACCCGCAGCGCCGGGACAGTCGCGCGCCCAGTGGCCAGGCTGGTTGCACTTGAAGCACACGTTGCTGCTGCCCGTTCCGCCGCTACCGCCGGCGCCGCCGGCGCCGCCGCCGCCGCCGCCGCCGAACGAGCCAGCGCCACCGCCACCATACGGTCTCGCCATGGCGCTCGTGCCCATGGCTGAGGAGCTCGCAGCTGCACCGATGGAGTAGGGACCAGTGCCTTTGGCGGCACCGCCTGCCTTGGCTGGGGATAGCGGGCCGGCGGTCGGCCGCGGTGGCTCGTCGGCCCACTGAAAGAAGCTGCACCCGCCCTCTTTGCCCTTGGGGCACTTGAAGAACTGCCGGCCGTTGTTGCGCTCGGTGCGCGCCGTGAGAACGCTTACCGGCCCGGCTCCGCAAGGGCACTCGATCACAGGCACGTCTGCAGGAGCACCGCCGCCGCCGCCACCACCGCCGAACCCGCCGCCGCCGCCGCCGCCCCGGCCACCAGCTGGCGCACCCGCAGCGATGGGGCAGTCGCGCGCCCAGTGGCCAGGCTGGTTGCACTTGAAGCACACGTTGCTGCTGCCCGTTCCGCCGCCGGTGGTGCCAGTATCATCGATGAGGTCGATGGCGCCCGCGCCCGCTGGCGGGGCAAGGTTGCCCTCGAGCCTGCGAAGCTCTGCTTCCTCGCTGTCGTCGACGTCGGCGAGCGTGCGTGCAGTATGTCCGGACGCCTTCTGGCGATCTGTCGCAGCAGCCCACATGCCACGCATGGAAGACGGTGCGAGCTGTGGATGGGCTGTGGATGGCAAGGGCTGCTGATGCGCCACAGGCATGGGCTGTTGGTATGCCACTGGAGGTGGGGGCTGCTCGTATGACGAAAGTGGCCCTGGCTGCTGGTAGCCCACCGGCGGCGCAGCAGGGGTCGGCATGGGTTCAGGCTTGGATTTTTTGGCAGGTGGTCCGTTGCCGAGCACCTCGTCGAGCGCTGCCTCTCCTTCTTCGTCGAAATCGTCGAAGTCATCAACGTCTGGGCGGTCCATGGCGGAAGCGTTCTGGGAGCTGGCGCGCGGCGACTGCGCGCGGCGACTGCTGTGACTGGACGACGCTTGGCGGGAAATTCCGAAGTAGATTCCGATGCGCGTGGACTGAATGATGGGCGGCTGGACGCCAATTCGAGAGAAATTGTGCATCGTGAACAGGTAGGTATTCACAGTTTTTTCATGTTGGTACCCCGAAGTCTACATCCCCGACGGCTCCGGCCCCGCGGCGCCACGAGTTTGATCCACGCATTCTATTGCTCCGATGGGCGGACCACGGCTCGCACTGTGACTGCGACGACCGTCAATGCCTTCATGAAGAAGAACTGGTTTGCCGCAGCCGGCGATGCCTTGTGCCACGAGGTCAGCAAAGATCACGCATTGGTCTCGAAGTTACCAGGCGTCGCTGACCTTCGACCTGGCGGCTTGGTTTCTGGCCCCTTCCAGTTTGCGCTCGCTGATATTGGGATGTGGTTCGCCACCTTTGGCGCATACGAGCGCATTGAGCCCATGGCACTCACATCAGAGATGTCGATTCGCTTTCTGCGGCCAGCTGTCGTGGCTGATGGGGCCCGCGTGTGGGCGCGGATTGATGTGAACTCTGTGGGACGCAAGACAATGGTGTCGACGGCGACCATTTACACGGACGATCCGACTCGGCCAACAGCAGTCGCGCAAGGAACCTTCATCGTGCCACCACCGTAATCATTCGCCGAACGTCCACTGCGGCTCCGCGATGCGACGTAATGCGTAGCTTATGTCCGTTACTACGTATGAAAACAATAAATCGCACGTCGGCAATGTGTCTCTCGATGCCACAATCGCTCGGATTCGGAGATTTCCATCGCGGCGCTCTGAGCTCGATCTCTAGACTTCCTGCACTCTATCTCAGCTCATCTCGGGCATCTCGACCGACATCGCCATCGAGCGCAGGAACGAGCGATCGAGCTGCTTCTCTGGGTCATACGCGGCCATCGTGGCCATGGCGGCCTTCATGGCCGTCTCGGCGATCGCGCTGTCGCTCATCTTGCCAGGCGTGCTGCCGCGCTTGTCGTCACCCTCCTCGCTCTCTTTTCGCGCCCCTTTGCCTGCCACCTTCCCCGAGGGCGTCGTCGCGGGCGTGGAGGCTCCCTTTTGGGACGATCGCTTGCCCGCGACGGCGCTCGGCGACTCGGTCCTGATCAGTGGCCCGGTGGGTGAAACGGAGGTAGGCGATCCTAGCGTGGGCGCCCCTATCCTGGCCGAGATGGAGCTCTGCCGGGCGAACTCGGTGCGCACGCGCAGAGCGACCGCCTCATTCTGCTGGACGGCGGTGGCGGCCTGAGCTCGCATGCGCTGGAGCGCGACGAAGAGGCGCCACGAGCACTGGACGACCTTGGCCGCCCGCGACACGAGATCCACGTGACGCTCACGCAGCGCCTCGAGGTGCTTCAAGTGCACCCCATCTCGCCCGTAGAGGAGCTGCTCAAAGTTGTCAAAGCGGCGGCGCTGCGCGTGGTTCGCACCACCCTCGGAGTAGCTCGCACCGAGCCGGTGCCCTTGCACGGCACGCAGCGTGTCGGCGCGCTGCTCCGCGTTCTGCTTGGCCCAGCCGCCCATGCCGGCGCCCTCTGTGGACGCATCTGCCGCGAGGGCGAGCAGCCGCTTCTCGGCGCGTCGGCAGCGCTTGAGCATCTTCTCATTCGGCGCGAAGAGCGCGAGCATGCTCTGCACCTGTGGGGAGAGGGGAGGGGGCGCCGTGCTGAGCACGTGCATGCACAGGGGGTCGGCCGCGAGCATGCTCCGCACCTCGCGCGAGGTGCGCTTGCTCTCGGCGAGCCACACGACCGTCCAGTCGCCAAACCACTTGCACAGCAGCGGGTCGAGCGTCTGCGGCAGCGGCGCCCAGAGCAGGTCGGTGAGCATCTTGAGGGCGAGATCCATACCGTTCCAATAAAAGCGCGCCGCGTGCGCGGGGCGCACGGCAAGCAGCTCGATCGCGTCGACCGTCGCCTCTCGCAGCTCGTTGATCGAGTACGCGACTGTCCGAAGCAGCTTGGAACGCTCACGTCCGGGGGGCGGCGGCGCCGTCTGCACCGCCGTCTTGAGCGCCGCGATCGCCGCCTCGCGACGGAGGACGGAGCCGAGGAGCCCGACAGGACGCTCCGATGCACTGGCTGCGGCGTTCGCGAGACCGGTAGGCTTGGCCTCGTCGAGGGCGATGGCGCCCGTCGGGGGCTGCGAGAAGGCGCTGTCGCGGTCTCGCGGGCTGCTGCTGCGGCTGCGCGCACTGCCTGGGCGGCTGCCCGAGCGTGCGCTCGCCACGGCGCTCGGGGGACGGCTGCGCAGGATGCCAACGCTCGGGACGGCGCTCGATGGGCGGCTGCTCGCGGGCGCGCTCGGGACGGCGCTCGGCCTGCTGCCGTTGGGCGCCGTATCGAGCGCACCCGAGGCGCTGCTGCCGCTGCCGCCGCCGTACTCCCACGGCCTCTTGAGCGTCTGGCCGACGATGCCGCCCGCCACGCCCACCACAGCGCGGTACGGCGAGCGCGACGACGACGGGCGAGCGCCGTGTCGAGCGCCGAGGCCGCCGGCGCGCGTCCACGTGCGTGCAGACGTGGGTCGCAGCGCTGCAGGCGGCCGCGGCATTGGAGGCGCCTGGGCCGAGAGCGGCCGCCGCACGCGGAAGCCGTTGGAGGGCGGGGCGGAGGGCGGAGCGATCACCGCGGCTGGCGCTGGCGGGGCTGGCCGGAGTGCACCACCACGTCGCTCAGAGGGCACGACCGACGAAGCCCATATATAGGTCGGGGTGGCGGGCGCCGCGCTCGTCGGCCGCGTGTGGCGCGCGCTCGCCGGCCGCGTTGGGCGGGTGCTTGCTGGCTGGCTCGCCGGCCGCGCGTGGCGGGCGCTGGCTGGCCGACGCTCGGCGCCGCTGCTGGTCCGACTCGGGCGCGCTGAGCCGGTGCGCGACTGCATCGGCGGCGCCGGCTGCGGGGGAATCGCTTGTTGCCCGCGCGGCGGCAGCATGTGCAGTGTCGTCGGCGGCCCGAGTGTCAGCGGGTTCAGGTCGAGCAGCTTCTGCTCGGCGGCTCTTTGAGGCTCGAGCAGTGACAGCAGCCAAGGTGGCGCGCGCACGCCGCCGCAAAGCACGGCGCGCAGCCGGTTGAGCTCATCCGCTAGACGGCGTGCGGTCGAAGGCACCATGCCGAGCTTGGCGAGCCCAGAGGTGAGCCCGAAGGTCGTCGAGCTCATCCGCAGCAATTCGACGAGCTTCATCCCGTGAAGCAGCGGCTGAAGGGCGAGGAACTCGCTGCCGCCGGCGAACTCGAGCCAGCGCTGGAGTGTCGAAGGCCTCGAGAGAGCCTGCTCCGTGCTCGCGGGTAAGTCGACAGTGGCCATGACGGAGACGCGAACGGATGGGTCCAGGCGGCTTGGACGTCGAGTCGCTCACCGACTTGAAGGAGCTCGACTGACGAGCGCCCAAGAGAACGCGCCGTATGCAAAAAGCCGCCCCGTCACAGAACACAATCTCAGAGGATACCACGCGCGCTGCCCGACGGACACATTCCACGTCAAGAAGAAGCACACCTCGCCCGCCCTCGGGGGGCTACGGACCACATGCTACGGTACGCGTCTCCACCCGCGGCCTAGTCGAAGACGATCTTGGTCGCGGCCTTCACCGGCCCGGCCGCGCTGGCAAAGGCGCCATACATCTTGTGCTCCTTCTTCTTCACAGCAGATCCGAACTTGAGAAGGGCTTCGGGCACTGGCTGGCCCGCCTCGCGCAGCACGTTCTGGAGCGCGCCCGCGAGAGGCTTTTCAAACTGCGGGCTGCCCGTGAAGAGGGTGTGGCTGATGCCCGTCTTGCCGCCGCGCCCGGTGCGCCCGATGCGGTGGATGTAGTCCTCGATGGTGAGCGGGAACGTATAGTTGATGACCACCTCCACGTCAGGGATGTCGAGGCCACGCGCTGCTACGTCCGTCGCGATGAGCAGAGGGGTGCGCCCCGACTTGAATTGATCGAGCGCGTCGGTGCGCGCGGCCTGCGTCATGTCGCCATGGATGGCGATGCACGAGTAGCCGGCGCGCTGCACGTCCTGCTCGACGCGCGCTGCCTCCTTCTTGTAGAGCGCGAAGATGAGGCAACGGTTCGTGCGCGAGCCGTGGTACCTAATGAGGGAGGTCATCAAGAGGTCATCAGATGAGGGAGGTCATCAGAGGCCAACAGAGGTCAACAAAGGCCATGAGAGGCACTCAGAGGCATTCAGACCCACTCAGACGCACTCAGACGCAAGCAGACGCAAGCAGACGTACTTTTGGAGGAGCTCCTTGAGGCGCTTGGGCTTGTTGGACTCGTCGATGACTTCGACCGTCTGCGTGACGCGCTTGTTGGCAGTGAGGTCAAAGGAGCCGACGTTGATGCGGATGGGCTTCGAGAGGAACTCGTTCGCGAGAGCCTCGACTGAGTCGGGCCACGTCGCCGTGAACATCATCGTGCGCCGTGTGGGGCTCGTCATGCCGATGATGGCGCGCACGTCCTTCTCGAACCCCATGTCGAGCATCCGGTCAGCCTCGTCGAGCACCAGGTACGTGACGCCGTCGAGCCGGAGCGCGCCGCTCCCCTCCTCGCTGGCGAGGTCCAGGAGCCGGCCGGGCGTCGCCACCACCACCCGCGCACCTTCCTTGAGCGCTTGACGCTGTGGCTTCTTATCGACGCCGCCGTAGACGCACACACTCTTGAGGCCGATAGGCTTGCCCGCCTTCGAGCACACCTCCTCGCTCTGCATGGCGAGCTCGCGCGTGGGCGCGAGCACGAGCACCGCCACGCCGGGTGCGCGTGGGCCGCCGGAATGCTTGAGCACGTGCGTCATCGCCGGAAGGAAGAAGGCGAGCGTCTTGCCGCTGCCCGTCTCAGCCACACCCACGGTGTCGCGACCCGACATCATCGGCGGCCAGCAGCAGCTCTGAATGGGCGTCGGGCGCGCGAAGCTGGTCGTCGCCTGCAGCGCCTCCGGCCCGAAGCCTGCCTCCGCGAAGCCCGCCACCGGTCGGAAGGCCTCAGCGCCCTCCCCGGTCACCGAGATGACATTCTCCTTGCAGTACGCGTCGGCCGCCGCCTCGTCCATCATGCGCACCTGGCCGAGGACGCCGCTTGGGCCGGCCGGAACCATCGGTGCGGGGGGGCCGCCGTTGCTCGCCGGCTTGGCCTTCTTGGCCTGCGGCGGCTCCACGGTGGGCTCCTTGCGCTTTGCAGGCGCCGGAGCGGGAGCGGGAGCGGGAGCGGGCGCGGGCGGCGCGACGGCGTCCTCCTCCTCCTCCTTGACGAACCTGACCAGCGAGCCCGTTTGCACGAAGCACGCCTCCTCAGAGAGCTTGCTCGCGACGAGCTGCATGGCCTTCTGTTGCTTCTTGCCCGAAGCAACGAGTTGGGCGACGACGATCTGCTCGAGCTCGGCGCGCTCAAGCGTGTTCTTCTTGCCCGAGGCTCGGCCCGCCTTGAGGGCCTGCTTGAGCAGCTTCTTGACGTTCATCACTCGTGGCGGTCGATGGAACCGGGGATGCAGGCCGGGTGTACGGCCCGGGGACCCACGAGCACAGCTGACGGGAGTGGATGGTATCGACGTGGACAGCACCGTCGCGCGCCCGCCACAACGCTCCGAAAACGGCCGACTCGCATGCCTTGCGGTACACCGGACTTCCATTGCATCCACCGAGGGGTCGAATAAGCGTCGTACCGGTACAGCGCGCTTTCGGCGCGAATAGATGGCGTCCACCGTCACCGGCCCCATTCTCCATGTCGCGCTCGACGCGCACTGCGAGCTCACGAATGTGAGCGGGCAAGGCGCGCCCTCAAAGTTCGACAAGTTCGGCCTCGCGCTCTCCTCCGGCGCGCTCTGCCTCGCCGCCGGCGCGGGCGACAAGGTGTCTCTCCACGCGCTCGGCTCCATCAGCAAGGTGCATGCCAAGTTCCTCGAGAGCGGCAAGCTGACCTTCGAGCTGACCGCGCCGCGCGGCGGCATGCGGCAGCTTCTCGTCTCCAAGGCGCGCGCCGAAGACCTGAGAGGCGTGCTCGGCACGCTCGACCACGCGACAAAGCTCGCGCGCCAGCGTGGGCTCCCGGTGCTGCCGCAGGACGAGTGCGTGCTGCTGCTGCAGAAGCGGTACCCCGAGCAGGTGAACAAGCAGCTGGCCAAGTTGCGCCAGGAGCGCGCGGGCAACGACGGGCCCGCGCCGAGCAAGGGCCACACGCGCGTGATGCTCGTGCTCGACGCGGCCGACTCGTCAGGCCGCGCACTGAGCCCGGCGCAGGTGGGCAAGGAGCTGATGACGCTAGCGACGCAGGACTTTGGGCTGACGGCGCACGCGCGCCTCGCCGAGTCCAACGCGCAGTCGTTCGCGTGCGTCGCCAAGGACGCCGCCAAGGTGGCGCAGCTCGCGATGCGCTGCCGCACCTGCATGCACCACAGATGGTCGAATGCGGTCTGGCTCGACGTGGACGTTGGGGCGGGCGTGGATCCAACGGCCTTCCGCGTGGCGTGCGTCAAGCGGCTCGCGCTCGGTGACGAGAGCCGCGTGAGCGCCACCTCGCTCCCGCACGGCGCCATCAAGGAGAAGCTCGCGATGGGGCTGGTTGTGCACCTTCGATCGGGCACGCTCGGCGAGGGGGGGGGTGCGGACTTTGGCACGCGGCTCGAGCTGCGCTGGTCAGAGCAGCCGGCGGACGGAGCGCCGCTGGGCGTGTGCGACGTGCGCTTCTGGGAGGAGGGCACTCGCACGCCCGCGCCCACGTGCGTCGCCTTCGAGATGCACAAGGAGTCGTGCAAGGCCTGGTCGTTGCTCAATGGCGACAAGAAGGTGTCCGTGCTCGCGGCATCGCTCGTCTCGCGGCTCGAGGTCTTCTGCCTGCGCCTGGCCGCCTCGAGCGCGGGCGCCGCCGTCCGCACCAAGGTGCTCGTCGCCGGCTGGTCAGCTGCCGTCACGACCGAACCCTTTGTGCGCCGCGGCTTCCGATTCGAAGGCGCCCCTGACGGCTCGTTGGGGTTCAAGATGCTCAAGTCGGAGGAGGCCAAGGCGCGCGAGGCCGCGGCGCGCGAGGAGGCCGCCAAGCTGGCCGCCGCCGCCGCTGCCGCCAAGGAGGCCGCCGCCGGCGGTGCGGCCGCCGAAGCTGTGAATGTGAACGCTGGTGAGGGCCACCGCGTGACGGCCAGCGTGGCGCTCGGCCTTGGCGGCAAGCGCAAGCGCGCGGCGGCCCCGGGGGGCGACGTGGACAGCCCCCAAGGCACGTCGGGCGGGACGCCCGTGCCGCTGCGCACGCCCGGCACGACGCCCGGCACTGGCTCGAGTGAAGGCGCCTCGTCCTCGGGCGCCGTCTCGGGCGGCGCGGCTTCGTCAGCTTCGTCAGCGGAGCCTCGTCAGCGGAGCGGCGGCGGCTTGCTGCCCGAGGACTCGGAGGATGATTCAGACGACTCACCCGACGACGAGGAAGAGGAGGAGGAGGAGGCGGCGACGGCCGAGGCGGGTGGCCGAGCGGCCAAGCGAGCCCAAGCCGCAGCCCAAGCCGCAGCCCAAGCCGCAGCGGCCCAGGCGGCGGCCGAAGAGGAGAGACAACGGCGTGTGGCCGACGCCGAGGAATGGGGCGAGATTTCGTCCCTCGGACGCTTTGCCACCCAATCGACCAGAACCGCCGAGGCGCCGTCTGGCGTGCCTGCGGGGGAGGAGAGCGGCGGCGGCGGCGGCGGCAGCTCGCTCCTGCCGGCGGGCAGCGCGCAGCTCGGCGAGGGCGACTATTTGGATGATGTCGACGCGACCATGGCGGCCCTGCTCGGATGAGAGCGTGTCCGGCAAGTGAAGAAGACGGGCCGCTACTATTGCAGAGCGCCGCACCCCGGGGAGCAGAGGAGGCTCATGCCCTATCAGCTCGCGACTGCGTGGCACATCTGCGGGGCATATCCGAATCCATCACCGGGTGGTGCAGGTGGTTGAGATGGGATGCATGTCCAGTTGCATGGAGTGTGCGGGACAGTCCTATGTCAGAGGTGGCACCGCAGCGGCCTCCTCGCCCACTCCATCATCCCGGATGGCCACTCATGATGCGGGGCTTTCCCTGTGCACGCATACGCGGGCGTGCTCCGGGTCACCTCGTGGACCGGCACAAACAAGTCGAAAAGAATCCGATCTATGTCAGCCGATCCCGCAAAGATAATGACATAGATTGAAGATAACGAACACCTAAAACTCGTACCGAACTTAAAATACCGTTACCGAAGCAACTTGAACTTCCCGTGTGACCTGCTGGTCTCCGTGGTGACCTGTCGCCATGCCTGTCGCCTAACTTGCTAAAAATCCTTACCTTCTCAAATTGCCTTGCCGGCGTAGAGCACGTACGCGGCAACGACGTCATTCAGGCGCGGCACCGTCTCCTCGGGGTGAGGGATCGAGATGAGCACGCGGCCCTCGCCGTACGTCGTGTAGGCAAGCGCGGTCGTCCCAATCATTTGGCCCGTCGTCAGATTCGGATGGCCCGAGTGGATCTCGCTGGTGAAGGTCGCGCCGCTCGTGTAGCCCTTCGAAGGGTACGCACGGTCGGCGATCGGCCCCTGGTAGTAGAGGACGCTCGTGTTCCGACCGCCACCGTACACGGCCGGGTCGAGCTTGAGCATGGCCACGGTGTTGTCGTCGTAGATCATCGACACCATCCCGTGGCCCCGATCCCACGGCTCGGCAGCAGCGTAGTCGATGAGCGCGAGCGCATCCGTCTTGTTTGAGCAGCCGACGCCGCCGTCGCAGTAGCCGGGGAGCGCCGCGTGCGTCGAGTTTGAGCAGCACGTCGCGGTGAGTGCGAGGAAGCCGCCAGCGCACGTGCCATAATAGCCCTTCCCCGCCGCGACAAAGGCGCGCACCGCGGCCTGGCCCGCCTCCCCGATGGCGTTGAACTCGCCCGAGCCCGAACCGCCCGGGAAGACGACAACGTCGAAGGCGCTGGGCGTCAGCTTTGCACCGACATCCGCATCTGCCAGGCTGTCAAAGCTCGCTAGGACGCCCCGCGCGACGAGCTGCGCCAGCGCCTCGCTGAAGTTGCCAGCGCTGCCAGCGTTGCTACCGCTACCGACGTAGAGAGCGACGCGCAGCGAGGAATCCGCCGCCGAACACGCAAAGACGGAGACGACGAGGAGGGCGAAGCGCATTTTAGCGTGAACAACAGAGACTTGTCCTGTGAATAGAAGGGTTCGTACTTTGTGCATCTCTTCGTAATCTAGGCCTAATCTAGGACACCGCGGTTTTCACCGGCACGAGGCGGTAGCCTTCTCCTCGTCGTCCGAGTCGTGGCCGCCGGTATTCGAGATGGTGTGCGCCTTGAGCCACGCGGGGAGCGACCCCTTGTACGCGTTGAGCGCCCTGCCGAGCTCCGACGGAGGGCCGAGGCGCGAGGCGGGGTTGGCGCCGGCGAAGTCGAGCATTGCGAGCGCGAGGCCCTTGCCCACCTCGCGCCACGTCGACGGCCCGTAGCGCGCGTGCGGGTGGAGCGGCGGCGGCGGCGGGCTGAGGCAGCGCGCGTCCTTCACGGCCGCCTCGTAGCGTGAAGGCAGCGTGTTGACCCTCTTGCCGTCATTGTAATTGCACTCGAGTGTGAAGACGTGCGCGAGGCCGGTCGCCGCATACACCGCCTCGCGCCCAGAGCCCGCGTGCCCGCTCGCGCCCTCGTAGAACACACACTGGTCCGTGTCGACGAAGCGCGTATTGAGGGCGAGCAGGAACGTGTACAAGGGGCCATCGAGGTGCCGCTGGTCGGTCGGCGCCATCCGGTTGCCGTACAGGAAGCAGCCGCGCTTGCCCGCGTGCGCGTGGCAGTCGATGTAGCACTCAAGCAGCCGGCGGGCATGCAGGCTCTTGAGCACGGCCGTCGCCGCAAAGATACTCGGCTGCCGCTCGAGGCTCGCGAAGTTGTAGCAGCGGTTGAGATTGGCGCCGAACTGGTCGGAGCGGTAGTTGCAATCAGCATGCAATCAGCATGCCATCAGCATGCAATCAGCATGTAATCAGCATATAATCAGAATGCACTCAGAATGCACTCAGCATGCAATCAGCATGCACTCAGCATGCAATCAGTTGGCGCGCCTGGTCGGAGCGGTAGTTGCCGCGGTAGCAGCCGTCCGGGTTGAGCATCGGGATGAGCTTGAACACATACCGCTCGCGCAGAGCGGCCGCGCGCGGGTCGGACTCGCGTAGAAGGAACTCGAGCAACCCGTCGAAGACGAACGAGGAGGGCGTCTCCCCCGGGTGGACCCGCGCGCTGAGGAAGATCACCTGATGAGGGAGGCAATCAGCATGCACTCAGAGACGATCGAGCAGCGCCTGAGATCATCTGTCCGTCGCGCGCTGAGGACGCTCACCTTCTTGTTGGGGAAGCTGCGCGCTGATGAGGGAGGCAATCAGCATGCAATCAGAAGAAGCTCACCTTCTTATTGGGGAAGCTGCGCGCGCGTGGAGGGGGCGGCAGGCCCTCCCACCACGCCTTGACTCCGCGCTCAATCTCGGGCAGCATCGCCGGCTCGAGTGCCGGCTCGTACCTGTGGGGAAGGGGAAGGGGCGTCGTGGTGAGCACTTGCATGCTGATGCTCCGTGAGCGATCAGCGCCGGCTCGAGCGCCGGCTCGTACCTGTGGGGAAGGGGCGCCGTGGTGAGCATTTGCATGCTGATGCTCCGTGAGCGATCAGCGCCGGCTCGAGCGCCGGCTCGTACCACTGCGAAGGCTGGAACTGCGGCCGCTCAGCGAAGCCGCGCTTGCTGCTGATGGTGAGCAGGTCGATGCGCCGTCCGTCGACGGAGCGCGTGAGTAGCTCGCGATGGTAGTATACATTCGAAGGGCTCTCGATGGGCAGCCGGGCCGCGGCGCTCATCGCCGCGGCCTCGGCGAGCTCGGCGTCCATCTCCGCCCTTCCTAAAGCGATCACTTTGGTCTCGAGACGGTTCGTGGCCGCCGACAGGCGCTGTAGCAAGCGATCCAGTTGTGGCGTGACGGCGCGCGAAGCGGATGGACGCCCCGGGGGGATTGCACTGATTGCACTGATCATCAGGCTGCCCGCGTTGAACGACAGCGGCGGCAGCGACGACGGCGCGGGCACGCTCAAGGCGGCCGGGGCCCGCGACGGGAGTGGAGGCGGAGGTGGGCCAGGCCAGAGGGGCGGTCTCTGGGTCAGGCTCTGTGCGAGGGCGCCTCCGCGGACCGCTGGCCTGTGAAGAGTCTCTGTGAAGAGGGCTCCTCCGCGGACCGCAGGCCGCCGTGCACCCTGAGAGAAACTGGCCATGTATGGGCTGCTCGCACCGGCCGTGTAAGGGTTGCCTGCCGTGTAAGGGCTGCCTGCCGTGTAAGGGTTGCCTGCCGTGTAAGGGTGGCTCGCACCGGACTTGAACATGTTCTGTTCAAATCGGAGTAATGGCATCGGCGATGCGGTAGGCGGCGAGGGCGGTGGCGAAGACGGTGGCGGGTGGGGCGGTGAAGGTGGTGGGGACGGCACGCTCTGAGCGGCCGGGGCACGCGCAGTAGAAGGTGCGGCAGCCTTCCTGGCGGCCCTAGCCGCCCGAGGCTCCGGTGCGAGCGCCTCGAACGCCGCGTCGCGAGCGGCACTCAGCAGCCGCTCGCGGCGTAGATGATCCATTTGGTCCATCACTGCCGCCGGCTGGGCTCCCGCACTCAACGCGCTCGCGAGCGTGTCCATGAGGCCTGGGCCGCTCGATGCCGCGGCGGCTGTCGGAGCGGCGGCTGGCTCTCCACCGGTAGGCGCCATGGTGGGCGTCTCGCCACTCGGCGCACGTGGAGGCACTACCGCCGGCTTGGGCAGCCCGAAGATGGCATCCAGCCACGCCAGGCGTGCCTGGCACTCGGTGTAGCTCTGAGGGTAGCTGAATGCAAAATACAGCGTCTCGTTGCGCCGCTCGACCTTGTGGGCAAAGGTGATTGCGAACTCGTGGGTATCCTTGCTGCCGGCGGCCTGCTGGCACGGAGTCCGGATCCGCTGCCAGTCTGGCTGCGACGGCAGGGAGCGGACCACTGGGCGCATATCCTGCTGGTACAGGGCCCTCTGCGGATTCATATTTCGTATCTCAAAGAACAAGAGCATGCCAGGCGGAGCACCACGGACTGCAAAGTAGAACCAGGTGGCGCGATTCCTCTCCCTGCTGCCGATGGCATCCGCACGCGTGTACAAGGTGAATTGGTTGCTTCCACGCGCTTCCACGCTCTCTATATTGCCCGAATCAAAGTCGGCGTCGAAGATCAAGCCGCCGCACTCGTGCGCGCTCACGCGGCTCATCCGCGCTCGTTGGCAGGCGCGGCCGTTTGAGCACCGAAAAAATCTCATCACGGTCGTTCACGTTCAATCGTACATTCACACCCTCACGCCTGGGTCTTTGTCAATTTAACCCTCTCTTTTGTCAATTTAACCCTCACAATTTAACCGGACGCCACCGGACACATTGGTCGACTGCGTTGAGCAAGGTCAACTCAAGTAGTAATGACAACCACAGGTCACCACTCGACTGGCCACGCACCGTCTCAAAGTCGAAAGTTCGACTCCTTATCGACTCCATTGCGCACTGGAGGTGGAGCTGCGGCACCGCGCACCGGCACGTACCGGCAGCTGTGCAGCCACACATGGCATGTCGGCGCGGATGTCGCGAAAGCATGTAAGTGCAAACTGTAACGCAATCCGCCATTCGAGCTCCCGGCTCCCACGACATCTTCGTTACATAACCGCGTTGCAGCAATCATCGCCGAGCACAACAGCAAGAGCTCTGAGGAGGTCAAAAAGCTCAAGGGCGAGCTTGATAAGCAGCTCAAGATGAACGCCGATGCCATCCTCGAGCAGGACTCCAAGATCGCGGCGTACTCGTCGCACATGCAGGAGCTCATGGACAGGCAGGCGACGGTGATCACGGAGATGCAAGGACAGCACGCTACGACGATGAGCGACCTCCACAAGCAGTTGGCTGCTAGTGAGGCGGCACACGCGGCGCACGCGGCGGACCTGCGCAAGCAGCTGGCTGACCAGGCGGCACAGGCGGCGCACACGGAGACGCTACACACGGCTGCGATGGACGATCTGCGGAAGGTGGTTCAGCAACAGGCGCAGATGCAGCTCGCCTTCACCGCGCAGGCTGGCGGCCTCTCGCAAACCCTTCAAAACTTCATGAACGCGGTCCAACGCGAGATGCTCGAGCAGAGGTCGGTGATGCAGGCCTCGGCGATTGCAATCAAGGAGCTCAAGGACGGTTCGGCGGGGTATGCGGATGTGGCCACGGCGCTGGCTCGGCGGCAGTGCGCGGTACTGCGCGACATCTATGCTATGCACACGCGAGTCACCGCCCTCGCCTCTCTCGCACACGCAGGTCTGCTGAGGACGACTGAAGGCGAATGGAGACCCCTGGCAAGCGAGGCAGCGAGTCTGGAAGCGCAAGCAAGAGGGACGGACGGGAAGACTCAAGACGCATTGCCAAGCCATGAGGGCAGGCATGTCGTGAAGCGTGGGAGGGCGCATGCACCCGAGCAGGAAGCAGCCGTAGGCGCAGCTGCGCTCGCGAAGACGGCCTCGGACACTCGAGGAGCCGATGGCTCAGGTCGGTCGGCAGAGCCCGGTGGACGAGTGCCCCATGTTAGGGACCAGATGGCGATGACTAGAGACGGCGGGTACGCCCGCGATCATCGGCCTGGGGAGAGTCTGCCATGGAATACTGAGCACGGGCCTCGGAGTGTGGCGGTAGACGGACTTTGGGGCATATCATATGTCAAGTCGGTGTGCGAGTCTATGTCTATACCTATGCCGACTTCGGGAATCAAGTCAACTCCAGTCTTTTATTCACGAGAGCGCCGAGTCGAGCACGGCAAGTTCGGAGGTTCGTCATTTGCGAGCACGCGTGGCTTTCATGGAATGCTCGTCGTACTTCTGTGTCTTGCGACGCGTGGCGAGGCGCTCCCTGGAAAGGCCGCTTGCTGTACGACGATGGACTTGCGACGCGCTGACGCTTCGACGCTGCTATGTCGAGAGGCCATGGACTTGCGCTGTTATGATCGGTCGGCTCTGCAACGCTTTGGGATCGCAGTGCGTGGTGCCTCGTGCAACGACGCGGGACCCGCCTTTTGGGACTGCTTTGACGCGATCGAAGACATTCCAAACCCGACTGCGGACAGCTCATCGACTCAGCAAAACGCAGATCCGGTGCCAAGTCCAAGATGGGAACCAGATAGGCAAGGCGAGGGCGAAGAGCTGTCAGCAATCAGGCAATCAGCGCCGAGCCCTATTCCGACGCTTATCACGAACACTTCATGCAACGTCGGGCTCACTCATAAGCAGCAGACAGCGAGCGCGCGGAGATTGCCCTGGGCGGTCACACGAAGCAGAATAGCAATCGCAGATCCGAAGTGCATACGACGGCGACGCCTCCGCTGGCATATCAATCGACGAGCGTGGAAGAGGTTTATGAGATCACTACGTGGGAACACCGTGGCTGGCATGTTTCATGTGGCGCTGTGGAACGCGCGTGAACTCCACGCAGACGCGAATCCTTCGCGCGAGGCGTCCCGGAAAAAGATGCGGTGGATCTTGCGTCGTCTTCAAGATGAGGATGTGGACGTCTGTTTTTTACTCGAGGTAATGGGCTCGCATGAGGCATTCATCGCCGAGACACATGGGCTACGGGCGCTCGCGGCTAAGATTGGCTATTACGTGCGCTGGATGGTTGGCGAGGGCGGGAGCCAGCGCGAACAATTACAGAGCAGTGAGTCTCTCACCAATGGCATCGCAGTGCTTGTTAAGCGCGCGACGTGCACCATCGAACGTCACGTGCGGATCGAGGAGCGAGTCCTCGGCGTGTGGATACGAGGGCGGAATGCAAAGGAACAGATCCGCATGCGGATCGCCGCAGTTCATGGGCTGCATCACGACGGCACCTCGAGCTTCAGCAAACAGCTCCAGGCGACGTACGCGTGGGCCGCTGATGCATCTCAAGAGAGCAAGGGATGTCTCGTGGTTGGCGACTTCAACTACGTGGCGGACGTTGCGTGGCGATCCTCAGGGGCGGAACTTGATGCCAAGGACAAATTGTTTAAGGACTTTATCACGCAACCGGGGGCGGAATATGTATTGCCCGTAGAGCCTCGGCCGATGGTCGTCTGGACACGGAGAGGTGGTACCGCGGGGGAGGTGAGCGACGCGGAGGGCGGCGGATCTATGTTGGACGGTGCGGTAGCAATTGGATGCGAATGCGCAACCTGGAGACGCACGATCGTGGACTTTGCCTTTGATCCCGATGGCCCGCCTGTCGCCTCATCCAAACCGCTCTCGGATCATGCTTGGCTTACTTTCTCTAGGGAGGTTCCGGAGGTGGCTCGCAAAGGGGAAAAAAGGCCTCTCTCGGCATTACCAAAAGGTGACGAGCGCATCAAGGATGCCTATCGGGATCGAGTACGGGACGGCGATGTGCACGAAGAGATTCTCCGGGCGCGCGGCGCGTTGCACGCGTCAGCGGCTGCAGTCCAAGTTCTGCGGCGAGCAGCGGAACAAGTTGCGGCGGAGGTTCGAGCACGAAGGGAGATGCGCCCACTCGAGATGGCGCATCGGTGGCGCAGATGGCTACAGGAAGCCTATGCTGCCCGGCACAGAGGAGTCTCTCCACACGATGTACAGGGAGGGCTTTTCAATTATCATTCGCGACTCTGGCAAATTCGGTCAAGATACGAGAACGCCGGCGATGACGTATGCTGGGCAAAGATCATCAGACGGTGCCGACGGTGTTGGACGTACGCGAATCAGAGGCTGCGGCGAAAGCAGCAGCGTGAGGACGCTCGACTCAAGGAGCTCTCGCTCGGTATCGTGGAGGGAAAGGGCAGCAAGGATCTTGCTCGATTAGCGATGCTTGCCTGGAAAGCGATACGTCCGCAACGCACCTCACTCGCCTTTGATCGGTTTCACCCTAGAGACGACGTTCACGAGGCTCCGATGCTGGCGGCGACTGACCCGGACGCCTTTCTCAACGGACTGGCTTTGGAGGGCGATCGGCTGGTCAGCGGTTTCTCGTCCACGCCGCCGATCATCGACGCCTTCAAGGCCTTCTGCAAAGTTTTCTGTCCGGCGTACGAAACATTGAGGGGAAGAGACGGAGGCGAATGGGAGCTGGCTAAGGAGCTCACGTTCCCGGTGTTCCTGCAAGTACTGCAGCGCGTACCAAGAGGGAAGGCAGTGGGATATGGAGGCTTTTCCATTGAGCTTCTCATTCATGCAGATCGGGAGGTCAAGAGGGCGTTTTATGACTGCCTCATGGCGGATCTGCTGGGAGGAGAGTTTCCCCCGTCTTGGCGGAAGGTCATCTACGTCTTGCTGGCGAAGCCACCTCCTAGCAACCAGGCGCTCATCTCAGAAAGGCGCGAGATCGCTTTGATGGCACAGGACATGAAGTTGGTCATGCACATGGTCAGGGCGACTGCTTATCGGCTCATTACAGGGCGGCTCCGTTCTGAGCAGTGTGGGTGGTTACCGGGGTACGGCACGGTTGACGCTGGGATTCCTCTGGCGGCGGTGATACAGCAGGCACAACGATTGCGGCAGTCTTTGTGGATCTTATATGTCGACCTTGCGACCTTCTTCCCACGCATCGATCGGGAAGCTCTCACTGTCGCCGAGGTTCTGGTGGGGCTTCCACCGCCAGTCATCGAGTTGGTCGGGAAAATTTATGGGGCGGGGCGGGCAGTGGCGGCCGAAGCGGTCGAGTGTCAGTTTGACACCTCGATTGGCCTGAGCGCCTCTTTCAAGAACCACATGGGTGCCCTTATGGGGGAGGTGCTATCGCCCGACAGGGCAAAGATCATCCTCAACTCTATTTTGTGGGCGATCCACCTTCACGTTCACGGGGTTCAGCTTTTTGGCTTCGGGGAAGATGAAGAGGGCCGTATCAGGGCTATAGCGAGTCTGGCCTACGCAGATGACTGGGCGGGAACATTCACGAGCGAGGCAGACCTCAAGCGCGCGTGGGCAATTTGGAGCGTGTGGGTTCCGATCTCGGGCTCCAAGCTTGGTATCAAGCAGAAGCTCAAGACGGTTGTCACCGGCGTCCTTCGCGATGATCGAGGACACGAAAGCGATATCGGCGACCCGGGGCTGGTCACGTTGGACGGAGTACGTGTACCAGTTCTCACCCGGAGCGAGGCGTACAAGCATTTGGGGGTGCTTCGAGTTGCGATGGGCGGGGACGGCGCGGCGGCGGACTCTCTAAAAAAGCAGCTCCGAGCGGCGATTGGGCGCGTCGCACGCATGCACAAGCCGTCGAGGCGGGACATGATCCTGGTCACCAACGGCCTCTTTCAAGGCCTTGCAGGCTTCAAGTGCAGTACCGTCTATTACTCCTTCGAGTGGATGGAGGACGTCGAGAAGGAGTGGAGGCGAGTATTCAACCGAAAGGCGAGAAGAGACTCATCTACGCCGGCTTGTCTCTTGTATGAGGATGGAGGAGGGGCGGAGGGCGAGGGGAGACGACATCTGTGGGCCATTGGCTGCTCTTCGCTCTACGTCGCGTTCACCAGAGCGCTTGCGGATCGGGAGGACACGTCTCAACGGGCTGCGGCTCGGTCGGCATTGGCACTGGGCCTTTCGAGGTGGGGCGTGCAAGGAGACCCGCGGACGCACTCGTGGCGGCATCTTAGTGAATCGCTCGAAAAACACCTCAAAGGGCGGCACAAATACCTCGGCGAGGCCTTCATGTTCATTTCGAGCCTGGTACGTGACGATGACTCCCCAGAGGAGAATTGGCGGTGGGCAGTGGAGCCGAAGACATGGGACCCATTGCACGAGACACGGCCACACTTTCGGCGACTTGAGTCTATTGCGCTCTTCGATACAGAAAAGATGGGCGGCCTTGGCATTGAGCCGGCTGTGTGGCTTCTGGATGCGAGGATTCGAGTGGCGGGACAGATGGCTACTTGGGGTGACGGGGAGGACGGACCGCGGTGGCTCTCTTTTGAGGAGGCGCGCCGCCTGTACCCGTGGCTTCATGCGAAGGCGGCGACGGAATGGAACAAGACGGTAGCCGCCCTAGAAGAACGGCTCGAGGAAGTCGTCGCCCCAGAACGCGAAGCGGTCCGCGGGTGGGGGCAGCGTGGCCTAGTGCTTGACTCAGATGGTCTCCGACTCAGTCAACGTACAGTCAAATGCACTTCGACAAACGAGGCTGGTGAGGCGGCGCTGCATGCGGCCATTCTCGCTACACAACGTGACGTGCGAGAGGGGCGACCGCCTGGACAGGTGGAATGGGAGTCGCTTCTGCGGAGTACTTTTCGAGGCATCCAAGAGCCGAAAATGGGGGAATGGTGCGTAGGTGGAGGGGACGCTCACGCAGACGCGAAGGGCGGGAGAATCTTCCTCGACATCGGCTGTGAAGAGGAGCCGCGTGGTGGGGAGGCGTCGTGGCTACGGCGCTCCGACATCGACGAACATGGCTTCCTTGCAGGATGGGAAGAGAGGGCGAGCAAGATGAGATTTAACTACGTCTTTGACGAGATGGGCTTTCTAGGCCTACGGCAAGGCGGAAGGCTTGAGTCACATCAGCTGGGGCAGTTGGACCCGGCGGTACAGATCACTGCACGGGCAAGATTGGCCTTGGGGGATGTGGAGGTGATCCCGGGGGATGGAACTAAAAGGCAGGAGACCCACGTGCAGCTCTCGACACAGCGAGAGCTCTGGGGCAGGCTGACTACGTGGTCGGCGCGCATTTGCGCAACGCGCATCTACACTCTGGATGGTGGCTGGAGGGAGGTCAAGACAGAGGATGGCGGCAGGGTACGCATAGCCACGAGGGCGGCTATTGACCACGAAGGGCACGTACTGGGAGGGAGAATATTCGAGAAGGATGTGAAGGCCGACAATTACATCGCCGAACTCGCAGCGCAGCTGGACGCACTCACAGACGCTGTAAGACGGGGATCGGAGGAAAGGGTCATCGTAGTTTTTGACGCCATGTCGCCTGTACGAGCGATGCTCCGGTTTGGGCGACTGAGCGCTCGTGCGCGTGGCGATCGGCTGGCAGCCGAACTCCTGGAGCACTTTGAGCGCTTACGGAGAAGGGTGGCGGTGCTCGTGTTACTGTGGCAGACCTCGCACGTGGGTGAACCTCTGAACGAGTGGGCGGACGTTGCGTGTGACACCTTTGGGCTGGAAGACGATTATCCTATTCCGCGCGGGATCGTCGAGTTCGCGTCCATGACCTTCCCAGCGCATCGAAGTTCGGCACAGGAGTACGTGATGCAGGGCATGCGACGAGTTGTGGCGGCCCGGTTGCGCAAGCGGGTCTTTGGGACTGTCCTCCGGGACAACACGGAGCATGTGCACCTGCTTGGCGTAACGACGGAGACACAGCAATTGTGCGATGAGATCGCAGCGAGGCGTTGTCAATACGTGGATCAACCGTACGCCAGCACGATGTTGCGCCGACTGCTGCACGCGGAATGGTGCCCGTTTGGGTGCCGAACTCGGCAGGACGGATGGCGCGTAATCCACGCTTCTGCAGGAGCACGGACGGCGCGTTGTGATCAACCCTCGTCTCGCAGCTTTCCTTCGGACGCGCCTACAAGGAGCGCGACTCGGTGAGGTTTGTGCGGTCTCCGAGCTGGAGGGCTCCGAGTATGGCGGGGCGGAGGTGCGGTCTGGCGACGTTGTTCGCGACGGCGAGAAATGGTTTGCGCGTGCGGAGTGCGCACCCACTTGGTGGCACTTCCATTTCGAATGCGTGGGAGACCCGCTGCTGGCGGCGCGTAAAGCGTACGCATTGCAGGCGGTGGAGGCGCGCAGACGCATGGTCGCATCGCAGGTTGGCAAGGAGCTCGTGCCGCACAGCCAGCTCGACGACCTCATTCTTCTTATTCACCAAGGAATGCAGGGATGGGTCGCGGAAGATGGGGCGGCGGGGTCGATGGCTCAGAGGCAATATGTCCAGAATTGCATTCAGCGCGGAATTCGTGATGCATGGGAGACTGAGCATTGGCGGGCGGCGGCAGCCGGGATGATACGCATCTCGGGGTCCAGGGCGGACTTGAACGGTCAATGGAGACTCGCACTGACGGAGATGGTGGTGCGTGGGTGCCGGCAGCAGCAGATAGGAAAGGAGTATTGCAAGGCGGGGCGGGAAGCGTTTTGGGCGCGGGTACGGGAACTACGGCTCCTGGCCAAGGTCTTTCACGGTATGCGCCAAACCGCGCTGCAAGCAACTGTCCGCAGGCGAGCGGCGTTGCGGCAACTCCGCCTGGCAAAAGACTACGTTGCGAACCTTGAGGGATTGGATGGTTACTCGAGACGCCGCCTGCGCACGGCCGTGCAGGAGCAGCAGGCCGAGATACAGGAGGAGCAGGCCGCGAATGGACCGGGAGAATGGCTCATGTTGCGGGTGTGGCTTGCGTGGCGACTCGCACTTGCGCGGGGGCGTGGAAAAAGCGGAAGGTACATTCTACACGGCGCGGGTCGAGCACATCTGCGGGAGCACCTACTGCGAGCGGCCCTGGGTGACACACGAGAACTGCGGTCGAACGGTGCCCGTATCGCGGAGCTATGCATCGCGCAGAAGCATGCGTGGCGGCGTTGGCTCAGCCTTGGCGGTTGGGGGGCCCTTCACCTCTGCAATCTCCGGCTGTCACGGGCAAAGCGAGGTAGAGCGCTGGCGGCGCAAAGAGAAGGCATGCGACGCTGGGCGAAGAGGGCGGATGGGCGTGGTTGGCAGCTACTCACCACGCAGGAGGTGGAGGAAAGGTTCGAGCTGACTCACGAAGGGCTCCGAGCTCTGTTGGCGACGAAGCAGGTCTTGAGCGCGTGCGAGTGGAGGAAGCTGGGCATCCACAACTTGCGAGTCGGGCACTATGTGCGAGTGGGGCAAGGCCCCACCGAAGTCTTCTATGGGCCGGTGGAGGCGGCGTCGCAGCATACTCTAAGCGGCCACGCAGCGGAAGACGTGGGCGAGGTGATGGAAATTGAAATCGCGCCGAGGTGGGACCCGCAGAGGGGGAAAAGGAGACGACAAGACGTTTTACGCGGCAGGCGCGAGGTGCGTCAGAGGATCGCTATGGGACCGGTGAGAGACGGTATCGAGGCGGATGATGGTGGACGGTGGGCAGTGAGGGCCATTCGGGCCGTGCGCAGGCATGAGGGGCGGCGAGGGCGACCGTTGGACGTCCTCGTTGAATGGGAAGGAGAAGACTCAGACGGGGACCTGTGGGAGGAGTCCTGGGTCAGCGTCACATACCTCACCGCTGACCTGCGCGCCGAGGCGAGGAGGTTGGAAGCGGAGCTCTTTGGGCCGCGCGCCACACAGGCCGGGCGTACGAGTCGGCGGGCCAACCACCGGGATGATGCGCGCCGGAGACAGGAGAGGGAGAGAGCGGCGCAACAGTGGCGCGCTCGGCTGCGTGATCGCGCACCTCCGCCTTTGAGTGCATGACCCTGCTCTTGAGCCGCGGGCGGGTGTTGTCTGACGACTTTCGTTAGCTTCAACTCCCGACTGCTGAACACCGTGCACGCCCTGTATGCCTGGGTGCCCCCCTCGCCACGTGTACGCTGCCTGTTGGCATGTTTACTTACTTACTTACTTACTTGACATCTTCGTTACATGTAGGCAGCTTCACGCACTAGTATCAAAAAGTAACTCGGCTCGCGCCAAACCATGCATGGCCATGGCCCATGCGTAGCACGTCTCTCTCTTACTCTACCTCGCCTTCTTTGTATCGGCCGGCCTCCACACAAAGAGCTTGGCACCCTCGCCATTGATCACGCTCGCGACAAAGCCGCCCGACGGCGAGATGGCCACGCTCCTCACAAAGCCAGGGTGCTCGTCGAGCGTGGCGCACTCGCTCGCGTCAACGTCTTCGAGGAGCGACCAGACCTTGATCGTATTCGTGGTTTTGTCGCTTCCGTTGCCACCGCCGCTCACCAGCACCGAGCCACCGAGGGCGAGGCTCTGCACTGTTCCCTCGTGCCCGCGCAGCTCGCGCACGAGCTGGCCGGTGGAGAGAGCAAAGACGCGCACGACCGCATCCCGACCCCCGGTGGCGAGCACATCCCCTTGCATGCTCACCGCGCGCAATGCGCCCGGATGGGCCAGCGTGCGCCGGCTGGCACCGCCGTCGCGCGGCCAGAGGCGGACGGTCGCATCATCGCTGCCCGTCGCGATCGCCTCCTCGCCCACATCGACGCAGCTCACACGTGCAGAGTGCTCCATCAGCGTGGCGATGCACTCGCGCGCGCGCAGGCGCCACAGCTTGACCGTGCTGTCGGTGGAGCCGCTCACGACGAGGTCGCCGCGCACCGCGACGCAGTAGACGGACGAGCTGCTGTGCTGCAACTGGCCGGCGGGGGCGAGCGTCTCCGCGTCCCACAGGCATAGGCTGCCGGACTTGTCGCCCGTGACGATGCGGACGCCGTCGGTGGCCACGGCGACCACGTCCGCCTCGTGCCCCTCGAGCACCCCGACTGTGCTCGCATCGGGTCGGTAGACGGTCGCGTTGCGCGTCGACGCGGCCGAGCCCGCGGCGATGAGTCGTGACTCGTCCGGGAAGAGCTGCAGCAGGTTGATGCTCCCGGGGTCGCCGCCGATCTTGGCGCTCGCCTCCGCCGCTTTGACCGCGCCGTGCTGCCACGCGGCGGGGCCAAGGTCGAGGAGCCAGCCTGTCGGCAAGTGTGGCACCGCCGACGGGTAGGCCGGGTTGTGGCGCAGGTCGACGTGCAGCTCGCGCAGCCCGGCGGCGGCGGCGATGAGCGACGTGACGTGCTCAACACTCAGCCGGTTGCCAATCAGAGACAGGTGGCGCAGCGCCGTTATCCGACGCAAGGCGTCGCACAGGAGCGGCACCGCCTTGCCGCCATCAAGGGCACCCAGGCCGAGCCCTCGCAGGGCCAGCGAGCGCAGCCGGCCGGTGAGGACGGCCTCGAGGGACGCGGCGGACGCGGCGACGGCGGTGCCGCTCAGGTCGAGGGTGTGGAGGTGCCGGGCGTTGGCGAGCGCGAGGCACTCGTCGGCCGCCAGCATGCTCCCGCTCACGTCGAGCTCCGCCACCACGCACGACGCCGCGCCCAGCGCCGATGCAAACGCGCGACGGCCGTCGCCCTCGGCCCACGGCCCGTTGCCGCCCAGCCGTACCGTCGCGAGCGCGTTGCCTGCCGTCGACATGAGCGCCGCGAGCGAGGCCACCACGCCCTCGCCCTCGGCCGCAAACAGCGCGCACACGCCCGCCTTGCCGCCCGCCTGCTTGGTGCAGTCGATGAGCCGCAGTGACGGCCGGCAAGCTCCACACACGAGCGCCGCCAGCCGCGCCGCCACGCTCGCCGCGCCCTCGCCGTGGATCAGCCCGCCCAGCCGCAGCTCGGCCAGCGGCGCTACGCTCGCCTTCAGGCCCTCGCTGAGCCGCACCAGCGTCGCCGGAACGCATCTCGAGCCGCTCAGATCGAGCGTCGTCAGGCTGGTGCTCGCCCTGAGGAGCGCGCCCACGACGGCGCCCTCGGCCTCGCCCACCGCCTGGCCGCACGTCGACACCGC